>WNFR01002007.1_pt1 | contig 21179 bp, 19 predicted proteins | sample 5400221 | NCBI WGS metagenome assembly WNFR01 (sample SAMN13153357, study PRJNA577476) | soil metagenome | isolation source: 40 cm soil under Madrone tree | place: USA:California | collected 2016-06-14 | reverse complement strand
CTGCCACCGCCGCGGATCCACCACCCTTATCCCTTGAGGCGACTTGGCGTCATCACCTAAGGCAGGAGCCGGATGCGTTAGCAGCGCTCGTCCGGATCTGTGGAGGGGGTGATTAGTAATAGTCATTCCTACTCCGACTTTCCAAGAATGGATAGCTTGAAGTAGAAGCGAGGCAGCGAATATTACAATATAAAAGGTTATAGGTGAAGCAGCTTCAAATCATCGCACTAAAAACGGCGGAATGGTACCGCCGTTAGTACACCTAATCAAGTTGACAAAGTGGCCCAGACTCGCCGGGTCAACAGCGAGTCGAACTTCTCGAGGAGATCGGCCAGCACGAAGTCTGAACAGCTATCGAGAGACTACGAAGAAGAGTTCGTCAGCAATGCGTGAAGGAGCTGAGTGAGCGAGAGGGCGAGTCTAGTGATTGCGTCCGCGATGAGGGCATTTTGACGAGCGCGAGGTGCGATGCTGGCGGTGAGCTCTTACGCTCTTCAGACCGAGCGCCTGGAGCCGGGGTACAAAAATAGACCCCCCAGGTCGAAAAATGTACCCCCGGGGTCGAAAAATGTACCCCCAGCTCAAGTGGGGCGCTGCCTGTTGAGGATAGAAGACAATGCTGCTCGTGCTCGCGGTGCCGGGTCTGGGAAGGTGACCTAAGTAAGTTCGGCTTACTGGCGAAAGTAAATAGAGCGGGTGGACCGGGTTCCCGAGTGAGCAGGTTGATACCGTAGTGCAGATGGATTGGTGGAGGACACAGTCTGTTTGACTTGGAGAGTTTGAACCTGCAGACCCGGCTCGAGAGACAGGATGTTCGCCTGAGCTATCCGCCTGAAGACCGATACGCCGCGCGTAACGTAACTTCGAGTTTCCCGGTAGGGCGGCACTTTATAGCCTGAGTTAATGACTGCATTCTCACCAGCGTTATAGCCGGCCAGCACCAGGTCAATCCTTCCATCAAACATCAAATTGAGGTCTCTGACATACCTCGCGGCAGCGTCGATCGATCGAAGAGGATCGTGCAAATCGCTGCGGGTGAGTAAGCCATACCTACGTCCGGTCGCAGGAATGAACTGCATCAATCCGCGGGCTCCCTTATGCGAGACAAGCTGCGGGCGAAAGCGCGTCTCAAGGTAAGCGATAGTCCAGAGCAAGTGAGGATCGAGAGCGTTGCGCGCCGCTGCGGCTCTGATGGCGGAATGAAAAGCAACGGCTCGTTGGATAGTAAGAGAAATATCAGAGCTTCTGTCAGCGTGTGTTTGTGCAGCTACCGGAACGGGAATAGTGAGAATAGCGAAGAGCAAGAGAGTTCTCATGAATGTTGTACAAGGCAACCCCGATGCCCGCACAGCTTCGAGTAAATCCTAAAAGGTGGTGATGGACTTCAAGGATTCGCCCTTGTGCCTCTGACTAGTTGTCACTCGTCATACTGCTTTCTTTGCGTGGCACGCTCTTTGAACTGAGCTGTCGCGCCGAACAGCTTGGCCGCGCGGCTCAGCCGGCATTCGAACTCTCCAAAGGAAGGACTATCGTTGGGGACCGAGGGGTCCCCAACTTTTTCGTCAGTGACGCTGAATAAGTGGAGGTATGTATGTGGGACTGGAAGCGGATGAGAAGTGACTTGAGAACTCGGTCTGCGCGACCGGTGCTTGACGAAGAGATTCGCGAACAATCTCGGATCGCGCGAGCCGGTGAGAAGCTGATTCGAGCAGCGGTGTTCATAAGGATGGTCGAGCCATTGCTCGCGCTCATCTTTATGGTCCTTGTAATCACGTGTCCGGTGCTTGCGCAATCGCCCGGAGGCAATATCTTCGGCGGGTCAGACCAGACTGTGGGCAACGGCGTGCGCGAAGCAATACGTTGGGCAAGAAATATTCTATTTCTGCTCGGCATCGGAGCAGTCGCGTGGGGAACCGTGAATATCTTTCTCGAGAAGCCCTATGCGCGCCAGTTCATCGGAGGTGGAGCATCGATGGCTTTCGGGGGCATCGCGTCGCTGGCCTACAGCTTCGCGAAAGGCCAGGCCGTGGATGTAGACACTGATGTCGGTCAGTGATTCCTCTCGCATGGGGAGAAAGGCGTTCGACCACTTATGTTGCGGTCACGTGCGGTTCGATCACAGATATACCTGCCGGTGACGGTATTCGGTGTTGTGTCGAGCGATTGGAAGTTTGTGCTGGCGGCAGGACTCTTGAGCTACACAATTCCATACTTGCTCGATCTCACACTGTGGAAGATCCCACTCGAGTTGATAACTACAGTGCTGGCGATGGTAGTGACTATAGCTGCGCTGAATTTGATTCGAGTGGGTAAGAAACCGCACTGGCTGCAACACCACCTGCGAGCGCTGGTGGAACACGCTGACCATCGTAGGCGACTACCGAGTGACTTAGTTCGTGGTGGTCGCTTGTGGATCAGGAATTCATAAGGAACATGGGGGGCGCGCGAGTGCGTTCCGTCACGCCGATGCTTCAGGAGGTGCAATGGAGCCAGGACTGATCATTGCGGGGGCCGCTGGAGTTGCCGGTTTGGGAGTTGGCCTGGGAACCGCCGTGCGGCTGATTCCGATCTATGTCGGCGCTCGGGGTGAGTTGAAAGAGTTCAACGGTAGCTCTCGGGCCGCTGTGTATGACGACATAGAAATGTTGGAGCGAGAGCGGCGCTACCTTGGATCGCCACCCGGTCGTAGGCGCGATTCGTCGATTGTAGGGATATATGAATCGGCGCTGCGGCACGCGGATGGGTCATACACAATGGGCTATCGACTCGAACTCGCGCCAACCGTGTTCGGAGATGATCACGTAATCGAAGCGCGCGCGGATGCGATTGCCCGATTGTTGGCCGTCCGGAAGCCGCCAGGTACTGTGCTTCAGTTTCGGCTCTCGATTGGAGCTGATCCGGGTCGGGCGGTGTTTCGACACGTAGCGACAAGAGACGAAGGAACGACGCATGCGGACGCGACGCTCTTTCACAGCCTAGGGGTGCAGTACTACCAGGAAGCGGCGCTGAGGGGGGCATTCAAGCAATCAGTGCTGACGCTGTGGGTACGAGTGCCGGTCAAGCACAACAGCGATGCGCACGGCAGAGGACTCAATAACTTCGTGCCGGCAGTGAGTCGCGAGATCAAGAGACATGGCTGGATGAAGTTTGGCGCTGCCATTTCAGCGGGCTGGGAGAGCAGCTCGGATGAGGGGATCATTCGCCGAATTGATAGCGATGAGAGGGAAGCGAGGATCGAGGCGGAACGAGTCTTTCGTCTGATCGAGCGTGAGAGCCCGCTCGAGATGAAGCGACTGAATCGGGATGAGCTGTGGGGAGCGGTGTACCTGGGTCATCGCCAGAATGCCGAGGGAGCGCCGCTGTTGCCTGAAGAGCCGGGATTAGATCTGAGGGACTACCTGTGCGGCGAGACGATCTCGAACCAAGGTCCCTTTATGTTGCATGGGTCGCATCCAGCCGCAGTCGTCAGCATGTTCGTGCCGCCACAGCCGGTGATTCAGGCAAACGTGCTCCGGTCGCTGATGCTTGACGGCGATTTGAACTTCCGCCATACGCTTGTCGCCGAGTTTGTTCATCCCGACCAACGGAAGGCAGTGAAGCTACTAGATAAGCGTATCCGTCAGGTACGCAGAACGCGGCTGCGAGCGGATGGCCGCCTGCGCGAGACTCCCGAAGCTCGAGCCGCGATGGTTGATCTTGAAAGCGTGCGGAGCGAGCTAACAGGTGAACGAGAAGCAGTCGTGAGGACGCGAATGTACGCGGTCGTATATGGCCCGCCCGCGCGCACCGAGGCTGAACTATCAGAGTCGGTATCATTGCTCGATGGCTACTGTGAAGAGCTGGTGACCGCGATGCGGAGAATGCCAGGCGCGGACGCTTCGAGAGAAGAGCCGGCAGCATTGAGGGCGATCTATCACCGAGCGCTCGTAGGCGAGTGCGACGACCGACCAACTGGAAGAGAGATAACGGAGACGGCGCATTCGCTCGCGCCGCTTGTGCCTAGCGAATCAACTTGGGAAGGCTCATTGCGCCCGCATACATTGTTTTCTACGCCGAGTGGTCGGCTGATCGGATTCGACCTTTATGATCGCGCTCAAATCCCCTCGCCGCTGGTGCTGATTGTAGCGGCTCCCGGAGGCGGGAAGTCGGTGCTGATGGCCCGGACGATAACAGATGTACTTGGAAGCAGGCGAGAGGCGCGAGTGCGAGCGGTGGATTTTGGCGAGTCGCTCGGACCGTTGGTAGATGTTCTGAAGGGGCGGCATCTAAGGTTTTCCCTGAGTGAGACGCGAACGATCAACGTGTGGGATTACGATGGCCTTGAGAATGGCGACGCACCTGATGAAGTCCAAATAGGTTTCGTGGTCGGAGACCTGATGCAGCTAGCTCAAGCGCGCGAGACGGACTCCTTAGCCGAGGACATTCTCAACACGCTCGTCAGTGAGGTCTACAAGAATGAAGCGCCACGGAATGCGGCTGGCCTGCCGAAACACGAACCTACTCACGTGCATCTTCTCGAGCTTCTGAAGAGCTATCCCTTCAAGCACAAGGCGGCACAAGAGCGAGCGGAGTCGCTCAGTCTGGCGTTGGAACGCTTCCGTGATCATCCGTGGCTTGACGCGCCGACTCATCCGGACTTCGCAGTGGACTCTCCATTCGACGTATACGAGCTGGATAGTCTTGAGATGTTCCCGCCGAGAGTCCAGGAGTCGCTGGCTTATCGAGTTGCTGCAAAAGTGACGCGGTCAATCGGCCGCCTCAATGATGATGGTACGCGAGCGCCGACGCTATTGGCGTTTGATGAGGTTCACAAGATCGTGGACCGTTACCCGGCGATACTGAAGGTCATCAAGAGGGGCGCGCGAATGGGAAGAAAAGAGAATGTTGTCACGATGCTCGCCAGCCAAGGTTATCAGGATTTTCAACACGTCCACGATCTCACGAAGACGGCAGGAGTGAAGCTGATAGGAAAGCAGATTGGCGACTACGACAAGCTGGTTCAGGATGCAGGGTTGTCGCCCGGAGCAGTCGGAGCGGTGAGCGCAATCCGAAACGTGCCTGGATCGCATGCTCAGTTCCTGCTCGTGCTCGGTGCAGGCGACGACAAGATAGTGGAGATGGTCCAGGTGGATCTGTCGCCAATGGAGTTGTGGACCTTCACTAGCAATCCAGACGAGCGAAACGCGCGAGCGCGAGTTGCTACGTTGAAGCCGCAATGGACGCTGGCCGAGTGCATAGCGTGGCTCGCTGCGCAGTATCCGCGCGGGCTGACTGCTGAGCGACTCGTGCAGATAGATGAATCGCTTCTCTTAGAAGATGAAGTGGAGCGCATCAATTGATCGACCTTGTCGGCGAAATAATACCAGGAGGTTTAGGCGATGAACGCAATGAGAGTGATCAATAGAAAAGCTCGGGTCTTGGTTGTGATCGCGGCAATGATGATCACGATGATACCCGTGCCGGCGCGAGCCCAGATTCTCGGTGGCATCGTGTACGACCCTACGAACTACGCGCTGCAGGTTGAGAAGCGGGTAGAGGAGGCAGCGCGGTGGGTACAGACGATTGACCACTATCTAAGGATGTACGAGAACGCAGTGCAGCAGCTAACGACGTTGACAGGCGTTCTGAAAACGGCAGAGCAGCACCTCGGGTTCCACCGGCAGACGCTGACGACGATAAGCAGCATTGGCAAGACGATACGAACCTCGTTCCGCGTAAAGCGGCTGGTCGAAGGTCTGGTGGTTGGTCAGGTAAGGGCGCTGAAAGAGATCGATGATCGGTTGAGGAACGGGATATTCGATCCAGAGGCGGATCGGCGCGATCTTGAAGACTACTTGAGAAACGGAATAGGGCGAACCAGTCAGGATGCGCTGGCGAACATGGAACGATTGGAGAAGATGGATAACACGATTGCCAGGGCGAACTACGACATAAAGCGCCTGAGTAACAACCGCGCTGAAGCGGAAGAGCACTTAAAGGCGATGCAAGACGCAGTGGAGCAGCTGAAGAACTGCGAGGAATGCACCGAGAAGGATCGAGAGATTCAGGCGCTCGCGGTACAGATCTTTCAGGCGAGCCAACAACAGGAGCAGACGAACGCACAGATCGAACAACTCAGGCAGCAGATAACCGAACGGACCGAACGCATCGCAGAGAGAGAGGAAGCGCGGCTGCGGTTTGGTTCACAGGTGACCACGCTGAAAGATGGCTGGAAGAAGCTCGTCGAGGCGAAGCAGCGGGTGTGGGACAAGATTCATGATGTGGAGTGAGCAGCGGACTTGTAAACAACGCGAGCATGGCCGCGCGGGCGGCCGTTAGCAATAGAGCGGGCGAAGATAATGAGCGTAATCGAGAGTCAAAAAGAGCGGGGGCACATTCTAGCAAAGCTGCTGCTGGCGGCGGCGATCATGGGGTTGGGCGCAACTACCGCGCGAGCACAGGCGCCGCCGCCAGCAGCCGGAGGCGACTTCGCAAGCGAGATGGCGCGATTGGTTGAGCGCGCAGCGGAGTTGGTGCCGCTGATCCGCGATCAGGTCGAGAGCCCGTTGATGGGAGAGTTTGAAAACCTGTCAATGTGGATAGCTGCGATAGTGATGATGCTCAGTTTCGCGCGCGTGCTTCGCGAGAATGACGGCGGATCGAAGGAGCTGTACTACTGGGTAGGGCGCTTGGTGTTTTGCATGATTCTGTTCGGCACGGGGCCGACGATACTGAACACGATGGAGAAGATGGGACAGGCGGTGGTCTGGGACACGCCAATCAAGTCGGCTTACGACACTCAAGGACAGAAGTTCGAGGAGAACTATAAGAAGTTTCTGGAAGCCGGATTCACAGTGCAGGGCGAGAAAGGGCCGATCGGCGTGCTGACTGACAATGAATCGCCGGTGAAGTCCATCGACAAGGCGTTGAATCCTTCCTCGTGGAACATGCCGCAAGTCTTCACCGTCGTGACGGTGGCGCGCGGGCTGATGGAGTTCGCGGACCTGTTTCTGCTGTTGCTTGGGCAATTCATTATGATTGCTCTGCGATTGACTTCGCCGTTCATTATCGCAATAGCGATCGATCAGAAGATGGCGCACCAAGTGGCCTATCCTTATATTAAGGGCGCGGCGGCGTTCACTCTCATAGCGCCGGCGGTGGGCGCGATCGTGGCGATCTTCGCGTACGCCGCTGCGAACGTTCCTTTGAGCGCGATCGATTTTAATAGTCCAATCTTTAAGCTGAATCCCGAGACCCTGATGATAGAGGGAGACCCTTCAAGGGCAGTGTATCCAGCATTGATAGGCGCAGCGATCATGCTTGTCAGCGCGCTGGCATTGTTTGCATCACCGTACATCAGTTACAGGGTAGCCTCCGGGCAAGTGTTTGAAGGTATATCGGGCGTTATGAGCGGCTGGATGGCGGCGCTCACTGGTATGGTTGTCGAGGTAGCGGGCGTACGACAGGCGGCAGGTCTCGAAAGACAGGCGCAAACAATCCAAGCTCACGGAACCTATGGCGGCGAAGTGACGCGCGCCGGTGCGTCGTTTGAAGCGGGAAACCTCGGGGTGCAAGCGAGGAAGCTCTCGGCGCTGGCGGCGGCACGAGGTGCGTTGACCTCTACGCTCGGACAGATATACGGATCGAAGACGCAAGCTACTCAACAGGCCCAAGCCGGCCAGTTGTTTGGCGTGAGTTCCGCCGGTGCTACGGCTGCATTGTCGAAGAGTGATATCGGAGTTCGCTTGGACCAAGGCGTAGGCGATCTGAATGCGCGCCGACAAAGGGACCTTGACTTCACTGAAGCTAATCGATCCGCGGACACAAAGAGGTGGTATGGCGACAAGCTAATCATGGGCTCTAACTGGGCTGCGGATGCAATACGCGGAACCACTAAAGGGAAGAGCGAGACGACGGAAACTCGGGGTAAGGTACTGGGAGCTGGAGTCGAGATAGTCGGCGGGGGTGTCGGACTGTATTTGCAGCACACGTCGATTCAAGATAGGGCAGCGGGGCAGAAGAGCGCAGTCAATACTTCTTCAGACAAGATGGTCCAAATCCAAGAACAAGCTGCGGCGGGGTTCACTGGAAATCAAGACGCGTACGTGAAACATATGACTGAGATTCATCAGAGATACAGTCAGGATCAGATCGCAGCTATACGAGCAGGTGCAGATCAAGCAGCGGGCGGAGCGACGCGAGGCACGTCTATAACGATGGGTGGAATTGGTCGCGGTGCCTCGATCGAAATGCGGGCGAACAAGGCAATGCTTGAAGGTTCAATTGCAGCGGCAGGTCAGATGCGAGACGCTTCTCTACAGGCAGCGAAGCTCCACATGGCGGCAACGATCGTGCACCACATGACCCGCGACGCGGCGCGTCGGATCGAGCAGGGCCTCACGATGCGCTACTGAGTTGCACGATTATGGGATGGGAGTTATATTCGCGATATGTCATCAACAAGCATCAACGTTGGAGAGTTCGGCATCAATTCGGTGGGCAGCGAAAGATCTCTTCTGACTGCTCGGCCGGATATGCGGATCGTGAAGCTCGGGTTTCTTGCTGCGGCTTCAATCGCGGTTGCTGGTGCAGTTGTCTATCTGTTACCAATCTCTGACTCAGTGAAAGCAGGCTTCCTCCCGTTGGCTGGACTGTTTGTCGTAAGTCTCGCGTACTCAGCAATCATGTACGAGACGCTCGGAAACGCCCTGTTTACCATAACGAACGAGTATATCGAGGAGAGAGGCGGAGTCATTTGGAAGAGCCAACATCGTATCCCACTAAGCTACGTACGTGACGTTACCTATTCCCAAACTTTTCTTCAGGCGATGTTCGGAGTGTCGAGCGTTACTGTTTCTCCAACGAACGGGCGTAAAATAGTTGTTTCAAATGTGTCGGATGGAGAGCGGGCGCGAGAGATCATCTGGAATCTGGTACTGTCAACATCGCCTAGTAGAAAGTCAGAATGAAGGGGGTTAACCCTCGTCACTCTTCCCGCCTCCAATCCGCGGATTACCGCTCTCAGTCGTAGCGTAGCCCTGGTTTGCGATTCCTCCTCTACCTAGTTTCTGCTGTTTCTGCTGTTTCTGCTTGACTTTTCTCCTGCTTGCAATAGAGTAACTACTGCTACTTGCCCTAACAGTAGCGACATAACACTTGGCTTGGGTTTGTTTGTTACGCCGTACGGCGTCTACAGCTTACAGAAACAGTCACTATGGCCAAAGGCGCGGAATCGCTCTTCAACGATACTTTATCATTGGGATTCAAGCACTGATGCAGGTTCAATTGATACAGCTTTCCTTTTGCTCGCGAGCACATACTCGCGTTAGCATTTCTAAAAGGAGAACGAAAATGTCAAAGAAAGCGCGCATAAGAACCTTCGCTATCCTGGTCGTAGCGGTGATTGGTGCTTCCTGTTCTTTTTCCTGTAACGGCACTAATGGTGGTGGAAACTTCGTGAGGGTTGGTGCTGTTCTACCACTAACCGGGAGTGCGGCTCAATGGGGAGTTCCAGCAAGAGACGCTGCTCTGATGGCTGTTGAAGAAATCAATTCTAAAGGGGGGATTAAGGGGAAGAAACTCAAGCTCGAGATAGAAGATGACCAATGTGAACCCACATCAGGCGTTTCTGCAGCACAGAAGATATTAGCTTCAGGAAAGCCAATAGCATTTCTCGGAGCGGTGTGCTCATCAGTTACTCTTGCCATCGCGCCGATTGCTGAGGGTAACAAAGTCGTCCTCATTAGCCCCGCATCTACAACTCCGCTGCTTACGGACGCTGGTGACTACATTTTTCGCGTAATACCGACGGACGCACTAAGGGGGCGGGTATTTGCGGACTATGTCTATTCCCAAGGCTACAGAAGGATTTCAATGCTCTACATTAACAATGAGGGTGGGGCTGGTAACCAGAAGACATTCTCTGACAGTTTTCAGCGACTTGGCGGAACAATTCTCTCGATAGATGCCTATCCTCAGGATTCGCGTGATGTGCGGGCACAACTGACCAAAATCAAGCAGCAGAAGCCAGACGCGGTTGTTGTTGTTTCATATCCGGATGATACTCCGATTGTAATGCGCCAAGCGCAGGAGCTGGTGTTAGGGGCACCTCTGTTCTTCCAGACGGAAGCCCTTGATGATCCTGCTGTAATCCTGAAAGCAGGGAATGCTGCTGAAGGGGCAACATACATCCTTCCGGCAAAGCCTGAGGGACCCTCCGCTGACGATTTTGCAAGTAAGTACAAACAGAAGTATGGACGAGACCCAGAGACGTTTGCTGCGGAAAGTTACGATGTCATCAAGTTAATAGTAAGTATTCTGGAGAATGGGTCTGATATTTCTTCTGAAACTCTGAAGGCAGGTTTGTACAGAACTAAGAATTATCCTGGCGCATCCGGTACGATTACCTTCGATCAAAATGGAGATGTGGTTAAGCCAATGGCCATTAAGAAGATAGAATCAGGCCGCTCTAAGGTCATTGCGACGAATTAATCTCTAATGCCCCTAGTCAAGTTCAAAACTTTGCATGCCACAAAACTTTGGCTGAGAGTTCAATGGGGCGTTACTGCGGGCCTCCTAATTTTCTTGTTGTTTCGGTTTATCGAATACTTGTGTAAGGTGCATCCAAACGGATTCGTTGAACTCTTAGGAATTCTGGTATTAACTCCCCCACTCGTTCTCCTAACGGACCCGTTCATAAACTTTCAGGTATTCGCGTTGTCTAAGGCCGAAACCTATGAACTACACAAGCACTGGTGGAAATTTGTCCAGAGATATGATAGGTGTACTCCAACAACACGAGCTAAGTTACTGTTCTTCCTTTTTGCCACGAGGGGTCCCGATGAACCGCCTGAGCTGACCCTTGATGTCAAGTTGGTCGACTACATGCGACTTCTTTGTGCGGCGACGTACTTTGCACAAAATGAAGTATCTGCGACCTACACCTTTTCTATTTCAGATTGGGCAGACATTGCGCAATACGCAGAGGACTATTCTGTCGCTTTGAAAGAGACGAACCTTAAGAAGAAACGATTCGTTGTGGCACCGCTATCGTCGATCGAGCAGCTTAGAGCGGACCCAAACAACGAGCTTATTGTTCGAAACACTCATAGCGAGGGGGCGGATATCGCCTTTGTTGCCGAGGAGGTTCTTAAGAGTCGCGGCGTTGAACTAGCCCGAGAACTGGAGGATTACGCTCTATTTGATGGTGCAATCGTAATCACTGCGGGGAAGATACCAGGTCTGAGCCCAACCTTGGGCCTAGCAACACCCCCGCAGCCAAGATATAAAGAGGATACGCCGATGAGGGTTAGGCTCCTGAAGGGTGAGGCCACGAAGTTACACAGATTCTGGATGAAAGAGATCAAGTTGACTCCCCCAACGCTAGATATTCCGCTCCCCTCGGGTTCAGAATTACAGACGCGGTTAGCTCCTACGACCTGAGTAGACCGAACTAACGAATTACTAGGAGAGACCGATAGAACGTTATCTCGCTCATTTGTTTCGTTCGCAAAGTGTCGAGCGAAGTCGCCCATTCGAAGCTGTATCCTTAATTTCGCGCAGAGAGTTCGGGGTTGTGTAACAAAAGCGAAGCACCTTGGTTATGTCAGCATTCAGGACGCGCTAATCAAGGGCTTCAGGTTTCTGCGGTTTACCGTAACTTTGCTTCTTTGCATCTCTCGTGGCAAATCACTGAGGGCTTCAGATGAGTTCGACGCGTACAGACCATGAGCCTAGCCCGCTTATTCCGAAGGCTCAAGAAGTACTTTCAAGGCGCCGCATCCGATTGCTTAGCCTGATCGCGGTAGCCCTTGTTCTCGGATTCGAAGGTGTGAAGGCTATACATCATTCTGTCTTTGTTGGTCCTGGTAAGGAAATCGACATTTGGTCGACCGCCTTCTGGGGCCTTGATTTGGCTGTGGCAGCGGTAGTGACATTTGTGATGGTGAAGGTGGCCTTTTCGTTCGATAGACTCGAGGGGATCTTAGAGCAGCAGGGCCAGCGGGCGGGAGAGCTTTCAAGGGAGTTCGACCACACAAGGGGGCACATCGCGCATCTGGCGAAAGAGCTATCTACGACACAGACTCAAATACAAGATGTCGCGCATGCGATTGGGTCCAAAGGCGAGATATTAAGAGTACTCAGCAGTGACGAAATACGAGGTGCCTTAAACAAGAATACCTACCTTTACAAAGAGTTTTTGGGAGGCTTTGAGTCTCTTACGGGAGCATGGGGGAAGTTGATAGAGGAAGAGGCGAAGAATAACGACGCAATATGGGGTGGGGAAAACTTTGGATTGCGGTGCTGGAGTACCGCAATCAAGACGTATCTAGAGGAGGAGGCTTTCGATATTGAGAATCGTACTGTGGCAACGAATCTTGCTCTCTACATAAAGCTGATAGAGTCATTGGTTCGCATGTCATTAGAAACGACTAAAGAGTTGGGTCTTGAAGTCGAGCTATTTGCCTCAGCGAACCTCTTGCCAGCGGAATATTACAACTGGAAAGACTACCGACCAGGACTGATGGACCAATACCTCTCTGGTAGTCGGTTTGATTTCATGGATGAGTATAGGGAGAGCATTGCGTTTTGGCTGAGGGAACCCAGATTGAAACTTAAGAGAGTCGTGCTTGTGGAGAATTTGCAGTTGACAGACTCCAACCTCTCCGAGCAGGCACATGTCGAGCTCTCTGATCTTTCGGTCCACTCTTACGCGGAGTTGGCGTTTCAGTCAAAGTCTAAGATTCTATGCGATAGAACCACGTCTGAGCCTCGTGCTTTTTCAATCGAAGAGATCGGATCATATCTATCGGTTGATCCTGGGTTTTATAATCTACATAAGAAGGAGTCCGCCTACGCTATTGCGCCGGCCTTCACGGTACCAACTTCAAGGATCGAGTCGGATGGACTCACTTCCGTAGATCTTTTTGATTTATTCACCAGAGAGCTACACTCAAAACCTGTCGATGAAAATGCTCTATACTTAATGGTCAACGATGAGGTAGCGGTGACGCACCTTGATTACTTGCCCACTATTTCGGTCGGCAAGAAGTCTCAGAGAATAGTAAAATGCCCTGACTTTCTTGCGATCAGAATATGTGGTGAAGGAGTCGATCGCCTTATCAGCTGTATTGCTGCTAGATCAAAACCTAACCACGAGACTATGTCTCTTCGGCTAATAACCGCAAAAGACGAGCTAGACCGGATCAAGACCTTCATTGACTTTGCGTCCGCGAGAGCATTGCCAATAAACAGCCTCAAAGCCGGATAGTAATCGATTCTAGTTTGAGATGGTTTTTTGACGGGTGACAGTCAATTCTTAGTCGCGGGAGATAATAGAATCTGCCCGCGATTCAATCTCCGGCTCTGACGCTCCAGTGCGAAGACGGATCAAAAGGACGAAATCCTAAGGCAAAGGAGAAGCTCAATGGATAGAATTCAATTAGTAAATGCTGGACTTACTCCCGGATACATCAAATCTTCGCGCACAGGAACGTACCCTCCTCTGAATATTGCGAGCCTCGCCGCCTGTATTCGAGAGCAGAGTCCTAGCACCGAAATTGACCTAATAGATGGCGAGATAACAAGCACTCGCGAAATATGCCAACAGGTCAACTCAGGGGTCGTCGGTATCAGCTGCAATATTATGACGTATGACTCAGCCCTAAAGATTGCAGAGTCGGCGTCGCAACGAGGGAGCAGGGTGATCTTGGGTGGCCCATTTCCGACATCCATGCCGAGCACGATTCTAAAGAATCGTCCGTTCATAGACGCCATCGTAGTGGGCGATGGGGAACCTGCCCTACTTGGTTATCTTCGCGGCGAGCCTTATGAAACAATACCCAACCTCTGTTACCGAGAGGGCGATAGCATTGTCCAGAATCCCGAGCGCGTTGTTGACCTTGAGATGCTTCCATACGCCGACTACTTAAATCTGCCGCTTGAAAGTTACTTCGGTTCATATCAAGAAAGGTATTCCGGGTTCAAACCTTTTAGAAAATCATTGGCAATTTACTCTCGGAAAGGCTGTATTTGGCGGGACTCGTCCAACGGGGGCTGCGTGTTCTGCATGATCCCTAATAAGGGAGTAAGGTACAAGAGCCCACAAAGGTTTTGGAGCGAGATTAGCTTTTTCAACAGCGAGCACGGAGTGAATTTCTTCTGGGAGGTTTGTGACACTTTCACCGAGAACAGTCAATGGATAGATGAGTTCGTGCGAACCAAACCGGCAGGACTCGATGTTTCATTCCACGTTTATGGGAGAGCTAGCAATATATCGAGAAGAATGGCGCGGCAGCTCAAAGAACTTGGCGTTTACGAGGTATTCATCGGCGCTGAATCCGGTGATGACGACATCCTAAGGCTCATGAACAAGGGGATCAAAGTGGATCAGACGCGAATGGCTGTTGAATACTTGGCGGAGCAAGGAATTGGCGTTATCCTCTCCTTCGTGTACGGGCTTCCTGGCGAAACCTCGCGGTCGATCCAAAAGACGGTTGACTTCGCTCACGAACTGTACTGCCATGGAAATATCATCGAAACGTCCAGCAGCATCTTGCTTCCGATTCCAGGGAGCAACGCCTTCGATATGTTGACGAGAGTGTCAGGAATGCGGGAGAAACATTCGTCCGACACACTGGACTTGGAGGAGCTGAAACTCGACTGGATAAAGAGTTTCACCAGTACGGATGCGACGGAATTGCAGGCGGCTTTGGACGAGACGATGGGAATCTTCCCGTTGAATAACACTTTCATTCAAAAGGACGCACAATCAGCTCCTATGTGCTGACTTAGCTCGGAGTTAACTCGGCCTCGATGCTGTCGCAACTTGTTCTAAACGGAATCATAGCCGGTAGCGCCTACGCATTGCTCGCCCTCGGCTTCGGGCTGATCTACAGTGTAACTCGTTTTTTCCATTTCGCGCATGGGGGTGTCTACACGTTTGCCGCGTATGGAACATTCTTCGCCGTCACGCAGTTGGGACTGTCTCTGCCCGGAGCGATCATTTTCTCGATTACATTGTCAGCTGCCTTGGGCGCTGCGATCGACTTCTCGGTTTACCGACCCTTGAGAATCAGGAAAGCGCAAAGCACGGTCTTCCTCCTCGCCTCACTCGGGCTCTTTATCATAATCCAGAACTTTATCTCGATTTTGTTCGGCGACGATACCAAGTCAATCCGGCGTGGTCTTGTGTCAGAAGGACTGCTCGTTCTGGGCGCTAGAATCACTCCGATTCAGATCGTGATCGTTGCTGCCAGCGCGGGGTTCTGTTTCTTAACATGGTTAGCTTTGCATGCAACGACAATGGGTAGAGTGGTGCGAGCCGTTTCCAATGATGCTGAGTTGGCCAGGGTAGTTGGAGTGAACTCAGACAGGGTTGTTGTCTCGGTGTTTGCTATCGGGTCGGTGTTGGCAGGAGTAGCCGCCATTATCCGCTCGCTCGATTCAGACATGACACCTACGATTGGTTTCGAGGCACTCCTTATGGGCGTCGTCGCGATGATTATCGGCGGAGTCGGAAGTGTTTCAGGTGCGCTTCTGGGAGGACTGTTCGTCGGGCTTGTGCGCAACCTGGGAGTGTGGAAGCTGCCGACAGAGTGGCAAGATGCAATTGTTTTTGTTGTTCTCATAGCCTTTCTTCTTCTACGACCGCAAGGCTTTTTGGGACGACGTCTGCGGTCCTCTTCAATTTGATGGAATATATCTTCCACATCATCATACTGGTCTTAGTGTACACAATTCTGGCTGTATCGCTGGATCTGCTCGCGGGTCACACAGGTTTGCTTTCAATCGCACATGCGGCGTTTTATGGGTTGGGGGCTTACACAGCGGCGCTCCTAGCGGTAGAGTGCGGGACGCCATTCTTTGTGGCCGTTTTGATTGGAATGTCAATAGCTGCGGTGGTGTCCTTCTGCGTATCATTGCCCTCGCTGAGACTACACGACGATTATTTTGTGATTGCGACATTCGGATTCCAGATAATCATTTTCAGTGTCTTCAACAACTGGATGAATCTTACACGAGGTCCTTTCGGCATTCCGGGGATCCCACGGCCCGTTATTTTCGGTTGGTCACCGGAATCCAATGGAACATTTTTGCTCTTGGCCGCGCTGTTTGCCGCCTTTGCGTATGCTGTCGTCAATCGAATCGTCACGAGTCCATACGGTCGGGTCCTTAGAGCCATCAGGGAAGACGAATTGTTCACACGGGCCGTGGGTAAGAGCGTTTTTCGGTTCAAGATCATGACGTTTGCGATCAGCGCGGCGCTTGCTGCATCTGCGGGCTGCCTTTATGCGCACTACGTCAACTATGTGGGCCCCACCAGTTTCACCGTTACTGAATCCATTTTGGTAATTTCAATGGTAATTATCGGTGGAGCTGGAAGTCGGTGGGGCCCTTTGTTAGGCGCTACGATACTCGTCACTCTCCCAGAGATGCTTAGATTCCTGGGTCTGCCAAGCTCCACCGCCGCAAACCTGCGCCAGATAATATACGGAACGTTACTGGTCATATTGATGATGGTGCGGCCCAGAGGACTTGTCGGAAAATACGACTTCGGTCGATGAGGCGTAATGACAACCTTCCGATGTGAGGCGTTGAGAAAGTCATTCGATGGCGTTAAGGCCCTCTCCGATTTCGATCTCGTGCTTCCTTCCGAAGGCATCACTGCTATCATTGGCCCTAACGGAGCAGGCAAAACAACGCTGATCAACGTATTGACGGGATTCCTTCGCCCTGACTCGGGGAAGGTTCACTTCGGTGAGCACGAAATCGCTCGCCTCGCACCCCACAAAATTGTGACGTTAGGTATCGCCAGGACGTTCCAAGATCTTCGCCTGATTCTTCAGGTTAGGGCGATAGACAACGTGCTTCTAGCTAGGCCCAACCAACGGGGTGAGCGGCTATTCTTTGCGCTGACTCGAATGGGTGTGAAGAAGGAAGAGGCTCGAAACCGCGAAGAGGCAAAGAGGGTTTTACGCTTTGTGGGGCTAGAAGGAGAGGCGGACGAGTTGGCGGGTGAGCTTTCATATGGCCAGCAAAAACTGTTGTCACTTGCGTGCTGCTTAGCGACTGACGCTCAGGTTTTGATCCTCGATGAACCCATCGCTGGGGTCCATCCAGAGATGGCCTCACGCATTCTTGAACTGCTGCTACAGCTTAGAGCTGAAGGAAAAGATGTACTCTTCATCGAACACGATCTCGGCGCAGTTCGGCGAATCGCCGAACACGTGATTGTGATGGATCACGGAAAGATTATCGCCCAGGGCACTCCAAGAGAGGTGCTCGAGCGAGCCGACATCATGGAGGCGTACCTTGGCTGAGAACACTCACCCCCTCCTCTGTGTAAGATCGCTGATCACAGGCTACGGCAAGAAGCAGGTCTTGAATGGAGTGTCGCTCGATGTGATGGTTGGTGAAACCGTGGCTTTGATCGGTCACAACGGTGCCGGTAAATCGACGCTGCTAAAGGCCTTATTCGGACTGCTTCCTGTCTGGAAGGGAGAGGTTGCGTTCAATGGAAATCATGTAAAGACGGCGAAGCCACATCAACTGTTGAGCGTCGGCATTGTCTACGTGCCTCAGGGTAATCGAGTGTTCACGGACCTGACGGTGCGGGAGAATCTCGAGATGGGCGGCGTTACACTCCCGAACAAGGCAGCACTTCACGAGGGTATGGAGCGAGTGTTTGCCCTTTTTCCCGGGCTCAAGGATCGGTTGCGACAACGCGCCGGAACGCTGTCAGGTGGTGAGAAGCAGATGCTAGCTCTTGCAAACGGGTTGATCTTATCGCCTCGATTGCTCCTGCTCGACGAGCCATCTCTTGGCCTTGCCCCACCGCTGGTTACGGAAGCGCTTGCTCGCATTCAGCAAATCAATCGCGATTCAGGCGTCAGCATATTGATGGTCGAGCAGAAAGTGCGCGAAGTCTTGAAGATTGCCCACCGTATGTACGTATTGCGAAACGGATTAGTCTCTTTTTCTGGTTCCACGGATGCGCTAAGAGACGAGACAAAACTTCGCAGCGTCTATCTGTAAAAGCGCGAACTACGACGTCCAAGAATTAGGCGGTGCTTCATCTGAAAGTGTTAATGCAGATTCTTGCTGTTTTTCATCGAGGGCATGAGAGAATAGTGAAACCCGCAAGAACGAATGAACCACTTCTGGCGATTGTGCTCACAATGTTCTGCCAATCGCAGCGGTGGGATTTGGAGGGTCTTTGGGAAAGCTTGGGACAGATCTTTTGGCCCGCCATTCATATCTTCGATCTCTACTTGATGACACCAATCGGTTCCTTGGCGAGTCCAGACTTGATCTCATCCACACCGACTATTCCTTCTCTGTGTTCGATGGACGTTTGCCCAATCCCTGGCTGCTCGACGTAGGACAGGCAGAGTGGCTACTTCATAATCACGAGCAGATCACCGCTCAAGGAAAGACCTTTATGCGACGGCTTTTCGCCCTTCCGCTCAAGCGACGTTTATCCCTGGAAGAGCGACTTCTTTTTCGGGCAACTGTAAAGGCAGTTCTTCACTTGCAAATGTACGAAGGCGTTCGCGCAGGAGTCTGGCCCGTATCCCCTTCTGAGCGGTCGAGACGATTGAGTTTCTCGCTGGCGAGGACCTCACAGCATCGAATTGCATGGCCTGCGCGGCGCTACTATGATGGTACTCAGCAATCAGAGGCACGAAGAGGTGACGCTGCGGACCTAAACGAGGTCGAGACAAAACTGGACCGTGCCCTTTCGGAGACCCTTTGGCTGACGCCTTATCGCGATGAACACTTCGAGCGAGGCTGTCGGCTGACTCTACCCAAGAGTTGGCGAAGATTTCTCTTCATTCTATATGAGGCTAGATGCTCAGCTTGCAACGGACTCGTGCGGGATCAAGGAGAGCTGGATCACATGCGGCCCCTCAAGCCCGAAGAGAGCTGCTTCCATGCTCCAAGTCCCGGCAACTCGACAATCTTCAACTTGTGTTTGCTTTGCCGGCGCTGCAATCGAGAGAAGTATACGCATTTTGTAGCAACACCGGAACGCTACATTCCTCAGCTTATTTGGGACCGAAGGCTAGAGTTGTACTTTCGCGTGTCGTTAACCAAGCCTCCTTCTGCGGTAGAGCACGCCCTACCAGATTATCCTCTGCCTCTCGGTGATGAGCTCGTGATCAAGTCATAACGATATCGTCACGTCTTTAGCGCTCCGAACGTGTTTACCTCAGTATTCCGCGGAGGGTGCCTGCTGAAGCCCTGGGCCATCCAAGTTTCGACCGTGGGAACGAGAAGGATGCAGCGGCTGAACGTGAGGAAAACCTACCTTATTTTAGGCAGATCTAGCTCGTCGTCGATCAACACGTCAACCGAAGACTTGATAAGACGCGCATACCTCAGGAGCACTGGCAACGGTGGCTCTCGCGTTCCTCTCTCGAAAGTGGATATGTCCTCGCGGGGTATCCTGTCCGCTACTCCCAGCCTATAAGCCATCTCCGTTTGTGACAGTCCTAAATCCAAGCGGATTTGCCGCAACTTGGAAGCCAGGTGTTTAGGTTTCCATCGCCTCGCCTTACCCATCAGGATCTACCCCAAGATGAGCAAGGCCGAGACATGGACTTGCCGTGCGGGTTAATTAACCCTATTATTCTATCCGCTTTTGGTGGTGCCGATGGAACGCGCACTGTGCGGTTCGCGGCGACTTTCAACGCCTCCAATTCGGATGCGGTGAAATCATGGGTTTAAGAATATCAAGAGCGCTTCGCTTCGTCACCTCTGATTGAATAGGCAAACAGATAGTGAGTCGACGCAAGAGCGACGTGTAACTTGAATTGTCCTTGGTCGCTCCTAGGCTTTGTATCGAAGCACTAGAAACAGCGCGGCCAAAACCAAGAGCGTTTCTGCACCCAAAGCGGCAGGTTTACCTTGACTAGTTTCATTCGACGCGCTGGCCCTACTGCTCTGAGAGGTTTCGCCTGGCTCGCAAATACATCCGGGCGATCCGCAGTCACACCAGCCGCCTTGCAAGGTATGCCCGGCGAAAACAGCAACGGATAGGCATAACATGAGCAAACAGGCACCAATTAGTCGTCTCATAGTTCCCTCCTTGCCGGCATTGTATCAACACATACTGAGCGGTCCGGCGAGCTACCAAGACCTAGGGAACCGCGTTCTGCAACAAATCAGGACTGCTCATGCTTTTCGACAAGTAGAAGAGGTAAGGGAACTGGCGGGACTACTCATCAATAATCCGATAAGAGAATTTCAACTGATAGCCCAGTATTATCTTGTGTGGTGTAAATGCCGAGAGCTGGAGTATCACGGCGAAGTTCTTGATAGGATCATCGAGCAAACACAGACCCATAAAGCGCAGGCTCTGTTGTCGCGTGGCACGTTTGAAATAACTCAAGGCAATCCTGAACGTGCGTTCGGTTTCTACACTGAAGGGCTGAAGGCGAAACCATCGATCTCCGAGCATATCGGCCTCTCGCTAGCGATTAGTGTGTTGAAAGCGAGCGAAGGATTTCACCAGTCAGCTTTGCGGGATATGGAAGCCCTTACTCCGTTAATAAAGCACGCTGAGCCTAGACTCTGCTATGACTTTCTGAATTCCTATGCTGTGGAGCTAATCGAAGCGGGCCGTTTGCATCAAGCGGAGAACGTCTCGGCAATAGCAGTATCCTCTCCGTTTGGCCCATACTATCGTGAGTGGTTAGAAACACTTTCGGAGATCAGATCACGAAGAAAACACCGCTCTACTATCTCAATCCCACCGCCACAGGAGCGAGACTACGAACTAGCGGCGCGGGAGCCAATTAACAACATAGTTCCATCTCCCGATCCAAGAGTCGAGGTGGTGATCGACTTCATGAATGCAAATCTCGAGCGAAAGGTTCCTCTAAAAGAGCTGGCAAGCGTGGCAAATCTTTCGGCGTCCCGCCTTTCCCACCTTTTCAAAACCCAAACCGAAATGTCGCCCGGCGAATATCTGATAAGACTCAGAATGGGAAAAGCGCGGCAGCTCTTGGCGACCAGTTTCCTGAGCATCAAACAGGTGATGGCAAAAGCAGGTTACTACAATAAGAGCCACTTCGCGCGCCATTTCAGAAGATCCTTTCACTTCTCACCTTCCGAATATAGAAAGAGCGTCTCAAGGTTGATAGCGAAAAGCGATTACCTCGCACGGCTGAGTCGTAAGACAGGATAAGATAGGA
>WNFR01002465.1_pt1 | contig 21188 bp, 21 predicted proteins | sample 5400221 | NCBI WGS metagenome assembly WNFR01 (sample SAMN13153357, study PRJNA577476) | soil metagenome | isolation source: 40 cm soil under Madrone tree | place: USA:California | collected 2016-06-14 | reverse complement strand
CCTCAGAATGACAACTGTGACTCTTGCAGCAGCCTGCCAGGAGTTTCCTGCCACGGCAAACTGAAAGTGCCCCGGCGCGTGAGAGTTGCGATAGCACCGCGCGGACGAGTCCAGGCTACTTGCCGAGGACGAGTAGGACAAAGGAGCCGGGCTTCATTTTGCCGCGGCGTTCGCCTGGTGCGGGCGGATCGAAATCGGCGGCCGGGAGAAAAATGTTGTGGGTCTTGAGGTCGAGGCCCATGGTGCGGGCGCTCCGCTTGGTGGGAACATTTTCGACAACTGTATATTTGTCCGGGGAATCCTCGTGGATCACGGTGAGGGTTCCTTCGCCGTTGGAAGCAAAGGCGAGCTGAGTGGCCGGTTCGAAAGCGCTGGCGTCAACACCTTCACCGATTGTGGGGGCGGCGACGACTTTCCCCGTGTCCGCATTGACGACCGCCATGACTTTTTCATCGCAAACAGCAAACAGACGGCGGCTCTTGCGATCCATGGCCAATCCTGAAGGCGACTTGCATGGGGCGAGGGGCCAGCGATGCGTTTCGGTGATCTTCTGAGAGTCGATCTGGATGAGTTCGGAAGTGTCTTCGTTGTTCACGAAGATGCTGCCCTTGCCGTCGGCGACGGCGAATTCAGGTTTGCCGCCGAGAGCGAGCGTGCCAGCGACGGTGCCGTCGGCGGCGTTGATCGCCGTGGTGTTCTTGCCGCGGCCATTGAAGGTGAAGACGCGTTTGCTGACGGAGTCGTAGACGATGGCGTCGGGATTGGCGTCCGTTTTAACTGTGACAATGGTCTTCAACGTCTTGAGGTCGAAGATGGTTACATCGTTCGAACGGCCGTTACTGGTGAAGCCGCGGCCGAGTTCGGGGGCGACGGCGATGCCATGAACGCCCTGCGTGTCTGGGATGCTGCCAACGACTTCATACGAATCCGCGTCCAGCACGACAACCTGGGTGGCGTGAGAGACGTAGACGCGGCGGGCGTCGCTGTCGACATAGACGTAGTCCCAGCCGCCTTCACCGCTGATGGGAACGGTCTTGATGACTTTGTACCCGGACGCGCCGGGGGCGGCAGAGGCAGCGAGCAAAATTGCGCCGGTGAAAATTGCGACGACGAGAGCTGCGGCAGCTGCGAGAATTGTGATGCGTTTGTAATTCATAGAATCCCTCTTTCTTCGCGATCAGGGCTTGGCCTTATGTTGCTCGAACCAGCCGGCCACGTAAAGCATTTTAGCGATGTGGTGGCTGGGGCGACGGCCGATGCCGTGAGGTTCTTCGGGGACGCGGACGAGGACGGCGTCCACATTGAGAAGTTTGAGTGCGGTGTAAAACTGTTCGGCTTCAGAAATCGGGGTGCGGAAGTCCGCTTCGCCGGTCATGACCAGAGAAGGAGTCTTGACCTTGGCGACAGAGTTAGTGAGGGAACGCTGCATGTAGTTTTCGGTGTTTTCCCACGGAAGCGCAGGAAACCAGTATTTGGTGATGAAGGGAATGTCCGAAGTGAGAGCAAAGCTGTACCAGTTGATGACCGGATAGAGAGGCGCGGCGGCACGGAAACGGTCGGTGTGCTCGATGGTCCAGCAGGTGAGGACGCCGCCGCCGCTGCCGCCGGTGACAAAGAGATTGTTGGTGTCAATGTAGCCCTTGGCGATGACCGCGTCCACGCCGCTGTTCATGTCGTAAAAATCGTCGCCGGGATAAGCGTGATGGATGAGGTTGGCGAATTCTTCGCCGTAGCTGGTGCTGCCACGAGGATTCGTGTAAAGGACGACGTAGCCCATCGAGGCCCAGACCTGCTTTTCGAAGTCAAAGCGGCCGCCGTAATCGGCGAAGGGGCCACCGTGAATCTCGAGGATGAGAGGATATTTCTTCGTTGGGTCGAAATCCGGTGGATGAATGATCCAGCCCTGGATCTTGCGGTTGTCTTTTGACGATTGGTACCAAATGTGGAAGCGACGTGATCGGCAATTTTCTTAAAGGCGCCATCGACTGAGTAGAAGCCAATTTTTGTGTCGCCCTGATCGGTGTAAAGAAAATAGACACCGCTGTTGTCGGGAGCCCAGTCCGGGCCTTGAATGTCGCGATCGCGCGTGTCCGAGAGGGAGCGGGAGCCGCTGCCATCGCGGTTCATGAGATAGAGCTTGGTGGTCTGGTGACCCTGATAGCGGTCGTCGAAACCGGTGTAGGCGATCCACTTTCCGTTCGGAGATACCGCGGGAGAGTTATCAGGTCCCTTGCGGTTGGTCAATGCGCGAAGCGAGCCGTCGGCGACGCCGAACTCATAGACCTCGGAATCAAAATATTCGTGATCGGATTCGGGATGGCGGTTAACGGAAAGGATGAGGAACTTTCCATCGGGAGTCCAGGAGGCGCGCGCGGGGCCGAATTCGTTGCCGCCGTTGGGGAAATTGCCGTTGGTGATTTGCCGGGGCGCGCCACCCTCGGCGTTGACGACAAAAACCTGCATGTAGCCGGGCTTCAAGTATCCCGTGCCATTGAAACGATAGACGAGGCGATCGTACACGGCGGGAGGATCGGCCCACTTTGCGCCAGAAGGAGGAGCGGGAAGATCGGCGAGATGGGGACCCTTTCCGAGAACGAGAGCGGAGAAGGAGAGCATTTTGCCATCGGGCGACCAGGCGATGGCGTCGGGTGCTTGATCGAGATTGGTGATGCGCGCAGTTTGGCCGGTGTCCATCCAACGGACGTATAGTTGCTGCTTGCCGTCGGTATCGGAGAGATAGGCGATGCGTGTGCCATCGGGGGACCAACGCGGAGACACGTCGCTGCGATTGCCCGTGGTGAGCGGGCGATGATCCGACCCGTCGGTGTTGATGGTCCAGAGATTTGAATAGCGCTTGTCGGTCATGGGGTCGGCAAAGCGGCGCACGTAGACGATTTTCTTGCCGTCGGGAGAAATTTGCGGGTCGGTGGCGGTTTGCAACTGGAACTCATCCATGGCGGTGAGCCGGTTGCCAGAGTCCTGGGCCCGGGTGGCAGGAGAAGTTGCCAGTAAGAGAGCTGCGGCCAAGAACGCGCCAACAATGCGTACATTGAATGTCATGCGGAAGGACCTCCTCGCGCGGGGGGGAGTTAACAACGTGAAGCACCACATGTCAAGATGTTGAGAAAAGATGTCGAGAGGAGATGCGAGGGTTGCGTTGACACTCTTGCGTGGGCTTCGTTAGACTGACTTGAGTCGTTGATACAAGCGTTCCTGCTTGCAATGTTCCCCGGTAGCTCAATGGTAGAGCATTCGGCTGTTAACCGAAGGGTTGCTAGTTCGAATCTAGCCCGGGGAGCCATTCTTCCTCTTTAGTTTCACTGCCTTACAGCAAGGTTGATAACAACGTTGTTTGGGTGCAAATCGCCAATTTTGGGTGCAACATCGGGTTCTGGAGCTGGAATTTCAAACCCGGTGCCCACTTGTTCTGCGATCTTTTTTCGGAATTCGACGTCTTCCTTCAGCAAGGAATAACCGTCAGTAATGCTCTTGTTGGCGTGGCCGAGCCAGAACCGAATGAGGTCTTCCGGGGTTCGCTGTCTTCGCAGCCACGTCGTGCGAAAGCGCCGGAATGCATGCGCTCCCGCTTTGGGTTGTCCTAGTTTTTTCAAGATCGGATGCAGGGAGTCGCTCAAGATGTTCGATTGGGAAAGGGGCTTTCCGCTCTCGGTGCAAAACAGCAATCCCGACTTTCTCTCACCGATGAAGCGAACAAGCATTGCGGCGATCGGCGAATGCAGATCGATCTGACGCTTAGCGTTGCCTGTTTTGAGGAAGTTGTGAATCTGGCCGTTCCACGCCTTTTGCCTGAGATGTATTGTGAGGCCCGCGTCGAGGATGTGTTTGTCGATTTCGAGTCCCAACGCTTCGCCTACCCTCATCCCACTCGCTGCGCATAGGGCGTAGAGCATGCGGTATCTTCCCTTGGCCATTGCCACAATCCCGGTAACCGCCTCACTGGTGTAAGTTGGCTTGTGTTGGTCGGTGACGATGGGCAAGTCCATGAAGTCGTGGTTCCACTTACGAGGATTTCGCTGTTCTCCATCCTCGTTCAATGCGGACGCCACTACTCCTTTAACCACCTGAACCACATTGGTGATCATTTTCGCTGAGACTTGCGCGGCCACCATCCGTTCGACCAAACCTTTCACCGCGAGATTGTTTACCGAAGCAAGCGGAAGATCGCCGATAGCTGGGTTGATCCAGTTTTTCAAGTAGCTCTTGTACCCAGCGACCGTTGCAGGCGCGACGCGCTTTCGCGTTCGCACTTGTAAATAGTTAAGCCACCATTCCGCCTGTTTCTCAAAGATTCCCCCGTGGTTAATTGCTTCGACTTTCGCGAACACTTCAACCGAGTTTGCTCCTGATGCTGCGATCACCTCCTTAGCCATTCTCTGACGTTCAGGTTTCGTGAGCTTGCCGGGACCCGAGACGGGGCACAAAGGAACGCTCTTGTATCCCCTTTTCTCCCGCCCTGCGACATCGATCCGAAACCGTACGTGATACCAATCACCTTTTTTCTCGACATACCCTTCTTGACCAGAACGACGAGCCATTGACTTTCTCCTTGGCCGTCTATCTGGTGTCGCTGGTGCAAACGATAACACGCCGTTCGCTGATGAGAAACTCCCATCGTCGGCTGGCAGGACATCCTTTCCGTCTAGATTGCGCGCTGCACCCATAATGCGATCCAACCGTGAACCAACATTCGTTTCATTTGCTACAGATATACGTTCGAGAGCTTTCGATGTTTGCGCCTCTTTCCTGAGGGTTGGGGCGATCCTGACCTTCAGGCGAGAAATTCGATTGCGCCTTGCCAACTGTCAGCCGCGCGTAGTAAAGAGGATCGGCCTTATCCTCCGCACGGTAGTCGGCGATGCGCCGGACGATTTCGTCGGGTTCGTCACCGCGGGCGAGTGCCCGCTTCGCATACGCCCAGTCTGATTCCGATTGGCTTCGGTGTCCGGCTGCCAGTCTTCGAGTTGGTTCGTGCGCGTCACCAAGATGGCGTGGCGCTTCGGGCGAGTCCTCTTGCACTTTGAAATCACCAAGGTGGTAAATCAGATCTGTCTCGTGATAAACGCGCACGACGAACGCTTCGTTGTACTTCCTGTTCGTGAATCCGGGGAGACGGAGCACCCGGGAAACGTCGGTAGCCGCGGGATCGCCTCCGAATTGGGCAGCGAGTGAGTGAAGCAAGGTCTCCGCCTGTTCCTGGTCCATGCCATCGACCCGCCAAACGACTTGGTGTTTGCCCGGCGAGGTATCGAGGAGGAAGTTGGGTGACGGGGCATCCCCGGATGTGCGTACCGCATGAAGTGAAGCCCCGGCGTCCTCGTCCAAGTCGAGATAGACATGGCGGATTTCCCGCACGTTCTCCTTGGTGCGGTTGGGAATCCCATCCTTCCCGGGATTCATACCGACGAAGATGTCCGCTCCAGCCTCGTTTTGCTCCTTCAGCCACGCCTGGAAGGGAGGGCTTGCAATCGTTTCCGCTGGCAAGATCCGTTGCATGGTCTGCTCGCGACTCCGGTTGCGGACCAAAACCGCGACATGGTCGTTCGGCTCATGCAAGGCCAGAACGTACTCGGGCGCGGAAAGAAATCTCGGAGTGAATGCGCGGTCGTTGCTCATGGGGATTCCTTCTTAGCGACGTAGATGGCGCAAAAGTCGAACAGGTCGGCGTCGGGGTCGTAGCTGTTGATTTCGAGGACTTCGGAAATGAACCTTCGCCCCGGCCTGCGTTCGATCTGGATGACGACGTTCAGCGAATCGCCGATGTTGGTCTTAATAGCGCGGTACGGAAGTTCCACGCCGCTCTGCAGAACGCAGCTCGTGAAGCGAGCCAGGCCCTGCTTCGCGGAACTGGCATGGATGGTGGAAAGTGTCCCGGCGTGGCCCGTATTCAGGAGCTGGAGCAGGTCGAAGGCTTCACCGCCACGGATTTCGCCCAGGAGAATCCTGTCGGGCCGATGACGCAGTGAGGCTTTCAGGAGATCGCGGATGGATACGGCAGGCACACCGCTTTGTGCCTGGCGAGCTTCAAAGCGGACAAGGTTCGTTTGCGCCAATTGAATTTCGGCGGTGTCCTCGATCAGCAGGACACGCTCGTCGGGAGGAATGAACTTTCCAAGCGCATTAAGCAGGCTCGTTTTTCCACTCCCGGTAGAACCACTGATCAGGACGTTGCGCCGGCCGAGGACATAGTCTTCGAGCCGGTTCGCGAGATTGCGGTCGAGCGTTCCACGCTCGATCAGGTCCTGAATCTCGAAATGGCGGGCATTGAACTTGCGAATGGTGAGCGTGACACCGTGCAAACTGCAGGGCGGAATGACAGCGGCGACGCGGCTGCCATCGGGGAGCCGCGAATCGAGAATCGGTTTGGCTTCCGAGATGTCATCGCCTAGACGCCGTGCGATATTTTTGACGGCGACCATTAAGGAGCGTTCACCGATGGAGACGTCGGGAACCTGCTGGACGAATCCCGATTTTTCGACGAAGACCTGGTCGGCCCCGTTGACCATGACCTCGCTGACGGATTCGTCAAGGATGAGGTGCTCGATCGGTTTCAAAAACGGGAGGATCGTCTCGAAGCCATTCATCAGAGTTCTCCTTCTGCGAGCTGCTGGAAGTACGACTTATTCGGGTCGTTGTAGTAAGGCTTGAGGTAGCAAAAGGTCGGAGGTATCGGGTTGAGCCCGTCGTAGGCGATGGTGACGGACTGCGCGTTGCGCAATTCCATGAACGTCTTCATGTCGAAGCGGTAGTCGTTATGGGTGTTGTAGCTTTTGGATGCGGTGATGTTGGCCCGGTGCGAAACGGCGTTGCCAGTGAGCAGGCTGACGCGCGCGTCGTGGCCGCTTTCGGAAAGGTTGTAGCTGACCTTGAGGCGGTCTTCCCGCCCGCAGAGGTCGCTGGCGGTCTTGGCGGAGAAGTCGTCGGAAAGCGACAGGAAAATCTTGGTGCGAAACGTTTGTAACAGTGTCCTCCAACTGTCCCCGGGCAATGAGGAGCGGAGGGAGCTGATGCTTTGTGTGGCGACAATAGCGATGCACTTGGCCTGCCGCGAGAGACTGAAGAACTTCTCGTCGCCGGTGGGATCGCTTTCTCCCACGGTGGCGAAGTGCTGATACTCATCGCAAAGGAACAGAACCTGGCGGTAGTGACGGTCAGAATTAGCTTCGATGGAAGGGATGCGGTTCAGAACAGCGCGTTCGAAATCGAGCTTCATCATGACGCCGATGGCCTTGGCGAGTCCGGCATTCATTCCGACTGGAAAGTTGAGTCCGCAGACGGCCCCCTGCTCCACAAGCCATGAGAAGGAAGGGAGCGGCTTCCCGTAGCGGTTGCCAATGTTCTTTTGCGGGTCGTAACACTCCCTTTTCGGACAGAAGACGCGCTTCACTTTCGGGTTGTCATCGAAGAGGGAAAGAAAGACGGAGATGCCCTCAACAATGGATGTGCGCAGCTTGGGCTCAATGCGCCGCCAGTCCTCCGTAAACCAGCGCTTCACGGCGTGCAGTTGTTCGAGCTTGTCCGGGTCGGCGTGAGCCGGGTCGAGAATGCTCAGAGGCTCAGCGGCGATCCCCTTGGCCCGCACGAGTTCCCACAGCTCGGCCGTCGCTTCGGCCACGTATCGGTCTTTCTTTGGCTCATGCTTGAAACCGAGTCCGGCGAGGTCGGCGGTTCGTGCGCCAAACACTTCCGGTGTGAGGGCGATAAAGTGCCGACCCATGATGATGTCTTCGGCTTCGCGAATCCGCTGTTCCAGAAGGGGCGGAGAAATGGCGCACTCATAGACATTGAAGAGCGTGACGTAGTCGTAGGCGATCTTGTGGAGAAGAATGATGAATTTGACGAGATTGGTGTAGGCCTGTTGCCAGAAAGGTTCCTTGCCCCGCCCAAAGAGATTGTTTAATAAGGATGCGATGTTGAACGCCAATGCGTAGGCATCCAGGTCATTGTGCAGCGGGTTGTAGCGGTATTCGGAATCGAGGCTGATTTCGATGTAGTCGTCGCCCCGCCCGTGACGCTCAAGAATCTGTCGTACCTTCCCGCAAAAGTCGCCCTTGACCTCCAGGATGATTCCGCCGATGCGTTCGTCTTTGTTGTCCGCTTTGTACGCCAGCACTTGCTCGGCAAACGGATACATTCCGCATGCCGTCTTGCCTGACCCAACCGCTCCCAGAATTGCTATGCCGGTAAAAAGCCCGCGCTCGGGAATCGTGAGCCAGTGCGGGGTCTCGGACGGCCGCGGCTTCCGTGGGTTGTGCACCTCGCCGACCACGAGGAAAAGCTCGCTGCGAGTGCGGGGGTCCGGGTAGCGCGGGAGGTGTCCGGGAACGAGGCGTTGCCGAAACTTCAGAGTGGCGATGTACAGGCCCGAGAAGACCCCGAGATACGCCAGGTACGGGGTCGTGAACAGACACACGGTATATAGGTAGCGGAACGTGAGGAAAGCGTGGGGCGCGCGGATGGAAATGACCTTAAGGAAGACAGGCGTTTCCGGGAACGGACGAACGTAGAAGAGATACAGTCCCGTTCCCATCGCCAGGAGTGCGGCAGTAAAATGCCTTGAGACGAGAATCCTGCGTATCACGATTTCGCCGAGCCTTCGGCCGCTCCACGCTTCGCCGTGTCGCCTCCGACGTTCTTCCGCTGCTCGCGCCACCTGCGGTAGTCCTGGTCGCGCCAGAGTGTTTTCTTCAGCGCCGAGTTAATGACGTGGTCGGGGCTGCTCTCGATGAATTGCGCGTAGTCGTCGAGCAACATGCTGACAGGTTCCTCAATGTGGAACTCCCGCGTGAGGATCGCTGGGGCTTTCTTGATGATGGACATGATGATTCTCCTCCTGGATTCAACTTCCGAAACTCAGCCTGGCCCGGTGGAAAAAACATCGGCACCGGACGAGGTGCCGCAGGGCGGGAGCGACCCCAAAAACTTTTTGGGCGGCTGGAAGCCGGAAAAGTGGGGTCGCTCCCGCCCGATTTGGTGTTTTTTCCACCGGGCCTTTTTTCTCCCCGCTTCCGTTATCTCCCTGGCTCTTCAAGAAATGGCGGTCCCACAAGGTGAAGGACCCAGAGCAGTGCCGAGTGCAGAGTGTCGTTTCTACCTTCTTCACTGATCTGTCCCTTCCACTTCACCTGGAGGTGCGTACGGTTTGAGAATCTGCGTTTCGAAGTGAGCCAAGTGCGGCATTCCGCTTCCCGTCAACTGACACCGAATCTGAGATTCGGCCAGGCGACCCGCCTTCCATGCCCGATAGAAATGTTCAAAGCGCTGGCCGGAAAAGCGCTCTTTGGCCAGGTTCCGGAAAATCAAGTCGCCTTCCGAGAGCGAAGCGTATTCGCGCAGATCCCATGCTTTGCGGATGGAGAAATAGCGAAGCAAATCGTCCGCGGGATTCGATTCGAGTGGAATCGTGACGAGGGAGTGGAACAGCTCGCGTGCCTTGCCGAAATGCGCATCCAATCGCGCGAGATAGAGGAAACGGAACTCTCGGAGTTCCCGGAACAGCGGCAAATAGTCTTGCAGGTGATGAACAAGCGCCGAGAGGTTCGCTTCGGGCCCCTGGATGAAGCTGAATGTGACTACGGGAGAAATGGAATTCCCGTCTTCGAAAAACATGGGAGAGCGGTCGACAAAGTAGCGGACTGTAGGCTGAACGGTGCGGCTGCCCTGATACGTCCTGAAAGGGAGATGCTGCAACCCGACTTCTAGCTCACCGTTGAAATAAGCAACCTTGTCCGCTTCGGTTTCCAGGTAGGAAAAGCCGGGGTTTCCGAGGACGAAGTCGAGCATGGCGATGCGCGCTTCGATGTATTCGATTTCGTACTGACGGCGGTTGCGCAGGTTTTCGCGGCCGATCTGGCGATAGACCTTTCGCGAGAACAAATGATAGACGGCACCGTGCTTGGGCATCTGGCCGATGCGTGTGTGTTTTTTCGATTGCATCTTGTTCCAGAAGAGGGTCGTGCGCTTGCCCCACTGCACTCCGGCGAATGCGAGGAATTGCCGCGCGACGAAGTAGCCGGAATACGTGGCCACCAGATAGAGGAAGCGGGCTTCCTCTTCGGTGTAGCCAAGTGATTCCAAGGCCGTGACATGGACGGGTGCGATATTCATAGGGAAAGAATCTCTGCCGTGATTTCTTGCTGGTCGAGAATGCGGCGCAGACGCGAGGCGTCCTCGCGCGGTGCATACAGCGAAAATCCTGCCTTGGCTTTTTCAGCCAGCGAGCGCGGGCGGTAGTTGCGCGTAGCGAGTTCCAAGTCCACGTGTTTGCGATCCATCTCCGCCGTCTCGTACTCGATCCGAAGGTCGGGCACCTGGATTCGCCCGTTGACGATGGATAGACCATGCTCTTCAGCAATCCGCTCACGGGCTTCCCGCACATCCGATTCAGGGGCGAGCGTCGCCAGGTCGCGATTCAAATTCCGTTTCAATTCATAGTCGAGAACGACGCGGAGAGGGCGGCCCCCGGCGCGCGCGATCCGCGCGATTTCGTTCTGGTAGAGCCGGTAGAGTTCCGCGTCGTGTTTTGCCTCGCGGAGTTTCACGAGACCGTGGTACACGGCTTGGGTGGCGGGCAAATGGCCCGAGGTCTGAACAAGCCGCTTGCCAGTCTTCGTTAGAGTGAAGATCCGAGCCGTCTTTCGTTTGCCCGTCGTGATGTTTCTTTCCGACAGAAGCCGTTGGTGCTTCAGGCGGCGGACTTCGCGCTCCATGCGGCCGAAATCACCCTGGTATCCGAAACGAGCAAGGTCGCCGGCGGCGACCACCCGGAACGTTCCGATTTCCGTGAGTGTTTCGAACTCCGAATCGCGGACGAAGTAAGTCCGGTCCCGGAGGTAGTAGGCCTGAGGCGAGTCGATTGCTTCCGGCTTGCGTTCGCGATGGCGGGAAACGTCTCGGATGCCCTCTGTATCCAGCTCCCTCGAATCGGATGACGCAGCACCGGCAGTACGCGCGGAGGAGGCTTCCCGGGCGGCGTCCGGCGAGCGCGATTCAGCGTCCCGTGGATCTTGGGGATCGAACGAAAATGCGTCGCGAGACACGTCAGGATTTCTCCTCGTCCTCGGCGGGAGCCGGCATTTCGATCTGGCCGACTTGAAACTGCCGGTCGAGGTGAGAAAGCTTCCGTCCAGTGTCTTTCAGCAGGAATTTCCTCTGGAGGAGCAGAACCGCGCCGAAGATGTTGAAGAACAGAATCGCTGCCGAAGCGAAAATCACGGTGCCGTGGGCATGGAATACGACACCTTTGTACGGCGCCATGAACTTGAGCTGATCCATAAGCCAGAACCCGTAAGCGAGCAAGAGAGCGATGGTCAGCAGCAGGGCGTTGGCAATCATGGTTGGCCTACTCTGGCGAAAAAACCCGATTCGGTTTTGGCAATCCCATTTCTCCCCAAGGAGCGGGCGGGAGTCCGCAGCAACCGAGGCTCTCCTGACGCGTGCCGTTTGTGCGAAGGGGCGAAGGACGGTGGGATGGGCTGTGCGGAGATGGAGGAAGGAAACCACGAGGGGAAGACAGAAGTGGCGCGCGGAGGTTGGGCCGAGGTTGCCAGGCGGACGCCCGCGACTCCTCGAGCTTCCGTCTTCTGCGAAGGATTCATTTGAACGCCTGGTCTTCGCGGAAGTAGGAAATCGTGAGGCCCAGCGGGTTGATGGGGATCAATTCGTTGGGTACGTGATTCTGGAAGATGAAGACGAGATTTCCGGTATAGAGATCGCGCTTGAGTTCGCTGTGATCGGCGGGTGAGTAGTAGACGAGGTAGAAATCAACGCGGGCGCGATAGGGAGGGTTTTGCATCTCTTCGAGCGCGACTTTCTTGACATCGACATCGATCTCCGGCGCAGACGTATTCGTGAGGAATTTCCGGATGATGTCGTCCTTGTGATAGGCATCGAGGATTCCATTGGCCAGCTTGCCGTCGAGGAAGTACAGGGACTTCGCGAAGTCGTCCTGGATGGTGTAGCGATTCTTGCGGTAGTAGAGCTTCGTGAATTGCGACAGAAAGTATTTCGCCTCGGCGTCCTGCGGCTTGTATTCAAAGTTGTGATAGTTGATGGTTTCGGCGCGCCCCAGATCGTCGATCCGAATGACCAGGGGCCGGAAGTTTTCAAAGGTCCGGATGGTCCTAAGATCGACCAGCGCGAGGCCGATCGCGACGAGCGAGACGAGGACGAGAGCGATCTTGAGATAGGTGTTCGTCACCATCGGGTCACCATACGATTCGAGGTACAGGCGCTTGGCGTCCTGGAAGGAAGCATCACGATTCATCACATCACCCTGCTGTGGTCGGTAGCTGTTGCCTCGAACAACCCAGCTGAAGAGCCGCCTGCGGTGCCACTGAAGATGTGATTGGTCAGCGCGGGAACCTTCACCAGCACATAGATCGAAGACAGAAACGTGATGAACAGGACCGGAAACCACCCGATCAATTGAAGCGTCGAGATGGTGCCTGCGGGCTGGAGAGTGAGCACCCCGATAATGAGATTGCCGATGATGTACACGACCGCGGCGGCGATGACTTCGTAAAAGGCGTATTGAAGGAAGCAGCGCAGCCAGCCCCAGAACAGCCATTCGAGCTTGGGAACGATAAAGAACGGAACGAAAATGGGACCCACGAGCACGCAAACGGCGGTGGCGATGAAGCCGTAGGCGATGACCACGATGGAGATGGCCTGGGCGGCCGCGAGAAGGATGATGACGACGGCGTAGATGATGGTGCCGAGAATGTCGGTCACGCCCGGCGAATCGATGCGCGCCTGGAAGTCCGAAATGCGATCGACGATGGTTTGCAACTCCGCCCGGTTGATGCGGTTCGCGAGGAACTGGGCTTCGTCAGTGATCAGGTTGTGAAAGCTGGAGCCGATACCCGGGATCGGCGTGCTGTAGTAGTTCACCATTGCAAACCCGAACGAGATGGTGAGCAACAGGCTCGCGAAGTTGTCGAAGTGGAAGGAGTGCTTGCCGCCGGCCGCGGCCAGGGCGGATTTCACGCCGTACCAGGCGACGAGAATGGTGGCGAACATGCGAAACAGGTTCTGCCCCATGGCATCGAAGAAGCCGAGGTTCTGTGTAAGAAGATCGTTGATCGCCTTATACATGAACTGCAGAAAGTCGGTTTGCATGGGCTCGGCTCCTTCTACGTCGGGTTAGAACGGCTTACTACGGCATGCGGAAGTTCTGCAGCGAGGTGGTCAGCGTGCCGGTGACTTGCGACAGATTCCCCGCAAGGCTGGCACGGCGGCTGATGTCGGCGTTGATGGCATTCGTGGTCATTTCGCGCTGTTGTTTGGCCACGACGGTCTGTTGCTCGAGGAGCGAAGCGAGCAGCTTGTTGGAATCCTGAATGGAGCGCAGCGTCAAGACGTTGGCCGCGTTGATCTTGTTCAGAACCTGCACTTCGCTGTTCAATCCGGAGTCGCCGGAGAGCGAGTCCTGTTCGAGGTTGTTGATCTGGGTCTCGAGGGTCTGGGCGTTGCCCCGAATCGAACCGATGGTAACGAGCGCCGTGGTGTTCACGCCATCGGCGAGTTCGACGGAGGCGTACTGCGACTTCACGCGGGTGAGCTCATCGGCGGTCATGCCGGAAAGCGCGTTGGGATCGTAGGCGCCCAGCTGAGTCGTAGATTGGCGGTAGCCGGCAAGAACGGCTGGAAGCTGACCGGAGTTGGCGCCGTTGATCCATCCGGAGGTGTTCCCGTAACTGTTGAGGGCCGTGACATTCCGCCATTGCGAGAACTGGGCGCGATAGCGGGCCGGCATGTTTTGCAGGTTTCGAGACATCTTTAGAGCGAGGTTGTAGGCCGAAACGACCTGCGTGTACGTCTTTTGCAGTTGGACGAGATGCTGCTGCAGCTGGAAGTAGCGCAGCAATGCATTGTGGTAGTTGGTTGGGTCGTAGACCACCCCGCCGAACTGCGCTGACGCGGTTCCGACACAGAGACACAGCACGAGCAAACAAATCAGAACTTTCTTTCGCATATATTTCTCTCTTTCCGCCCTCAAAGATTGGAAGGCATGGTGTGGTTCGAGTAGTCGGGCAGCGCGAGGTCGCCCGACAGATAGACCTTGATCCGGTGCCCCTCGCGGATGGTCACCGTCGGCAGGACGTTGAGAAAGCGGTCCAGGATCTGGGCGGAGGATTGCGCGGTGCTTTGCGCGAATCCCTGACGCATGAGGTCCGTCCCGGACGCGGTGAGGCCACCCGAAGTTCCGCCTTCGGCCACGGCGCCAATCGCTCCGATCGCGAGTGAAGTGCCGAAAATACGCAGGTAGTGGCTGTTGACCTGGTCGCGAAGGCCGGCGTCCCCGATCTGGTTGAGCCCTTGGAAATGATCGAGACTTGCGGAGTAGCCGTCCGGCATGAGCAGGCGATGAAAGGAGACCGCCAAGCGGTTCTGGCCGAAGTTCTCTACCTTCCGGGTTTCACCGAGAAGCTTCGAACCAGCGGGAATCAGAAGGTGCTGGCGGTCGTGGGAATACACGTCGCCCGTGAGAAGGCACTCGACGGGCCCAGCCATCTGCCCGTCGAGGCGGTTGATGAGTACGGTTTCAAGTATGGTTCCTTCAAAGACTACGTAGGTCTTGCCCGTCGCCGCGGCCGGTGCGCGAGCCGGCGCGGCGGCAGGGCTCTTGGCGTCCTCCTTTCGGTCACTTCCCGCAGCGGAATCTTTGGCGGGTGCGGCGGTCGACGGCACCGGCACTTGCGGTTGGAGGGGCCTGAGCAGCTCGGCGAACTGCGCGGCGTTGAGTTCAGCCGCTCCTGAGGGAACTGACGAACCCAGTTCCCCGTCATGCGATTGCGTGGATTGCGGAGGCTTGCGATAGGTCAGCGCGACATTGGAGGCAAACAAGGAGAGATAGTCGCGCTTCTTCCGTTCCTCCCGGATGGAATCTTCCGCACGCTCCGGCGACGCGTTGCTGGACGAGCCGGAAGCAGGGCCCGGCTGGGGTCCTGGTTCCCGTTCCCGGTTGCGAGAATGTGATTCTGCTGCGCCAAAGCGTTTTGCGCCAGAATCTGCTCGCGCTGCAATTCCTGAATTCGGTTCTGCAAATCAACGATTTTGGCTTCGTTGACTTCGAGGGGGGCCTGCACGGCGGGCGCGGTGGGAATCGCGCGCGTCGGGGCGGGAGGCTTTTTTCCTCCGGTGAGCCACATGATGACGATCATGAGGACGGCGAGACCGGCAAGGAGCCAGGACTGCACGTTCTTGGGAAGCAGGCCGGGAGGCTTGGGTGTTTTGTCCTGAATTGCGGATGGCGACGTCATGGGTCCTCCCTCACTTCGCTGGAACTTGGCGGTTAAAGTTCAGTTTCTTCTTGCCGACGGCGAGGTAACCCGAGTCGACGATTTTGGGAACGATGTAGACGCCGTTCTCCAACTGGAAGTGGAGCAGATTCGGTTTCCCGTCTTTGATTTCGTACAGTGCTGGTTTTTCTCGCGCGCCGCAGCGGATGTAGGTGAAGGTTTCATCGTGATAGATGGCCGAGACGAGGAACGGTTCTCGTGTCGCTTTGGCGTCGAGCGCGTAGTCAAACCGGAGCTTGGTCGCGTAGCTGGACCGGAACTGGTTGACCTCCTCGGCGGCGTGGGACTGGGCCGCGCGAATCTGTTCGGCGGTTTGGCTGTGAACGGCCTCGAGCTCTTTTTTGTAGGCTTCCGCATCCGCGGCACGAACGTAGCCGCGCAGCATGCTGCCGGAAGCGGAGCCTTCTTTGGGTTCGACGAACAATTTCAAATCGGGCTGGGCATTCGGATCGCTGCTGATTTCCGTCAGGAAAAACGAGTAGACATGCCCACTCGCGGTGATGAGATTTAGGTTGCTGCGGATGCCGGCCTGCGCCGGATGGACGTAGCACAGATTGTGCGAGCCGTTGATGATCCAGAATTCGCGGTCCCCGGTGGTGAAATCCAATATCTCTTCTTCCTCGGGCAGAACGATCAGCGTAGAGAACCGTAGCTTGGCATGGACGGGTACGATGTCCTCCTTTCCGTACTTTACGACGCGGGCGCCGTCGGCGGCCGCGGGCGGCTGCCACGGAATCCCCGCCAACAATACGGTGACCACGGCGAGCACTTTCACGAAATGACCTCTTGCGACTGCTGAAAAAAGAGAATTCATCGGTATTTCTCCTTTGCTGGAAACAGCCATGTCCTAAGACTTCCGGTCGTCGAACCATCGGACGATCGATGGAAGGACGAGCACAATCGCCGTGAGCACTGCGGCGAGCGCGACAGGTACAAGCGCGGCACTCAGGCCCAGCATCTGCGCCAACTCCGCGAGGTTCGGGATCATGGCGAGACTCCGGCCAGGACGTCGAGTCCTTTTTCGAACCCGTAGGCGTCGAAGGCTTCCTTCCTCTTCCGGTTGTCGTAGGGATCGTTGGTGTACAGCCAATAGCTGCGGCGGTCGACGTTGAGATTGGCGACTTTGGCAAGCTCGGGAGTCTTGATGAGAAACTGCCGCTTCGGAAGAAGCGAGGAGATCCACTGCACTTCGGTGTCGTTCAAGTGAAACTGGCGGCGATACAAGTCCTGGTCCATATCGGGATTGGCGAGGAAAATCTTGGTGGCGCAGCTCTCGACGATTACATCGAGCAGGTCCGAGCGCTTCAGCTCGTCGAGCGACTGCGTAGACAGGATCATGGCCGCGTTGTGCTTGCGCCAGGTTTTCAGCGCTTCGGTGACGTATTGGTGGATGCTGGGATTTCGCAGAAACACCCAAGCCTCGTCGATGAAAAATGCCTTGAACGTGGAGGAGATCTCTCGGTTGGCGATGACATCATTGGCGCGATGCAGGATGTAGAACAGCAGTGGTTCGAGAAGCTCGGGGTACCGGCTCATCTGCTGGAAATCGAAGCATTGGAAGCGGGAGAACGAGATGGTGTCCTGGGGGTTGTCGAAGAGAAATCCGAACTGGCCGCCGCGCATCCACTTGGCGAGTGCGTCGGACAACTGGCGCGGCAACGTATTGGCCAGCACGTCCAAACTGCGCAGTGCGGGGTCGAGCGAATAGAGGTTTTCGATCTGTTCGTAGAGAGCGCGGTCAGCAGCGGCATCGAGTCGGCCCACGATGCTGCCGAAAAGCACTTTGACGAAGAGCGCCAGGAAGTCGAGGTTGGCTTTCGTGGGCGGAAGGGAGAACGGGTTGATCGTGAAGTCGGTGGATTCGAGCCCCACGCGGAGGTAGGAACCGCCGAAGAGACGCGTCAGGCTTTCAAAACTCCCGCCCAGATCGAAGATGAAGGTGAAGGGATCGTATTTCTGCAGATTGGTGATCAGAAAGTTCAAAAGAAAACTTTTACCGCTGCCAGTACGGCCCAGAATCATGCTATGTGCGACATCGCGGTAGTGGAGGTTCAAGAAGTACGGGGTTCCGTGATTGGTTTCGAGCACGGCCAGGTATTCCTGCCGCAACTGGCGATTGCGCGTGTCGCCGGAATGCAGGGTGAAGAGGAACGACAGATCGGCGTAGTTCGTATTGAGCAGGTAGAGATACCGGAGATTGAAGGCATGGTTGGCGGGGACCGCAGCCAGGAACGCGTTCAGCAGGTTGTAGCGTTCGTCAAAGAGCTGGGCGTCGTGAACGCTGAAGACTTTGTAAAAGTCGGCCGCCGCGCGTTCGACAGCGGCGAGGTCGCGGTCGTAGATGACGACCGTGAGTGAAAAAAGTCCGAAGTAGTTGCCGTGCAGCTCGATCTCCTCGATTCCCTTCCCCAATTCCCGGACCTGCGACTCCTTGGCGTCGTCGAGCAGCGCATCCTGCGCCGGGGCGTCATTCAGATTGACCTGGCTGAAGAAGGAACGTTTCGTGTTGTGGAAGTGCCGGCGTTTCGCCTGGATGCCGCGGCGCGTCTTGCCCGGTTCTTCTTTCTTCCATTCGGTGACGACGTGGTAGTTGGCGCGTACGTCGAGGAGGCCCTTGAGCAGGAGGGGGAACGTGTGCGCGGAAGGCTCCTTCAGCGTGAGCACTTTGACGTAGTCTTCGTCCACGCGAAGATAGCCGCGATGGCATTCGAGGTGGGATTCGCAAAGGTAGTAGTCGAGGAACGTGTCGTGCTTCAGCTTCGCCGCCGAGAGTTTCTGAGGATCGAAATTCAACGTGCGCTTCAAAACCGTGAACGCTTCCTCTTTCCCGAGGATTCTCGATCCCACGAAGTCGCTGATGTGCGTCCGGAAGCTTTCCATCTTTTGGCGAAGGACCGATTCCGCCCGTTCGATTTCGCGCTGGTCGAGCCGCACGGATGCTGTGGATGACAGCCGGGCGCGCCCGTGCGTCGCCGCTTGCAAACAAAGTTGGCTGACGTGCGCCAGAAACTGGAAAACCTGCAAAAGCTGGAGCGCGAACTGCAGTTGGCGTTGCGCTGCTGCGACAAAGAGCTGCGCAAACAAGACGCGCATTGCCCGATCCTGCAGGACAGAGATGCGGGAAAAGAGGAGGGTCGTCGATGAAAGTCGACGTTTTGTACGTCGCGGAGTGCCCGTCGCATCCTGCCGCGGTGAAGTTGGTGAGAGACGTTCTCAATTCGGAAGGCGTTGCGGCGGAGATTCGTGAGGTGCTGGTCAGGGATGACAGCATGGCGACGGACCTTGCGTTCTCAGGCTCTCCAACTATCCGCATCAACGGGCGGGATGTTGCGGGAGAGTCTCCCCAGGCGAAGGGGTTTGCCTTGAGCTGCCGCTTGTATCCGGGCTCGGCCGAAATCGGTCTCCCTCCCGTTGAGATGGTGCGTCGCGCCATCGTCGAGGCCCGCGAAGGGAACGCATGTTGAAACAGGGCACAGGCATTTCGGCTTCGCTTGCTGCGATTCTGAGTTCCGTCGCGACGATCAGTTGTTGTCTGCCACTTGGCTTCGCTGCGGCGCTGGGAGCGGGAGCGGCAAGTGCGTTCTTCACAACGCTGCGTCCATGGCTCTTGGGTCTGTCCGTTGCGCTGCTGGGCCTGGGATTCTGGCAGCAGCATCGCGCCAAGCAATGTTCGATCCGTGGCCGCTTGATCGGGAATGTGCTGTTGTGAACGGCCCTTGTTGTGGTGCTAGGAATGATTCTGTTTCCACAGGAAATCGCAGCATTCATCGCAGACAGGTTTTCCGGAAGATGAAAAAGAAACGGCTTATCGGCGTTGTGGTCACGGCAGTCATTCTGCTGCTCGCGGTTGTGTACTTATGGGGTCCTGGCTCGGCGCCACGCGGGCAAGAGTCGGTTGTCACACTCGCGGAAGGAAATCTCGGGGAGTTCGAGAAAGCATTCGATGCCGAGGCTGGCGTTCCGCGCCTGGTCCTGCTGCTGTCTCCGACTTGAGCAACCTGTCTGCGGGGGGCCTCCGCAGTTCAGCAACTGTTGGCGCGACACACCGACCGAAAGGTGCGGGTGCTTGTGGTATGGGAGCCGATCCTCGCGACGGACTGGCGACCGCCGAGTGGCAGCACGCTGGGGCGAATCGCAGACGGCCGAGCGCGCCAGTTCTGGGACCCGCAGCACGTCGTGTCTTCGGAACTGAAGGATCACGCAACCCGAACTCCGCCTCAGACAAAGCCGGATTGCTGTATTCAAAAAGGGTTCTACTGGGACGAAGCGATTTTGTTTCCGGCGGGCGCGCATTGGAAGGATGCTCCGGCTCCTGTGTTTTGGAACGGTCCGGTAGTTCGAATTGTTCCCAGCCTTGAGAACTCCCTGAGCGAGGCGCACTGACAGCGGCTGGAAATGCAGTCGCCGGAGAAGTCCATGTCTGTAGGCCTCAATAAGCCCGGGCTTGGCGAGTTCTGAGTCAGCAAGAATCGCCCGGCGTGAACCAAGCGAGAACATCTCGGCCTCGAATGGCGATTAACTTGGCAGTCCGATGCGCCTAAGCAAGTCTTGAAACCGAGGATCTGAGCGCAGCGGATCTAGCCGCGGCTCCCATTTGGCGTACACCAGCCAAGTGGAATGTTCCTTCATCGCCTTGTCCAACCAGGTGAACGCGGCATCCTTGTCGCCTAGCGCCGTATAGACCAAGGCGATGTCAAAGGGCGAAGCATAGGACTTTTTCGCTCGTGCGAGAAGAGTTTGAAGAACTCGCTGCGCATCACTTCTGTTGCCCGCCAAGGCATAAGCATGCCCCAGTCCCGCGAGAATGAAGGTCTCCATCGGGCTGTCTTTACCAGCGGACTCAACGGCCTTTTTGAATTCCGCGACAGCTTGCTCGGTCATGTGCTTTTGTTCGTAATCCCAGCCGAGAATCACGTGTTCCCAGGTGTCATCCGGCTGTCTTTTCAAGACATCCATCGCCAACTGGATGGAGCTATCGTATTGACGCGCTGCGTAACGATGCCAGCAGAGGCAGTCGGTCAGGCCGTCATCGACTGGATCGAGATCGACGGCACGGCGGCTTACAGCCGCGGATTCCTCCATGCGTCCCATGGCCATCAGGTAATGCGCAAAACCATGCAGGGTATTGGCTTCGTTCGGGTTCAATTCCAGCGCCCGTTTGAACTCCCGCTCGGCACCCGCGAAATCCCAGTCATAGTGGAGCCTCGCCGATGCCAGGGCCGCATGGCCCTCGGGCAGCCGATCATCTTTCGCGACGGCAAGAAGACCTAGCTCCTTCACCTTGCCCCAGGCTTGCTGAGGTGGTACCGCGCTAAAGAAGCCCAAGAAGAAATAAGCATCGGACATACGGGCGTAAGTCGGCGCGTAGTCCGGTGCGAGCTTAATGGCCTGATTGTAGTAGTCGATGCTCTTCTGCAAGTCGAGCTGATCGAGGTAAGAGTTCGCCTTCAAGTAGGTTTCGTAAGCCTCCGGGCTGATGGGCTTAGACTTTGCAATGGGCAGTGGTTCGGGCCCACCCAACTTGAACTGAACCTGTTTGGCGATGGAAGAGGCCACGTCGTCCTGCAAAGCAAGGATGTCGTGGAAATCACGTTCGTACGATTCCGCCCAGAGGTGCTTGTCGGTGTCCGCGCGAACCAATTGTGCAGTGATGCGCACACGATCACCGGAGCGCTGCACAGAGCCTTCGACGATGGCGTCGGCGTGAAGTTCCTTGGCCATCTCCGGCAGCGCTTTCTTGGATCCTTTGTATCCCATGGTCGAACTTCGGGAAATCACTTGCAGAGTTTCCATGCGTGCCAGGTCCGTCGTAAGCGCTTCGGTCATTCCGTCGGCAAAGTATTCCTGGGACGCATCGCCCGTAAGGTT
>WNFR01002005.1_pt1 | contig 21189 bp, 13 predicted proteins | sample 5400221 | NCBI WGS metagenome assembly WNFR01 (sample SAMN13153357, study PRJNA577476) | soil metagenome | isolation source: 40 cm soil under Madrone tree | place: USA:California | collected 2016-06-14 | reverse complement strand
GGCACAACGGTAAGTGGATCAACTGGGACGACGCCAAACTTCACGTCCTGTCGCACGTCGTGAGTTACGGCTCCGCGGTCTTTGAAGGCATCCGCTGCTATGAAACCAAGCAGGGCCCGGCGATCTTCCGCTTGCGCGAACACATGCAGCGTCTCATCAACTCCGCAAAAATCTACCGCATGGAACTTCCCTTCTCCCTCGATCAGTTCTCCAACACCGCTTGCGAGCTGGTGCGCCTGAACAAACTGAATTCCTGTTACGTCAAGCCCATTGTGCTCCGCGGCTACGGCGAAGCGGGAGTGAATCCTCTGAATTCGCCCATCGACATTTACATGGCTTGCTGGAGCTGGGGCGCCTATCTCGGTCCGGACGCGCTCGCCAAGGGTGTCGATGTCGGCGTGAGTTCCTGGACGCGCATTGCCCCGAATACTCTTCCCGCCATGTCCAAGGCCGCCGCGAATTACATGAACTCGCAGCTCATTCGCATGGAAGCTAGCTTCAACGGCTACACCGAAGGCATCGCTCTCGATTCCGGCGGCCATGTCAGTGAAGGCTCCGGCATGAACGTTTTCCTCGTCCACGATGGCACGCTCTACACGCCGCCGCTGGCCACCAGCATTCTTCCTGGCATCACCCGCAACGCCGTCGTGAAGATCGCCGAAGACCTGAACATCCCTGTAAAGGAACAGGTCATCCCCCGAGAAATGCTTTACATCGCTGACGAAGTCTTCTTTGTCGGTACCGCTGTCGAGATCACCCCCATCCGTTCCATCGACCACATCCAAATCGGCAAGGGTGTCGCCGGGCCAATCACCCTCACGTTGCAAGCAGAATTCTTCTCCGTCACCAAAGGCACCAAACCTGACCGCCACAACTGGCTCACACTCATCAACGCCCCCGTCGCCGCCGCCACGCGCTAGCCTCTATCGTTTCCATTATCTTTGTAGTGGCGCGGCATGCTGCACCACTACCGAGGCACCCAACCGCCGTGACATCCGGAGGCGCCTGCCCTTGTCGCGCCAATATGACCATGGGATAATGACCATAGTTATATAGGAGTTTCCAAATGAAGAAGATGGCAGCAGGAGTCTTCAAAGCAAATTGCCTGGCAGTCATGGGCGAAGTTCAGTCCAAACGCGTGACTGTCGTAATCACCAAACGCGGCAAGCCGGTGGCCAAGCTTGTCCCGGTCGGGCCGCAAGTCGATGACATCTTTGGTTTTCTTCGCGGGAAGATCAAGATTACAGGAGATATAGTTTCCCCCGCCTTGACACCAGAGGAGTGGGGTGATCTCTATTGATTTTGCTGGACACATACGTTGTTCTTTGGCTGACGTCTGATCCTGATAAGTTGTCGAGCAAAGCAAGAGCGGCAATCGAAGCTTCGCGCAGGGATGGAGACGGCATGGCCGTCTGCGATATCACTCTCCTGGAGTTAACAACGTTGGCGAGAAAAGGCCGCATCCAGCTGGGTCTAAGCCTCGAATCCATGCTGCAGGAAATCGAAGCCCGCTTTGTCATCCTGCCGATTAGTAGCCGCGCTTGCGCCCGCGCCATGTCATTTCCTACAACTTATCCCAAAGATTCCGCCGATCGCATCATCGCAGCCACTGCATTGGTTGAAGGCCTTTCCCTCGTTACCGCGGACCGTGAAATCCGTCGCTCCAAACTGGTTCCCACAATTTGGTGAAAAACCTGAAAGACGTGGGCTAAAGCGGCTCATAAAGAAAATCGGTCTTCACCGGTCGAATTCACGCGTGTTCTCCTGTGATGCGGCCATCCGCTCGCAAGGCTGGCGTTCTGCTCCGCATTCCGGCTAGAATGCAGCCGTTCGAATCGCGCGCGCTTTCCCTTCTTCGCACGGAGGATTATCGATGTACAGCACACCGCAAAAACTGATCGCGGAGTTCCTCGGAACGTTTGCGCTGATTTTTTTCGGCGCGGGCTCGATCTGCACGGATCAATATTTGCACGGCGCCGGCGGCCTCGGACTTCTCGGCATCGCCCTCGCCCACGGTCTGGCCATCGGCATTATGGTTTCCGCGCTGGGTCACATCTCTGGCGGACATTTTAATCCCGCAGTGACTATCGGCTTCTGGGTCACCAAGCGCGTGAGCACCGTGGACACCATTCTCTACTGGGCCGCGCAGCTTGCTGGTGCGACCGCTGCCGCATTTTTGTTGAAGTCCGTCGTTCCCGACGAGACCTGGCGCGCCGTCGCTCTAGGCGCCCCTGAGCTCGCTCGCGATTTTCCGGTTTGGGCCGGCATCACGCTTGAAGCTGTAACCACTTTCTTCCTCGTCCTTACCGTTTTCTCCACCGCCGTCGACGAAAAGGGTGCGTTCCGCTCCATCGCCGGTTTTGGCATTGGCCTCTCGATTACGCTCGGCATTCTCGTCGCCGGCCCTCTTACCGGTGCCGCTTTGAATCCGGCACGCGCCTTCGGGCCTGCGCTGGCCGCCACGCACTGGGCGCATCAAGGCGTTTACTGGGTTGGTCCTCTGGCCGGAGGATTTGTCGCCGGCCTGCTCTACGATTCCCTCTATCTGAAGAAGCCCTGAGCCCGAATTAGCCTTAAAGAACCTGTCCCCAGGCTCAGTTAACTAGCGCGCAACCTGCCTGCGCGGCTTGCTTGCTCACCCTTCTGGCCAATGCTACTGTCGCCTACTAGCTGCATTCTTGCGGAGTTCACACGACATGGCCATTAGCATTGACGATCTTCTTCGCCGCGCGGTCGAAAACAAATCGTCCGACTTGCATCTGAAAGTCGGCAATCACCCCTATTTGCGCGTCGACGGCCTCCTGGCTCCCATGACTGACGTGCCTCGTGTCACGCCCGAAGAAATGCTCTCCATGGCTTTCAGCATGATGACCAACCGCCAGAAGCAAAAGTTCAAGGAAACGGCGGAATTGGATATGGCCTACGGGGTTGCCGGCCTGGGCCGCTTCCGCGTCAACGTCTTTCAGCAGCGCGGCAACGTCGGCATGGTCTTGCGCGTTATTCCCACGAAAATTCGCACTACTGAAGAATTGAACCTCCCCGCTGTCGTTAACAAGATTTGCGAGGAGCAGCGCGGCCTGGTCCTGGTGACGGGAACCACCGGTTCCGGTAAGTCCACCACGCTGGCGGCCATGATCGACCGCATCAATGCCAACCGCGCCGACCACTTGATCACCATTGAAGACCCCATCGAGTTCCTGCATCGCGACAAAAAAAGCTTCATTAATCAGCGCGAAGTCGAGGTGGACACCGCAAACTTTTCCACCGCCTTGCGCGCTGCCTTGCGTCAGGACCCTGACGTAATTCTGGTCGGCGAAATGCGCGATCTCGAAACCATTTCCACCGCGCTGCTCGCCGCGGAAACCGGCCACTTGGTTCTTTCCACTTTGCACACTCTCGACGCCACGGAAACGATTCAGCGTATTATCGCCGTCTTCCCGCCGCCGGAGCAGAAGCAGATTCGCTTGCAGCTTGCCGCCACCTTGAAAGCTGTCGTCTCACAGCGCTTGGTTCGCCGCGCCGATGACAAAGGCCGCGTTCCCGCTTGCGAAATCATGATCGCCACTGGCTACATTCGCGATTGCATCATCAACGCGGACAAAACGCGTTTGATTCATGACGCCATCGCCGCCGGCACCAGCCAGTACGGCATGCAGACGTTCGATCAATCGCTCTTCGACCTCTACTCGAAGCAGCTCATCACCCTCGACGAAGCCCTCGCGCGCGCCTCCAACGCCGACGAATTCAAGCTGCGCATTCAGGGCATCCGCTCCGCCGCCGACGCCGCCCGCGAGGAAATGGCCTCGCAAATGGCCGACTTCGAGCGCTTCGCCCGAAAATAGTCACTTCTCTTCCGCGAGAAAACGAACTGGAGGGCTTGGTCATGCAAAAGAAGGTAATCTATTCGTCGATTATCCTGATTATCTTGCTTGTTTGTACGGCTTTTGGTGCTCGCCTTCTCGCGAATACCTCCCCGCGCCCTCTCGGCAAAAGCGAACTCCTCGCGCTCGTTGCTGCCGGGATCCTCCCTGAAAATACCGCCTATGAGATTCGTTCGAAGGGACTGAGCTTCGTTCCTGACGCAAACTACAAGGCATTGCTGAAATCCGCCGGAGCCGACGCCAAGGTTTTCGCCGCGCTCGACTCGGCCAAAATCAGTCCCTCTGAAAAATCGGACAGCGCCGCCGAAACCGAACTCCTTCGGCACTTGAACCGAGCGGGAAGTCTAATTGTTGCTGCACAGCTTGACGCCGCCGCAAACGAACTCACGGCAGCCCTCGCTGGCAATTCGGGAAAACCCGAAATTGGTTTTGTCATGGGCAAAATCCTCATCGAACAGGAACAAATTGAGGAAGCCGGGCAGGTCTATTCAGAAGTCTTGCGCCAGGATCCCGATTTTCCTCAGGTCCACACCAGACTGAGCTTTACTTACTATCAGACCGGGAATGCGGAAGACGCCCTCCGCGAAGCGAAAGCGGCTCTGGAGCAGAATCCCAATGATCCGGTAGCCCGCATGAATGCAGGCAACGCCTTGAGCAATTTGCGCAAGTTTGACGCCGCCAAGTCCGAATTGCAGCAAGCGATTCGCAGCAAGCCCGATTACGAGCTGGCCTATGCCAATCTAGGAATCCTGCTAGCCGACATGAACGACCTCGATGGCGCCATTGCGCAATACAAAAAGGCTCTCACTCTGAAACCCGATGACGTGGGCACACGTTATAACCTCGGTGTTTCTTATGGCAAAAAGGAAGATTATGTTTCCGCCATCCGCGAATACCGCGAGGTCAAGCGCCGCGATCCGAAGCGTCTCGACGCGCGCCAGAATCTTGGCGCCGCCCTTATGCATCTGGATCCCGCGGCGGCTATCAAGGAATTCCGCGAGCTTACTGCATTGGCCCCTGATTTCCCTATCTGCCACCAATGCCTGGGAAGTGCTCTCCAAACAACCGGTAGATTGCAGGAAGCCGAAAAAGAGTACCGCATCGCCGTGGAACTCGATCCCGCGGTTCCGGATCCGCACAATGGTATTGGGAACATCCAGGAGGCCCTAAAGAATTACGACGAAGCGCTTCGAGAATATCGTAGAGCCGAGGAACTCGACAGCAACGATGCCAGCGCTTACAGGAATGCGGGTCGTGTTCTCCTTCTAAAGAAAGACTTTCCCACCGCCATCGCCGAGCTAAAGCGCGCCGAGCAGCTCGACCCAACCGATTGGATCAGTCACGATCTCCGCGGCCAGGCCCTGGAGGGTTCCACCGACCGCGATTCTGCCATTGCTGAATACAGAGAAGCGCTTTCCATCGCGCCAAAGGAACTGCAATCGCGCTTGGACCTCGCTCTCGCACTCGAAAAAAAGGGAGATTGGGTCGCAGCTCTGGATAACTATCACCGGGCCGCTCTCGATGAACCCCCGCCCAAGCGTGGTATTCCTCAGCGTGACTTTGACGCCCAGCACAAATATCAGGGCGCCCAGCAACGCTTCCAGCAACGCCTCGCCGATCTTCGCAGCTCCGGCAAATCCTCGGAAGCCGCTGCTCTCGAAGCTCGCTTGCATGCCAGCGAAGCAACACCCAGATTGGACGAAAAATTCCATGCCGTTATGCAAGCCTCAACGCAAGCCATGATGGAAAAGCGCTTCAACGACGCGGAAACTTCCGCCAAGCAGGCCATCGAAATTGCTGAAAAAATCCAGCCACAGGACGGCCGCCTTCCCGAAGCATTCGGCCAGCTAGGTAACGTCTACGGTTCGCGATTGGACCACAAACAAGCGGGAGAAGCCTTCCACCAACAGTTGCTCCTCACCGAAAAGCTCTACGGCCCGCAATCCCCTATGATTATCGCCGCGCTGCGAAATCTCGCGATGGCGGCGCTCGCGCAAAAGGACTACGCCGGATCGGAAGCTTATTACTCTCGCGCGCTCGACCTCAATCAGAAAACCTATGGAGCGGACAGCACTGAGTACGCGAATCTCCTGCGTGGCCTCGCCCACACGTACCTCATGCAGCAGGACTTCCCTAAGAGCGAATCCACTTTGCTCCGCGTCATAGATCTTTACGAGAACATTTACGGACCCGATGACTTCCGTATGGCCGTTCCCCTTACAAGCCTTTGCTACGTCTACGACCAGTGGGGCAAACCGGAAAAGTCCGCGCCTTGTCACGCCCGCGTAGTTGTTTTGGCCGAAAAGCAATTCGGCCCCGACAGCCCGTATCTCGTCCGTGATCTCACCGCCGAAGCCAACGCTCTTCGCAAACTTGGTCGCGCCGTCGAAGCCGCCAAGATCGAGCGCCGCACCCAATCCCTCCAATCCGCGCAGACAAATCCAAACTGAGCTGATCTGCCCGGAAGCAAGACATGATTTCTTCGCGCCAAGCAGGCAAGACATCGTCGTCTCTTGTTCCATCCGGAAATCCCAAGTATCATCTCGACATTCCTCCAAGGCGCACAATCAGTTATTCGTTGAACGGAGACCACCATGTTTCCGTCAGAATGCTTTCCCAGCCGCCGGAGCTTTCTCAAGACCAGTGCGGCACTCGCTACCGGTTTCTCTGGGCTACCTCTTCTCGGGCAACCCCCAGACTCCCAAGAGTCCGACACCATCGTTGGCCCCCGGAAGGGCTACTCCCCAGAAATCGGCACTGCTCTCTTCGATGATGGCATTCACACGCTTTTCAAGTCCTCATGTCAACAAAAGGTCTCGCACAGCCGGACCTCGATTTTCTCCTCGATGACAACGCTAACCGCATCGGCGCTTTGCTCCTGCACCTGGTTGCCATCGAGACTTTCTTCCAGCTCAATACTTTTGATGGCGTCAAATGGGACGCTTGGCCCGACAGTGTCAAACAAAAGTGGGATGTGCCCGGTGGTCTTGGCGAACCCGCCCGCAAAACCATCAAGGGTAACAATCTTGACTACTATTTGAATCTGCTCAAGGAAACTCGCGAGAAATCTCTTACCGAGTTTCGCAAGCGCGACGACAAATGGCTCATGACCGTCGACAAAGACTGGGGCTGGGGACCTACGAACAATTATTGCAAGTGGTTTCATGTCGCCGAACACGAATCCAACCACAACGGCCAAATCAAGCTCCTGAAGAGCCGCCTCCCCGGCGCGAAATCCGCGAGCGAATAGAGATACACGCGTCTCGACTGTCAAACTCTTCTTCATTAGCCGCTCGTCGTTTTTCTCCTTACCTCTTTACTTCATCGCTTCCTTATCTCATTCTTCCTTCATGTTCTCCAAGCCGCGCCAACTTGAGACTGAAGAAGCGTTGTACGACGTAGCGGTGCGTGCCTTGATGCGGCGCGCGCATTCGGTGCACGAAATGAAGCAAAAGCTGGAGCGGCGAAGCGATAACAAGCTGCTGGTGCAAGTGGTGATGGCGCGTCTGAAAGAAAACGGCATGACTGACGACGCCAAGTATGCGAAACAGTTCGCCCGTCAGCGCACACAAATCCGCAAGCAAGGAAAATTCCGCGTCGCCCGCGACCTCCGCGCTCGCGGCATCCCCGACCGCCACATCTCCTCCGCACTCGAAGAAGTCGCCCAGACTTCCGACGAAGCCGCCATGGTCCGCCAGCGCATCGAGCGCAAGCTCCGCTCTTACCACGGCGAAATGGATGAAAAGAAAATGGCTTCCATCTACAGCAGCCTCCTCCGCGCCGGGTTCTCCGCCGACGTCGTCCGCCGCGAATTGCGCGCCGCCACCCGAGAAGACGTCCCCGAAGTGGAGTCGGAGTAAGTGCGGGAGCTTGCTCCCGCTTTTCTCTTTCCAGGGCAGTCATTTTCGGCTCTGCAAGTCTAGAACAACCAAAGTCGCGTCCTCTTAGAATCAATCAATTATAAATTACAAATTTTGTCACTTCTTTCCTTTGATATTCATGCAAATTGACCGGGGTGGGGGGCACCCAACCGAAAGACGCCAATTGTTTCGGATTGAGTTTCTAACGAGAACCAGACGATGAAGGAATCGATGGGGCAGCTCAAGCGAGGAATCGTTGCTCTTTGTAGTGGCGCAGCTTGCTGCGTCATACTCGCTAGCCGCTTACACCAAAACATTCTTGAGGAACTTAAGTGTCCGCTCCCAGGCTAACTTGGCGCTCGGGGCGTCGTAGACTTGAGGGCGAGCCTCGTTCATGAAGGCGTGCTGGGCGTTGTAGCGATAGATCTCGAATTGAGATTGGGTTTGCTTGAGCGCGGCTTCAAAATCGTTCGCTTTGGCGGGCGTAATCCAGCCGTCCTGGTTCGCAAAATGGCAGATCAGCGGAATTTTGATTTTCTTGAATTCGGTGTCCGGAAGATCCGGGAGGCCGTAGAAGCACGCGCCGGCGTCCATCTCAGGAACACGCACTGCAGCCAGGATGGTCAGCGCGCCGCCCATGCAGAAGCCACCCACTGCAACTCTCTCTGAACTTTGCTTCAAGTACCGCACGGCGCCGCGAATATCCTGCTCGGCGGCATCCGGAAAGTTGAGGTTGGCCATCATATGGCTTGCTTCGTCGGAGGCTTTGGCAACTTTGCCGCGATATAGGTCCGGCACAAGCGCCCGGTAGCCGGCTTCGGCGAGCCGGTCGGCAGTCTTCTTGATTTGCTCGTTAAGTCCCCAGTATTCCTGGATGCACACAAATCCGTGCACGCCCGCTCCTGTTTTGGAAGTCGCCAGATAGCCCGGGCAGGCCCTTCCATCCGGCCGCTTGAACTGAACCATTTCACCCATCAAGCCTTCTCCTCTCAGTTGTGTCCAGGGGCAATGCGTGAGCCGACTCTGGTGCGCCACATCTATGCAATCACTCCGGGCCAGAGTGTTATGTGCATCAAAGAGAACGGGAGTGCAGTGATGACCAAGGCCGTTACGAGCGCTCCCTCCCGAAGACCGAAAGCAAAGTGTAAGACAAGATAAGCGCGAAGGCTCACTATTGAAAACATCGCAGAAAATAGAACGCCGAGTCCCAACGTATCCCCAACGCGCCTATTTCTCTCCCAATCGCTAAATGGTCCCATTCTTTAGCACCTGTTAGGTACCTCTGGCCGCAGGGGCATAAGAATCTCTCAGGTCCCATGGGCGCCCAGACGTGCGACATGCCAGGGCGAAAGTGTCTTGTTATATCCCGTCTGCATTTATCGCAAACGTAGACATCGGCTCTGTCTGGGAATGAGCTTGCAGGAAGTGTGACGAGAGCGCGCGCGCCTAAGTTCAAGCTGAACATGTTTCTCCGACAGATTGCTCGTACTTAAGAAGGGAAATTGTATCGCTAAATCGAATGGGCCGTATTCCGGCTCTTCGGAGTTTAACCGACTGCCCGAGGCTGGATTCATTGCGGGGGTTCGCTACGTCTGCGATAATCTGGGGATTGAATCCTGCAAAACTGGGGCTGACGTGCCGGGAAGGGCACGCAATAAAAATGACGGGTAATGAGATACGCGAGAAGTCCTGGAGTGGCAACGACATCCGCGAGGCTTTCTTGCGCTTCTTTGAAAGCAAGGGCCACCGGCGGGTGCGGAGCTCGTCGCTGGTGCCGCATGGGGACACTACCCTGCTGTTTACGAATGCGGGGATGAACCAGTTCAAGGACGTTTTCCTTGGCCTCGAAAAGCGGGATTACACGCGGGCGACCACGGCGCAGAAATGCGTGCGCGCCGGCGGCAAGCACAACGACCTGGAAAATGTGGGCTTTACGAAGCGCCATCACACCTTTTTCGAGATGCTCGGCAATTTTTCCTTCGGCGATTATTTCAAGAAAGATGCGATTGCTTATGCCTGGGAATTGGTCACTTCTCCGCAGTGGTTTGGAATCGCGAAGGACAAGCTGTACGTGACGATCTTCGATGATCCCGACAAAGCAGCCGCCTCCTTGGAACTAGGGTTCGACGTTGAGCGCGACCATGAGGCGGAAAAACATTGGCTTGACGTAGGGGTTCCTAAAGACCGCATCTTCGGTGGTGGGAGGAAAGACAACTTCTGGCAGATGGGCGACACTGGTCCGTGCGGCCCTTGCAGCGAACTTCATTACGACATGGGAACCTCCGCGTCGGAATTGGGTCACGGAACGACCGAGCCGGAATGTAAATTTCCCTGCGATTGCGGTCGCTTCGTCGAGATTTGGAATTTGGTTTTCATGCAGTACGATCGCCAGCAAGGAGGCACGAGGCTCTTGCCCAAGCCTTGCGTGGATACCGGTATGGGCCTCGAGCGCGTCGCCGCCGTCCTCCAAGGCGTCATCTCCAATTACGACACGGATCTTTTTGTGCCACTGATCGCTAGGGCGCGGGAATTGGCAAGGCTTGAGACGGCGCCCGACTCATCGATGCGCGTAATAGATAGAAGTAAATACGGTTTGGTCACACAAGATGTTCACCCTTCCCTACGTGTAATCGCGGACCATGCCCGCGCGTCCACGTTTCTGATAACGGACGGAATCGTTCCTTCAAACGAAGGGCGCGGATACGTCCTACGAAAAATCATTCGCCGCGCTCTCCTACATGTGCGGTTTTTGAATGGAGAGATGCCCTTTTTATCGCGTGTCGCTGAGACCGTGCGGGACCAGATGAAGGGAGCTTATCCTGAACTCATAGAGAGCGCCGCGCGCGTCAAAGATATCCTGGACGAGGAAGAACAACGATTCAAACGAACAATTGAAGCTGGTTTGAAAAAGCTCTTTGAATTGTCGGAACCTTTGCGAAAACCGATGCAGAAGAATTCCGGAACGCCAACCCCCTTCCCGGGCGAGAAAGCATTTCAGCTATACGACACCTTTGGATTGCCTTTAGATTTTATGCGTGACGTTCTGCGCGACGAAGGATTCGTTCTGGATGAGGCTGGGCTTGAAAGGGCGATGCAGGAGCAAAGGACGCGGGCGCGGGCGTCCTGGAAGGGCGGGGCGAAGGAAGCGGCGAATCCGGCGTATGCGAAGATTGCGGACCGGTTCACGACGGAGCTGGATTTTTATTTTGGGACGACGGCGAAGGATTGCGGGATTGAAGCGATCATTTTGACTGGCAGCGCTCACCGCCCTGACGCGAAGAACGGGCAGGTGAACGAGCTGAAGGTGGGTGAGAGCGGTGAAGTCGTGCTCAACCGGACGGCGATTTATGCGGAGTCGGGCGGGCAGGTGGCGGACACCGGCGCGTTTTACGACAACTCCGAATCGCAACTTCTCGCCGAAGTGAAGGGCGCATTTTATCCCGTCGCGGGACTTGTGGCGCACAAGGTTGTGGCGAAAGAGACACTGCGCGTGGGCGATCGCGTGGCGGTGGTGGCGGACGCGGAGCGGCGTGCGCGGATCATTCGCAACCACACGGGAACGCATCTGGTGAATGCGGCGCTGCGGAATATTCTCGGCACACATGTAAAGCAGTCCGGTTCGCTGAATGCGCCGGAGCGGCTGCGGTTTGATTTTTCGCACTTTGCGCATGTGGATGCGGAAGAGCTGCGCGACATCGAGCAGCAAGTGAACGACGAGATCCGGCTGAACACGGAGATCGAGACCAATGTGACTTCGCTCGAAGAAGCCCTGGCTTCGGGGGCGCTGGCGTTTTTCGGGGACAAGTATCCGGAGCACAACGTGCGCGTGGTGACGATTCCCGATCCGCGCGCGGCTCGCGGGTTCTACTCGAAAGAGCTTTGCGGGGGGACGCACGTGCAGCGCGTCGGCGACATCGGCGTGCTGAAAATCGTGAGCGAGGAATCCGTAGCCGCCGGCGTCCGCCGAATCTTTGCGGTGACTGGCATCGGCGCACTGGAACATTTTCAAAAGCAGGCCGACATCCTGCGCCAGGTTGCCAGCCAGGTCAATGTCGGAGAGGATGGCGTCCTAGTCCAAGTAGAGAAGCTGTCCCAGACTGCTAAGCACCTGGAAAAGGAGCTGGAGGCGCAGAAGCGCAAGGGGGCCTTCAGTCAGGCTGACGAACTTGATGCCCTGATTCGTGAATCAAGAGGACAAGTTGCGCGGGAATCGATGGTAAAGGGGAACTCTCAAGTTCAGCTGGTTAAAGGCGTAAAAGTGGCCTGGAGTCGGGTGGAAGGTATTAATAGACAACAACTTAGGGAGATTCTGGACAAATTGCGCCAAGAGATCCAGAGCGGCGTCGTAGTTCTGGCTTCCGTCGAGGACGGAGACATTTCGCTTATTGCCGGGGTGACTAAGGATCTGACGCCTAAAGTCAATGCTGGCAAGCTGATGCAGGCGTTAGCACCTATGGTAGGGGGTAAGGGGGGCGGCAGGCCGGACATAGCCGAGGCTGGCGGCAAAGACAAGGCGGCCCTGAAAAGTGCCCTATTGAGTATCCCCTCCCTGGTAGAAGGCTTGTTATAATTGGGGTAGATGGCCTGTGGACCGCCCGTAACCCCTAGCGGCTCAGGAGCATGCCGACCAGCAGGTCCAGTGCGCATAGTACGGAAGTCGCATTGACCGCGACGGGGCGCTCTAGAATAATGGCCTCGGTGTGGCTGGAACTCGAATAGCTCGTATGCCTTACCGCAGAGGCATGGTGAATGAATAGACGCGCGACAAACTGGGGATGGCAAATTCGGGCGACGCTGGCTCTTTGCGCGATTTTTTCCGCTTCGTTCCTGGGTGTGCCTCTATTCGCGCAGAACTCCAGCGGAAACATCGCCAAGGTCGTTGACGACGACGGGCGAAGTTCTTTTATAAACGCCGAAGTGCCGGCAAAAGCTAATCTGACAGCCACAAAGCCGCGCCCCAACATCTACCTTCCTGCAGAATCTTCCTTTACGGGACATAGCCGGCCAGCCGTGGAAATCGGCCGCGATGGCGTCGAAAAAATCGTTCGAGAAGCGGCGGACCGGCATCGCGTAGATCCGGCGCTGGTGCGCGCGGTGATCGAAACGGAATCCAACTGGAATCCAAAAGCGTGGTCGCACAAAGGCGCCGGCGGCCTGATGCAGTTGATTCCCACGACGGCGCAGCGATACGGGGCTTCTGACGTGTTCAACCCGCAACAAAACATCGACGCCGGGGTTAAACATCTCAAGTGGTTGCTAGAACGATACAATGGCAACCTCGACCTGGCCCTGGCGGCGTACAATGCGGGAGAAGGTGCGGTTGACCGGGCTCACGGCGTCCCCGCGTTTCGAGAGACGCGGAATTATGTGCAGAAAGTGCAGAACGCTTACTTCCGGCCGGGCTCAGGACGTCTTGCTGACGCGTACGTCAATTCCCACGCAATCCACAAAGACGTTACCCCGGATGGCCGCACCATATTCACCAACGAATAAAAGAGCTTCCGGTTTCAGCTCTCAGTTTTACGTTTTCAGTCTGGGTTTCATCTCCGCTTTCAAATTCCGATTCATTTTTATGGATTTTGCATCTAAGTAGTAGTGAGGTTCTGTTCGTCGGTGGTTATTAGTTGTGCGAGAAGGCGGAATTGGGGGCTTGAGGATTTGAGTTTCTTGCTAGAGTAGATGCTGGATTGCGGTAGTGAGTTAGGCCCGTTTGGGGAGATCAAGTTAGATGTGGGGGGAGAGAAAAATTTCGCGCCGGAGCTTCGCCGGTCTTTCGCCGGTTTTTGCAGCGCTGGGCTTTGCGCTGATTCTTGCGACGACGGCGCTGGCGAGTGCGGAACCTGCGGCAACTGCAACAGCGTCGGTGAAGCGACAGTCTGCGTCCGCGCAATTTGCCCGAGCTGAAGAACAGCGCGCGGCGCTAAACAGCAAGCCTACCGAAAAACGCACACTGGCGGATTACAAACAGGTGGTTACGGGCTATCGCCGCGTGGCCATGATTACCCCGCGAGCCCCTGAAGTGCCCGATTCCCTGCTGGCGGTCGCGGAACTTTACACCGAAATGGGCGACCGGTTTGGGCGAAGCTACTATCAGTCTGCCGCGGATTCCTACCAATTCCTGGTGCACGAATATCCGACGAGCAAATATTGCCAGGACGCGATGATGCGAATGGCGAAGCTGCAGCGCGAACAGCTGGGAGATTCCGCACTGTCGAAAAAGACTTTTGAAGATTTCCTGAAACGCTATCCGCGTTCTCCGAGAAAACGGGAAGCGCAAGAAGCGCTGGCGGAATTGGCGCTGCTGCAGAACAGCGACGCGCCGACCGCGGCGAATGGTATGGCGACAAATTCGAATGCGCCGACATCCGCCGTTGAGGAAGCGCGCGCGAATGCCCCGGGGCGCGCGGGGGGCAAGTCCGCGAGCCGGCCGGGACCGGCGGAGACACCGCACGTGCGGAGGATTCGCGCGGCTGCCAACGGCGACTCGACGCGCGTGACCATCGACCTTGAAGATAGCGTGCAATTTGTTTCCGGGCGGATCGCGAATCCGGACCGTATCTTTTTCGATTTGCACGCCGCGCGGCTGACGCCGGAGGTTGCGCGCGGGAATATACGCGTTGACGGCGGGCTACTGACCGCTGTGCGTGTGGCGCAGAATCACAACGGTGTGGTGCGCGTGGTGCTGGACGTGAACGGCGTAAAAGACTACGCCGCTTCGCTGACCAACAATCCGCCACAGCTATTGATTGATCTCTATGGAAATTCAGCGGCGCCGCTGCGAACTGCCAAGGGGAAAAGGGCGCCGCAGGATGGGCCGGAAGATCCCAACGAGAGCGCGGTTGGGGCAAAGAACGAAACGCGAAGTGTTCAGATCGCGGTAGCGAAGGGTTCGGCAGAAGGCGCGGACTCCGCCAATCCGGAGCACACGGCGGAGAAATCGAAGAGCGCCATCGACAAGTCAATTAGCGTTGCGACTGTAGGGAGCACTCCTTCACTAACACCGCGCAATTCCTTGCCGAGTACGAAAACCACCAAGGCGAAATCCGCCAGAGTCACGCCGACGAACGCAAAGCCAGATTTGATCAAAGCCGCGAGCGCGCCGCAGCCAACGCGTGACGGGCAGTCAACACTGACCCGCACGCTGGGACTGAAGATTGGACGGATCGTGATCGATGCAGGCCACGGCGGCCACGATACCGGAACGATTGGCCCAACTGGCTTGATGGAGAAAGACCTGTGCCTGGATGTGGCCCTGCGGCTGGGGAAAATCATCGAGCAGCGCCTGCCGGGCGCGGACGTGGTGTACACGCGTTCGGACGATACGTTTGTTCCGCTGGAAGAGCGGACGAATATTGCCAACCAGGCCAAGGCCGACCTGTTTATTTCCATTCATGCGAATTCGAGCAGGGACCACGCGGCGCGCGGCATTGAGACGTACTACTTGAACTTGAAGGGGTCGGCGGAAGCGATGGAAGTGGCGGCGAGGGAGAACGCTTCTTCGCAGGATGGCGTGCACGACTTGCAGGATCTGGTGAAGAAAATCGCGCGGACGGAAAAGATTGATGAGTCCAAAGAACTTGCCGAAGACATTCAGGATTCCCTGGCCAAGCGGATTCAAAAAAGCAGCAAGCCGGTGAAGAACCGCGGCGTGAGGAAGGCACCTTTCGTGGTGCTAATCGGAGCGGACATGCCGTCGATCCTGACGGAGATTTCCTTCCTGAGCAATCCGGCGGACGAGCAGATGCTGAAGAAGCCCGAGCAACGGCAAAAAGTGGCCGAGGGGCTATATCAAGGCGTGGCCAGCTACCTCGAGAGCATGAATAGCGTGACGATGAACTTGCCGGCCAAACCCGGCGCCGGGCGCCCCGCGTCGGCAGCGGTTGAACAATCTCGCAACCAAAACTAGTCAGTTGGTGTCTAATAAGAGCCGGGATGCGAAAGCTCTACCTCATTGCCGGGCTGTTGCTGGCGCTCGCCGCCGCGCCGTATTCGTCCGCGCAGCTCCTTCCGGACCACTTCGGGACATGGTCGAAAAGCAAGTGTGCTCCTAAACCTCTGACGACTGGTCTCTTTGAGGAAACTGGTCAGCGGGATAATGCTTCCTGCCAGTTTTCCTCCAACGGAACGAATAGCATCACCGTGTGGGCGGGAAGCTTCCTCGACCCCAGCAGTGCGTATGAGGTCTACACAAGCGAGATCAACCCGGAAATGATGCCCTCGACGCTGGGACCAAATTCGGCGATAGACCGCGAGAAGCTGCTGATACTCGTAGGAAATGTGCTCATGAGAGTAGAACAGCCGCGGAAAGTTTCGGCCGAGGACTTCCAACAACTCTTCGCGTCGGTGCGAGCGCATTCCGAGCAGACTCCGCTGCCGCCGATTCGAGGGTACTTGCCGCAAGGTTTTACTGACGGAACCCAGAAATATGCCCTGGGACCAAAGGGTTTCCTGCTTGCTCTAATCATGCTGAAGCGAGAGGAATTCGTGAACCTTGCGGACGAAGTGGGGTTTGGCTCCTCGGCAAGGGCTGAGGCCATGATGGCGGAATATCACCGAGGCAAGGACTCCGCCGCATTGCTACTGATCGACTACCCTACACCGCAACTAGCGGAACAGCATTTGCGCCACATCGAACAAGCGATCTCATTCGCGGCCAAGCAGGCAGGAACAAGCATTGAGCGCAAAGGCACACTGCTCTCGCTGGTGCTGCGGCCTTCCTCAGTTGGCTATGGGAACGCGGTGCGGAACGCGATGAATTACGAAACGAACGTGACGTGGAATGAGCCGCACCAGACGATCACGGATCCGCCGTTGCTTTCAACCATCGCGAAGATCTTTATTGGGACGGGCGTGTTCATGGTAGTGGCGGTAGTTCTGGGCGTAGCGTTCGGCGGCGTGCGTATTTTGGCCAAAATCTTTTTTCCGGGCAAGGTTTTTGACCGGCCGGAGCAGATGGATGTCCTACAACTCGGGCTTTCTGGAAAAAGAATCAATTCTCGCGACTTCTATTGAGTGTCGACTCCGGAAGAATGGGCGCGGCGAGCAGCTACCGGCGGGGTACAATTGACGCGGTGGCTTCTGGGGCGCAGATTGCCGCAGGCTCACAATGCAACTCGCGAAAAGTAACGCATTCCCCTCGTTGGCGTCTAATCTAGTCTTGGGGGTTCCTCGCTTTATGAGTGGAACCGGGCCTCACAAACTTCAGACATACGTGCGGGGCGTGGTGTCGACTATGGGCTGTTGGGCTCGGCCCGCAATATGCCCTTGGCTGGTAGCGTATAGACAGACGAGGGGAGGCTAAGAATGAAGTTGAAGCTCGGATTTCTGTATGTCCTACCGCTATTTGCCTTGCAAATCGCAGCGTCGGGGTGTAACCGGTCGAATCCCCAAGCTGCTGGTCCTCAACTCCCGCCTCCGCCCCTGGTGAGTGTAGTCAGGGCGCAAGCCCAAGATGTGCCCGTTTACCTCGACGAGATCGGCAAGAGCTTCGCTTTCGAGTCGGTCACCGTAACCCCGCAAGTCGGCGGCCGCATTACGCAAAGGCAATTCCAGGATGGCGCTGATCTGGCCAAAGGGCAGTTGCTTTTTGTGATTGATCCGCGTCCGTATCAAGCCCAGCTCGATTCGGCAAAGGGCGCTCTGGCCCAGGCAAAAGCGGCGCTCGAACTCGCCAAGGTGGAGTTCGCGCGCAGCTCGGAGCTATTCAACTCGAAGGTCATCGCCAAGCAGGATTACGACGCCAAAAAGAGCACCGTCGAGGTCGATCAGGCACAGGTGGAATCGGCGGAAGCGGCGCTCGAAACCGCCCAGCTCAACCTGGAGTATTGCTATATCCACTCGCCGATCCAGGGCCGCGCCGGCGCGCGACTGGTCGACGTCGGAAACGTCGTGCAGGCCAACACGACCGGGTTGTTGCTTATCCAGCGCCTGGATCCGATTTATGCGGACTTCACCATAACCGAGCGCGACCTCCCCAACGTGCAGAAGGAGATGACTCGCGGAACGCTGAAGACCTTCGTGAGGCTGCCCTCCGATCCGGAAGACCGCGCCCGCGGCGGCAAGCTCACATTTCTCGACAACACCGTCCAGAACGGCACCGGCACGGTCAATTTGCGCGCCACCATCTCCAACACCGATCATCATTTCTGGCCCGGTCAATTTGTCAACGTCAGGCTAGTCCTGGCAACGCAGAAGGGGGCGGTGCTGATCCCCAACCAAGCCACACAGATCAGCCAAAAGGGTCCCTTCGTCTACGTGGTGAAACCCGATGGCACCGCGGACCTTCGACTCGTGACCTTGGGCCAGCGGCAAGGCGATAACATCGTGATTACCCAAGGTGTCGCCGCGGGAGAGAACGTCATCGTGGCCGGCCAGATGACCGTAGCTCCGAACAGTAAGGTGCGCGTGGATACGGCCGGCGCTGGGCTTGCAGGGGGCACGCCGGCGGGTGCGCCAGCGAGCACAAAGTAATCGTAACGAAGATCCCATGAATCTCTCTGAACCATTTATTCGCCGCCCGGTGATGACCGCGGTGCTCACGATCTCGGCCATCGTTTTTGGTGTGCTCGCTTATTTTGCATTGCCGGTCAATGACCTGCCCACCGTCGACTATCCCGTCATCCAAGTCAATGTAGGCTATCCCGGCGCAACGCCAGAAACCATGGCGAACAACGTGGCCACCCCACTCGAGCGTCAGTTCATGCAGATTCCCGGTCTGCAGTTGGTGACCTCCAACAGTGGACAGGGGCACTCGAGTTTTGTCCTGCAGTTTGATCTGTCCAAGAGTGTGGATGCCGCGGCGACCGACGTTCAGGCGGCCATTACGCGCGCGACGGCGCAGCTCCCCGTGGATTTGCCAAGCCCACCCACCTTCACCAAGACCAATCCTAACGACCAGCCCATCATGTACGTCGGGATCACCAGCGACAGCGCCACGCAGGGGCAGCTCTTCGACTACGCCAATACGCAAGTCGGCGAGCGCATCAGCATTCTCCCTGGGGTGAGCCAGGTGGCCGTGTACGGCGCTCAGTCCGCAGTGCGCATCAAAGCCGACCCCTCCGCGATGGCCGCGCGCAGTCTAACCATAGATGATTTGACGGCGGCGCTGAAGAACGGGACCAGCTACACGGGAGCTGGCCAATTTGACGGCGCGCATCACACCTTCTTGCTTCAGCCTGAAGGGCAACTCAGCGAAGCGGGCCAGTATGAGGATTTAATCGTCAGGCAAGGCAACGGCGCTCCGGTCTACCTGAAAGACGTTGCCACGGTAAAAAACGGATTGCAAGACGAACGCATCAGCATGCGCTTTTGGTACCGCGGACACGAGGTTCCGGCCGCTACGGTGGTCGTTGCGGTTTTCCGGCGAGCGGGATCCAACGCCGTCGAGGTTGCCAAATCCATCCGCGACCTCCTTCCCGCGGTGCAGGCCCAGCTCCCCAGTTCTGTTGGAATCGTTCCCATTTATGACCGTTCGCAAAGCATCGTGAACAGCGTCAAGGATGTTCAGGCGACGCTGTTCATCGCGTTCGCCTTGGTTGTCCTGGTGATCTTTATTTTTCTAGGCCGCGTGCGCGACACCTTGATCCCGGTCGTGGCACTGCCTCTCTCGCTCCTGCTCACCTTCGTAGTCATGGGCATCCTGGGCTACAGCCTGGACAACCTGTCCTTAATGGCCCTGACGCTGGCCATCGGATTCTTGGTCGATGACGCCATCGTCTTCCTGGAGAATACCGTTCGCCTTATGGAGAGCGGCCTCGGTGCCCTCGAAGCCGCCCTGCAATCCGCCAGGGAAATCAGCTTCACGATTCTCGCCATGACCATTTCCCTAGCCGCCGTATTCCTCCCGCTGGTCTTTATGAGCGGCCTGGTGGGGCGCATTTTTCGCGAGTTCTCCATCACCATCATCGTTTCGATTTTCGCCAGCGGCATCGTTTCGCTGACGCTCACGCCCTTGATGTGTTCCGGCCTGCTTCGCGAGCGCGGAGAGCGGGCGGAGAAGAACTGGATCGAGCGCGTCATCGGCGGCGCAGAAAAAAAGGTGCTAGCCGTCTATGGGCGCTCGTTGTGGTTTTTCCTTCGGTATCGCTGGATTTCCCTGGCGATTTGGGTGGTTTGCCTGCTGGGAACCGGCTATCTTTTCTATATTGTCCCGAAGTCCTTCCTCCCCATCGGCGACAGTTCCTTCGCCCTCGGCGTGTTCATCGCTCAGGAGGGTACGTCGCACTACGAAATGCATACCCACCAAATAGAGGTCGAGGACGTCCTCCATACCAATCCCGCCGTGGACATGACCTTCACCATGAGCGGCAACAATGCATTCTTCCCCGCCAACCAAGGGCTGGTGCTCGCGTTTCTGAAGGCTCCCGATAAGCGTCCTCCCATTGAAGCGGTAACGGGGCAATTGATGGGACAGTTGAACTCCAAAGTCCCCGGTCTGCTCACATTTCTGAAGCCCCAGCCCGTGCTGCAGATCAGCACCGGAGCCACCGCGCAGCTGCAGGGCCAGTTTGCTTATTCCATTTCCGGAATCGATCCGAACGAGGTCTATGCCAGCTCGGGAACCCTGATGCGCAAAATGTTCGAGTTCCCGGGGTTCCTCTTTGTCAACTCCGACCTGTTCAACCATACCCCGAATCTGCGAGTCGACATCCTCCGCGAACAAGCCAAGACCTACGGTGTCTCCGAGACGAGGGTTCTCAATCTTCTGCACCAAGCGTACTCGCAGAACTACGTCTATCTCATCAAGAAGCCCACCGACCAATACCAGGTGATCCTAGAAGTTGCCGACGATCAGCGTTCCGAACCTCAGGACCTTCATCTGCTGTACATCAAGAGCGACGACGGCTCGCGCATGGTTCCGCTCAACGCCCTGGCGACTTGGCACCCGACGTTGGGCCCGCAATCCGTCAATCACATCAACCAATTCACGAGTGCCACGCTGTTCTTCAACTTGAAGCCAGGCTATTCCATCGGGCAGGCAACTGATTTCGTGGAGAAGGCTGCGAAGCAAGTCTTGCCGGCGGGAATTCGCGGCGAGTTCCGGGGCGAAGCGCTTACGTTCCGCGATACGGTATCGAGCCTCACCATCCTCATGTTTCTCGCGGTCTTTGTCATGTACGTGATTTTAGCCATTTTGTATGAGAGCTACTTGCATCCGATCACCGTGCTCTCCTCGTTGCCGGTTGCCCTCGTCGGCGGCCTTCTGACCCTGTGGCTGTTTGGCGCCGAGGCTTCTTTATACGCGTTCATCGGCATGTTCATGCTCATGGGCATCGTGAAGAAAAACGGAATCATGATCGTGGACTTCGCGCAACAGCGAGTCGAGCACGGTGTACCAGACGATCAAGCGATTCACGACGCCAGCATGGAGCGCTTCCGTCCCATCATGATGACCACCATGGCCGCGCTCATGGGCGCCCTGCCCATCGCCCTCGGCTACGGGGCGGATG
>WNFR01002003.1_pt1 | contig 21190 bp, 23 predicted proteins | sample 5400221 | NCBI WGS metagenome assembly WNFR01 (sample SAMN13153357, study PRJNA577476) | soil metagenome | isolation source: 40 cm soil under Madrone tree | place: USA:California | collected 2016-06-14 | reverse complement strand
GAGCACGCTCCCGCTGCTCGGTCATCGAACGGTTGAAACTGGATTGGTCGAATCGTATTCCTAGGTCCCGACAAGAATCGACGATGAAATCGAGAGGTAAGCCGAATGTGTCGTACAGCATGAAAGCTTTTGCGCCAGAGTATTCTGGATTTTGAGTAGGGTGAAAGTCATTCCAATCATCGTTGTTGTTGAAGATTTCTTTCAGCTTATCCAACGATATCCCTGGATAATCGAACGCGTACTTTTCTGCGAGCAGCCGGGACTGGTCTCTTTCCAATCGCACCAACCCCTGTTTCAACGTATGCGCAAACCGCTTTTCCTCTGCGAGCGTCGTGTCCACTACCCGCTGCTCAGTCTCTCGTAATTCTGGGTAGGCGGTTGCCATCAAATCGGTGACTGCGGAAACCATCTGCCAAAGGAAGGGCTTCTCGGCGCCGTTCAGTCGGCCGTGTCGAATCGCCCGGCGGATGATCTTCCGGAGGACATAGCCGCGCCCCTCATTAGAAGGAATCACTCCGTCTGAAATCAGAAATGTTGCAGCGCGGGAGTGATCGGCAATGATCCTGAGAGATGGCATCCTGCTCGGGATTCCTCCCTGTTCCACGATGAGATCGCTCGCCCGCTCAATCAGCGGCACGAACAAATCTGTGTCGTAGTTCGAAATCTTCGAAGGATCTTCAAGATTTAGCAGCACTGATGCAATCCGCTCCAGCCCCATTCCCGTATCAATCGACGGCTTAGGCAGCGGGTTCAGCTTGCCGCTGGCATCGCGGTCGAACTGCATGAACACCAGATTCCAGATCTCAACATAGCGGCCACAGTCGCACTCAAACTTGCAATCCGTGTGCCCTTGGTCGGACGCCGCAGGGCCCATGTCGTAGTGAATCTCGCTGCATGGGCCGCACGGGCCGGTGTCGCCCATCTGCCAGAAGTTCTCTTTGAGGCCCTTTTCTCCGGAGAAAGGAATGATGCGCTCAGGAGAAACTCCGACTTTCTCCCACGACTGCCGTGCCAAGAAGTCCTGTCCGATTTCGTTATTCGGCTCCATCCGGGCACCGCCGAAAATCGTGACGTACAGCCTTCCCACGGGAAGGTTGAACAATTGGGGAGAGGTCAGTAGCTCCCATGCAAAACCAATTGCCTCTTCTTTGTAATAGTCGCCAAAGCTGAAGTTCCCGAGCATCTCGAAAAATGTGTGATGACGGTTGGTGAACCCGACATTCTCGAGGTCGTTATGCTTGCCGCCGGCGCGCACGCACTTCTGAGAACTGGTGGCTCGCGTGTATTCGCGTTTTTCCAGGCCAAGAAAAATGTCTTTAAACTGGTTCATCCCGGCGTTGGTGAAAAGCAGAGTGGGATCGTTCTGCGGAACGAGCGAAGACGAATGGACCTCGCGATGACCTTTCTGGATGAAGTAATCCAGGAACTTACGGCGGATCTGGGAACCAGTGAGCATGGAAAGTTAAATTCTAAATCAGAATGCAGTTCTCAGTTCCTGGTTCCCAGTTCTCAGCCCAGCCCTTTCCGTTTTTCTGAGAACTGAGAACCGGGAGCTGGTTTTTGTGGTTATGATCTTTCGTTAGTCTGCAAAAAGCTCTACTGGGGAGAATGGTATGGGGTGCAAACCAGAAGTACTACGACAAGTTCCGCTCTTTGCTTTGCTCGACGATGATGAAGCCGCGGTGCTTGCCGGACAAGTCGAGGTGAAGAGTTTCGCTCCGCGGCAGCGGATCTGGAAGATTGGCGACAAGGGTGGACAGGCTTATGTGCTGGTGTCGGGAATGGTCCGGGTCACAACCATCGACGAGGACCATCAGGAAGTCGTTGTCGATGAACCCGCGCAGGGAGAGTTCTTCGGGTTCGCGTCGATGCTCGAGCAGACGCCTCATCAGACCAACGCAATCGCTCTGGATGAAACGGTCTGCATAGAGGTCGACCGACACGACATTTCGGTACTACTTGAGCGCAAGCCGCACGCTGGTATGGATATGCTGACCGTGCTCGGCCGACAATTCCACGCTTCGCAGCACCTGGTGCGGTTGCGCGCCGCTCGCAATCCCAACGACGTGATCGAGGAAGAAGAGACATTCGGCGAACGAATCGCCGACAGGGTCGCGAGCTTCGGCGGCTCGTGGACTTTTATCGTATCGTTCGGGCTCGTTCTGATTACTTACGCGAGTCTTAACATCGGCCTGGCTGCACGCGCGTGGGATCCGTATCCGTTCATTCTGCTCAATCTGTTTCTATCGATGCTGGCGGCGATCCAGGCGCCGATCATCATGATGAGCCAGAACCGGCAGGACAAGAAAGACCGGCTCCGCAGCGAACTCGACTTCGACGTCAACCGGCGCGCGGAGTCGGAAATTCAGGGCCTCGCGCACAAGATCAATCTTATTGGAGACAAGATCGGCGACGTTGAGGATCTGCTCCGCAAGCAGACCCCCCGCGGTACGCCCAGCACGTCGTAGAGGGCAGAATTACTTCACTGTGTCTTCGGTTTTTTCCGCGCCTTTCTTAACTGCGTGCCCGGTCTTCTTGGCGCCTTTCTTAACTGCGTGCCCGGTCTTCTTGGCGGCGCCTTCGGTCGTGTCTTCGGTCTTGTCGGCGGCTTTCGCGGTGGCGTGGCCGGTTTTCTTCGCTGCCTTCTTGGTGGCGTGCGCAGTGTCCTTTGCCGCGTCCTTTACGTCGGTGGCGGCGTCCTGGGCGTAAGCAAACGAGGCCAAAGCTAGCAAGGCTAGTGACAGTTGGTATTTCATAGTTCCTCCAGATGGAATTTTGGAATGGGTAGAGTATGAGGGAGAAGAGCAAGGACACGCAAGCTTCTCTTCTCTCTTCGCCGCAGGGTTTTCCTGGCTACCTTTGCGCATTCTTGACGAACTTTACGGTTAAAAGCCTTTTGGGCGCAAAGAAAACCTTTCAACTCTCATCCCGTCTGGTCCAGCGACTCGCCTTCCAACGCAGTCAGAGTTTCGTCGTCCACATCCCATTTCTTGAGGATGGCGAATATAGTCTTCGACTGAAAGCCCGCCCGTATTAGTTGACGGAAGATGCGCGCCGTTTGTTTCTGGTCTTTCGGCTTCTGAAAGCGCTTGCGGCGCAGGTAAGCGCGGGCGAGTTTTTCTTCACTGACGTCTTCGTAGGTCGAGTCCACTGCCTTTTCGATCACATCGCCGTGAACGCCTTTAATCTTCAAATCGGTGATCACGCGGCGGCGACCGAACTTTTCGTTGTCGCGGCGAAAGGATGAGTACGCGGCGGCGTATTTCGCGTCGTTCAGGTATCCCCGATCTTTCAGACGGACTGTTACCAACTCAACCAATGTTTTGCCGATTTCTGTCTCGGCTTCGACCCGGTTGCGCAACAGGCGCTTCAGTTCGGCGACCGACCGCATGCGTCGCCCGAGCGCTCCGACGGCGTACTCGTAGAGCTCGTCTTCGGTAAAAAGCTTTCTGGGGCGGCCGAAGCTCATGCTTACACGATAGCGCGGAGCTGAACACCGAGGATAGGCGATTTCTTTCGCTTGGCCCGGTGCGAATGAGTGGAGACGCGGCGTGCCGCGTCTCTACCGATGGGCCTGTGTCACTCCTGACACGATTGCGTCTCGCGGCCCACGAATCACGTATTGCGTTCCCAAATAAGCCTTGTATTTACAAGCTTATACGTGTGGTTTTCCTCTTGCTTTGTCTGTGTAGTAACGAGGAGGCGCAATCATGGAAACGCTGCTGCAATTCGTGGTCATCATCGGCGGACTGACATTCTCATTCGCTGCCGCTCTTCTGATTGAAGAACTCATTTTCGGACGGATCTTCCGAGTAGTGTTTGCCCGCCGGGCGGAAACTTCCAACCCTGGGCAAGAACAATGAGAGGAGTACGACCATGCTGTTGCTGAAATATCTGCTGGTGGGCACGGGGATCACGATGTTCGTGGTTGCCGCTGGAATTCTCACATACGACCTGTACCTTCTATTGGCCTACCGGCGCGCGTGTCTTGGTCAATTGGGAGACGCGGCGGTGGTTCCGCTTCCGCCGACCGTCGTGCGTTGGCGGACTACCATCGCGCTTGGCATGCTGGCCTGGGCGCCGTTGCTCACTTCGGCGGCGATCGTTTTCGTGCCCGGAATCATGTGAGTCAGGCGGACGATGCGCGAGATGGCAAGCCGCAACAGTAGGGCAAGATACTCGGCCGTGGCACTGGTGTCTTGCCGGCGCTACATGGCGATCTGGGTAAGGCTATGCGTGAAGCGGCACAACTCGCACGCTATAATCAGCGCATTCCACAAATGTTTGGGCGCTGGTCAGGCAGTCTGCGGGTAGGTTGGCTGGCATCATGCATCTTTGCAATCGCTTTCTTCTCTTCTGCCGCATCCGCATCCGTTTTCGGTGATTCCGCTCGCCAACTAGCGCACAAGATTGCTTCGACAACCGGACCGGGCGCGGTAGCTCTCGACATCACAAATCGATCATCACTGGATGACAACTCCGTCCAGGAAATCCGCAGCGCTCTGGAAGTCCAGTTACGCACGGAAGGCGTGCGCACTGCCAAGTCAGACGAGGCGATGGGATCGGTGCAGGTAACGCTCTCCGAGAGCATCCGGGAATACGTATGGTCGGCGGAAATTGTGATTGGGACGGACCAACGCAAAGTCGTCCTAGTCTCAGCACCACGCCCGCAATCTGCGGCAGGACCCACATCGGCGATGCCACTGCTGGTGCGAAAGAATTTTCTCTACGCGCAAGAGCAACCCATCCTGGACGTCGCGCAGTTTGAAATGTCCGGCGGGGCGCGGCTGTTGGTGCTTGATTCCAATCAGGTCGGCGTGTTTCGCCAGCAGAGTGCACGTTGGGAACTGGAGTCATCGCTGGCAATCGCACACACCCGTGTTTTTCCGCGCGATCTCCGGGGGCGCGTGCTGCTGCGTCGCGATCATTTGTTTGACGTCTATCTGCCAGGAACGATTTGCCGATCCAGCGCGACTGCGCCGCTCACGCTTGCATGCAATGACAGCGACGATCCATGGCCTCTGACCGCGGACGAGGGCGGAGTGCGCGCGTCTTTTGCTGGGGCGCGGAACTTCTTTACGGGCGCGTTCTCTCCGCCAATCGGAAAAGTTTCCACTGGCCCTTCGTTCTATTCCGCTGCGGCGTTACCTCGTTCCGGCTACACGTTGTGGATACTGGCTGCCGTGGATGGGTCGATCCATATGCTCGACGGGATGACTGATCAGGTGATCCGGGGGGCAAAGTGGGGCAGCGATCTGGCTGCGGTTCATTCCGGTTGTGGAACCGGCACGCAGTTGCTGGTGTCCGAAAATGGAGAGCCCGCACAGGACAGTCTGCGCGCCTTTCAAATCCCCGACCGCGACCCGGTGGCGGTCAGCGCGCCAGCGGAGTTCGATGGGGCGATCGTCGCGCTCTGGCCCGAAGGCAGCGCTACCAGCGCGATCGCGATTGTGAGGCGGGCGGATACAGGTTGGCATGAGGCATATCGCATTTCTATTGCTTGCGGCAGCTAGTCTGCAAAGTGTGGCGGCGGCAGAGACGCGTCCGCGCTACGGCGGGACACTGCGCGCGATGTTGCAGACAGCCCCGAATACTCTGGACCTCCCTGCGAATGCCGGGCCCACTGACTACTGGGGCTCGAGCCGCATCGTGGCGATGATCGCCGACAATCTTGTGAAGATCGACCCTGCGGGCCGCATGCAACCGGCATTGGCGATCACATGGCAGACCGACCCGAATGGCAAACGTTGGCAGTTTACGTTGCGTCGGGGAGTGAAATTCCATGATGGCAGTGCTGCATCTGCTGCAGCGGTCGCTCAAATTCTCGGTGAGCGTCATCCCGACTGGGTCGTCCACGGATCCGGCGACTTATTGACAATCGAAAGTGACTCTCTCAACTCATCGTTACCGCTGCTCCCAGAATTGGCACTGCCTCGAAACGCCATTCTGAAAAACAGCGCTGATGGTCTGCCCGTGGGTACGGGCCCGTTTCGCGTGACTGACTTTCAGCCGGGTAAATCCTTGAAATTGGCCGCCCACGAAGGAAGTGCGGCGGGACGCCCATTCGCAGATGTCGTTCAAATCGAACTCGGGAAGTCACTGCGCGATCAGGACATCGCGCTCGAACTTGGCAAGGCGGACGTGGTCGAGGCACCGCCGCAACCGCATGCGCTGAACAGCAATGCGCAACGCGTGCGCACGTCGCTCCCGGTCGAACTGATGGCGCTGGTTTTTTCCGCAAACTCCAAAGCGCAGGACGTTCGTGTTCGAGAAGCCCTGGCGCTGGCGATCGATCGCAAGCCTATTCAGTCCGCATTGTTGAAAGGCGCGGGAGAACCGACTGGGAGCATCTTGCCCAATTGGATGACTGGGTACAGCGCGGTTTTTTCTACCCAGGCAAACATTAAGCGCGCCCGACTCGTTCTCGCGGCCTCCCGTCAACCAGCGCTTACTTTGAGTTATGACCCACGTGATCCGGCAGCGCAGTTGATCGCCGAGCGCATAGCCCTGAACGCTCGCGATGTTGGCATCATGCTCCAAGTTTCATTGTCTGGTGTGGCCGACGTTAGCTTGATTCGTATCGTCCTTCCCAGTTCCGATCCTGCAACGTGTCTGCGCGAAGCCGCGCGCGAACTAGGTTCGCAGCAACCGGTCATTCACGGCAACTCTGTGGACGAACTCTATCCGGCTGAACGCGCACTGCTCGAGACCCACGCGGTTATCCCTCTCTTTCACATGCCGGTTGCCGGCGCTGCTGGTGTCCGCGTGCGCGACTGGCGACCCGGCCGCACGGGAGATTGGGACGTTGCCGACCTTTGGCTGGAGACGGACTCGCGATGAGCTTCCGCAAAAAGCTCCTGCTGATTTTTGCTCTGACCGTTTTGCTATGCGTGGTGGTGATTTCGGCATCGCTATGGAGCAGCATGCAGCGCTCGTTCGATCGCGCGAACGACGATCGCGCGAATGCTGTCGCGGCCCAGTTCCGTTCGGAATTCCAGCATCGCGGACAGGACGTCGTCCGCAAAGTCGAAGCCGTAGCCGCCGGCGACTCTGTGCAGCGGATTGCACTGGAGGTCAATCGCGGGGCGTCCGATTCAGGAAGTTACGTCAGCGAAGCTCGCAGCCTGGCTGGCCAGCAACACCTCGACTTTTTGGAACTGGTGGATCATCAAGGAGCGATTCTTTCGTCGGCGCAGTGGCAGGCAAAGTTTGGCTATCCCGAGACGGCGATTCCGTCGGCTATCGGATCGGCAGGCGCGTTTCTCAAACGCGAGGAGTTGTCGAGCGGTTCGACGCTCGGCTTGTTTGCGGTACGCGCGGCCGGCGTCGGCGAACAGCCTCTTTACGTCATCGGCGGAGAACGCCTCGATCAGGGATTTCTCTCGACACTCGACATCCCTTCGGGCACTCGCGTGCTGCTGTATCAGAATCTGGATGCGAACTGGAATCCAAAGTCCTTGCTCGATTTGAACGGGCCTGCATCCGGCGCCGAAAAGATTGCTCCTTTGGTCGAACAAGTACGCCGCTCCGGACAAGAAACGCGAAGTGTGATTCGCTGGAGCGCCGACTCCGCCGACGCCGAGAGCTTTCACGCCATGCCGCTGACCGGCCCCAATCAGCAAGTGATGGGCGTTCTGCTGGTGGGAAGTTCGCGGCGTCCGCTGGTCGAACTGCAGAGGCAGGTCGTTTCAGCGGCGTTGCTGGTGGGAGGAGCCGGCATTCTGGTCGCGGTCCTGGCGAGTTTGTGGTTCGCAACGCGAATCACTCGACCGATTGTTTCGCTGGCCGACGCCGCGCGCCGAGTCGCTTCGGGAGATCTTTACGCCAAGGTCGAGGTTGAGTCGAGCGATGAACTGGGCGAACTGGCGGCCGCGTTCAATCGCATGACCGAAGATCTGTTGCAGCAGAAAGAACGTACTCTGCAAGCGGAGCGCGTGGCCGCATGGCGCGAGCTGGCGCGACGCCTGGCGCACGAGTTGAAGAATCCGTTGTTTCCGCTACAGGTCACGGTTGAGAATTTGATTCGCGCGAAGGAAAAAGCGCCGGAACTTTTCGAGGAAGTATTTCGCGAAGGAACATCGACACTGCTGGCCGAAGTCAACAATCTGAAGACGATCATCGGACGGTTCAGCGAGTTCTCCCAGATGCCGCAGCCGCACCGGAAGCCCACGCAACTCAACGAAGTTGTGCGTTCGGTGCTTCGCGTGTTCCATGCGCAATTGCAGGAGAAAACTCAAATCCTCGTCCGAACAGAACTCGATCCGGAGTTGCCGACAATTTCCGCCGATCCCGACATGCTGCATCGCGCGTTATCGAATCTGGTATTGAATGCAATTGACGCTCTGCCGCAGGGTGGAACGATTGCAATTCAAACGAGACTCGGCGGCGACGACGTGAAACTCTCAGTCTCCGACACGGGCTCGGGGCTGACGCAAGAAGAATGCGGGCGCTTATTCACTCCTTACTACACGACCAAACAACATGGCACGGGGCTGGGTCTCGCCATAGTACAGTCGGTAGTAAGCGATCACGGAGGAAAGATTTCCGTCGAAAGCACTAAAGAAAAGGGCACGACGTTTCGCATCGAGTTGCCGCGCGAGGCGCGCTGAAGGCTATGCGTTACCTGACTTCAGGTGCTACCTGTGTATGTTTATGGTACCGGCGCGCTGAAGACGGGTTCGTACCCGGGCATCGCCCTGAGCGAGGCCGAGTTACGGCGATTTGTAATTGGGGCTTCAGCCCCCGAGGATTTGACCGTGGCGCACAAGGCGCACCTTCTGATCGTGGATGACGAAGCCAACACCCTGGCGTCGCTGTCGCGAGCTTTCCGGCTCGAAGGACATGAAGCGACAGTGTGCGACAACGCTGGAAAGGCATTGGAACTTGCGAAAGCACAAACCTACGACCTGATTCTTTCGGATGTAGTCATGCCTGGCAAAGATGGTCTAACTTTACTCGAAGAATTGAAAGCGCAGGGCGTGGCGACTCCAGTTGTAATGATGTCGGGTCAAGCCCACATCGAGATGGCGGTGCGCGCCACGCGGCTGGGCGCGATCGATTTCCTGGAAAAACCGATTTCAACCGACAAACTTCTGCTCACAGTCGAGAACGCGCTCAAGCTCGGCCGTCTGGAGCGCGAGAACCGCGACCTGGAGCGCCGTCTGGGCAAACACGAGATCGTGTGGCAAGGTGAGACCATGAAGCGCGTGATGGCGCAGGTAGAACGCGTAGCGGCCAGCGAAACGCGCGTCTGCATCCTGGGCGAGACTGGCACTGGCAAGGAGTTGGTCGCCCGCACCCTGCATGAGCGTAGTCCACGGGCTAGTGGACCGTTTGTGACGCTGAATTGCGCAGCAGTGCCGGCCGAACTAATCGAATCCGAACTGTTCGGACACGAAAAGGGATCGTTCACCGGAGCTGGTGCCCGCCATCTGGGTAAATTCGAGCAGGCCCAGCGCGGCACCATCTTCCTCGACGAAATCGGAGACATGCCTCTCGCGATGCAGGCCAAGCTGCTGCGGGTACTCGAAGAAGGTGAAGTCGAGCGCATCGGAGGAGACCGCTCGATCATGGTGGATGTTCGTGTCATTGTCGCGACTCATCACGATCTGGAAAAGCTCGTGCGCGATGGAAAGTTTCGGCAGGATTTATTTCATCGAGTGTTCGTTTTTCCGCTGGGGTTGCCGCCGCTGCGCGAACGCCGCGAAGACATCCCCCCGCTAGTCGAGCACTTTGCCATGCAGGTGAGCGGCGCCAACGGATGGAAACCGATGCGCTTCACGGCGGGCGCCTTCGCCGGCCTCCAACAGTACGCTTGGCCGGGGAACATCCGCGAATTGAGAAATGCAGTGGAGCGGCTGATGCTGTTGGCAACTTCTGACGAAATCACGGCCGAGATCGTGGCGCTCGCGCTGCCGGTTTCCGCGGCCAGTCTCGATGCTCTTGGCGCGGGAACAGGCCCGCTCGCCGACCGCGTACGTGAGTTCGAGAAGCAGACCATTCTGGCAGAATTGAAACGCAATCATCATCAGATCTCCAACACAGCCAGGGCGCTGGGTCTGGAGCGGTCTCACCTGTATAAAAAGGCTGAACAGGTGGGAATTGACTTGAAGGCGGTGCGGAATGACTTTGGTACCGACAAATAGGACCTGTTTGTCTGCTTGGACGTTATTGCAAAGTGGCATAGGATTGTTCGAAGCTAAGTTGGCATTGGAGCTCGGATGCTCAGAAACTACTACATCAACAGGGAATGGATAGTATCCGCGCCGGCCCGGCGCATTTATCGCATCGCGGCAGCTCTGTCTTTGGGGTTATTTTTTGGCATGATGGCGGTACGTTTCAAGGGTGGGATTCCTCTCAACGTTCTTCCAGTAGCGAAGGCGCTCTTGTTCGTTGGTGTCGTGGGAGCGGCAACAACGACGGTTGCGATGGAATACTTTTTGTTCGGCTTTGACACCTCTGCCGCTTGGAAAAAGGTTTTTTGGTTTTGCATAATGCTGCTCCCTCCCCTCGGGCCGCCGCTCTACTGCTTCATTGTCTATTCGCGTTCTACTCTCACCAAGTCTCACTCTGGCCAAGTTCAAACTTACTCATGACCCCTCCGCTCGACCCACGCCCGACTGGCCCCTTTCACCCCGGCTCGATCGTCATCGTGACACTAAGCAGCCCGCGCGAGAAATTCTGGGGCGCGATCCTCGATCTCTCGAGCGAAGGGCTGAGCGTTCGCGGCGTCGATCTGATTTCTTTTGACGACCTGATCTCGACCATCAAGGGCGGCGACGCTTTCACCTCCGGCGTAGTGTTTTTTCCGATGCATCGCGTTGAGCGCATGGAACTGGACTTGCCCGAGAGCAACATCCTGTCGCTCAGTCAGAGATTCGCGCAACAGACTAGCCAGGATCCCGCGCCGCTCCTGACTGGAGAATTCCTGGCGAGAGGGCGGGAATGAATCTCCGGCAGATCCTGACCGCGCCCAACCAGCTCACGCTGCTGCGGATGATCTTTCTGCCGTTCATCGTGATCAATGTCGTTGGACACCACTATGTGTGGGCGCTGGTGCTTTTCGTTTTGGCGGGAATGAGTGATGGGCTCGACGGCTTGCTGGCTCGCCGGCTGCATCAGCAGACACAACTCGGACAGTATCTCGACCCGATCGCCGACAAACTGCTCATGAGCACGATGTTCCTCGTGCTATCCATCGAGCACCGCGCGCTTGTGCCCTGGAAGTACACGGTCGTGGTCTTCAGCCGTGATATTTCGATTCTCCTGGTGAGCGGAGTGCTCTTCATGATCGCCGGCCTGAAAGACTTTCGCCCCAGCATCTTCGGCAAAGCAAATACATTCGCCCAGGTCGCGGCGATCTTCTTCGCAATGCTATTGCTCGTAATGCCCGTGCTGTGGGTCGATATTGCGCGCAAGACGTTTCTGCGCGCCACTTTCATTTTTACAATTATCTCCGCCGTCCACTATGCGTTTCTGGTTCAGCACCGCTTGCGGAATCACGCGCAATCGCGGGAGGCGGCGACCGATAGCGCTTGAAGGGTTAGCGTCACCGACGACGTTCCGAATCCCGCATCCGGTTTGACCGCATTTTCCCCCACCCCTAGAATGATGGATTCGCCCTCGCTGCGCGAACTCATTCATGGCACTGCGCCTTTACAACACACTCTCCGCAAAAATCGAAGAGTTTCAACCCATGCAGGGGAATCAGGTGCGGATGTATGCCTGCGGCCCGACGGTTTACGACTACGGACATATCGGGAATTTTCGAACGTTTATTGCGGTCGATATGCTTTACCGCTTCCTGCGACAAAGTGGGTACGACGTGCGCTACGTGATGAACATCACCGATGTGGATGACAAGATCATCCACAACGCCGCCCGCGATGGTGTGTCGGTCCAGCAGTACACGGCGAAATACGAGCAGGCATTTCTGGAAGATTCCGGGGCCCTGAATATCGAGCGGCCGATTCTGGTCCGGGCGACCGAACACATTCCCGAGATGGCGGAATTCATAGGGAAGCTGGTGGAAAAGGGTTTCGCCTATCGAGTTGAGGATGGTTCGTACTACTTCCGGATTGCAAAGTTTCCCCAGTATGGCAAGTTATCGAAAAAAGACTTCGCCGGTATGCAAGATGGCGCGCGCGTGGATGTGGACGAATACGAAAAAGATAGCGCGCGCGATTTCGCTCTCTGGAAGGCGCCGAAGCCTGGGGAGGCTTCATGGGATACGCCGATTGGACGCGGGCGTCCAGGGTGGCATCTCGAGTGCTCGGTGATGTCGATGGAGGAATTGGGGCCGAGTTTCGACTTGCATGCAGGCGGAGAAGATCTGATTTTTCCGCATCACGAAAATGAAATTGCGCAATCGGAGTCGCTTACTGGACAGCCTTTCGCTCGCTTCTGGTTCCATGCACGCTTTCTGCTGGTCGAAGGCGAGAAGATGTCGAAGAGCCTGGGCAATTTCTTTACCATCCGCGACCTCGTGCTCAAGGGACATAAGCCGTCTTCGATTCGCTGGCTGCTGACCTCGGTCCCTTATCGGAATCAGTTGAACTTTACGTTCGACGGGCTGAAATCGGCCGCGAGTTCTGTCGAAAAGTTGCGTAACTTTCGCTTCCGGTTGACGAGCGCGCAGCTTCAGGACGGTGCGAATCCTGCCATGGCGCACCTTGCAAGCGAGACGGAGCGACGCATCAAGGGAGCGCTCGATGACGACCTGAATGCGGCGCAGGCGCAGGCAGCCGTGTTCGACATGGCGCGCAAGGCGAATGCTGCGCTGGAAGCGGGCGACGTTCGCCGGGATGATGTCCAGCGTCTGCTGAACGCACTGGACAAGTTTGACGAGATCTTCGCCGTACTGAAAGATGATGACCAGCCGAAAATGAAGGCGGTCCTCGATTGGGCGCGCTCTGTGGGCCGGGAGAACGAAGCCAGTCCGGAATTGCTCGAATTCGCGGGTTCATCGCAACTCTCGGACGAGCAGGTGAATCAGAAGATTGCAGAGATGGAAGGCGCACGCAAGGCACGCAATTTCAAAGCGTCCGATGCGTTGCGTGCAGAACTAGTCGCGGCGGGCATTGTTGTCGAGAATACGAAAGACGGCGTGCGCTGGCGAAGGAAGTAAGCGTCGAACGTAGCGCCGACGCCCCCGCCGGCTGTCCGGCGACGCGCCGCCTGCCGTTGTATCCTAATTGAGGTCGGGCCGCCTTCATGAAAACCCTCGACGAATATCTCGATGACGCCGAGCAGGCCCACGGTCACCTGTGCGCCGGACAAGTGCTCGGCGTGCGCATGGCCATGCTGGGACTGGAGAAGCTCGGCATCAATGATCCGTACGGCAACAAAGAAGATCGCAAACGGCTGGTGACATTTGTGGAGATCGACCGCTGCGCCACCGACGCGATCGGCGTTGTCACCGGATGCCGTCTCGGCAAGCGTGCTCTGAAGTTTCGCGACTGGGGAAAGATGGCTGCCACTTTCGTCGACGTGAGTTCCGGCAAAGCGGTCCGGATCGCGGCGAAGGAATCGTCGAAGGCGCTGGCGCGCACTATGCATCCGGAACTGGACAGCAAGAACCAGCAGCAGATGCTGGCTTACCGCGAAATGCCCGAGGACGATCTCTTTACGCTTCAGTGGGTCAAGGTCGAACTACCGGCCGAAGAGTTACCGGGATACAAGGGCGAGCGCGTCGTCTGTGCCGATTGTGGCGAGGGGATCAATTTTCGGCGCGAAGTACGGCGGGATGGGCACATTCTGTGCCAGTCCTGCGCCGGCGCTCGCTACTACAAACCCCTGTAGAGACGTGGCGTGCCGCGTCTCTTCCGCGCCGAAGACGCCGCACGCGGCGTCTCTCTACATAGCGGTATTTCCCCGCGCCTGTTCATACGCATGCGCCACTCGCAACACCGTCGCCTCGTCGAAGTGCCGTCCAAATAATTGCAAGCCGATCGGCAGTTTCTCGTGGTTCTCGCCGCAAGGCACTGAAATGCCCGGAATTCCCGCCAGATTCGCCGTCACCGTGTAGATGTCGGCCAGATACATCGCGAGTGGATCATTGACTTTTTCGCCCAGCCGAAACGCCGGTGTCGGACAGGTCGGAGCGGCGATCACATCTACTTTCTTGAATGCCTCATCGAAGTCGCGGGTAAGCAGTGTCCGCACTCTTTGCGCTTTCAGGTAGTACGCATCGTAATAGCCGGCGCTCAGTACGTAGGTACCCAGCATGATGCGACGCTTTACTTCCATACCGAAGCCGCCATCGCGAGTCAGCCTGTACATGTCGGACAGTGTGCGCGCGTTGCGGGCGCGGTACCCGTAGCGAACGCCGTCGTAGCGAGCTAAATTCGACGAGGCCTCGGCGGTCGCGACAATGTAGTACGTCGGGATCGCGTACTCAGTGTGTGGCAAGGAAACTGGAACAATCTCGCAGCCGAGTTCAGCCAGCTTTTGAATTGCGGCTTCTACGGAGGCCCGCACTTCGGGATCGAGTCCATCGCCAAAATATTCTTTTGCTACTCCGATCTTCAGGTCCTTGACCGGCTTGGCCAGTTCCGCGACGTAGTCGGGCACGGGCACATCGGCGGAAGTGGAGTCCATCGGATCGCGTCCGGCAATCGTGCGAAGCACGAGGGCGGCCTCTTTCACGGTCTTCGCGAATGGGCCAATGTGATCAAGCGATGACGCAAATGCAATCAGTCCGTAGCGGGAGACGCGACCGTACGTCGGCTTCAGACCGACCACGCCGCAGAACGACGCCGGCTGTCGAATGGAACCACCCGTGTCGGACCCCAGCGTAGCCACTGCCATGTCGGCTGCCACCGCCGCTGCCGATCCTCCTGACGATCCTCCCGGCACCCGGCTTTTGTCGCGCGGATTGCGGACAGGATGATAAGCCGAGTTTTCGGTGGACGAACCCATAGCAAACTCATCGCAGTTGAGCTTGCCAAGGACCATCGCGCCAGCGGCTTCCATGCGGGCAACAGCAGTGCAGTCGTACGGCGGAATAAATGTCTCGAGAATCTTTGACCCAGCGGTGGTCTTCTGGTCGCGGGTGACCATTACATCTTTAATGCCTACCGGTACTCCGGCCAGCGGCGGGAGGGGATTGCCGGCATCAGCCATTTTGTCGATCTCAGAGGCCTTGGCGTACGCGCGCTCTTTCGACAAGGAAAGAAACGCGCCGATCCCCGGATCTTCCTGCTTGATTCTGGTGTAGAACTCATCCGCCAAAGCGGCAGCGGTGGTGCGGCGCTCGGCGATTGCGCTGCGGACGCTGTCGATTGTGATTGCAGGCGGCATCTATTGCGTCCTATCTTTCATACTTCATCTGTCATCGTTCAATCACTTTGGGGACTTCAAAGAAAGTGCCATCGGTTTCGGGGGCGTTCTTCAGAGCGACGTCATGAGGCAGCGACTCGCGCAGTCCATAGCGGATGTCGTCCCGTAGCGCGTATGTGAAGCGATCGCTTCCTTCGCCTGAAGTAACTCCATAGCGGTCCGAAACCTGGGCCATGGGCGCGACCCCTTCAGTATCCAACTCATTGAGGCGGTCGGCGTAACCAAGGATCGAGTTCAGGTCGTGGAGCATCCGGGTGCGCTCGTCGGTGGTCAGTTCGAGATTCGCCAGGTCGGCGACATACGAGACATCTTTTTCCGTGACCTTCATCGTCTGCCTTAGCCCTGAAGGGATGATCGAAACACCTGCGCCTCGGCATTAATGAATCGATGCCCTGACACGAACAGCTATCCGGGGCGGAAATCGCTAGCCTTTCACAATGAATTCAATCCGCCGAACCTGCACCGCTGCATATCGGTTGATCGCAGCCACGTAGCGCGGCGCCAGGGACGACAATTCCTGACGCCATCCCAAGTCGGCGACTTCGACGCGCAGAATCCCATCCGAAAAGGCGACGGCCCGCGTCCGCTCGGCGACAACACTGCCGCAGACGACCGGCCATGCCAGTAGCGGACTCTCTTGCGGAGGCGCCAGATGGAGGCTCTTGGCGATGAGTGTTTCCAGCGTCGTTCCAGCACGTTCCACGGAGTTTCTCCAAAAATCAGGGCGGTCGGAAGTGCGAATTGTAGCATTCGGACCGCGCTCTCATTGGGACGCCATAACGGCCTTCGCCCGTTTCTTAGCAAGTTTGCGCAGGTGCGCCGCGGAGTACATGCTGCCGCGGCAGCGCAGCGAGCGGCACCAGCAGGGAGCGTCGTCTTCGCCGTCAAAGAGGTTGTAGTCGTAGGTGAGTTCTTCCCCGGCCTCGATATCGCGCATGGCGATCACCCACACGTGTCCGCCGATGATGTCGGTTTCACAGTTGGGCTGGCAGGAATGATTAATGAAAGCGGCGACGCCATAGCCATCGACGACGTGCTTGCCACTGTCCAGCCCGAAAAGATAGGTCATCGGCACATCGTCATACAGATCGTCGGCCTGTTCGTTAGTCAGGCGTTCACCGACGTATTCCACGATGAGTGTCCCTTTGCGAATCGGGGACGTCGTATAGCAACCGCAGGAATGGATTTGAGATTCGCGAAGGATCAGGGCCATGGCGCGTGTATCAATCTCTAACATAGTAAGGCGGGGTTGGGGCAAGCGTGAGTTTGGATTTTCTTTGCGAACTTTGCGAATTCGCCAGAAACGCAATGACGTCTCGCGCTTGCCAGGGCTGCGCCAATCGGCCTCGACCGCTGTTAAGATGCTGCCAGAGGCCGAGAGTATGGCGCAACAGCATCCACCGCGTTTCCTGAAGATAGTCGAAGACGCCAAGCAGCGCGTGCGCGAGACCAACGTCGACGAAGTCAAAGCGCGCATCGATCGACGCGAGAAGTTTGTTCTGGTTGACGTCCGCGAAGACAACGAATACGACCGGGATCATCTGCCCGGTGCGATCCACCTGGGCAAAGGGGTTATCGAGCGCGACATTGAAGGCAAGTATCCCGACCTCAGTACTCCGCTGGTGCTGTATTGTGGTGGCGGCTTCCGGTCCGCGCTCGCGGCCGACAGCCTGCAAAAAATGGGGTACACGAACGTGCTTTCGATGGATGGCGGAATCCGCGGCTGGCGCGAGAGGGCTTATCCGCTGGAAAAGTCGAAATAGCCTGCTCGCACGCTCTCGAAATTGTCCATCGCCTCGCGCTTGCATCATCTAAATTCCTGTTGCGGCGGGCACTTCCGAGCGGCCGGCTGATTGCGTTAAGGCCGTTAATCTGAAAAAATACCAGCGGGTTTGCCTCCATGTCTTCTATTGGCGCCTTTGCGCTGCTGTTGGCGCTGGGCCTTAGCTCGTATTCATTCCTCGCAGGTCTTCTTGCATTGTTTGGCCGCGACGCCGGTTCGATGCGCCTGGGCGAAACTGCGCGCCGGGCCGGCATCGCCACATTCGGCGCTGTGCTCCTTGCGGCGGTCGTGTTGATCACGGCGGCGTTTAGCGATGATTTCTCGATCTCCTATATTCTTCACCACAGCAACCGCGACTTACCCATTCCATACAAGTTCGCCGTGCTCTGGTCCGGCCAGGAAGGATCGTTGTTGTTCTGGTCGCTTTTGCTGGGCGGCTATGGATTCGTTCTGCGCCTTCGCTACAAGACTGACCAGCGCTTGTTCGCCCACGCCTCCGTCGTCATCGCCGCGGTGCAGGTCTTCTTCCTGATGATCCTGAATTTTGCGGCGCAGCCATTCGGGGTCACGCAAGGTGCGCTCCCACCAGACGGGAACGGCCTAAACCCGCTGCTGCAATATCCGGAGATGGTAATCCATCCTCCAATGCTCTACCTGGGATACATCGGTTTCACGATTCCCTTCGCATTCGCGCTGGGCGCGCTGATCATGAAGTATCCCGGTGACAAGTGGATCCACATCACACGCCGCTGGACGATGGTGACCTGGTGCTTCCTCACAATCGGAGTCTTTCTGGGCGCCCATTGGGCCTACTCGGTGCTCGGATGGGGCGGTTACTGGGGATGGGACCCGGTTGAAAATGCCTCCCTCATGCCCTGGCTGACCGGTACAGCTTTTCTTCACTCCGTGATGATGCAGGAAAAGCGCGGCATGCTGAAGGTCTGGAACATGTGGCTGATCTTTGCTACGTTCTGGCTTTCGATCCTCGGCACTTTCCTGACGCGCAGCGGGATCATCAGTTCGGTGCATGCGTTCGCGCAGTCCACGATCGGCGAATGGTTCGGCTGGTTCCTGATTCTCAGCCTGGCTGTCTTTACTTATTTCTTCGTTCGAAACAAATCGCATTTGAAGAGCGAACATAGGCTGGAGGCGCTCGTTTCCCGCGAATCGAGTTTTCTGTTCAACAACCTCCTGCTGCTGGTGGCTTGCTTTACGATCCTGTGGGGGACCTGGTATCCAAAGATCTCGGAGCTCTTTCAGGGACACACCATCACGGTGCGCGCGCCGTATTACAACGTTGTCATCGTACCCACTGCATTGCTGTTGCTACTACTGACCGCCGTAGGTCCACTACTCGCGTGGCGCAAGACGTCGCTCGAGAGTCTTAAGCGAAATTTCCTGTTTCCGTTCATCGGTTCAGTCGTTGTCGGCATCGTGATGGTGATCTTCGGCGTTCGCCCCTGGGAGGATTCCTCCTACTTCTACGCTACTATGGCCGCCGTTCTTTCGATGCTCGTGATCTTCACAGTCATTTCGGAGTTCATCCGCGGAGGCCGGGTGATCGCCGGCAAGGGGCAGATGAACCTGCTGGCTGCGATGGTGCACCTGTGGCATCGCAATACGCGACGTTATGGCGGATACATTGTGCATTTCGGCGTGGCCCTGGTCGTCATCGGAATTCTCGGCACTCCGTTTAACAAGGAAGTCGAGAAGGAGATGGCCTACGGCGACAAGATTTCCATCGGCCCCTACACGCTGGTCTGCCAGTCGTACACGCAGGAAGACACGCCGAACTACGGCAGCGAGTGGGCGATCATCAACGTGTTCCGCGGCGGACGGCAGGTTACGACGATGTATCCGGAGCGGCGGTTTTACAAATCCAGTGGGCAGCCTCAAACCCTTCCTCGCATTTATCCCAGTCTTAAAGAAGATTTTATCCTCGTCACCGACCTCTATTTGGTTTATGAGGGGATCAATGAAACAACCGGCCGCCCGATCATCAAGGCGCACCTGAACCCGCTGGTACCGTGGATCTGGACGGGCTTGATCGTGATGGTGTTCGGAACCATCCTGGCCCTGATTCCAAATTCTGCACCTGTTCGCGTATCTGTCGCGGTGCCGGTCCGTGAGCCGGTTCACGCGGGAGCAGGTGACTGATGCGTCGCACCCGGCGTCCACTTTGGAGATCGCTGCAGTTGGCAGTTGTCACCCTGTCCGTCCTAATTTTCATGGGAGCGGGAGACGACTCCGAGCGCTTCAACAAGCTCGGCCACCGGATGATGTGCGCCTGCGGGTGCGGACAGATACTTCTAGAATGCAATCACGTCGGGTGCCAGTATTCCGACAAGATGAGGAACGAGTTGACCGCTAGCCTCGATCGTGCGGAAAGTGACGATCTCATCCTGCAAGGGTTCGTGCAAAACTACGGCCCCACGGTTATTGCCGCTCCTACGGTCACCGGATTCAATCGCGTGGCCTGGGTCATGCCGTTTCTCGCTCTAGGAATGGGAATGGCTTTCGTTGTCCTCGTAGTCCGCTCCTGGAGAAACAAACCGACGCCCGCTCTCGCTGACGGCATTATTGTTTCCCGAGGTAAAGATCTCGACGATTACAAACGCAAGGCACGGCAGGAGACTGACCTGTGATTCTCTACGTTTGCGCTGCCATCACGGTCGCGGCTCTTTACTACGTGTTTTTCTATCCGGGCGAGGTATACGCGGGGCCGGAGAAGACGCGGCTCGTCTACCTACGCGAGCGGAAGGAAGCGGTTTATGAGAATCTGCGTGACTTGAACTTTGAGATGAAGGCCGGCAAGGTGCCCGACGCGGATTATCAATCCATGCGTGCCTCACTTGAAGAAGAGGCGGCGGCGATCATGGCTGAGATCGCCCGCCTGGAACAGACTGCCGGGGAAACGTCCGCATCATCCCGTATCTAGACTTGAAAGGAGTGCTCTTGAAGAAATTGGCCGATTTAGCGTCGGCGCCTCGACGGCAACTATTGGGCTCGGCAATTCTGGCACTAATCCTCGCATCGTTCGCTGCATCTCAGACCCTAACCGGCACGGCCACCAACGGCACCACCAGCAAACCTGCGGCAGGCGATGAAATCATTCTGATCAATCTGTCCAACGGCATGGAAGTCGCAGCCAAGACGAAAGCTGACAGCGCCGGAAAATTCAGCTTCAAGCTGACGGATGGCGCTGGTCCGCACCTCATCCGCGCCATACATCAGAACGTTACCTATCACCAGATGGCCCCGCCCAGCACGAACTCGGTCGAGATCCAGGTATATGACGTCGTCCGCAAAATCTCGGACCTCAGCATGACAGCCGACGTGCTGCGCTTCGAAGCCGAGGGCGGCCAATTGCATGGGAAGCGTCTGTTCGCGGTTAACAACAAATCGGTTCCCGCCAAGACGCAGATGAACGACCACAACTTCGAGTTCTATTTGCCGGATGGCGCGAAGATCGAGTCCGCGCAGGCAAAAGCGCCGAACGGCCAGCCCATCTCTGCCGAGGCCACCCCGCAAGCTGAGAAGAATCGCTATGCGATTGCCTTCCCACTTCGTCCCGGCGAGACACAGTTTCAGGTTGAGTTTACTCTGCCCTACTCAGGATCAATCAAACTAGACCCCAAGCCGCTCTATCCGGCGCAACATGTCGTGGTAGTGATTCCCAAGACGATGCAGTTCAACGCCGGGAATTCGACGCAGTTCCAGTCGATGCAGGATCCCGGCCAAAGCGACACCGTCGTGCAGGTCGCACCACAAACGGAGGCTGGTCAGTCGCTCCCGTTCACCATCAGCGGCACGGGAACGATCTCGGAAACTCCCGACCAGACCGCATCGGGCGCGGCTAAGGGCCAGGGGCGCGATAATCGTCCCGGTGGCGGATTGGGTGCGCCGATCGATGCGCCCGATCCTTTGCAGCAATATCGCTGGCCGATTCTCATCGGCTTTGCCCTTGTTCTCGCGGTCGGCGCGTGGGTTGTGATAAAACGAAAGCCGGCGACTCCAGCGCTGCCGGTTGCTTTAGTCTCCGCTACGGACTCGGCTGCGACGACCTTG
>WNFR01002212.1_pt1 | contig 21197 bp, 25 predicted proteins | sample 5400221 | NCBI WGS metagenome assembly WNFR01 (sample SAMN13153357, study PRJNA577476) | soil metagenome | isolation source: 40 cm soil under Madrone tree | place: USA:California | collected 2016-06-14 | reverse complement strand
TCGGCGCCAGGCGAAACTCGAAGAGTATGAGTTCCGTTGAATACGCCGCTCGTTTGCTCATTACGATGTCGGCCAAAAGCGGTGGCGAGCGGACAAGGGAGACTACGATGTCCTGGTGGGAAGCTCGTCTGAGCAGATCGAGCTCAGAGGGAAAATCACCTTAGCCTCTGATTCAACCGCCGAATAAGTGGCGGTATTACTTTGTGAACGCGATTGAACGGGGCGGCACGGTGAGCTGAATCGAGTTTCCATTCGATGCGAGTGACCCGTCGGTGTTGAAAGAGAACTCGGTTATCGAACTCGATCCCTGGTTGCCAACAAACAGGAATTTTCCAGTCGTATCCAATGCTTCAAACACCGGATGGGTCCCTGCGCTAACCACAGATGTTGTGAAGGCCGTAAGCGCGCCGGTTGTGCTATCGACGGTGAACTGGGAAACGTTCGACGAGCCAAAATTTGCGACGTAGAGATGAGATCCTGTGGGGTCTGTTATGACTGCTACCGGAGTTGTTCCCGTCCCGAACGCACCCGGACCAGAGGAGAGGGCACCCGACGAAATAGTAAGCACAGTAACCGTGTTCGTGGTGGGGTTCGGCACAAACAGAAACTTTCCATTTGGATCCGTGGCCAGCCTGCTGATGCCGCCGTTGACGGTGAATGGCGAGCCAGCAACCGGGGTCAGAGATCCTGAAGTCACACCGAAAGCGTAGATCGCCGAGAAATTCGGCACAGGAACAAATAGAAAATTTCCGGATTGCGCCAAAGTAATTCCCGATGGGCTGGAGCCCACCGCGAATGGCGACCCTGAAACCTGCGACAATCCTCCGCTAGCACCGACCGAAAAAACCGAAATATTGTTCGAACCTTGGTTTGCAACAAAGAGAAAACTTCCACCGCTTCAGACGGGTGCACAACAACGCTTGCTGGTGACACTCCAGCAAGGAACGGCGATCCGATAATCGCAGTGGCTGCCCCAGAGCTTTTGATCCGATACGCGTAGACGTTTTGTCCAGCGGCGATGTACGCCAAGCGACTGGACGATGATGATGACGAAGATCCGCACGCGCCCAGGAATGCCAATCCCGCAAGCAGTATGAAGGCCAAAATCCCGCTCGAAACATAACGTAGCGTGGTGGCTTTTGATCTCAAGCTAAACCGAGTTACTCGCCATAAGAGTTGCATTGATTTCATGATCAACGTTCAGAAGATCGACGTTCAGAGATCAGTGTTCAGAAGATCAGTGTTTGCCAAATCTGTAAATTATTCCCGTCGAAAGCCGGAGATTGCCCTGAGTACCGCCGAAAGCCGAGGTCCTCAGATAATCCGCCTGAACGACGCGAAAGGAAATTTTGCCGCCAAGCGGCATATCGAGACCTCCGCCAAATGCGAAAGCGCGGCTTAAGTTTGACGGCTCCAGTTCTGTGCTTCCGGGCTCACGCAACCGGGTGCGCGCCTTTCCAAAGAGTCCGTGACCATAAAGCCGGAAACGTTTCCACTCAAACGAATACTGGGGTCCAATCAGGAAATTGTATTCTTCGAGTTGTGAAGTATAGTGGCCGCTGATATCCACCGCCACTCCGAAGCCCTGGTAGAGATCGGGAAGAGAAGCGCCGATATTCCAACCGTTCAAGTTTGTATGGTCGGAAAACCCCAAAGTTGTGCTATCGAATCGGAGATTGGAATATCCTGCCCAAACTTCCGCAGCCGGCACCTTCTGCGCCCGCACGGCAGGGCAGAAGACTAAAAGGGCCAATGCCAATCCGAAGACCGCAGCTCTGTTCTGAATGGGGAGCACCCGCGCGATTTGCATCGGCCTTAGTCTGAATCTCCTGTCCGAGCGAACAACTAATATAGCAGTTCGATTTGAGCGCACTCTTGCTATCCCTATCTTAGAAAGCGGAGGTCTTTTGGGGATAGATGCGGAGCGTTTATCCAGAGATGCCGGAGTGACGCGCGGCAGCGCTTATTCCTTCCGGATTTGCTGTGTCAGATAACGTTCATACCCGATTTCGCGAATCTGGTGCAGTTGCGCTTCCAGCCAGTCCACGTGCTTTTCCTCGTCCCTGAGCAGGCGCTCAAAGAGCTCTCTGGAGGCATTGTCGCCATGCTGCTGCGCGGTTTGTACCGCGTCGTTGTACAGCTTGACCGCGCTGAGTTCAAGCTGCAGGTCACTTTCGAGTTGTCCCTTCACATCTTTGCCGATGGTCAAGCGCATGGGGTCCGTCAGACTAGGCGTTCCGTCTAGAAAAAGAATGCGCTCGATCAGCTCCTCGGCATGTTTCATCTCATCAATGGATTGTTTCTTGATGAACTCGCCAAGTTTGGTGTAATGCCAGTTCTCGCACATTTCGGCGTGGAGAAAATACTGATTGATTGCGGTCAGCTCTTCTTTAAGCGCCACTTGCAATGCGGCAATGACTTTTGGATTCCCCTTCATGATTCCTTTCCATTCGGTTTCAGGTAAAGTCGTGTGGAGCGACGGGCGTCTCGCTCGCAATGTCCGGGAACGCCGGACTACTTTGCGGCCAAGGCTCCCGCCCCAACCAGAGACTCAAAAACCCTAACGCCATCAGTGCAGCCTAACTCAGGTTCGCTGGCCCGTTCGGGGTGCGGCATCATTCCCAGGACATTCCGTCCGGGACTGCAAATGCCGGCGATGTTATCCAGAGAACCGTTCGGATTAGCCTCGGCTGTGATCTGGCCGGAGGGATCGCAATACCGAAAGACGATGCGATTATCATTGCGGAGTTCCGCAAGCGTAGCGTCATCGCAGAAATAATTGCCATCCATGTGGCCAATCGGAATGCACAGCACGTCGCCTTTGCGGGATGCATTCGTGAATGGTGTATCTGCATTCTCCACGCAAACGTGCACAGGTTTGCACACGTACTTCAAGCATGAGTTCCGCATGAGGGCTCCGGGCAGCAATCCGGACTCGCACAGAATTTGAAATCCATTGCAGATCCCAAGCACCAATCCTCCTCCGTCCGCAAACTTCCGCACCGATTCCATGATCGGCGAGAATTTCGCAATCGCCCCTGTGCGTAGGTAATCGCCATAGGCGAACCCGCCCGGCACGACAATGGCGTCACAATTCTCAAGATCGTTGGACTCGTGCCACAGGAACGTCACCGGCTGCTTCATGACCTGCTCGATCATCCAATAAGCATCGTGGTCGCAGTTCGAACCCGGGAAAATAATGACGCCAAATTTCATGAAATGTTTCCTTGAAGGGAGTTTCTCTCTGAGTCTAACACGCTCAAAACAGTAGGGAAATTCACGAATTGTTAAAATCTGCGCGTTACCGTTGACAACCTGTTTGGTCACGCTAAAATCAGCGAATGCGCGACGAACCACTTACGATTGAAGACCTTGGGCAGCAAAACCAAAAACGGGTACTAAAGCTTTCCGGGCCCCTGACTATTGCCACACTATTCGAATTTCAAAACCTGGTTCGAAGCAACACTTCAGCTGGACTTGTCCTCGATTTCACCAATGTTCCTTACGTTGACTCTGCCGGAGTCGGCGCTTTAGTGGGAGCTTACGTACGCCATCAAAAGGAAGGGCATTCGGTGACGCTCGCCGGAGTGAATGAACGGGTACGCAACACGTTGAAGATCACCCAAGTGGATCCGTTTTTCACGTATACCGAGAGCATTCCGCAAGTCGCCTAGTTGCTTTCTCATTTGCCCTAAACTTGCGCTTGCGGCTAGTACGGACTTTCGCTCGTGGGTTGGTGCAGCGCTCTCTCGTAGTCATCGGATGTGGTGCGATAGCAACGTAATCTGGCCTGTCTGCGATCAAGGTCTGCTATCGGGCACTCCATCGCGTACTTCCAATTTGAGCGCGGCTCGCCAGATTGTCGTCGTTGTTCAAGTGAAGATCTCATCTGCCATAAGCTCTCATCGCAAGTTGCGTCGCGAACAGCGTTCACCTTATGGACTAACGAATAATCCAGGCCATAGGTGGAGAGCGGTGGCTGATAAGGAAGGTAGTCATACACAAGCTTGATGAATCGCGACTCTTCTTTCGCAAGTTGTTGTTCAGCGATGAAGACTTCATCATTAGAAAAAAATGAAGAGCGTGGGTAAGCGACAGCGAGCGCTATCAGACGCACTTCGATCGCCTCTTTCCTCGGATTTGGCCAGCGGAGTTGTCCGTCGGCAACGGGCATTCCGGTGAACAGGACGAACACTACTCCTGCCAAGCAGAGAAGCGGAATGCGAGACAATTTCATAACCTGGGTTTCACGTTTAGATGCAGGCACGCTGGGAGCGGTCCCGCAAACTGGCCAAGGGGCGGCGTGACCCGGCCATTATAGACACTTCGGGCCTGTTGAAATGGGCATAGATTGTAAAAATTGCCATGCTATAATTTCAGTTCGCCTGCATTATTTCCGGGCAATCGAGGGCAGATGATCCCCTCTGACGGGCGAATCCTGATTCGCGAAATCAGCGCAATTCAAGTTCATTGAAGGCGAGGTATTCCCATGTCTGGGCATTCAAAATGGGCCACAATCAAGCACAAAAAAGGCGCGCTGGATGCCAAGCGAGGCAAGATCTTTACCCGCCTTATCAAGGAAATCAGCATAGCCGCGAAAAATGGCGGCGGCGATCCCGATTCTAATCCTCGTCTGCGCACCGCCATCCTTGCGGCTAAGTCCGAAAACATGCCCCAGGACAACATCAAGCGGGCGATCCAGCGCGGCACGGGCGAACTTCCCGGCGCAACGTACGAGGAATTCTCTCTGGAAGGCTACGGTCCAGGTGGCGTGGCGATCTTGCTCGACATCAACACCGACAATCGCAATCGCACCGTTAGCGAAATCCGCCACGCATTTGGAAAGAACAATGGCAACATGGCGGAAGCAGGCGCGGTCTCTTGGATGTTTCACAAAAAAGGCGACATCGTGATCGCCAAGAGCGCCGCCAAAGAAGATGATTTGATGGGAATTGTGCTTGAAGCCGGAGCTGATGACCTTCGCGATGACGGGGAAAACTGGGAAGTGCTCACCGACCCGTCCGCTTTCGAAGCTGTGTTGGAAGCTGTGAAGAAGGCCGGGATTCAGCCGGTCTCGGCGGAAGTGGCGATGATCCCTCAGAACTACATCAAGCTCGAAGGTCAGCAGGCGGCACAGATGATTCGCCTGGTCGAAGCGCTTGAAGAGCACGATGACGTGCAGAACGTCCACTCGAATTTCGATATCGATCAGAAGCTGTTGGAAGAAGTCGCAAGCTGACGTAATATTCGGTCTCAAAGCTCCCAGCCTCGGGAGCTTTTTTGTTTGCGATTACCGATACAACGCCGCCCGTCAAGGTGTCACTTCAGTTAAATGTCTCTGAATTTTCAACACTGATGTGGATAATACTGTGGAAAACAAGCAAAGTAGCTGCATAACTTGCTATTCCAGAGTTGCTTGTACAGGTTGCACACAGTTGAGTGCGATCTCCGCACGTTGAATCCAAAATGAAGAAATCCGGCGACACAGTTCGCATCGATAAATTACTCCTTGATCGGGGGATAGTCCCATCTCGCGAACGCGCGCAAGCTCTTGTGCTCGCCGGCAAAGTAATGGTGAACGGTCAGAAGATCGAGAAATCTGGCGCTAAGGTCGATGCGCAGAGTGACATTCGTCTGCTCGGAGAAGATCTGAAGTATGTAAGCCGTGGGGGCCTAAAACTGGAGGGAGCACTCGAGCATTGGAAAATTGATGTGCGCGGCCGAGTCTGCCTTGATATCGGAACATCCACGGGAGGCTTCACTGACTGTTTGCTGCTGCGTGGGGCGGCGCGCGTAATTGCAGTGGACACCGGTCATGGGCAAATCGCTTTCGAATTGCGTCAGGACCCGAGAGTCCGGCTGCTGGAGAAAACAAACGCAAGATATCTGACGCGAGAACAGCTAGGCGAGTTCGTGGATTTGATAACCATGGACGTTTCCTTTATCTCGGCGACACTTGTTCTTCCGGCAGTGATGGCTGCGGCATTTCCGAATGAGACCACTGGCCGCCGAGGTCGCGAGCTTATCGTGCTAGTCAAACCACAGTTTGAAGCAGGCCGCGAGAATGTAGGCAAGGGCGGAATCGTTCGCGATCCAGATGTGCAGCAGCAGTCCGTGAAAAAAGTTCAGGATGCAGTCGAAGCCTTAGGATCAGCGTCGACGGAAGTGATCGAGTCGCCAATTCTGGGCGCGGAGGGTAACAAAGAATTTCTTCTATACGCGAAATTCTGAACGTTTCCCTTCGTGTAACTTCGTGGCCTTAGTGGTTGATGCTCTTTCACTAACAGCCCAGAACCACAACCCAGAGGCCAGACACTTCGTGAGTTCCGCGCCCTTTCTGTACAATTCCACTTTCAACATGGCAAAAACATCGGAATCGAAGAAAGCCGTCGGCATCGTATCAAAGCCGAACAAACCTGAGGTCGCGCAGATCGTACCCGGCCTCGCGGAGTGGCTCCGCCGGAATGGCTATGAATTCATCGTTGACCCCGAAACTGCGCCTTACGCGCCCGGCACAGAGACCGTCTCGCGGGAAGAGATGGGGAAGCGGCAATTGAATTTCGTAATTGTGCTCGGCGGAGATGGAACCCTGCTTTCCGCAGCACGTGCCGTGTCTAAGGCAGGCATTCCAATCCTGGGAGTCAACCTGGGTGCCTTGGGCTTTCTCACCGAGGTTCCGCTCGATGTGCTCTATCCCACGCTCGACAGCATCGATAAGCATTTATGCGATATTGATGTACGCTCGATGGTGCATTGCGAAGTCGGCCGGAAGGGCTCGATCATCGCCAGCTTTGACGCCTTAAACGATGTTGTCGTCGGAAAGGGAACCATCGCCCGGCTCAATCATTGCGACGTTTATATCGACAAAGTGTTTGTCTCGCGCTATCAGGCAGACAGCTTGATCGTTTCTAGCCCGACTGGTTCGACCGCCTACTCACTCGCGGCTGGGGGGCCAATTCTGATGCCCAATGTCGAAGCATTCGCGGTCACGCCGGTCTCGGCACATTCGCTTACGCATCGTCCACTGGTAGTGCGCGACACTTCGCAGATCGAAATTGTAGTTATGACGGGAGAGGAGGAAGCGTATCTGAGCATCGATGGACAAGCTGGTATGCCGATGCTCGATGGCGACCGCGTGTACTGCCGCAAGTCGCAATATCAAATCAAGCTCCTGCACACTACAGGCACTTTCTTCGACGTGCTTCGCACCAAGCTCAAGTGGGGGCAGCGTTAGTGGCTGGAGCGGTTGCCCTCTCTGGCTTTCAAGAGAGATTTTTTCAAGCGAGTGAGGTGTCGATTCATTTCGCCGAAGGCCCACAGAATGGTGCTCCGCTGGTCTTGCTGCATGGCCTTGCGCGAGACTGGAAGTCGTTCTCGGCGATATTGCCTGAGCTCTCGTCTCGATTCCACGTGTTTGCCGTTGACCTGCGTGGACACGGGAAATCCAGTCACATCCCGCGTGGATACCGAATCACCCAATTTGCTCAGGATGTTTCCAAATTTATTGCGACGATGCTTCCGAATGGAACCACAGTATTCGGGCATTCACTGGGCGCGATGGTCGGGCTCAGGGTCGCTGCGCGAGAGAAGTGCGGCGTGAAGGCACTCATCGTCGGCGATACCATGATCACTCCGGCAAAGTTTGAAACCAGCATGTACTCTCCGCTTTTTCGACAACTTCACGCGTTGATGGAGCTCGGTGGCTCTCAGGAGGAACTTGCGCGAGGTATTGGGAAAATCTCGCTGGAAGTTCCGGGCATTCCCGAGTTGCTGCACATCGAGGAGCTTCCGGGAAATGATCAGGCGACCCTTTCAGAATGGGCGCGTGCCGCAATCTTGGCTGATCCCGAAGCCGTCGCAATGACGGTGGACGGGGCCGCGTTTTCAGATTGGCACGCAGATGACATATTGCCCCGAATTAGCTGCCCGACACTTCTGTTGCAAGGAAATCCCGAACTGGGCGCGCTGCTCTCGGATGAAGATGTGGATGTTGCTCGCCTTCTTTTACCCCATGCTGAATGCGTAAAATTCCCGCTCTTAGGGCACGCTCTCTTTATGCAGCAGCCCGCGGCGGTTCTCCGGGCAGTGAGTACTTTTCTGCAAAAACTTGAGAATTGATGGCAGCAGAAGTCGAAGATCGTTCGTTACAGTTCCAGCTTCAGCAAGTCTGCCATGGTTTCGCGCTTGCGAACGAGCTTCGCCGATTTTCCATCCACCAGAATTTCCGCCGGGCGCGGACGAGAATTGTAATTTGAAGCCAACGCCATTCCATAAGCGCCAGTGTCGAGAATAGCCACGAGATCGTCTTCTTGGACCACAGGCAATTCCCGGTCGCGAGCAAAGAAATCCCCTGATTCGCATACCGGACCGACAATGTCGACCTTCTCGGTTCCGCTGTTCGTATTTTGAACAGGAACAATCTGATGCTCGGCCTGGTAGAGTGACGGTCGAATGAGATCATTCATCGCAGCATCCACCACAACGAATTTCTTGTCCCCATTACTTTTCCGATAGAGCACCCGCGTCAACAACACTCCCGCCGGCCCGACGATCGACCGTCCGGGTTCGAGCAGCAGCTTGACTCCGAGTCTCCGCAGGGGAAGAGTGATTGCCTTCGCGTACGCGGTTGCGGCTTTCCGGAAATCCTGCGCGATGGCATAGCTGATCCCCAGCCCGCCACCCGCGTCGACATACTCGATTTCGTGACCGTCGCTGCGAAGTTGCCGGACCAATTCAGCGACGCGCTCCATAGTCGCACCGAAAGGAGCGAAATCCGTAATCTGCGAGCCGATGTGGACACTGACACCCGCGACTTGCAAATATTTTGCTTCAGCCGCGCAAGCGTAAAGTTTCCTAGCTTCGCCGATCGGAATGCCGAATTTGTGTTTGCGAAGTCCGGTAGAAATGTATGGGTGCGTGTCCGCCGGAACATCGGGATTTACCCGGAATGCAATCTGAGCCTTGCGTTTCAGCTTGGCAGCACAGCTTGCAAGCGTATCGAGTTCGGATGCGCTTTCAAGATTGAACAGCAGGATGCCTGCTCGGAGCGCATCCTCCATCTCCGGAACGGTTTTTCCGACTCCAGAAAAGACGGTTCTCTTCGCGGACCTTCGATTCACCTTTAGCACTCGCTGCAGTTCGCCGCCCGAAACCACGTCGAATCCACACCCAAGCTTTGCCAGCAGGCGAAGAATACTGAGATTGGAATTTGCCTTCACCGAATAGCAGATGGTGTGGTCGACGCTGCGGAACGCGTTTTCAAAAATGCGCGCTCGTTCGTGAATCGTACCTGCGGAATAGACGTAGAGCGGAGTTCCGAATTGTTCCGCAAGTGTTGTGAGATCAACCTGCTCGCAGCGCAACACCGGTTTTCTTGTCCGGCTGTATACGAATCCGGGAGGGCGCTGAAAGGCTTCGTTCACTTGCGCTTGGCTGCGCTCCCTTTGACTTTGATCGCGACCACGGTCTGATCATCGAACGTTTCGACGCCCGACGCGTGTTCCGCTGCCGCCTTGAAGATAGACTTGACCATCGACTCGACTGAATTGTTCCAGCACTCAGCGATGATTTTCTCCAACCGTGTGCGTCCGAAAAGGTCGCCAGCTTTGTTGGTGGCGTCGAGAATGCCGTCGCTGAAAAAGACGAAAACATCTTCAGGTTCAGCCTGGAATGTGAACTCATCGTATTCCGCGTCGTCGAACAGACCTAGAGGAAGGCCCGTTGCTTCGATCATCTGAATCTTGCCTTTGTGGCAATACACAGGACGGGGGAGTCCGGAGTTCGAAACTTGCAGCGTGCGGTTCTGATCGTCCCAGACGCAGTAAATCAAGGAGCAGAACTGGCCATCGATGCGGCGTTCGGCGAGCGAGTAGTTTATTGCGGCCAGCATTTCTGCCGGCCCCGGTTCCATTGGAGCATGCGAGCGCAGAATTCCACTCACCAGCGCAGCGTAGATTGCAGCCGGGGCGCCTTTGCCGCTTATGTCACCAATCACCAACGCGGTACGTGACTGGGAATAGTTGAGGAAGTCGTACAAGTCTCCGCCGATGGCGCGCGCAGGCGAAAACTTGGCGGCGATCTCCAGATTCGCCAGCTTGGGACGAGACGGCGGCAGCAAGCGGAACTGTAATTCCCGTGCCATTGCCAGATCGCGTTCCAGCCGGCTTTCCTGACGCGCGATCTGCTCGTACAGCCGCGCGTTCTCAATAGCGATCGCAATCTGTGCGGCCAAGGTTGTGATCGTACGCTGGTGATCCTCGGTGAAGAATCCTCGCTTTGTGTGCTCCAGATCAAGAACGCCAATCACGTTGTCCTTATAAATCAGAGGGACTGCCAACTCGGAGCGGGTCTCCGGGTTCGTCTCGATATATCGAGGGTCTTTCTTGACATCCCGCACCAGAATTGCTTGTTTCTGCTCGACCGCATAGCCCACGATACCCTTACCGATCGGAATGTCATGCTTCAGCTGAATATTTTCCTGAAAGCGAAGGGAGAAACGGTGTTGCAGCTTCTCTCCAGCGGAATCCAAGAGAAGAATGCTGAACATCTGGAAATCAATCAGGCGGCTCAGGAGTTCTCCGACTCGCTTGAGAAGTTCATCAAGGTTCAGGATGGATGTGAGTTCGCGCGCGATCTCGTTCAGCAACAGCAATGTGCGCGCCTGCCTCGTAATGCGCGTGTACAACCGCGCGTTCTCAATTCCGACCGCCATACGCGAGGCGATCAGGGTCAACAAACGCTTGTGTTCTTCCGTGAAGTGATTGGGCTGCGGCGATTCGATGTCAATGACCCCGATCACCCGGTTCTTAACGATCAATGGGACGGCGATTTCCGAACGCACATTTGGCACCGCTGATATGTACCTAGGATCATTGGCGACGTCCCCAACCAAAATAGCCTCGGCGCGCTGGACCGCGACTCCGGTGACGCCTTCTCCTACCTTGATGCGAAAGCGTTCGACCACCTCGCGGGAATGGCCGACGCTAAAGCGGAAATAGAGCTCCTGGGCCTTTTCGTTTAAGAGAAGAATGCCGAAAATCTCATAATCAATGACTTTGCGGACGACTTCCGCCACCCGGCGCAGAGTGGTGTCCAGGTCGAGTGTGGTGTTCACCACGTCGGCCACTTCGAGCAAAAGCGGCTCAATCCGCAACTGCAATTCTGTTTGAACGGCTGCCATTTCCACTGCTTTAATCATAGCAGCCAGAGCTGCCCGCACTGCTCTAATGACCGGTCAAAGCTGTGGAATTTGTAGTGTCAATCTTCATTCGAGGGCGCAGGGCTGGGCAACACGCAAACATCGGGAAGATTACGATATCTTTCTGCATAATCCAGTCCATAACCGACGACGAACTCGTCTGGAATCGAGAAGCCGACGTAATCCGCTTCCACAGCGAGCTTCCTGCGCGAAGGTTTATCAAGCAACACGGCTACGCGAAAACTCTTCGGTTGGTGTCCCTGCAGAAGGCGTTTGAGAAATGTGAGGGTCAGACCAGTGTCAAGGATGTCCTCGACCAGAATCACATTTTTTCCGCGCAGTGATTGGTCGACGTCTTTGGTAACGCGCACCTCACCCGTCGAATCCCACGCGCGCCTCACCTCTTGGCTCGGAGTTGGCCGATTGCCATAGCTTGCGACCCCAATAAATTCGAAAGTGGCGTCGACCTCCACCTGGCGCACCAAATCGCTTAGGAATATCGCTGCACCTTTTAGCACGCCAACAAAGATTACCGGCTCGCCTTTTGAATCAGCGGTAATTTGTTTAGCAATCTCTTTTACCCGCTCGGCAATCTGTTGACGCGAGAGCAACACCTGGAGTTTGGTCATGGAGCAGATATCTTATCGCCTCCGGGGCTGTTGAGCTGCATTGAAGTGCCCCGTCTAGGGCGGCTAGAATGTTCGAGTCGCATCCGACGATCAACAGGCCGGGTGACAAGTAGAAAGAGAAAGACCGCATGAAATTGAACGGAATCAAAATCACTTGGCTGGGACATGCCACGTTTCGCATTCAAACTCCAAAGGGAAAGACTATTCTGATCGATCCGTGGGTCATGGGAAATCCTGCCTGCCCCGCGGACGAGAAAGACGTTAAAGCCGTGGACGTGATGCTGGTCACACATGGGCACGGCGACCACATCGGTGACGCGGTTGAAATCGCGAAGAAGCACAACCCCAAGGTTGTCGGCATTCCCGAACTCTGCGGCTGGCTCGGCAAAAAGGGCGTGAAGCAAACGGCAGAGATGAACAAAGGCGGTACGCAGCAGGTCGAGGACATAAAAGTCACCATGGTGCACGCCGACCACTCCTGCGGAATTCAAGATGGGGACCAACTAATCTACGGTGGCGAAGCTTGCGGATACGTGATGGAGTTTGAGAACGGGATCAAGATCTACCACGCCGGCGACACCAATGTATTCGGCGACATGGCCATCATTCGTGATCTTTACGCGCCCGAAATCGCCATGCTACCAATTGGCGACCATTACACGATGAGTCCGCGCGAAGCAGCGTATGCCTGCAATCTCCTGAAGCCAAATACCGTCATTCCCATGCACTTCGCCACCTTTCCAGTGCTGACGGGAAGGCCAAGTGAGTTGAGTAAACTGGTGCACGGAGTCAAAGTGGTCGAGTTGAAGCCGGGCGAAACAGTTTCTTGAACTGTCCGATCTTTGCCTCAAGTGATCTGATTATGACCTCAGAAACCGATAAGCCGCGCTGGATGATGCACGGGATTACATTAGAGCCCGTCGAAACATATCTCTACGGTCTTCTTCCGGCGCGCGACGAGGTGCTCTCGGAGATTGAGTCCACCGCTGCTGAACGGAATATTCCAATCGTTGGACCTGCCGTAGCACGCATTCTTTATCAACTCGCTCTCATCTCGCGTGCGAAAAACGTCTTCGAAATGGGATCGGCGATCGGCTACTCCACGATCTGGTGGGCGCGCTCAGTTGGAGAGAGCGGCAGGGTGATCTACACCGATGGCGATCGGAAAAACGCCGATGAGGCCCGGGGCTATTTCGAGCGAGCGGGAGTCACCGGCCAGATCGCGATCAAAGTAGGCGATGCTCTAGAAATCTTGTCGGAGCAGAAGCAAGAGTTCGACATCATTTTTTGCGACGTGGACAAAGAAGACTACCCACGAGCATTCCGCGTAGCTCTGCCAAAGCTGCGTGCTGGAGGACTGTTCGTCGCCGACAATGTCCTCTGGAGCGGCAAAGTGGCCAATAATAATCCTCCGGACGCTTCGACAAAGGCTATCCAGGAATTCAATCGCCTGCTGTACGGTTCGCCCGACCTGTTCACTACGATCCTGCCTATTCGTGATGGGATAGCTATCGCGGTGAAGCGATAAAACTCCCAGCAAAGTTAACCAAATGCTTGACCGTAAGCGGCAGCGGTCGTAAAGTTACTACGCTCAAAGACCGGGTTCTCAGAGGAGGAGGTATGCCAATGCTACGAATTGCTAGTTTTCTGGTGCTTGCCATGGTGTTTTGCGGGGTGGCGATTGCTGCCGACGAGGCGAAGAGCGCGCCTAAGAACATCCCGGATTTCGACGTGCAAGGAATCAGCATGACCGAATGCCAATGCACGGCTTACGCGTGCCCCTGCCGGTCCAACGGCCATCCGGACCACGGCAGCTGCGACGCTGCGGATTTCACCTACATTAAGCACGGTCATTATGGGAAGGTCGACATGAGCGGCTTCAAGGCGGTCCTGATCGGCGACCTGATCGACCCCGATGCCAGTAAAGTTCATGGTACGGCCTACTTTGATAAGAGTTCGACTCCAGAACAACGGGCAGCGTTCAACGAAATGCTCTCGTTCATGTTCGGATGGAACCCTCCCCACGTGGTTGGAACAAAGGAAGTGTCCATTGATTTCAAGGAGTCGTCTGACACCTACACGCTGACGGTTCCTGGCATTCTCGAAGAAAAGGGTGTGATGAAGCGCGACAAGGACGGCAAGCCCCTCCACGTCGTACCCGCGATGGATCTCTGGGGAAACAAAATCACGTACCTGGATAACGTGGTCTTCAAATACCACGACAAGGGCGTCGGAGAATGGGACCTCTCGGGCCATCAGGCCAATGTGAAGGAGTTCCATACCACGAAGGTCATGTATGACCAGAAGAAGCTTCTGATGCAGCATGGCGACATGTCCGGGACGTGGACTGCGGAACAGAAGAAGATGATCCAAGACATGGGAATGAGGGTGGAGTAACTAAAGGAAAGAGGATTGCTTGCCAGAATTTGCCCGCCCGGAGTTATCCGGGCGGGGCTTTCATGTTGGGCGGGTGCCAGTGAGCCGATTTTATGAACTGCCCTGATTCCTGTGCAAATAAATCATTAAGATCGTGTAATTTAGGCGTGAATTTCTGGTGAAAATCTTCGTTGAACCAAAGCTGGCCCTGTGCTAGCTTTTAAACACAATCTAACTTTCAGGAGGTCCTACCGGATGCTAGCCTCTAGAGACCATCTCCTGGCCACGCATGACGAATTCCGCAAGTTGGCCCAGGAGCATACGCAATACGAGCAACGCCTCTCATCCCTCACCCACAAGCGCTATCTTACCGACGACGAAAAGCTGGAAGAAGTCAGGCTGAAGAAGCTCAAACTGCGGCTCAAGGACCAGATGCAGTCCATCGAGCGGCAGTTCCGCGAACATCTTTCCCACGGGCAGGTCGCCTAAGTAATTTTGTCCAATTCACCTGCTGCCTCGAGCGGCACAGGATAGATATATCCAAAGCAGCCCGCCGCGTTTGTTCTGAAACACATATTCCGCTGACCGCCGTGCAATATAATCGCTTTATCTCCAATGGTTCGAGACGGCTACTACTATGGACTCGTGCTTCTTGGCGCGGCTGCGCTGGTGGCATGGCTGACCCATCCCGCTTGGGCCATGATTCCGGTTCTTCTCGCTGCTTTTTTTCTGTGGTTTTTTCGTGATCCTCAGAGAGTTATTCCTGCCGATCCGGGTGCTGTCGTTTCGCCCGCAGACGGCAAAGTGACCGATGTCTCTGAAGTTAAAGTCGGCAGCGATCGATTCAAGCGAATCAGTATTTTCCTGAACGTGTTTGATGTCCATGTGAATCGCTCGCCCGTAGCTGGCGTGATTCGCGCTGCGCATTACAAGCCAGGAAAGTTTCTAAACGCCATGAACCCCGATTGTGCTGAGTTGAACGAGCAAAACACAGTGACGGTCGAGGGAGATGGGCATACCATTATCTTCAAACAGATTGCCGGTTTGCTGGCCCGGCGTATCGTTTTCACGAAAAAAATCGGAGACACTGTAGAACGGGGAGAGCGCGTTGGGTTGATCAAGTTTGGTTCCAGAACCGACTTGCTTCTCGAACCGGCAGCTGAAGTCGCTGTAAGGGTTGGTGATCGAGTCAAAGGCGGCTCCAGCATTGTTGCTTTCCTGAATACAAAAGCGAGTGAGTTGGCCGGAGTTGCGGCGGGACGAAAGCAGTCTGGGGCACGGTGACGGAAGAAGCACCATAATGGAAGAGGCGCCGCAAAAATATCCGAAGCGCAGGATGGAGGACCGGCCTTCGCGCCGATTCCGCAAGGGCATGTACGTCCTGCCCTCGCTCTTTACCACGGCTAATGTGGCTCTGGGTTGCTATGCGATCATGCAGGTGATCCATGGGGTGGTGCAGTATGGAGTTGCGAAGGCCACGAACACCATGGTGCTGCAAGGGTGGCACTTTGATAATGCGGCAAAGGCGATCGGATTCGCGGTACTGTTCGACGGTCTCGATGGACGTATTGCGCGCATGACTCACACCACCAGCGACTTCGGGCGGGAACTCGATTCCCTAGCTGATGTCATTACCTTCGGTATTGCTCCGGCGCTGCTCGCATGGGGCTGGGGATTCCAACAAATCTCAGCAGATTTTTCTCCCGAAGTTGTGACTAAGGTGGCGCAGTTGGGGGCGATTGCCAGCTTCTTGTTCTTAGTTGCAGGAGCGAGCAGGCTGGCTCGCTTTAATATTACGGTTAATCCTCAACCGTCCAATCCTGGTCGCCCAGGCAAGAAATATTTTGTGGGAATGCCAATCCCCGCGGCTGCCGGCGTGATCGCCGCAGTAGTCCATTTTTCCGGTGGCGATCCGATTACGCGGTGGGGAAGCGCGGTTGCATGGATAATTGTTGTCGTAGTGGCGGCCTACTTGATGGTGAGCACCTGGCGATTCTATAGCTTCAAAGACATCGATTTTCGCGCGCGCCAGCCATTCCGGTTGATTGTGATATTCGGATTGCTGTTTGCCGCCATTTGGTTCTTCTCGAAGCCTGTGCTCTTCGTGATTGCGCTGACCTACATGTTCTCCGGCGTCTTCTGGCGCTTGCAGTGGATATTCCGGCGAAGAGGGAATCCGCCACCACCGACTTACAAGGAAGCTTCACAAATTTCATGAATTCCAATGTCAAATCCGTTGGAGTGGCGCATGCGGAGCCTACGCGAGGCTTTTATCGAGTGGCAATCGTAGGCGCAGCATCCCTCAAGGGCAAGGAAGTGGCAGAGGTGCTGGAGGAGCGCAACTTTCCGTCCTCTGAAGTAAAGCTGTTGGACGATGACGAATCGCTCGGACAACTGGAGGCCTTGAAAGACGAGATTACGTTCATTCAAAGCGTTCGTGCTGAGCAGTTCGAGCATGTGGACTTCACGTTCTTTGCGTCCGATGCGGAATGCACACGCAGGAATTGGAAGCAGGCGCTGAAATCCGGCAGCGCGATTGTGGACCTCTCCTATGCGCTCGAAGATGAGCCGGGCGCGGCTTTGCGCGCGCCCTGGCTGGAGCGCCAACTTGGACAGACTTTCACTCCGGAATTGCAACCCGCACCAGCGGTTGTGGCGCATCCGATTGCCGTCGTGCTGGCCCTCCTTCTGGTACGAGTTCACGCGGGTGCTCCTTTGCGTCGTGTGGTGGCAACGGTCTTTCAGCCTGTTTCCGAGCACGGGCAAAAGGGAATGGACGAACTGCACGAGCAGACCGTGAACTTGCTTTCATTTCAGCAACTGCCCAAGAAGATTTTCGACGTGCAAGTTGCGTTCAACATGGTGGCACGTTACGGGGAGGACTCAGTTGCGACGTTAACCTCGGTACGTGATCGAGTGCTAAAGCACTATACGAAGATTGTGGCAGGGAATGCGCCGACTCCTTCCGTTTCGCTGTTGCAGGCTCCGGTTTTTCACGGTCACGCCTTCTCGCTCAACTTGCAGTTTGAGGGCAGGGCCGACATAGCCGAGATTTCAAAAGCTTTGACCGGCGAGCATGTCTCGCTGATTGGGTCCTCGGAAGACGCTCCCAGTAACATCAATGCCGCTGGCCAGAGTGACATTCTGGTTTCCGTGACGTCCGATTCCTCCGATCCAAACAGCGTGTGGTTGTGGGCTGCTTCAGACAATTTACGGGTTGCCGCATCCACCGCGGTCGAATCTGCCGAGGCTATTTCTGCTGCACGACCGCGAGGGCCCATTCAGTGAGTCGAGGCGCCTGCCTGCTGGCTGTCGTGTCGTTATTCAGCACTGGATGCGGTTACCACACGGCTGGACACGCTAACCTGCTTCCGTCAGAGCTGCGCACGATTGCGGTGCCCGCGTTTATTAATCAGACGCAGACCTACAAGATTGAACAGACCCTCACCTCGTCCGTCGTTCAAGAATTCAGCACCCGCACAAATTACCGTATGACTACTGATCCTCGCGCGGCCGACGCAACCTTACGAGGGACGGTCATCTCCACTTACAGCACCCCTCTGACGTACGATTCGAAGACTGGCCGGGCTGCCAGCGTGCTGGTGATTGTGAGCATGAAAGTTGCTTTGACGGACAGGCAGGGAAAGGTTCTTTACCAAAATCCGTCGTACACATTTCGCGAGCAGTATCAGGTTTCGCAGGAATTGAGCAGTTTTTTCGAGGAAGATTCTCCCGCGTTCCAGCGGCTCTCGCGCGAATTTGCCCGTACCCTGGTTTCGAATATTCTGGAGGCCTTCTGATGCGCGCCTTCGCCCAAGCCGAGCGCTTTGTCTCGGAAGTTGAGGGACGCAAGCTGCGACCGGCGTATGTGTTCGTCGGCGACGAAGCGTTTTTCCGCAAGAAATGCCGCGACGCGATTCTCCAATACCTGGTTCCGGCCGATATGCGGGAGTTCGGTTTTTTTGAATTCGACCTCGCGGAAAGGGATCTGGCCGAAGTCCTCGATCGTGCCCGCACGCCTTCGCTGATGGCGCCCTTCCAGATATTTTTTGTGCGTGGGGTGAAGACCCTTTTCGGCCGCGGATCAAATGAGGACAAGCTCAAGGCGATCGAGCACTACTGTGAGGATCCAAATCCCGACGCGGTCCTGATCTTCGTCGCCGACCATATCAGCATTCCCGCTGACGCACGCCGCATGGATCTCACCGATAAAGAGCGTTATGAGCGCATCCGCGAAACCATGGGCCGTTATTGCGCGCTTGTCGAACTCGGGCGGGTTGAGGAGAGCGACGCGGTCCGCTGGATTCAGGAGTATTGCGGCACTCGTGATGTAAAAATTGATGCCGATGCCGGTCGCGAACTGGTGGACTCGCTTGGTGGCGACATGATGATGATTTCGAACGAGCTGGAAAAGCTGATTTTGTACGTCGGCGAGAAGAAGCGAATCACGCTGGGCGACGTTGAAACCATGGTGCTGGCAGCAAAGCAGCGATCGCTTTACGAGTTGACCGATGCGATCTCAGCCCGTGACCGCACCCGTGCTCTCGAGATGCTCGACGCCATTCTTTCCAGCGGAGATGGAGGCGAGGCCGCGATCGGCCATCTGTACATGCTGGCCAAAACGTTTCGGCAGATGTTGGTAATTCTGGAGCGCAACGTTCGCGATCAGCGCATGCTCTGGGCGGCGTTGTGGCAAGGGTTCCGTGTGCCCCCGTTCGCCGCCGATGACATTATTCGCCAGGCACGCCGCTATAAATCCAAACGTGAGCTGACCCGCGCGATTCGACTGGTGGCGAAAGCCGATCTGGCGCTGAGGTCGAATCCTCCGACCAAGCGACTGGTACTGGAGAAGCTCGTGCTCGATTTGACGGCAGAGCCCAAACCGGAGCCTGAATGGATGCAAGAAGAACTGGGGGTCTAGATGTTCTTGTTGCGTTTGTGAGGTGCGGCTTTGAATCCTATCGGGTCCACAACATCAGGACAGGGAGACTCCCTGAAATAATATGGACAGTGCGGAATGACTCAGTCAAAATCAGTTTGTAACGAGACAGATTATTGAGCCCTGGCTATAAAGGGCTTTGCTATTTTGAGCAAGGGGTTCCACACAGCGGAGCAACCTTGACGGGTAATAGATTTTCCAAGGCGCTAGTTCATGGTCAGCACCACTCTAAATCTCGCCTTCCCGCTAAGCATCCGCTCGTAGGCTTCCGCCGCTTTCTCCAACGGATAGCGCTCAATCATCGGCCGCACTCCAGTCAACGCACTGAACTGCAACGTGTCCTCCGAGTCTTTGGCTGTGCCCGAAGCCCATCCCTTAATAGCGCGACGCTGGCCTAGAAGCTGATTTGGAGAAACATTGAGCGGCTCCTGGCTGGCGCCGATAACCATCAGCTTGCCATTCGGTCCCAGGCCGTCAACCAAGGCCGAAATTGCCCTGGAATCCGGGGCGGTGGCAATTGCAACTCGTGCTCCGCCGAGTTTTTGCAGGGCTGCTGCCGACGATCCAGAATCCGTGTCAATGTATTCGTGGGCCCCCAGTTTTCGAGCGAGCGGTTCCTTGTCCGCGCCGCGACCAATCGCAACTGTGCGAAAGCCCATTTGCCGCGCATACTGAATTCCGAGATGGCCGAGACCGCCCAGGCCAAGAACCGCAACCAGGTCTCCTGGCCCGGCGCCGGAGTGGCGCAACGCATTGAATGTTGTGATGCCGGCGCAGAGCAGAGGCGCGGCTTCATCGGGGGGAAGAGCTTCAGGCATTGCAGCCACCGCTTCAGCAGGCGCGATCATGTACTCTCCATAACCGCCATCGAAGCTCAGTGCGGTGATCTTTTCGTTTTGGCAAACAATGAAATCGCCCCGGCGGCACGGATCGCAAATGAAGCAATGTCCTCCGTGCCAGCCAACTCCCACGCACTGGCCGGGCTTCCAGAGCTTCACATCGGGACCGACGGCGTCAACGCGTCCTGCGATTTCATGGCCAGGAACACGGGGATACTGCAGCCCAGGCCAATATCCCTCTTTGACCAATAAATCGCTGTGGCAGATACCGCAGGCTTCGACCTTGATCCGCACCTGACCGGGTCCCGGTTGCGGCACGGGACGCTCGACGAGTTCGAAGTCTCCACCAGGTTTGCTTACTTGAACGACTTTCATAAAGACCTCCAGCTAAACACTCCGGTTCACCACAAAGTCACAGACCACAGAGGTACAAATTTTTTCGAGATTTGCTCTCTGTGCTCTGCGTCTCTCTAGTAAAATCGACGTCGACCAAAACCCTAGAGATTATCTAACCTAACCTTCGGTCGCAGAGATTCGCTTCCTCTCAGGAAAGTCTCAGGTTGAAAACTACAGCGCAAGGCCGTATTGTACGAAAGTAGAAGGAGCACGCCCGTTCGCGTCCTTCCCCGCGCGTTTAGGGTTGCACGTTCACAGACCGAAGGAGATCGGCAAAATGGAGACTAAGCCGGCGACACAGAACATTCAGGACACCTTCCTTAACACGGCGCGTAAGGAGCGGAGCAGCATCACGATTTATCTGATGAGCGGGGTAAAGCTAACGGGCCGGATTCGCTCTTTTGATAAATATTCAGTTGTGCTTGAAACCAATAATCAGGAACAACTCATCTTCAAGCATGCGATTTCGACAGTAGCGGTTGGCAAGGCGCACGGATACTCGGACAAACCGAGAGTCGTGCCTGCGCCTGCTGCGAACGATTCAGGGGAAGCCCCGCCTGCTTCTGGCACGGAGGGATGAGGCTGTTCTCGCTTGCGCCGTCCTCAATCCAGCTTGTCCCAGAAGAACCAGAGACGTTCCAACTTACCGCCAGGAATGCGCAAAGAACGTGCATTCCTGGTTGGCCTCGACTACCGCACGCGCCGGCCCAAGCTCGCGAAAAACCTGACCAGCGGGGCAAAGGCAGCACGCGACACTTCAGTAGCTGCCAAGGCGAGCTCGGAGCCACAGTTCAGCGCAGAAGAATCCCTGGCCGAGCTTC
>WNFR01002679.1_pt1 | contig 21210 bp, 19 predicted proteins | sample 5400221 | NCBI WGS metagenome assembly WNFR01 (sample SAMN13153357, study PRJNA577476) | soil metagenome | isolation source: 40 cm soil under Madrone tree | place: USA:California | collected 2016-06-14 | reverse complement strand
GCTATCACGCCATCGGTCGCTGAGTAGATGTACCGCATCCGCAGCCTGCGGTTGCCGCGGCCTTCTCTGTTGATGGCGGGACGCGAGGCAGGCCAGCTCGCTTCACGATCTCAAGTTTGGAATCTCAAATCTCTGGTCGCTGATGTTTGACACTCAATCAGTGAGTTACTAGAATACGCGCCACTCAAAAAAACTGGAGGACAAATCGAATGACTCTCAAGATTCGGATCAACAGGAAAAGTGTCGAATCGATGACCAGACAGATTACCGATCAGCTTGGCAGTTTGATTGGTAGCGGAGCGATGGCCGTCGGAAGTTTGCTGCCAAGCGAGCGCTCCCTGGCTAATTCGCTGGGCGTGGCGCGCAACGTTGTGCGTGGGAGTTATGAATACCTGGAGAAAGCCGGCGTCGTCCAGCGTGAAGGAAGAAAAGGAAGACGAGTCCGCGCGAAAACCAGGGCCGGAAAGGCCACCACAAAGGCGGCCAGGAAGAGTGCAAAGAAGCGCTAAGTTGAGTGTCTGTGCTCCGGCCTGGCCACTTGATTAACTAACGTCCTTGGTTCAAGGCGCGGCTTCTTCACCAAGCGCCAGGATCTCTCGGTGAATCGCTGCCCGCTCAGCCAACAAACGGACAAACGAACGACGGCGCGTGAGAAATAACGCCAACGCCACGAAACTCCCGAAAAATCTATCAATCTCTTCAAAGAAACGCACGGCGACGTATCCGCACAGCGGCGTCAGAATCAGCACGGCCATACCGGCCCGCCAGCCTGCCAGGCGCCATGAAACTATACCGACTACAACCCAGGTTAAGGGAAACAGGAGCATCGCCGAAATGATCTTGAACGTCGAGAGCACGTCCTGCTCATGACGCGCCAAACGGCGGGAAAGATAGCCGGCGAGCCGGTAAGCCGGGTAGTGAACGGCGGTACCAAAGAATGCGACGGGCGCCAGCAGAACACAAACAACTACCTGCGCCAGTAGTTTGAAGATCGTGTGCGCCGCGGTGGGCGGCAGCGAAAGGTCGGCAGGATCGATTCCCGCCTGCTTCATTTCATATTCAAAGCGAGCAATACGCGCTTCGACAGCGTCGATGCGCCTGGGAGAATGACTGCGATAAAACGCATAACCTTGCAGGAACCTTTGCCGCAACTGGAGCGAGCGCGCGAGCCGTTGCTCTTCATCGTGTTCGCCAACTTCGGCGGCCGAAAAGATCTGTTCCGCCCTGGCGATCAGGGACAGGGCTTCTTCCTGTTCGGCGTGCAGCATCACTTCGCGCAAAGCTGTTTCAATCTGATCGGAGAGCTCGCGCACGGCCTCGCGCGGGGGCGTCCCATCAGGCTCGAGCGTGACGCGTTTGACCGGTAAACCTTCGGCGAAGTAAAGCAGGGCCGAGCTGCGAAAGGTAGTTTTCTCAGTGTAGTAAAGTCCGACCGGAACAATTTTCAGATCGAATGCTTCGTCCGACGATGCAGCTGCCAAAGCAATGCGCGCCGCACCGGTCTTGAGCGGCTTCAAACGCGGCTCGTCGTGCGACACGCCCTCGGGGCAAATGCCAATCGTGACGCCACGCGCGAGTAGTTGGCGAGCAGCGGTAAACGTTTCGATGTTCCGGGAGGTGTCCTGGCCTTCATCCTGTCGCCGGTAGGCGGGGAGGGAGTCAAGAGCGCGCACGAGATAACCGATCACCGGCATGCTAAACAGCGGCGCCTTCGCGACAAAGGCGACCCGGCGCGGCGCCAGGCAAAGTAGGAAGGCCGGATCGACCAGCGCGTTCGGGTGGTTGAGGACAAAGATGACCGGACTATCACGCGGCACATTCTCCAGTCCAGTCACCTCGATGCGGCGGAAATAAACACGCAACGCAAGTCTCAAAACGGCACGGATAATTCGCCTAATCATGCTTCTGATACTAGTCGCTCGGGATCCATTCCATTTGAAAATGCGTGCCGGTCTCGCTGGTACGCACAAAACCTACGCGTTCGAACAGGTTAACGGCCCGATTGAATCTGATGACTTGCAAACGCAGCAGTTTCTTTTCGCGCCTGGCTTCGTTCTGTAGTTTTCGAATCAGGAAAGTGCCGATACCCTTGTTCCGATATTCCGGCAGCAGCGCTACGTCGATACAGCGAATCTCATGTTCGCGGCGTTCGACAATCAACCGGCCGGCCGGTGTGCTTTCCCACAAAACCATTTCGTCCGCGGCTCGCTTGTATTCAGCTTCATAAAAATGCTGCTGCGCTTCGTGCTGCATTCCGAGAAACTCACTGATACGATCTTCATCCCAACCGAGTCCGCGCAGATCGTCGCCGCGACTGCTCTTATAGATCTCCAGCAGAATCTTTTCGTCGCCGTCCGTTACGGCCCGCAGGCTGATGGTTTGTGCACAGTCGGCTTCGGTCATAGCGTGGGATTCTAATCGAATAACTCTGGTTTTGGATATGCTTTAACGAAGGCGCATCGTCCCTATTTCTTTTTGGACCGTGATGGAGTCGGAACCGGGAGTGGTAACGACCGGGTCTCAACCCACGCGACAGTCGAGATTGCCACGACTATAACCCGGTCGCTACCGCTCCCCGTTCTGACTCCATCACTCCACACTATTCGTGCAAACTGTCGCCAATCCGGCGCAAAGGTGCGATAATACGCGCGCTTTCCCAAACAACTTTAGCAAAATCCGGAGAGGTTATTTTATGAAGCGCTTCTTTGCGGTGTCGGTCATCAGCTTGCTCATCGATGACTTGCTAAAGGTTCGCCGCGTGAGTGACCCGCAGTTGTCGCCCAAAGGCGATCTGGTCGCCTTTACCATCACTGATGTGGACAAAGTTGCTAACAAAGGTATGACCCAGATTTATGTGGTTCCGCTGGGCGGTGGAGAGATGCGTCAACTGACGAATGACGAACACTCGTCAGCTTCGCCACAGTGGTCGCCGGACGGAGAGAAGCTCGCATTTATCTCGGCGCGCGACGGGGAAGATCAGATCTGGACGATTGATGTTTCCAGCGGCGTACTGAAGAAGATCACGAGTCTCTCGACCGGCGCCGGCGGTGCAATCTGGTCACCGGACGGCAAGTGGCTGGCATTCACTTCTGACGTTTATCCCGAATGCAAGGATGACGCTTGCAATAAGAAGCGGGCCGAGGAGATCGCTCAGAGCAAAGTGAAGGCCCATGTCGCCGATCATCTTTTGTATCGTCACTGGAAATACTGGCTCGACGGCAGACGCAGCCACGTGTTCGTCGTTGCCGGGAGCGGCGGAGAATCTCGCGACCTGACGCCGGGCGATTATGATGCGCCGCCGTTCAGCTTAGGCGGGCCGACCGACTATGCGTTCTCGTCTGACTCGAAAGAAATTGCCTTTGTCAGCAATCACGACAAGGTCGGAGCCACCTCGACCAACGCCGACGTCTGGTTGGTTTCAGTTCGTGGAGGCGGGGTCCGAAACATCACGGCCGCCAATCACGGCTATGATGGCTCGCCGAAGTTCTCGGCCGATGGCCGCTTTATCGCTTATCGCTCGCAAATCACGCCGGGTTATGAAAGCGATCGTTTTCGCCTGATGCTCTACGATCGCAAAACCGGAACCGCGAAATCAATCTCTGAGATGTTGGATTCCAACGTCGATGAATTCACCTTCACGGCTGATAGCAAACGGATCTTCCTTGGCGCCGAGGACCGCGGTCGCGGTGCGGTCTATTCGCTGTCGGTAAACGGTGGTCCGTTGAAGAAAATCCTGGGCGAAGGCGCCAATGGCGATATCAACGTAACCAGTGATGGCCGGACATTGGTGTTCTCGCATAACAGCCTGGCGCGTCCGAACGAAATCTTTACCGCCGCCTCCGACGGTACCGGCATGACGGCTTTGACCAAAGCAAACGATGCGTTGATGTCGGCCTTTGCTCTCAAGGCCGCCGAGGAGGTGACCTGGACTGGCGCCATGGGAACGAAGATCGCCGGCTGGATCGTCAAGCCCGCGAACTTTAATGCGAAGAAGAAGTATCCGCTGGCAGTGCTGATTCACGGCGGCCCGCAGGGCGCCTGGCTCGATAACTGGGGTTATCGCTGGAACCCGCAAATTTTTGCGAACGCTGGGTACGTGGTGTTTATGCCGAACCCGCGTGGCTCGACTGGCTATGGTCAACGTCTGGTAAGCGAGATCTCAGGTGACTGGGGTGGAAAGGTCTTCACTGACATCAAGAACGGTGTAGCGCAGACGGCCGCGCTGCCTTATGTGGATAGGCATCGCATCGGCGCCGCCGGCGCAAGTTATGGCGGTTACATGATCGATTGGATCGAAGGACACAACGACGATCCCCGGTTCAATTTCAAAGTGCTCGTGTCGCACGATGGCGTTTACAATCTCACCAGCATGTACGGCGCCACCGAGGAACTCTGGTTCACTGATTGGGAATTCAAGGGCACGCCCTGGACCAATAAGGCGATGTACGAGCGCTGGTCGCCACACAATTTCGTTGCTAACTTCAAGACTCCGATCTTGATCATTACCAACGGGCTCGACTATCGCGTGCCGGAAGGTGAAGGCCTGCAAATGTTCACCGCCGTCCAGCGCATGGGCGTAGAATCAAAGCTGGTCGATTTTCCCGACGAAGGTCACTGGGTGCTGAAGCCGGCCAACTCAGAGTTCTGGTACAACACGGTGATTGGTTGGCTAGATAAGCATTTGAAGTAGCGCAAGTTGGTAACTTGCGCGTGCGCAAATTAACAACTTGCGCCACATGAACGGAGGACCATCATGCCTGGTTGGCTCAAAGCGCTGCTCGCCGTCGCGATCGTCGTCGTTCTTCTCGTCGTTGGAGTCGTCGTTGGCGGCGTGGTCTGGTGGTCCCGTAACAAGGACAAACTTATGGGCCGGGCCAAAGAGGTAATGACCGAAGGCCGTGAGTTTGGCCGCAACACCGACAACCAGGGGTGCGTCGACGAAACGCTCGTGCGGTACAAGAAAGAACCCGGTTTTACCAGTGTGATCTCATTGAGCATTTTCAGCCGGGCTTGTCTCGATGCCAGCCGGCCTACACCGGGCTTTTGTAACGATGTGCCTAAACCGACGGAGTTCATCAAGAGCGGTCAATGGCGCGTGGAACAGTGCCGCCGCGCAGATCTTTCTTCAGACAGCTATTGCCGCCAACTGTTTCAGCCGGTGCAGGAGTTTTGTCAAAGAGGGGCGCGGACGGCGAGCAACGACAACTCCCAATAGTTTTTGAACCCGTTTGGTGTTTTGAGCGTGGAGATCGTGTTTGCGCCCAGTCGATTTCGAAAGACACAAAATGACCAGCACTGTCCAAAAAATCATCATTGGCTCAGCCGCCGTGGTTTTGCTCGGACTTTTTGTCGCCGGACTTTTGATGGGTGCCGCCGTTTATGGATGGAAAAAAGCGCAACGCGCCGGCAACGAAGCGGCCACCATTCAGAATGTGAAAACAGTCGCGGCGGTGGAGATTCAGTACTACGACACTCACAATCGGAACTTCGGAACATTCGAACAGTTGATCAAGGAACAAATGTTGACGTCGAGATTTACGGGAAATCCACCAGACTTGGACGGTTATATTCTCAACTTGAAAGTCACGCCAAAGACTTCGAACCATCCGAGTTCTTACACCCTTAACGCCGATTTTAAGAGCGAGGCCACGGGCCGCAGACACTTTTATATCGACTCGATCAGCGCCACGATTCACGTCAATCCGGATCAACCCGCAAGTGCTACTGATCCTCCACTTGGCGACTGACTATTCAGCCGACAGCCCTTGAACTCTGAACCCACCATCGATCGGCTTGCGCTGCGGAGATGCCCCCCCGGTCCGAGCTTGATGCGCCAATATTGGGGCAAGCTCCTGTTCATGCACTGGCCACTTGACGCGGAACTTATCCGTCCACTAATTCCTTCGCTCCTTTCAATCGACACCTTCGACGGTAAAGCCTGGATCGGAGTGGTGCCGTTCACGATGTGGGGTATTCGTGGCTCGTTCCTGCTCCCAATTCCCGGCACCAGCGCTTTTCACGAACTCAACGTGCGCACCTATGTTCATTGCAAGGGCGTTCCGGGCGTTTGGTTTTTCTCGCTGGATGCGGCGAACAAGCTGGCGGTGTGGGGAGCGCGGACGTTTTATCATCTGCCATACTTCAATGCCGAGATGTCGCTCCGGCAGCAGGGGAACTCGATCAAATACCATTCGCAGCGCAACGATGCTCGCGGCGCGCCGGCTCAACTCGACGCGGCCTGGACGATTGGCGAGCCGCTGGCCCGAACGCGACCGGGTTCCCTCGGATTTTTTTTGACCGAGCGTTACTGCCTTTATTCTTTTCATCGCGAACGGCTTTATCGCTCGCGTATCTTTCATCAACCCTGGCCACTGCTCAGTGCGTCTCTTGATGGTTATCAATCGACGATGGTTGAGGCACTCGGAATTGACGAACCAAAGGGTGAGCCGGTGTTGCACTATGCCGAGTCGATAAGCGTGAATATTTGGCCGTTGAAGATGTCAGAACCGGGAGCGGTAGCGACCGGGTAGCCTTGGCGCGACGTGCTGGCTAACCCGCGACCTTGACCCGGTCGCTCCCGCTCCCGGTTCTGACTTCCGCGATCACAAACAACTCATCAGCACCCAACGTGTAAGGTTCGCATTGCAGCGAGCCGTATAGATTAAGGATTTCAAACCCCGCGCGTTCGAGCATTCTGCGAATCTCACCGGCGGTGTAGATCCAGTGTTTCGCCCTGCGACTTTCTATCCTGCCGTTTTGTTCAAAGACATAATCTGTGTCGATGCAACTCTCTTCCGCCAGATACCGTTCTTTGATCGTCAACAAGATGTCGTCGATTTGATGCGAGACTTCTATTTCGAATTTTTGCAGGACCGATTCTGCGGCCATTCCGGTTTCGATGATGAAGCGCGCGCCCGGCCTCAAAGCGTGCGAGACACCGTCGAGAAAACTTTCCATGCCGGCGTATTCAAGAAAACCAAAACTGTTTCCGAAACAATACCCGGCGTCGTATATCGCCACGCCTTCAATGCGGCGCATGTCGCCGAGCGCGAACTGTAACGCGGGCGTGTCGCTCGCGATCCAGGCGCGAAAGGCGCGTCCCACTTCGCCAGTATCATCCACGGTAGCGCGTGTCTCACCCTGCATTTGGCCCAGGGCTGAGGCACACGCTCGGGCCTCATCAATAAACTCATCCGCTATATCCACCCCCGTCACTCGAAAGCCGCGCGCGGCTAACTCCAGGGACAATCTTCCATTCCCACACGGAACATCAAGAAGATGAGAGCCTTCGTTACAGCCGAGTGCCTTGACCAAAAAATCGGCTTCGGCTTTCGTCTGTTGCGGCGAAATCACTTTGCGCCAAAGGTCGAGCGACACGCCGTGAAAGAAATCTTCGTACCAGTTGGATGGAACGTCGGTCATCGGTTACTGTCCATGGAGGTCCAAGCTGAGTATTAGCACTCAATAAGCCTGCGCCAGCAGGCGTCAGAATGTAGCCCCTGGCAAGGCTAGCCGAGCCTGGGAAAAACCGTGAAACAAATCAACAAAGCCTGCGAAGCTGGCGACAGAAAACTATCCTAGCATTCTACCGCCTGCTGGCGCAGGCTTGTTGATATTTAGAACGCAAGTTTATTGTTAACGCACCGCCTTCTAAACGACTTCACTCTGGCCGTTCCATTGGCGGCAGCACCGCCACAAAGTCTTCGCCAAACCGTCGTCCGTAATCATCGAGCAACTCGCTAACACGATCGAGTTTCGGCGAGCGCACAATCAAACCCGCGTGGTGTTTCTTCTTAACTCGATACACAATTTCCGGATCGTTGTAAGCGGTTGTGTCCGGGGATTCCTGGCGTGCCAAAGACAGAATAATTCCCGCATGTTCCTTTCGTGGCTTTAAACTAAGTCGCGGGCCGGACGCCGCACCGATCTCAAGCCGCGCCCACTCGCGCCAGAGATTTATTCCCGACGCGGCTTCCAGCACGTCGGCGATGTACGCGCCGCCGACACGCGAGGCAATTTCCAGGAAATAGAATTCGCCATCGGCTTCGCTTCTAATGAACTCTGCGTGCGTGGTGCCGCTGTCCAGTCCCATTGCCTTGATCAAACTACGATTGATTTCCAAAAGCTTCTTCTTCTCGGCAGAGCCGTGCGCGATCGTTTGCGAGATGTACGCCCCACCGCCGTGCGCTACTTGCAATGGCGGACGACCGTATTTATTAACGCCTGCGAACACGACCCTCTTTTGGTGAACCAGGGAATCGACATGGAATACCGCTCCGGGCACAAAGCGCGCAATCAAATGATACGAAGCACGCTCGCGCAAGCTCTCGCGCTTATTTAATTCGTCGATCACCGACCATACTTCTTCGCCGCTTTCCATTTTTCGTATCCCAATCGCGGAAACGTCAGAACGCGGCTTGAGAACATAAGGCGGCGGAACGCGTTCAAGGTACTCCCTAATCTCGTCGGTATTGATAGCTGGCACAAAATCGGGGACGTTGATTCCGGCAGCACGTGCCTTGACACTCATCGCGAGTTTGTCGCGAAAGGTTTTGGCGGTGCTGCTGCTCATGCCGGGCAGGCACAGATGCTCGCGCGCCAGCGCGCCAATGACGACGTCGAACTCTTCCAGGGCCACGATGCGATCCGGCTTCCGGGTCTTTGCAATATGGCTCACCAGATCGAGGAAGAGTTCTACTGATGCATCATTAGGGACAGCAAATATTTCATCAATAAGCTCACGCGGCCAATCTTCGTGCAGCATCTTTTCTTTGGTGATCAGAATGACCTTGCAGCCCTGCGCCTGGCATTCGCGAATAAAGTCGCCACCCTTGAAAAAGGTGGCGAAGCAGATGATGTTGAGCGGTGGTGGTGGCATCGCGGCGCAAGTTCAGAGTTCAGCCTTCCAGGCTGTGGATAACCCGAAAGACAAGCTGAAGCTTGAACTCTGAACCGCGTCAATATACAACTTTGCTGCCAATTGGTCAGCAATCGTGTACACTGGCCGCTCTTTTGGAGTAGGCATTCGTGCCTGCGGTTCTCCGGCATCCTTGCCGGTCGCCACTATTTCATCCGATCTGAAATTTGAGATCTCAAATCTAGAATGATCTTTCGCGGACCATATCCGGACGTTTCGATCCCTGAAGTCTCAATCACCGACTTCATCTTTCAAACCACAGGTGACTTTAAGAACAAGCCAGCGCTCGTTGATGGGCCGAGCGGCCGCACTCTCACCTATGGCCAGTTCGAAGACGCAGTACGCCGCACGGCGGCGAGTTTGCATAAAAAAGGATTTCGCAAAGGCGATATCTTCGGAATCTTCAGCACGAATTGTCCCGAGTACGGCGTCGCCTTTCACGCGATAGCCATGCTGGGAGGGATTAGTACCCTGGTGAATCCGCTCTACACCGCCGAGGAGACTGCTTTCCAACTGAATAATGCGGGTGCCAGGTTTCTGGTGACCTCGCCGCAGTTCGTAGATAAGGCGCGCGAGGCGACGGAGCAGTCAAAAGTTGAGGAGCTGTTCATCTTTGGTAAAGCGGAAAACGCGACGCCCTTCGATTCGCTGCTGCAAGGTGATGGTGATGTTCCCCGGGTAGAGATCAATCCTCTGGAAGATCTGGTAGCGCTGCCGTATTCCAGCGGCACGACCGGACTACCGAAGGGCGTAATGCTCACACACTACAATCTGGTGGCGAACATGCGGCAGATGGACGGATTGGACTATTTTACCCGTGATGACACGCTGCTTTGTGTCTTGCCGCTATTTCATATCTATGGTCTGGTCGTGGTGCTCAATATGGGACTGCACATGGGCGCGACGATTGTAATGATGCCGCGCTTTGACCTCGAACAGTTTCTCAGCTTGATTCAGAAGTATCGGGTCACGCTGTCGCACATCGTGCCCCCAATCGTGCTTCAGTTGGCACAGAATCCGATCATTGATAAATACGATCTATCGAGTTTGAAAATGATCTTCTCAGGCGCCGCGCCATTGGGCGTCGACCTGTCACGCGAGTGCATGGCGCGGGTCGGCTGTGGCATTCGCCAGGGCTATGGAATGACAGAAACCAGTCCGGTCACGCACAGCAGTCCCCCGGATCCGGACGACATGAAGCTGGGCGCGGTAGGCACGGCGGCGCCGAATACTGAGTGCAAACTGGTCGATCCGGCGACTGGGCTTGAGTTGGGCCCGAATCAGGAAGGTGAGCTGTGGGTGCGCGGACCGCAAGTCATGACCGGCTATCTCAACAATTTGGAAGCGACCGCGCGAACCATCGATTCCGAAAGGTGGCTGCATACCGGCGACATCGGATACGCGGATGAGGACGGTCACTTCTTCATCGTCGATCGCATGAAAGAGTTGATTAAGTACAAAGGCTTCCAGGTTGCGCCGGCGGAGTTGGAAGCTGTCCTGCTTTCGCATCCGGCCATAGCCGACGCGGCGGTGATTCCCTGTGCTGATGAAGAGGCCGGCGAAGTGCCCAAGGCCTTCGTGGTATTGAGTGGCGAAGCATCGGCCGAAGAGATTATGGATTTTGTAGCCGCGCGCCTGGCGCCACATAAGAAGATTCGCTTCGTTGAGTTTATTCAGCAGATTCCTAGATCTGCTTCCGGCAAGATCTTGCGGCGCGTGCTGGTTGAGAAAGAGCGAGCGAAGGCGTCGGCCGAGGCTCGCTAGTTTGTCGAATGTCGCTTGGGCATGAGGTCAGTACCGGGAGCGGTGGCGACCGGGTTTGTCCCTGCCATTTCAATCTGTACGGAACGTTGAGACCCGGTCGCTACCCGCGCCCGATACTGACCTCATCGCGCCGGAGATCGACAAACTGAAGGTTTTCGGAATTCCATACCGAGGTGACTAGATGAGCACACAAGTTGCACCTGACAAGATTTCGCGCGCGGTGCGCGCATACTTTCTCGCAATCCGCGCGATGGATGCCGAGGCTTTCGCCAACACTTTCGCCGAGGATGGCACGACCTGCGATCCAATGGGCACGCCGCCAATCAGCGGCCGTCCCGCGATCCGCGAATTCCTGGAATCGGTGTGCAAGAACTTTAAGAGCGTTGGCTTGACCGAAGACTCGGTCTTTGTTGCCGGCAATGGCGCGGCGGTGAAGTGGACCGGGAGCGGAACCAGCACCAGCGGGAAAGAGGTCAAGTTTGAAGGCATCGATATGTTTGAGATAAACGAGGATGGCAAGATTCAAAACCTCTGGGCTTACTGGAATCCGGCAGAGATGATTGGCCAGTTGTGATGGAGCGAAGAGATGAGGTCAAGTACCGGGAGCGGTAGCGACAGGGTCTCAACGCTCCCCACCAGGACCTGAGATGGCAACGACGACACCCGGTCGCTACCGCTCCCGGTAGTGACTTCATCCCGTGTGGTGCTTGACGCGGTTCGCACGGCACTCTAATCTCAGCCTTTCCGTATAACTCAAAAGAAAGTTCTTTCCAATGTCAACAGTCATGACCGCCGCGCCCGCATGGACCATTCCCGGATTCCTCGAAGCGCGCAGCAACAATCATCTTTTCATCAGCGGCGCCGATGCGACCACTTTGTCGTACAAGTACGGCTCACCCTTGTTCGTCTTCTCGGAGCAACGTATTCAAGGCAACATCGCCCGGCTGCAGGCGGCAGCGAAGCAGGTCGACCGGCCGATCAAGTTTTGCTACGCCTCAAAAGCAAATTCGAACATGTCCGTGCTCAAGGTCGTGCGCGACGCGGGCATTGACCTCGAGGTCAACAGCGGCGGCGAGCTTTACAAGGCCCTGCGTGTCGGGTTTCGTCCTGGCCAGATTATCTTTAATGGCACCAGCAAAACTGATGCAGAGCTTGATGAAGCAGTGCGAGCGGGCATCTACGCGATCAATGTCGATTCGATTTATGAGATTGAGCTGGTCGAAAACGCGGTGCGCCGTGCCCGCTCGGAACTGAATATAGGGTTGCCGCCGGCGCGAATTGCTTTGCGGCTGGTGCCTGAGATCGGCACGCGTTCACATCTCGGTTTGCAGACCGCGCTGTTGACTTCAAAGTTTGGCATCTCTTCATCGGAAGTCCTGGACGCATTTCGGCGCGGATTGCGGCATCCCGAACTGATCCACGTCTGCGGCATACACATCCACGTCGGTTCGCAGACACCGGACGTCGAGCCTTTCGCCGAAGCTTTCAAAAGCATGTGGAACCACTTGATGACGATTCATCGAGAGACGGGTCTGACGCTCGAGCATATCAACCTTGGCGGCGGGATTCCGGTGAACTATCTGCGCGATCGTTCGCAGGCAGACGATCTGCCCGAGCATGAGCGCGACATGCTCGGTGCTGACCTGGAGCCATCGGCGGTGCTGACTGAGGCCTTGCGGGCCGCCCGCGAATCGGCGCGGGACGCTGAGGCTGAGCACTTGCTGGAGGGTGTCACAATCCTGCTCGAACCCGGCCGGAGCGTTATCGCAGACGCGGGCGTTGTGCTTACGACCGTGCGCAATATCAAGCGCCGGCCGGAAACAAACGATGTGTGGTTGTTAACGGATGCGGGCTATAACCTCCTGCTGTCGATGAACAATTACAAGTGGTACTACCATCTGATATCCGCGTCGCGGGCTTCTGAGCCGTTTGATGCTGAATACAAAGTCGCCGGCCCGTTGTGCGATTCGGGCGACGTGTACTTCGATATCGAGCGCCATGGCCGATTACCCGATTACCGCCGGCTGCCGCCCGAGATAAAGCCCGGCGAGGTGCTGGCGCTGTTGAACTCCGGCGCGTATTCGCTGGCGCAAATGTTTCCCTACAATGGCAGGCCCTTGCCTGCGGCGGTGATGATTCGCGCAGGCGGCGAGGCGGATCTAATTCGAAAGCGGGATACCTACGACGATTTACTCGCGAACGATGTTTGGTAATAACGTGACTGCCTGGCGGAACGGCATGAACACGAGAGGTTGCCATATCGAGTCAGTACCGGGAGCGGTAGCGACCGGGTCGACTGTACTTTTGAGAACACCCGGTCGCTACCGCTCCAGGTACTGACTCCATTTCGCGTCGATTTCATTCTTTACCGGGTACTTTGCAAAGCCTTGAAACCTGAGACTCAAAAACATGACGCCGGCCAACTGGTCCGCGGCTTGACGCTCGTCGCCGCGATGTCAGTCGTCGTCGGTAACGTAATCGGCACGGGCGTGTTTCTGAAGGCGCGCGTGATGACCTGCAACGTCGGCACGCCGGGCAGGGTTTTGGCTGTTTACGTTGTGGCCGGATTACTTTCGCTGGCCGGCGCCCTCAGTTATGCCGAGTTGGCCGCGATGATGCCGCGCGCTGGAGGCGAGTACGTCTTTATGCGCGAGGCTTACGGACGCGCCTCGGGATTCCTGTTCGGCTGGATGTCATTCTTTATCGGCAAAGCGGGATCGCAGGCGGCGCTCGGTGTGCAATTTGCTTTGTTCCTGAACACGATGCTGAAAAGGAGGTTGGACGGCGAGTTCTTCTCGGCGAACCTTTTTGGCCATCCGATCCCGTTTGGCAAGATCCAGGTGGTCGCGCTTGCTTCAATCCTGATCGTAACCGGTATTAATTGTTTGGCAGTTAAAGTTAGCGGCGGGGTCGCGTCCGTGCTGTCCGGGATCAAGATCGCCCTCGTCCTGGTAGTCGGAGCCGGTGCTTTTCTGTTGGCCCGCGATGCTGATTGGTCGCATCTTTGGATGGCGAATGTGGGTGGCGCATGTGAAGGAGTTTCGGCGGCGGCCCGCGTAGGGTTTGGTGGTTTCATCGCGGCGATGCTGGGGGCTTTATGGGCCTATGACGGTTGGAACAACGTCACTTTGGTCGCCGGAGAAGTGCAAAACCCGCATCGCAATCTGCCGCGCGCACTGATCGGCGGAATGCTTCTGATCATGGCGCTGTATCTCTTTGTGAACTTGTCGTACTTCTATGCGATGTCGCCGACTGAAGTCGCGAGCGTTGCCACCACGTCGTCGGTCGCAACGGAGGTAGCCCAAAAGTTCCTCGGCCCGCTGGCCATAACCTTCATCGCCGCCGCGCTGCTGTCGTCGACCTTTGGCACGCTGCATACTTCTATTCTTACCGGCGCCCGCGTTCCTTACGCGATGGCGCGCGATGGTCTGTTTCCGCGTAGTCTTTCGAAGGTTTCACCGCGCACACGAGTGCCGACCGGTGCTCTGATAGTTCAGGCCATTTGGGCTTGTATCCTGGTAATCGCATTTTCGTCATCGTTCGACATCCTGACGGACTACGCCATCTTCGGTTTGTGGATCTTCTATGGATTGGTGACCGCGGCGGTCTTTATCCTGCGCCGCAAGATGCCCGACCTCGAGCGACCCTATCGAGCCTGGGGATACCCAGTCGTTCCGATCTTTTTCCTGCTGGCTACCGCGCTAATCCTTGGGATGACTTTGTGGGGCGTGCGAGACGATTTCGCGAATGGACTTGGGTCAATGCTTCACGGTCATCTGCTAACGGGGTTTGGGGTCTTGGCGCGCAATCCTCCGCTGGCGGGCATCGGACTAATCGCGCTTGGTCTGCCTGTCTATTGGATCTGGATGCGAGTGAAAGACGGGGCAGTAGCCCGACCGTAAGGGAGGGCGCAATCATCCGAGGTAGACGGCCTCCCTGACGGTCGGGCTACTGCGCCGAGTGCCGTCGCTTCTCCAGCCCCTTTTTCTGTCAAGCTACTTATTCGACGAGGCCCTTATGAATCGAATCAAAATCTTTCTGAGTATTCCAGCGCTTCTTCTGCTACTAATTTCGACGCAGGCGCAGCCGCGTGGGCGAGCCAATTACTTTGGCGCGGTTAAGCGTGCGGAAAACCTACAGACGCTCGTCGACAGCGCAGCGCGCACGACTCTCGCAAAGTTTGCGGACAAGAAACTCACCCAGGATCAGCTCTCAATAACCTTGATTGATTTGCGCGATCCGCAACACCCTGGGATGGCCAGCTTTCGGGGTAATGAACGGGTGTATCCAGCCAGTGTGGTTAAGCTTTTTTATTTAGTCGCCGTCCATCGTTGGCTCGAGGACAAGAAGATCCAGCAGACAGACGAGTTGAAGCGCGCAGTGCGCGACATGATCGTAGAATCATCGAATGAAGCTACGCAGTACGTGCTTGACGTGCTGACGCACACGACCGGTGGTTATGAATTATCGCCGAAGGAAATGGCCGGCTGGCAATACAAGCGGAACGCGGTGAACCGCTATTACTCCGCGCTTGGCTTTGCGAATATTAACGTTAATCAGAAGACCTTTTGCGAAGACGCCTATGGCCGCGAGAAAGTTTCGCGCGGTCCGAACGGCGAGAATCGAAACAAGCTCACCACCGATGCCACCGCGCGTCTGTTGTCAGAGATCGTTACGGGACGCGCGGTAAGTCCCACTCACTCGACGCAAATGATGGAATTGCTGAAGCGAGATTTTGCGGGCACCTCAAAAGATGCAGACGATCAGGGCCACGGTTTTACCGGAATTGCTTTAGAGGGAATGACGGGCACTAAGCTCTGGTCTAAAGCGGGCTGGACCAGTACTACCCGGCATGATGCGGCGTACCTCGAGCTGCCGGGCGGAGCAAAGTTTGTGCTGGTGACTTTCACCACCGATCATGCGAATGAACGTGAGATCATTCCGACGGTGGCGAAAATAGTGATCGACGGAATAGGGTCTGTGAAGTGATCAGCGACAACGCGTTGCTGGGAGCGCGGGCGCCCCCGCCCGCAGCGCGAGGCGCAGCCTCGCTCATTAAATAAAGCCGACACGGAAAGGCAGAGCCTTTCCGCACATCAGGCGGCGCAGCCGCCTTGCTCAATGATCGAAGATATTTCCCGCTATCATTATCCGATCAGTAAGCTCTTCAATGAGCTGCAAACTGCCGACGAGTGGAGACAGTATCGTCTCACCAACGATCAAATCGAATTCTTTCACACTAACGGATATCTCGCCGGCATTCATCTCTTGAACGATGAACAGATCGAAGCGCTGCGCGAGGAGTTAGCGGATCTGACCGATCCAAATCATCCCGGGAACGATTTGTTCTATGAATTTCATAGCAATGAATCAACTGACCCCTCGACTGCATTGTTTCACGCCCTGGGAGCGTGGCGCATCGCTCCGGGTTTTCACGACTTGCTCTGGAACCCCGCGTTCTTGACACCGGCGTCGCAACTCGTCGGTGGCGCCGTCCGCTTCTGGCACGATCAGCTTTTTTGCAAACCAGCTCGTTATGGCGGGGTCGTGGCATGGCACCAGGACTATTCCTATTGGACGCGCACCCGGCCGATTGCAGATCTGTCGTGCTGGATTGGGCTTGACGATTCGACGCGCGAGAACGGTTGTGTACACTACGTTCCCGGCAGTCACAAGTGGGAGTTGCTGCCAATCACCGGTCTGGCGAATGATATGCACGCAATTGTAAGCGTCTTGAACGAAAAGCAGAAATCACAGTTTAAGCCGGTGCCGATTGAATTGAAGCAGGGCGAGTGTTCGTTTCATCATCCTTTGATGATCCATGGTTCTTACGAGAACCGCAGCAACCGCCCCAGACGCGGCACCGTCATCAACGTTTTTCGCGAAGGCGTTCGTTCGGCTTCGAATGATCCGCTGCTCAAAGGCGTGCCACCGATTCCCAACGGAGCGAAAATCGACGGGCAGTTCTTTCCCTTGTTGTTTGACGATGCTTCGGCACGAAATACAGGTTTGGGTTCGAGTTGTTTCGAGTGAGTTCGTGGATCGCTTTTTTGTTCTCATCGCAATCTTGTTTTAGGAAGAAACCCGGATGGCGCCATGGAACATCTTGCGCGGAGTGAGGTCTAACTCATCATCGAGGAGGACCGCCAACATGACCGTTACGAACTCAGCCGGGCGGAAGACCGAAGTATCCGCCAATTACCCGAAGCCCAACATCAATGTCACGCCGTTAATCGACGTACTGCTCGTGGTGCTGATCATCTTTATGGTGGTTTCACCTTTAAAGCCGGCGCGATTTCAGGTAAAGGTCCCATCGCCGCCGGATAAGAATGTTCGTGTCGAGCCTCCACCTCTGGGCCTGGTCGTTACTATTAAGTACGACCGGACGCTGATGCTCAACTCAACCAGCGATATGGGTTCTGTGGATGACCCGAGCAAGCTAAGCGCCATGCTGGTCGACGTATTTCAGCAGCGACTGAAGAACCACGCGTACAGCGATCAGTTGCGCGATCGAATCGAACTTCCCGAAGAGATGCGGATAGAGAAGACGGTTTTCATCAGGGCCTCACGCTCGCTTCCTTACGCCGACGTAATGCGGGTCCTTGACGGGATCAAAGGCGCCGGCGCAAGTCCGGTGGGATTGCAGATCGATAATCTGAACTGACCATCGAAGCGATTCAATAGCGCTGCGGAGGAACATAAATGGGCGACTGCGGCGGCGCGAATGTCCCGGGCATCGTGAAGTTATATCCGCAGAACGGGCAAAGGCGCGCATGCATTTGCGTCGTCTGGGCGCACTGAGGGCATCGCTTCAAAGGTGACAAACTGGCCATGACGATCAGAGTGATTATTAATCCCAGCGGATGTACTGCGAACCACATCCAGTGCGGCGACCTGTTCTTGCGTTTCGCAATGCTCACTCCCAGCAGAATCAGCCCGATGTAAACCGTCAGGACCACCACGACGACCACGAGCGCAACCACTAATCCAATAATATCGTCATCCCGCATTTTGACTCCTTGTAATGCAGACTCAACTGTTGATAGCGCAGTGACCGACTTCGTGCGGCTCTTTCTAACGGCTTCCAGCGGGTTTGTCAATGGTCATTTTGCTGGACGTGAGAACCTGTCCCACCGCCAGGGAAAAGATGATGGGCATTGTTTCTGCGCGCCTCTGCGCTGGCCTGGTTCGATTTGCGATTAGATGGTCTTCACACTCAATTTTTTCACTCGCAATACACTTAGTCCTCTGCTATGCTCTGTTGCATCGATAGGACGAGATTGCAAGCATGCGCTACATCGAAAATCCGCCCAACCCCTGGCTGACTCACTCTGTGGAATGGATTGGCGAGCCACCCACCGCGAAGATCGAGGTGTTTGAAGAGACTGAGACGCGCTCAATCATCAGCAGCAACGACAGTCCGGACGTGGCCTTCGATCATTCGATCAATTGCTATCGCGGCTGCCCGCACGGATGTACCTATTGTTTCAGCCGGCCGACGCACGAGTATCTCGGCTATGGGGCGGGCACAGACTTTGAAAGAAAGATTATCGCGAAAGTGAACGCTCCTGAGTTGCTGCGCAAGGAATTGATGAAGCCATCATGGAAAGGTGACGAGATCGTTTTTTCGTTTACTTCAGACCCATACATTCCGCTGGAAGCAAACTACAAGTTGACGCGTCGCTGTCTGGAAGTCTGCGCTGAGTTTCGCAATCCCGTCGGCATCGTCACCAAATCGGCTTTGATTCGCCGTGACGTTGACGTGCTGCAGAGACTTTCGGAAGAGGCCAGCCTCGGAGTTTATTTCTCGATTCCCTTTGCCGACTATGCTACTGCTCGCGCGGTCGAACCTTTCGCCCCTTCGCCGAATGCGCGTTTCGAAGCGATGAAGGTTTTGGCGGCTGCCGGTATTCAGGTAGGCATTGGCATCGCTCCGACGATCCCCGGATTGTCGACCGACATACCCGGGCTTCTGCAGCGCGCCAAAGACTGCGGCGCCACGAAGGCTTTCATCAATATGCTGCGGCTGCCCGGCAGCGTCGCTCCTTACTTCGAACAACGCCTGCGCGAGAAGCTGCCGACCAAAGCCGACCGCGTGTTGAATCGCATACGCGATGCGCGTGGTGGCCGGCTTAACTCGAGCGTCTTTGGCGAGCGGATGCGCGGCCAGGGCCAGTACTGGGAAGCCCAGCACAAGCTGTTCGAAGTTTATTCGAAGCGGCTCGGGTTCAACGAGCATCGTGTCGGTAGCCAGCGCCATACCAGGGTAAATACTTTTCGTCGACCGACGGCCCAGGGCTCTCTGTTTGGATGACGGAGCGCGGACATCCTGTCCGCCAGTGCGCGCAGCGCGCTCAAACCGCGAACCATCAGTCGATTTTGACGGACCAAGCTCCCTCTAAATCCAGGCAACGGCCCCGCTAACCGCTCCAGTTTAGTTAACGGAGCATATTGAGCGCGCTGCGCGCGCAGGCGGACAGGATGTCCGCGCTCCCCAAGCATCCATGCCGGCTTTCCTTAATCGAGCATTAACACAATTCCGAAACGCCTTCGGTTCTGTAATCGATTTATCACGGAAACCAAAGGGCATTGGCCCTAATCCAAGTTATGGGGTTGACTGAACCGACCCTGAGAGCGTAAAAGGACAGTCGCCTCGAATGTTTATTCCAGTTCGCGAACTCTGGTGGTTAGCCGCAGGCGGCGCTGGTTACGGTGCGCGTTATATGAAAATGCGTATCGACGCCGCGGTGGCCGCGCAGCGGCGTGGCCGGATGCCGGACCCCACCGGCGAATTGCTGCGGCTGCAAACCCTCTACGGTTACAATCCACACTCTCTGGTCAGCATCGCGCCCGGGGCCATGCTCTGGTCATCACCCGACATTGACGGCGCGGTTATCTATGGAGAGTTCGGCCGCGTCTGGTTGGCGGCAGGCGATCCGCTCGCGCCCCTCGAAGATATGGCCGAGTTGGCGCGTCAGTTTGCCGCATTCGCGAAAAGAAAGAATCGCGTAGTTGCTTTCGTTCCGACTAGTGCAGCGTTTGCTCGCATGGTCGCACGACGTGATTTCTCAGCCGTTAAGGTGGGCGCCTCTCCTTACTTCGATCTCCAGACCTGGAACCCGCGGGGTGACCCAGCCAAGAAAATCCGCGCCGGCGTAAATCAGGCGCGGCGGGCGCGTGTCTCAGTCGAAATAGTTCCTGAAGGCATCGATGAGGTGCTCAAGCGAGAGACGGCGCAGCTCTGCCTGCACTGGCTCGGGGCGCGTCGCTCGGCGACGACGTTTGGCTGGCTGGTCGCCCTCGACCCATTCCTGCATTCCGAATACAAGAAGTATTTCGCCGCCCGAGTGAACGGCAAACTCGTTGGTTTTCTTGCCGCCAGCCCGATCCCGGCGCGCAAGGGTTGGTACCTGGAAGACGTCTTGCGCGAGCCTGACGCGCCGCAGGGCACGGCGACTCTTTTGGTGGTTGAGGCCCTGGCCAGTTTGAAAGCCGAAGGCGCCGCATTGGCGACTTTGGGAACCTCGCCGCTGACCACCGACGGCCCGGTTGATGTGCCCACCGAACATCGAATGGTGTCGCGGGCTTTGGATGTCGCATCTCGAAGGCTGGGAGGTTTCTATAACTTTGAAGGCCTGCGCCGCTTCAAAGGAAAGTTTGTACCCAGCTGGTGGGAGAGCGAGTACGCTCTGGGCCAGCACGGCGTCGCCATCCCTCACCGCGTAGGCCACGCCATCGTGCGGGCGCTGGTTCCGGGCGGCCTTACCCAGATACTCACGCGCCAGGCTCTGCGCGTAATTCGCAGCAGTAGCCCGACCGGCAGGGAGGGCTCAGTGGAAACTGTAACCAAGTCCCTCTCTTCATCGTCTAAACCTGCGAGTAAGAAGTAATTCCCCATTACGAAAGCTGGATCCCGTGGCTCCGTAGGAGCCAAGCGTTTTATAGCCCCCGCCCAGTCCATTTTGCTACCGCTCCTTTAAGAGCGGAATACGTTTCGCTCCTAAAGGAGCTCTTGAGAATCAAGATCGCTCGCGAGCCATAAACATCGCGTGCCTAACGCACTTTCATTGAGCCTGTTTGTTAAATATCGCTTGGCGTGAAGGATTAATTTCGTGAACGTTACCGGACGACTCAAGCGGCGCTATCTCGCTTCGCGCGTTGCTCATCAATATCCTCAGGCCCTTTCGAAATTCGTTACCGTCGACGAGGCCCGGCTGCACTTTGTAATCAAAGGCGCCGGCCGTCCGGTCGTTTTGATTCACGGCAATCCCGGTTCTTGTCAGGATTGGGGAAGGTTGTACGGACCGCTGGCATCGCGTTATTGCGGATTCGCGTTCGATCGGCCGGGCCACGGTCACAGCGACCGTCCCAATCATCGCCCCATTACCGTCGACGTACAGGCGCAGATGCTGCACACCGCGCTCAAGGAACTCAACGTCGAACAGCCGATCCTGGTGGGTCATTCATGGGGCGGAGCTTTGGCGGTGGCTTACGCGCTCGAGTTTCCCGAAGATCTTTCTGGCGCGGTG
>WNFR01001997.1_pt1 | contig 21213 bp, 15 predicted proteins | sample 5400221 | NCBI WGS metagenome assembly WNFR01 (sample SAMN13153357, study PRJNA577476) | soil metagenome | isolation source: 40 cm soil under Madrone tree | place: USA:California | collected 2016-06-14 | reverse complement strand
CGATGGCGCGCTCGAGTTGCGCAAGCTCTGCGAGCCTGTCGCGCGTCTCGGCGTCGATCGGCAGCTCGTCCATGCCGCTCTCGCGCAGCAGGAGTATGCCCTTGGCGCGCAGCGCGAGCTCCCCGTGCAGTCGCAGACAGCACAGCATGTCCGCCAGGATTTCGCCGCGGAAGCGGTCGCGCAGCGACTGCAGGTAGCGGCCGGCGTTGCTGTCGAGAAACGTACCGGTATCGATCGAGTCCAGCAGCTGCACGTTGGAGTCGAGATCCGCGTCGAGCCAGTCTCGCAGCGTGCGTTCGCCGTGCCGAAACACCAGGTAGATCACCAGCGGCAGCACGAGCAGGGTCGCAAGTGTCGCGAGCGCGGGCCGCCCAAGCAGGGAGTTGAAGCCGCTGTGCAGCGCCACTGCCGCCAGGAAGCCCGGCAGCAACAGCTGCAGACCGCCGTTCGGCCGGCTCTCGTAGAGCGTGATCGAGATCATCGCCAGCACCGTCGTCGTGCCGCCATGCATGATCGCGGTGCCGAAGCCCCGGATGACTTGCACCGGCAGCGCGGCCTCCGGCCGCGAGGCGAGGTAGTACAGGTTCTCGACCAGCGCGAAGCCGGTGCCGATGGCGAAGCCAGCAATTCCGGCATCCACCGGCAGCCCGACGCGCCGCGTGCGAATCAGGAAGACCAGCAAGACCGCCTTCAGGCACTCCTCGATCCACGGCGACACGTAGCGCGAGTACGCAGCAAAGTCCCCGGTGAAATGAGCGTACGCGTAGTTGTTGATCAGGTAGCTCGCACCTGCCGCGAGGCCGCCCGCCGCAACCACGGCCAGCACCATCCTCAGCCGCAGCAGTTTGTACGCGTCGAGCTGGACGAGCCCTGCCAGAAACAGCAGCACCGGCACGAGTGCGATCGGCGTGCGCAGCAGCAGATCGGTGCTCAACGCGGCGCTCGTGTGCAATGCCCGCTCTTCACAGCACCTGCAGCGACAGCATGAACTCGCTCTCGCCGAGTCCGCCCGCGGCGAAGCCCCGCGCCGCGCCGACGGACAGCATCATCGACTGGCGGTGCATCACATGTAGCTGCAGGTCGAGTTGCGCGCCGACGGCATGGGCGCTGCGACGGAATGCGCGGTTGTCGGGATCAGTCTCGAGCGCGCTCACAAATACCTCCGGCCGGACCCAGCTGGCGTAGAAGCCGGGCGAGCCGAGGGCCTCGAAGCGCAACGGCGGCAGGCACCATTCGAGTGTCGACTTGACGAGCGACTTGCCGTTCAACGCGTCCAGCTTGAATCCCGGCATGCTCAGCAGCTCGCGGTAGCGCTGCGCACCGCCGTTGCCGCCGCTGTCGATGTAGTTGTTGCCGAAGCCGCCCAGGTAGAAGTTGGCGAGCGGATTGGCGCGCGCTCCGGTGGAGAGGCTCGCCCCGCTCCGCAGCCAGATCGAGGAATGGTTGAGCGGCAGCGGGAAGCCGACGTCGAATGTGCCGGTGAGGCTCGGGATCAGGTCGCCGGCGGCCCCGTTGGCGTGCGCGTTGATCGTCCAGCTGTGGCCCGTCTCCGCTTCAACCGCGCCGGGCGAGGCGCGCACGTCCGTGGCAACGAAGCCGGCGTCGGCGGTGAAGAGGTTCTTCGAGGGCGAGGTCACGTTCTGAAACCCGGGCAGCGTGTCGAGGCCGCCGTAGTAGGCGACCTTGGCGACGAAGTCCATGGCCCGCGGTGGATCGAAGACGAGCGGAAGGTCGTAGCCGACGTAGCCGTTGTAGCCCGCGAGGCTGCGCTTCGTCGGACCGAAGAGATCGTAGAAGTCCGCACCGTTCCAGGCGGCACCGGCCGTCCAGCGCGCGTGGTGAACACCGGCTGCGACGTGCAGGCGCTGCTTCGCGGGCAACCGGTCATCCGGGCTGTAGCTCGTCTCGACGCCGAGCGCGTCGTAACCGAGCGGATCGCTGAAGCGGGCGCTGGCGCCAAGGCCTACCGAGTTCTTATAGCCCTCGACGACCGGGATCAGCGACTCGAGCGACAGCTCCCGCATGGGTCGATAGGCGCCCTTGCGCAGGATCTGGGATTCGTAGGGGATCGTCGACGGGGCGGGGGCGGCCCAGCCCTGCACTTCCGGGTACTTCGCAGCCACCTGCTCGCCGAGGAAGGTGACCGCGCTCAGGTCCTCGGTCGGCCTTGCCGCGATGAGCGTCGGCACGAATCCCTTGGCCGCATAGCGCAGCACGATCAGCTGAGACTCATCGAGCGATAGCGGGCGGAAGAAGCCAACGTCGGCGTTGCTGACCGCCGTGAGTGTCTCGGTCGCAAGCTCGTAACGATAGATGTTCGATACGCCGGTGTAGTAGCTGCTGCCGTGCAGGTAGCGGCCATCCTTCGAGAAAACGAAGCTCTCCGGCACCGCCGCTCCCATCGTGAAGGTGTGCAGTGCGGTGGCGTCGCCTCTGGCGAGCGCGTCGGCACGCAGCACCCTGACCTGCGTCACCTGTGGCGAGCCCGGCCTCAAGCCCGGTCCCGACACGGACACGGACGCCAGCGCCCCGTCGGGAGAGAGATCAAGATCGAAGGCCCTCTCCCCGCGTGGGAAGACGTACAGCGTCTGCCACTCCTTGTAGGGGAAGGGGATCCGCACGAGTATGACAAATCCGTTGTTGAGCCGCAGGCCCCATAGCGAGCGATCGGCGGGGTTGTAGACCGTGTCGCCGATGCGCGCGGCCCGCAGCAGCGTGCGTGACTTGCCGGAGCGCAGATCGAGCGCCTCGAGGTTGCGGTGGGTGTTGTTGTTCGTGGTGTAAAATAGCGTCCCGGTCGCCGGGTCATAAGCGAGCGAGGTCACCGTGTAGCCGCTGGCGCCTTTGACTTCCTTGAGCTCGCTCACCCTGCCGTCGCTGCGGCCAATCGACACGATGTGTGCGAGCTGCCCGGGATACTTGACGGCCGCGAACAGCTTCGTCCCGTCCGCCGAGAGGTAGGTGCGCGAGACCGCGCCGAGATCCTTTCGAGTGAGGTCGCGGTATTTGGTGACTGGGTGCTCGCGCACCGCCAGCAGGTTCTGCCGCTGGAAGCTGTGCTCCCAGTCGATCCACTGGTGCCAGGACTCATCCAGCGGCAGGCCGAACACACGCTGAAAATCGTGGGCGTAGTAGCGGCGACTGGCGGCGTCGCGTCGCCACCAGGCGAGCAATTTTTGTGGGCCGTAGTAAAGACCGAGGTAATCCATGAAGCGCGTGCCATACAGGTAGGCGTTGGCGCCGGTCTTGAAGTCGATCTCGGTGCCCTTCGACACGAGCCCAAGCGGGTCGTAGAACCTGGCATTTTCCTGCACCATCGCGCGGAACACCATCTCGTCGTAGCCACCTTGCGCGCGGCCGACACCGCCGCTCATCCAGGTCTCCATGAACACCGCGCTCCCCTCCTGGTACCAGCGTGGGGCCGTTATGCGCGGCACGGTCAGGTAGTTATAGAGCAGCGTCTCGGGGTGCGCGGAGTCGACGTCCACCTTGCCGTGAAACAGCCGGCGGAAGCGCGCATCGGCCGGGTTCGCACGATCGTTGTCGACGATGTGGGTGAGCTCGTGCGCGGCAGTCCATGCGAACCACTCAGCGGATGAGACCGTCTCGTACGGCTCATTCGAGGGGGCTATATCGAGGAAGATTCGATTGCGGGGTGCGGGTATCGCCGTCGCGTTGGCGCGGTCGCTGAAGTCCTGAAGGAGCACGTTGACGCGCCCGTCGGGTACGTAGCTGAACAAGCGCTCGTGCGTGGCGAGCCCGCTCAGGAAGCTCTGCGTCGCGTGCGGGACGAGGTGATCTTCGTTCGGATCGAAATAAACGATCCGTAGCTCCTCGGTCTCGACGAACTTGAGATCGGCCGCCAGGGTGGGCAATGCGGCCGCGAGCGCGACCAGCGTCGCCGCGAAGCCCGGCCAGAACTGCCCCCGTCTTGAAGCGTTGGCGTGCGCCATCCCCCGCTGTCTGCACTCATGCAGACAGCCTTCATGGCTGTTACGCGAGAAACGTGGAGTGGCCCGCGGGTAACGCTCGGGCCACTCCCATGGTTTCGACTTCAATGCCGCGCAGCGGCGCGGAGCGGGCTAGTTCTTATCGGCCGCGCTCGGCTGATGCCCTGTCATCTGCGTCCCTTTCATCTGGCGCGCCGAGGAATCGGCGCCCCTAGCAGCTTGATCCGCCGCCTTTGCTTCGGCAGCGCGAAGGTTGCTCTTCTTGGCATTGTCGCCGGAACCAGCCGCCGCAGCTGCAGCCTTTGCATCATCTGCGCGTTGCTGGCCCAGCTTGAGATTGTCGCCCGAACCGGCCGCCGCCGCCGCTTCCTTCGCGGCATCCGGGCCTGCCGTTCCCCGCGATGCATCAGCCGCGCTCTGATCGGTCGTGCTCGCCGTCGGCGTTGGGTTGAAGGAGTTCGTGCCGTCTGTGCGGGCGCGCTTCGCCTCGACGATGGTCCCGGCAGCGTCCTTACCTGCCGGCGCCTTGTTGTAGCTCAGGTAGGCGATTGCACCGATTGCGACCACGAGCCCGCCTACGATCCACACTGTCCTACTAGCCATAAAAACCTCCCCAGGGTTTGGGAAAACACTCGCCAAATGACCGTTCTGCAATAACTACCGTAGACACAGAAAAAAGTTGGTACACATCGAAGAAAAGCGCGATTCAGCGATCCTTGGGCGCTCGGAGCGTTGCGCGGCCAACCTCATGGCCGGCCATCAGGAAGGTGACATCCACAGCCTCCCCACTACTCCCGAATCCCCGCAACGCGACCGCTGTCCGCGGCCCCCCGGGTGCGTCCCGCATGCCGAGGCCGTTGACCCTTAGCGTGTGACCGTCGCTCGCAACGAGCACGTCCACCGGAGCACTCGCCACCAGCTCGAACTCCAGACCCAGCCCCGCGCGGTCGCGGTAGAGGCTCACCCGACCTGAAACTACTCCGTTGCCGAGACGGACCGTATCGACGCTGGTCAGTGCACCCGCCGCCGCCATCGTGCCCGCCACATCGCTCGCGGCAGGCCGCGGCCCATCGAGGGTCTCGTAAACAATTGTCCCCGCAGCCAGCACGCCGGCGACGAGGGCGGCATAGCGCAACCGAGGCGCCGACCACCAGGACCGTGCCCGGGATGAGGTCGATTGTGGCAGCGCATCAAGAATGCTCCGCCGCAGCTGCGGCGGCGGGTCGACACCCTCGAGCGCATCGAGCGCCGCGCACACGCGCCGCAGATCCTCGCGCAGGGCCTGAGCCTCGGGATCGGCGAGCAGTGCGCTCGCGAGCTCAGCGCGTTGCCGTCCGTCAAGCTCACCATCGATCTCGCCGTGAATCAGTGCGAGGTGCCCGCTATCGGCCATGTCAGATCGCTCCGCCCTGCAGCAAGCGATCCCGCAGCAGTTGGCGAGCGCTGTAGAGCCGCGATTTCACGGTTTTCTCGGGGAGCAGGAGGATGTCGCCCATGTCCTGGTAGCTCAGGTGCATGAAGTGCCGCAGTACGACGACGGCCCGAAGCTCGGGCTTGATGCGCATCAGCGCCTCCTCGATCGCCTGGCCGGTCTGCTCGCCCTCGAGCTGTCGGTCCGGCCCCGGCGCCGCATCGGCCTCCTCGCCATTGAACCCCTCGCAGGGTTTTCGCGCGCCGAGGGCATTGAGGGATTCATTGACGGCAATCCGGTAGATCCAGCTGTAGAACTTGAAACTCGGGTCGTAGTCGCCAATGTGCTCGAACACCTTCAGAAACGTGGTCTGCGCGACGTCCCGCGCGTCGTCCGAATCGCGCAGCAGCCGAAGCGCGGCGTTGAAGACCGGCTTCTGGTACCGCACGACGAGCCGCTCGAAAGCCGCCCGGTCCCCCTCCCGACAGCGCCGCACCAGCGTCGCGTCATCGTCCTCTTTCACAAGTACCGCTCAGCACACAAAAGGTTGGTCGGATCGGCCTGGTTGAGTTATGGGAGGCAGGTCGCTAGGCCGCTGCCCGGGTCATGTCGATGATCCGGTCGAAGCCGGCGTAACGGAAAATGTCATGGATCTGCGGGCTGACGTTGATCAGCATGAGGCCCGCACCCGATCCCCTGACCCGCTTCTGGGTCAGCAGAAACACACGCAGCCCGGAGCTTGCAATGTACTCGAGCCGGGCGAGGTCGATGACCCGCGGTTCGGCCACTGCGTTCAGGAATCGCAGCGCAGCATCGCATTGCGTGGCGTCGAGCCGCCCCGCCATCACGACCTCGCCTGACGGACCCAGTTGGATCTCGAACATCTGCGCGTTCTTCTTATGTTAACTGTCTGGACGTGTTGGTTGCGGCTGTCTCAGGCAGCCGTTACCACCCGACGCCGCGCCACGCGGACCCCCTCGCTCATAAACTACGCGCATTCGTCGGTTCTTGCACCGATTGCCTGGGTTCGCCCGGATGGCACCGGCGCTCGCCACCGGCGACCCGCGGCGTCTTCATGCCGGGCACAGCGGCAGCCCTTAGCGGGTGATGTGCTTGGTCATGCTGAGTCGGTTGCGTGCCCCGACGCGTTGGTAGCTGACGGCATCCATCATCTGCCGCACCAGGAACACTCCGTGCCCACCGACCGGGCGCTCGCCCAGGCTCGCCGTGACGTCCGGCGGCGGCACCGCCAGCGGGTTGAACGGCGGGCCGCCGTCATCGACTGTCATGTTGAGCTCGTCATCGGTCAGCATCAGCGACACCTCGACACCCGGCGCGCTGCCCGCCGGCGAGCCGTGCATGACCACGTTCACGAAGACCTCCTCGAGCGCGAGCTCGAAGGCCAGTGCCTGTGCCGGCGGCAGGTTTGCGGCCGACCAGAACTCCTGCAGGAACTGCGTCAGCGCCGGCAGATGCGCCGCATCGCTCGGCACGGCTGTGCGTCGCTCCTGACACGCCCGCCCCTGCGAGACGCGCGCCAGTGCCGTTGGCCGATCTGCATGCACTGCAATGATGCGGCTGAAGCCACTCAGCTCGAACACTTCGCGTACCGCAGGCTGCAGCGCGCACAGCGCGAACGGGATGCCGGCACGCTGCGAGGCGCGAGCCCCCAGCAGGAAAACGCGCAGGCCGGCGCTTGAGACGTAGTCGAGCGAGGTGCAATCGATGATCACGGCCGCCGGCGCCGTCCCCGAACCGGCGAGCGCCTCCTCGACTCGTTGTTGAAAACCTGCGGCGGCGCCGAAATCAAGCCTGCCCTCAGGAATCACCAGCGTAGTGAGTGCGAGCGTTTCGGTCCGGACCCTCAATGCGCGTCCCAAGCGAGCACAGTGAGCGTGATGTCGTCGAATTGCGCGGCACTGCCGACGAAGGCCATGACGCTCTGGCAAATACGCTCGACGATGGCGCCGGCCGCTCCGTCACCATGCGCCTGAACCTCCGCCATCAGCCGCTCCGCCCCGTAGGCCTCATCGGCCGGATTGCAGGCCTCGGTCACGCCGTCGGTATAGAGCACCAGGCGGTCCCCGGGCCGCAGCGGTACCGTGTGATCAGGAAACTCGACGTCTGGCATCGCTCCGAGCACGAGTCCGCCGGCCCCGTTGAGCGCCTCGACCGACCCGTCGGCGCGTCGCAGGTAGGGCGGGTTGTGGCCACCGTTCGCGTAGCGGAGCACCCCGGTCGTGGGGTCGAACACGCAGTAGAAGACCGTGACGAACAGATCCATCGGATTCTGCGCGCACAACGTTCGGTTGGTGTGCGCGAGGCAAGCGCCGGGATCGGTGTACAGCGCCGCCAGATCGCGCAGGTTGGTGCGCGCTACGGCCATGAAGAATGCCGCCGGAACGCCGTGGCCGGAGACGTCCGCCATCACCAGACCGATCCGTCCGTCCGGCAGCTCGATGAAGTCGTAGAAATCTCCGCACATCGTGGTGGCCGGAATCATTCGCGCCGCGCCATCGCACCCCGGCTTCGCAGGGAAAGTAGCCGGCAGAATCGCAATCTGCAGCGCTCGCGCAACGTCGAGTTCGGCTTTGATCTGCGCCTGCGCCCGCTCGAGCGAGGCATTCTTGTCGGCGAGCTCGCGGGTGCGCTCGGCGACGGTGGTCTCCAGAATGTGCGTCTGCAGTTTCAACACGCGCAGCAGGCGCAGTAGGCGCAACACCCGCAGCCAGCGCGCGTCGAGACCCGCCAGGAAGAAAGGCGCGATCGCGAGCAGGTCCACCAGGCCATGGAAGCTGAGGATGAACGCGACCTTCTCCCGCGCCGCCACGATGCGCAGCAGGTACTCGAGCGAGAACACGGCAACAACGACGATCTCTTCGATGCGCAGCGCGCGCCTGGCCCAGTCGGGCAGCCCGGGAATCACTTCCACGCCGATGGACGCGACACTCAACACGATCAGCGCCAGGATGAGGTTTTCAAAAGCGCGCGCGCAGGGTCCAGGGCGCAGCAGGAGCCATCCCGCGAGTGCCCGGACCGAGGCCGTCACGGCCCCAGTCGCCCGTCGAGCGGGTGCCATGCTCATCGGCCGGCGTGATTCCCGGTCGCGCTGCGCTCGATCTTGCACGCTATCTCGCGTTTCCTGCACGGTCGCTCCCAGTCGACTGCTCGACTCCCGGGCGATCGCATATTCGGGTAAGCGATCGATGTTAGCAAACGCGCTCGACGCAACCCGGAGCAGGTTCGCTCCAAGCTATTAGCTTAGACGCCACCCGCGATCAGTTCGACTTCGCCCTCAATCTCAACCGGAATGTTGAACGGCAGTTCGGCCATGCCAACAGCACTTCGACTGTGGGCACCCACTTCAGGGCCGAACACCTCGAGAATGAGATCAGAGAAGCCGTTGATGACGCTCGGCTGCTTGTTGAAGCCGGGCGCGGAATTCACCATCCCGAACACGCGCGACCAGGCGGCTACGCGGTCGAGGTCACCCAATGACCGCTTAAGACTTCCGAGAATCGATAGCGCGGTGAGTCTTGCACTCGCGTAGCCCTGTTCGAGCGAAACTTCTCGCCCCAGCTTGCCCAGTGGCTCGGCGAAGGAGCCATCAGAGGCCTGGGGTCCGTGGCCAGAGATCAACGCTCGGTTACCGACTACCCGGACGAACTGAAAGGGGAGGACTACTCCCGGAGGCGGCCGGGTCGGAGGAGGAAGAGTGAAGCCAAGGCTACGCAGCCTGTCTTCGATCGTTGCCATGGGCGACCTCAAGCGTTTCTTGGTGTGATTGCCGTTGACGTTCATCGAGCAAAGGCCACGAATTCGGCAATTGTCGCAACTTCCCGCACTGGCTCATAGCCGTGCCAGGGCATGCGGGCTCAAGTAGGCGATCACCCCCAGAAATGCGGGCCCGGCGGATGGCGTGGCTTCCGTCGACTCTGGTGTCGGATAATGGATGCCTCAAGGCACGCGCGGCTTGCGGCAAGCTGGTCCTCGTTGCCGGAGAAGCGCGACTGTTTCGCTGAGTACCTTGATCTTCGAGGGTGGATATGACTGGCAGCTCATACAGGCTTTACGGCAGGGCGAACGCCGGGTCGCTGGCCGTGCAGATTGTGCTCGAGGAGATCGGCGCGCCCTACGAGCTGATCTGGGTTGGCAGAACTGCGGCTGAGCTTGAGGCCTTGCGCCGCGTCAATCCCGCCGGAAAGGTGCCGGCGCTCGTGCTACCGGATGGCACGCCGGTGTTCGAGTCCGCCGCAATCCTCATTCACTTGACTAACGCGCACTCCACAGCGGGTCTCGCACCTGTTGCCGGCAGCACGGCACACGCTCGCTTTCTGCAGTGGATGTTATTTCTGTCGTCGAACGTGTACGAGGCGGCCCTCCGAAGCTACTACCCCGAGCGCTACTCCACGGTCGGGACAGCCGCGGCCGACCGGATCAAGGCACAAGCCGTGGAAGACTACGCCAGCCAACTCGAACTCATCCACGGCGCGCTGTCGCCCTATGTACTGGGCGAGAGGCTGTCCGCTGCAGACCCATACCTGCACATGCTCGCCGGTTGGTATCCCGGTAACGCCACGGCGCTGAGCTCCCGACTGCCGAAGCTTGCTCAGCACGCCGAGCTGCTGCGCCGAAGGCCGGCTACGCGCAAGGCCGAACAAGATCACGCCGACAGTTAGGCCAGGATCATGAGTCACGCGGCGATTCGCGGCATTCGGGCCTGCGTGTTCGACGCCTACGGCACGCTGTTCGACGTCGCTGCGGCGGCGCGGAGCTGCGGCGGTGAGCTGGGCGAAAAATCGAGCGCATTGAGTTCACTGTGGCGTGAAAAGCAGCTCCAATATACGTGGCTGAGGGCGCTGCAAGGCAGGCACGCGGACTTTTGGCAAGTGACCGGTGAGGCCCTGGACTTTGCGCTCGAAACACTGCAGATCACCCGCACCGGGTTGCGAGAGCGGCTGCTCAACCTTTACCTCACGCTCGGCGCCTTTCCGGAAGTACGCGACACGCTGGCGCGGCTGAAGCAGGCGGGGATGAGGACTGCAATACTTTCCAACGGCTCCCCGCAAATGCTGAAAGCCGCCGTGCACAGCGCCCAAATCAATCACTTGCTTGACGCCGTGCTCTCGGTTGAGGAGGTCGGGATCTACAAGCCGCACTCGCGGGTTTACCAGCTTGCGGTAGACCGCCTGGGACTCGAGGCGGGCGCGATCGCGTTCCAGTCATCCAATGCCTGGGACGCCTACGCCGCATCCGCCTTCGGCATGCGGGTGGTGTGGTGTAACCGCTACGATCAACGTCCCGAAAGACTCCCGGGCAAGCCTGATCACGAAATCAGGTCGCTGGCCGAATTGCCGGCCCTGTTAGGCCTGCAGGCCTAGGCAACTGAGAGCGGGCGCTTGCGTCGCCCCTTGCGCACGGAAAAGAACAGTTGCCGGTGTTCGCCGGCACGGGTGATGGTTGCCCGGTGCAGCGCGACCAGGACGTACAGGACATTCAGTGCCAGGAGTCGGGTGGGGATGTGTTTGGTGCGGCGCGCCGCGGCGAGCACGTGGTTCGCCGTGACGCCACGCATTCCGCCAACGCGCTCGTGTACGTAGTCAACGGCAGCCTTGTCGACCAGATTGAAGTAGCCGGAACCGCGACGCGCCTTCGATAGCGCGAACGACAGCACGAAAAAATAACCCTCGCTCTCGAATACATGATAGGTCTGACGTACCGCCTCGACCCGACCACAGTATTGGAGTCCACGTTGCAGAGTGCGGATATTCATACCATTCACCCTATCCCATGGCAGTCACGACCATAGCGCCGTTGTCAGTCTCCCTCGCCGACCGCAAGCCGCGGAACACCTGCCTCCTGCATCCGTGTGTTGAGCGCCGGCAGCTCAGTGTTCGCGAGCGACTTCCACTTCTCGAGCTGCTCGACCAGGCGTCGATGCAGGTCGGTGTATACCTCCTGCTGCGCCACTGTCGGAGCCACGTCATCCGCGTCGACAGTGGCAATGAAGGTGTCGTATTGCTCGTTGAGGCGGTTCGGATAACGCAGATTATCTTCCGACGCCTTCATGTTGACCTGAATGAGTTCCTCCTCAATCGGTGCCATGTGCTTGTCGAATTCCGCGGCCCCCGCCACCAAGGTCTTGCTGCCGGCCTCGCTACCCGCCCAAGCCTTCAGCGTCTCCAGATTGCGCCGCATGGTGCGCATCTGGTTGACCGCACGGTGCAGCGCATCGATGTCCTGTGTCGTCCGTGTCATCAGATCCCAGTGGGCGGCCAGGTCGCCCGCGGTGACGGTGTCCTTCAGTCGCGGGTCGGGTACCACTTCCAGTGGCGCAGACCGCACTGCGCTGCGGGTCGTCAGGCGAACCACGTACGAGCCGGGATTGACGACCGGTCCGCGCGGACCTTCGTCGGCGTAGAACGCTCCTGGAATCTCGCGCGGGTCTTCGACGCGCAGATCCCAGGCGAAGCGGTTCATTCCAGCCGCATCCGGCAGCAGGTCCGCGGGCGGCTCGCGATCCGGCCATTCGGCCGGCTGCTCAAATTTCTCCTTCTTGTGGTTCGAGAGCGTGCGCAGCACCTTGCCCTGGGCATCGAGGATCTCGAGCGTGATCTTCTCATCGGCCGCTGGCTTGCTCTTCAGAAAATAGTCGATTACCGCGCCTCGGGGCGGGTTATCTCCGACCGGCCGCCGCCGGTTCACCTCGAGGGGGAAATGCAGGTGGTAGGCGGGCTGCGGTTGATACAGGCGCACCTCGGGCACGGCTGCCGCCGGGTCGAGCTGGCGCAAGGGCGTCAGGTCGTCGAGGACCCAGAACGAGCGGCCGTGGGTCGCGACCACCAGGTCATCATCCTTCACGACCAGATCATGGATCGGCGACACCGGCAGATTCAGCTGCAGCGGTTGCCAGTGTCCACCGTCGTCGAAGGACACATAGACTCCGAGTTCCGTCCCCGCATACAGCAGTCCTTTTCTCCTCGGATCCTCGCGCACGGAGCGCACGTAACCGCCTTCGGGTATCCCGCTGACGATGCGAGTCCAGGTCTTGCCGCCGTCGTGAGTCCTGTAGATGAGCGGCTTGAGATCGTCGAGCTTGTGCCGGTCTATCGCGGCAAATGCGCTGCCGGCCTCATGCGGCGAGGGCTCGATGATGCTGACCATGCTCCACTCGGGCATGTCTTTGGGCGTGACGTTTCGCCACGTCTGCCCGTCGTCGTGGGTCACGTGGATCAACCCATCATCAGTGCCCGCCCACAGCAGCCCTTGTTGCAGCGGTGACTCGGCGAGCGCAAACACGGTGTCGTAGTACTCGACGCTGGTGATGTCGAGCGTGATAGGTCCGCCCGAGGGCCGCTGCTTGCCCTTGTCGTTGCGGGTGAGATCGGCGCTGATGCGCCGCCAGCTGCGTCCCTGATCGGAGCTCTTCAGCACGAATTGCGCCGCCGTGTATAGAACTTTCGAATCGTGCCGCGAGACGAACACCGGTTCGGTCCACTGTATGCGGTACTCGAGAGCTTCCGCGCCGTTACCGGATACGTCGAGGGGATGTATCGAGACGTCGCGCAGGTTGCCGGTGCGATGATCGTAGCGCGTCATCTGCCCGCTGTCGGCATTCGCGTAGACGATCTCCGGGTCGCCTGGATCGGGCGCGATGTAGCCACTTTCGCCGCCCCCGACCTCATACCAGTCCTGCCGGCCGATAACGCCTTCGTCGTCGCGGCTGGCGATGGCGATCGTGGTGTTGTCCTGCTGGGCGCCGTAGATGCGATAGGGCCAGTGGTTGTCCACGGCGACGTGATAGAACTGCGCCGTCGGCTGATTGTACTGCTGAGTCCAGCTCTTGCCGCCATCGACGGAAATGGTCGCGCCGCCGTCATTGCCGTTGATCAGGCGCCTGGGATCGCGCGGGTCGATCCACAGCGCGTGATGATCACCGTGCGGCGCCGGCAGCAGCTCGAAATCCTTGCCGCCGTTGGTGGAGCGAAATGCGCCCGTATCCAGCACGTACACGGTATCGAGCGCGACCGGATCCGCGAAGATGTGAGAGTAGTACCAGGCACGTTGCCGGAAGCGGTGATCGGAATTGACCCGCGTCCAGTTGGCGCCACCGTCATCGGAGCGGAAGACTCCGCCCTCCTTCGCCTCGATGGCGGCATAGACGCGGTTGGAATCCGCGCCAGACACGGAAACCCCGATGCGACCGAGCGGCCCGTCGGGCAGGCCGGGGTGTTCGATGAGCTTCCAGGTGAAGCCCCCGTCGGTCGATCGATAAAGTCCCGATCCGGCGCCGCCGCTGGAGAATCCCCACGGTTCGCGGCGCATCTGCCATAGCGAGGCGAACAGCGTATTCGGGTTGCGGGGATCGAAGACGACATCGATCCCACCCGTATCGCGATCGCGGAACAGCACCCGCTGCCAGGTCTTGCCGCCGTCGCCGGTGCGGAAGATCCCGCGCTCCTCGTTGGGGCCGAACGCGTGCCCGAGTGCGGCGACGAACGCGATGTCCGGGTTTCTCGGATCAACGACGATGGCACCGATGTGGCGCGTGTCGCGCAAACCGAGGTGCTGCCAGGTCTTGCCGGCATCGAGCGACTTGTATACGCCGTCGCCATAGGTGATGTTGCCGCGCGGGCAGGCCTCGCCGCTGCCGACATAGATGATATTGTGATCCGAGTCAGCGACCGCGATCGCGCCAATCGAGGCGATCTTCTGTTCGTCGAAGACCGGCTGCCAGGTGCTGCCGGCGTTGGTGCTCTTCCAGACGCCCCCGGCTACCGCACCGAAATACCAGGTCGCCGGATCACCCGGAACGCCGCTCACGGCGACCGCTCGGCCACCGCGGAACGGACCGATCTGGCGCCATTTCATGGCGCTGAAGAGTTGCGCATCGACCTGGCTGGCCGCCGATGCCACGCAAGGCAGCAGCAACAGCAGCAAGCCCAAAACGCTCCCAGGACCTTCGAATCGGCGCCGATACATTTCGCCCCCAGTCGGACATAGCTACGCGAGAGCGGCGATTATTCCACGGGACAGGTCAACGCGCAGATGAGATCGCGCGGCTCATCTGCCCAGGTCGGCTGCGATCGACAACATCAGCAGCCGGGCAGGAAGCAGATAGTAGGATTGGTCGCCGAACTCGCTGGCGGTGACCGGGTCGCGCCGGTTGGTCAGGTTTTGACCCTGGACCGCGATCGTGTATTGCCGCAGACGCAGCCCCAAGCGCGCGTCGACCGTCACGTATCCGCCTGCCGCAGCCGTGTTCAGGCGATCGAGGAAGCGCCGCCCGACGTAGGCGGCCTGGGCAGCCAGCTGCAGTCCGCCAGAACCTGAGACTTCCAGGCCAAGGGCTGCAATGTTGTGAGGCGACAGGTTGAGCTGGTGCCCATCAAGCTGTACGGGAGTTCCTGACTCGATCGTCATCGTATTACCGAAGCGCGTGTCGTGATAGCTGTACGCCGCAGTCAGGACCGTGCCGGGCATTGCATGCCAACGCAACTCGGTCTCGGCACCTGCAAAGCGCTCGCGGCCCGCGTTGACCCTGACGGGGGCTCCGCTTGCGTCCGTCTGATTCACGACGAGATTGGCAAAATCGAGTTTAAAGGCCGCGATTTCCCAATCGACCGCTCCGGCGAGAGTCTTGACGCGCAGGCCACCCTGGTAACCGTCGGCATTCTCCGGGTGCAGGATGGTGGCGTTCACGTCCGGGCCGAAATCAATGGCCGCCGGCTTGAAAGTGTTGCAATACTGAGCGAACAGAATCCCGCGCTGCGGGCCGTCCGCAGCACCCCAGATCCGCAACGTCGCACCGAGGTCGCCGCTCAGGCGCAGATGGTTCTGAGCCTCGCTGAAATAGTGGTCATTGGCCGGGTCGATCGTATCTGCATGCGTCGCCACCTGGTGCTCGTGAGTGTCGTTGAGCCTCAGGCCCCCGAGAACTGCGAATCTGTCGTGAGGCTTCCAGTCGAGTTGCGCGTACAGGCCGCCGAACTCGCGACGGTCATCGAGCCCGTTGATCTCATCGACATGCCGGGAGGTGCTCGGGGGCGGTACCCTGCCATCCAGCAGCGCCACATACGCAAAATTCCGACTCTGCTGGGTTCCATCGCCCGAGAGCCAATCGAGGCCCGTCGTCAGATTGACCGAAGCCGACAGCGGGATGGAGATAAACGTGTCGAAATACAGCTCCCGCACCCTGCGATCCTGGTTGAAGCCATCGGCATTGTTGCCGTCAGCGCCAATCACCAGCGCCGGCCGCAGGAAGCCGCGTACGTCGTGGGTCGTCGAGCTCGTGTACGAGACCAGCATCCGCCATTCGCCGTAGCGCAGCGCCCTGTCAAAGCGCATGGCCAGATGCGTCCGATGTTCGACGATAGCGGAATCGGCGGGATTGAAGTTGCCATCGAGCGCAGTAAGGGTCGTCAATGAGGTCCGCTCGCGAAGCACGGGACTCATCGGCAGCTGCGTCTGCGCCATGTACTCGACGTCGACTCCCCCGTTGCCGCCCAGAAGCGGAGCGGCGGCGCGGTACAGCCCGTGCGCGCGGTCAAACCCCTGATCGCGGCCACTGAGCCGCGTGCGGTCACCATCGAAAAGCAGGGAATGGCGATAGGATCCGATGGGCGGTAACGCCGTGGACAACGAACCCGCCGAGCTGGAGCGGCTGCCGCCGGCGACGCTCAACTCGTTGGCGCTCTCGCCGGCAGGATAGCGGATCACGTGAATCACGCCGACGAAGGAAGTCGCGCCAAACATGACCGGCGCCGCACCCTTCATGATCTCGATGCGCTCGACGTCGTTGAGATCCAGGGTCGGAACCGCCGGGTTGAACGCGCCGCCCCAGGGCACACCGTCGACCACGAGCAGGAAGGCGTCGAACTCGTGCAGTCCCCACAATGACGGCACGCTGCCCGCGGGGCCGGCGTCGCCTCCAGGCGGCGCGTCGATACCCGCGACCGTTGCGAGCGCCGTGCGCAGATCGGAAGCGCCCAGGCGCCGAAGATCCTCGCCATGGATGACCGTCAGCGAGGCCGGCACGTAGTCGATCGCTTCGGACAGGCGCGTCGCGGTGATCTGCACCTCGGGTAAAGGGAGTCGTGAAACGCCCGCTGCCTGTTCAGCGGCGTGCGCGAGGTTGGCTCCACAGCCGAGCCCGGCGACTACCCTCAGGAGCCGCGACACCCGGGGCGAGGCGACCAATCCGCTCATTCTGGCACTGAGGTTGCGTCGGTGAGACGCAGCACCTCATCGAGCACCATCAGGTCCTCGCGCGCGTGCACGACCAGCACCGAGACGGCCGAGTCGGGTGCGGAGATCACGCGATCGGGCACTGAGGGTTGATCGGCATTGCCTCTCAGGCGCAGTCCGGTGAACTCCAGGGAGCCGGCCACGTCGGCACGCACGCGCGCGCTGTTCTCACCGATTCCGCCGGTGAACACGACCGCATCGACACCCCCGAGCACACCGGCCATGGATCCTACGGCGCGGCGCAGGCTCAACATGAATCGATCATAGGCGAGCTGCGCCCGTGGCACGCCTGCCGCAGCGGCCTCGAGCACCCGGCGCAGGTCCGGGGAAACGCCGGACACGCCAAGCAGGCCGGAGCGAGTTTCCAGCACATCGAGCAACTCCTGCACGCCGATCCCATGGCGCGATTGAAGGTGCAACAATAACCCAGCATCGACCGAGCCGCAGCGGGTCGCCATCATCACTCCCTCGAGCGGCGAGAATCCCATCGTGGTATCGACGGATCGGCCTTGCGCAAGCGCGGTCACCGAGCAGCCGCTGCCCAGATGACAAACGATCATCCGCCGCGGCGTCAGGCCGAGTAAGGCACGCGTGCGCGCCAGCGAATAGGCGATACTCAGCCCGTGAAACCCGAAGCGGCGTAGCCCCCAACGCTCGCTCCATTCGTACGGCAGCCCATAGCCCGCAGCCGCTTCCGGCATGCCGGCATGAAAAGACGTGTCGAACGCGGCCACCTGAGTCGCCGCGGGAAACTCGTGGCTCACGGCGTCGATCCCCGCGAGTGCGGGCGGCATGTGGAGCGGATCGATGTCCAGCAACGATTCGAGTGCCAGCCGAACCTCGCGATCGACGACGACGGCGTTACGGAACTGTGTGCTGCCGTGCACCACGCGGTGTCCAACGGCGTCGAAGCCGGACACCTCGCGAAGCGTCGCACGCACCTGTTGCGCCCGGCCATCGCTCGCGCGCGCGCTCCACTCCTGCTCCCCGGACTGAATCGTCGTGCGATCGTGTCCCTCGAGCAGCGTCCATTTGAGTGTGCTCGATCCGGCATTCAGCACGAGTACGCGCACGTTACCATTCCGTTTTCTTCACGTGCCGCAGAGAATAGCGGACAACGTGCCTTCGGGTTTGACAAGACGATACCGGAACAACAGCGCATACTAAGTGGAAATGGATAGCGCAGAAGGGAGCGGCGCGATGGCGCCGGCGTCAGAGCGTGAGCTCGGGCTGATCGATGCGTGGTGGCGGGCGGCCAATTACGTCTCGGTAGGTCAGATCTACCTGCGCGACAACCCGCTGCTTACCGAAGCCCTGTCCCCCGCGCACATCAAGCGCATGCTCCTCGGTCACTGGGGAACCACCCCGGGCCAGAATTTCATCTACGCGCACCTCAACCGCATCATTCGCGCCTACGGTCTGAACATGATCTACATCTCCGGCCCCGGTCATGGCGGACCGGCACTGGTGGGCAATGCGTATCTGGAGGGAACCTACAGCGAGGTCTATCCCGAGATCTCCGCAGACGCTGCCGGCCTCAAGAAGCTGTTCATGCAGTTCTCGTTCCCCGGTGGTATTCCGAGCCACGTTTCGCCCGAATGCCCCGGTTCCATTCATGAAGGCGGAGAACTCGGCTACTCGCTCAGCCACGCCTTCGGCGCGGTACTCGACAACCCGGATCTGATCGTCGCCTGTGTGGTCGGTGATGGCGAAGCGGAAACCGGACCGCTCGCGACCGCCTGGCATTCCAACAAGTTCCTGAATCCGGTCACGGATGGCGTGGTAGTGCCGATTCTGCATCTGAACGGCTACAAGATTGCCAATCCCACGATCCTGGCGCGCATTTCCCGGACCGAGTTGCAGCAACTGCTGGAAGGCTGCGGGTGGGCACCGATTCTTTTTGTCGCCGGCCAGGAGCCGCAGACGATGCACCGGCTCATGGCCGACGCGCTCGACACAGCTATCGCTCGCATCCGGGAGATTCACGAGGACGCGCGTGTCAGGGGCAACCGCGCTCGCCCGCGGTGGCCGATGATCGTGCTCGAAAGCCCAAAAGGCTGGACGGGACCTAAAGAGATCGACGGGCAGCGCATCGAGGGCACCTTCAGAGCCCATCAGGTCCCGCTGACCGACCCACGCACCAATCCGGCGCACTTGCGCCAGCTCGAGAGCTGGCTGCGCAGTTACCGGCCGCAGGAGTTGTTCGACGCACACGGCCGGCTGCGGGTGGAGCTGCGCGCCCTCGCGCCCGCGGGCGAGCGCCGCATGAGCGCCAATCCACACGCCAACGGCGGCCTGCTGCTTCACGATCTGCAGCTGCCTGACTTTCAGGCCTACGCAGTCGAGGTGCCCGGCGCGGGCGCCGTGGAGGCCGAGGACACCCGCGTGCTGGGCGGGTATCTGCGCGACGTGATCAGATTGAACGCGACGCGCAGGAACTTTCGCATCTTCGGACCCGATGAGACGATCTCGAACCGGCTCACCCCAGTGTTCGAAGCGACCGCCCGGCAGTGGGAGGCCGCGACGCTCGACGGGGATGAGTTCCTGGCCAACGAGGGCCGGGTGATCGAGATGCTGAGCGAACACCAGTGCGAGGGCTGGCTCGAGGGTTATCTGCTCACTGGCCGTCACGGGCTCTTCAACTGCTACGAAGCCTTCGTTCACATCGTTGATTCGATGCTCAACCAGCACGCCAAGTGGCTCAAGGTCAGCGCTCAGCTGCCGTGGCGGCGCAAGATCGCCTCGCTGAATTACCTGCTGACCTCGCATGTCTGGCGCCAGGATCACAATGGCTTCACGCACCAGGATCCGGGTTTCCTCGATCACGTCGTAAACAAGAAGGCGCAGGTGGTGCGGGTATATCTGCCTCCGGACGCCAATTGCCTGCTATCGGTCATGGACCACTGTCTGCGCAGCCGCCATTACGTCAACGTTGTGGTGGCTGGAAAGCACGCGGCGCCGCAATGGCTGGCCATGGATGCGGCGGTCGAGCATTGCACCAAGGGTATCGGCCTGTGGAGCTGGGCGAGCAACGATGCAGGCGGAGAACCGGACGTGGTGATGGCCTGCGCGGGGGATGTGCCGACTCTGGAGACCCTGGCCGCGGTATCGATCCTGCGTAGCGCACTGCCGGAACTGAAGATCCGTGTCGTAAATATCGTGGATCTGATGAGACTGCAGCCCGACACTGAGCATCCGCACGGGCTCACCGACCCCGACTTCGACTCGCTCTTCACCCAGGACAAACCCATCATCTTCGCCTTCCACGGCTATCCCTGGCTCATCCATCGCCTCGCGTACCGCCGCAGGAACCACGTGAACCTGCATGTGCGCGGCTACAAGGAGGAAGGCACGATCACGACCCCCTTCGATATGACGGTACTGAACGATATGGATCGCTTCCACCTGGTCGAGGACGTCATCAATCGTCTGCCGCAGCTCGCCGGCCGCGGCGACTACCTCAAGGACGAAATGCAGAACCGGCTGATCGAGCATCGCCAGTACATCACCCGGTATGGCGAAGACATGCCGCTGGTGCGTGACTGGCGTTGGCTAGACCCGTCCCCGGGCCCGGTAAGACGGTGACGCGATCATCCCTCCGCGCGCGGTTGTTCGCAGCCGCGGCCGTGCTGGCGTGTGTTGCGGGTTGTTCGCTGATCTCCCTGAAGAGTCCGGAGCGGCCGCTTTCAGCTCGCGATCTGAATGCGCGCATTCTGACGCGCGACTTCTCCTACCACTTCATTGCCGTGGTCGAGCAGTGCGCGGACGACATTGCGGCGAACGACAGCGACCCTGAGGTGCTGGCGAATGCGCTGCGCTGGAAGATCGGCGCGGCGGCGGAGAGTCAGCGTGCGGCGACTCGCTTGGCCCCGATGATGGCGTTGCTCGATACCTGGTCGCTTGCGTCGCAGATGCAGCAATTCCTGTCGCCGGGGCAAGCCGGCGGCGCACTGTTCGGCTCTCGCCAGGAAGTTGCCCTGACGGCGGCGAGCGAGCTCGATGAGGGTGCGCAGGACCTGGCGCACAGACTCATCGCTTCCGCTGAATTGGGGCAGTATCAGCAATTCGTCGCGACCTACACGCGCGAGCATCCGCTGAAGAACCTGCAGTTCGTACGCGCCTCGGTGGTCGAGCTGTGGAGTCAGAGAAGCGGCGCCGGCGCCAGACTGGTCGACTCGATCGGTACGATTGCCGAGGCGATGGAGGATGTCTCCGATCGCACGAGGATCGCGAGCGAGGCGCTCACCTTGCAGACGATCTGGAGGACTGAGCTGGCGCTGCGGGAGTCAGGCTACTCCCGCAGCGACATCCGCGCCGCGCTCAGGCAGCTCGACGAGCGCCTCGGCAAGGTATCCGCCGCGGCGGAGAGCGCACCACAGCTGGTGCACCAAGCCGTAGTCGATGTGCGCCGAAGCGTGATCGATCTGCTGCATCAGCTCGATTCATCTGCGGCCTCGATCCTCGACACGCTGCGGAGCGAGCGCGCCGCGCTGTCGGCGGACGTGCGCACCGAGCGCGAAGCGGTGGTGCTGGCGGCCGACGCTGAGCGCCAGGCAATCGCCCGGGACGCCGCCAGGATTGCGGATCAAGTCGTGAAATCCTCCG
>WNFR01008893.1_pt1 | contig 21234 bp, 22 predicted proteins | sample 5400221 | NCBI WGS metagenome assembly WNFR01 (sample SAMN13153357, study PRJNA577476) | soil metagenome | isolation source: 40 cm soil under Madrone tree | place: USA:California | collected 2016-06-14 | reverse complement strand
AAATTTCTTTGAAAACGTCGGCGATCATCGGCGCTGCGGTGGAGCCGCCGTGCACTTTACTGCCGACATCGCCCTCGTAGAGCGCAGCAAAGGCGTATTGCGGCTGGTCGGCCGGTAAAAACCCCGCGAACCAAGCTGCGGTGCGCTCTTTGTTTTTTGGTCCCCATTGCGCAGTGCCGCCAGAACCATTTACGACGTCAATCAGGCCGGTGCGCAACTGGTCCAAAGTCCCGGAAGAGAGATCGAGCGTCCTCTTGGCGCGCATCTGATACGCGGTGACAAGTTGGTTATCAAACGTCTGCACCTGCTGGACGAGCCGCGTTTGATAAAACGTGCCCCCGTTCGCAACGATCCCGATTGCTTGCGCCATTTGCAGAGGAGTGACCTGGACGTCGCCCTGGCCGATCGACAAATTCGCGATGTCGCCATTGAGCAATCTGCGACCGTGCGTTGCCTTCATGTATTCATCGTTCGGAACGCGGCCTTCTGCCTCGCCGCGCAGCGGAATGCCACACTTCGCGCCGAAGCCAAGTTTTAATGCCCAACCGACGATTGGTTCGGCGCCGGTCTTGATTCCAACCTGATAAAACCACGTGTCACACGATTCGGTCAGCGCCTGGACAAAGTTTAAAGCGCCGCGATCGCCCTTCTTCCAATTGTGGAAAGTCACGTTGCCTATCTGAATCGCTGGAACACAATCAAATCGATCATCGGGAGTCACTGCGCTGCTTTCGAGCGCAGCGATGCCAACGGCAATTTTAAATGTGGATCCCGGCGGATACGACGAACGGTAGGCCCTTGGTAACAGGGGAATGTCAGGATCATCCTGTAAGGCTTTAAATTTCTCGGATGATATCGAGGGGACAAAGAGATTCGGATCGTAGGTCGGCCACGAGGCGAGAGCGAGAATGTCGCCGTTGTTTGGATTGAGGATCGCCATCGCGCCACGTTTTGCTTTTGCTTCCAGAGCCTTTTCGGCCAGTTCCTGAAGGTGCAGGTCAAGTGTGGTGACGACGTTGTAGCCTGGCTCCGGCGGGGTGATTAGTTTTTCGGAAGTTTTCCGGCCATCTTTATCAAAGGTGAGTTTGTATTCGCCGTGCTTGCCCGTGAGCATTTCATTGAACGTCTGTTCGAGTCCCTCGCGGCCTTCGGTTTCAGGCCAGAGCGTTTCGTGATTATCAACGATGCCATCCGGGTTTCGCCCAGTCCTCCCGGTGTAACCGATAATTTGGCCGGCCACTTTTCCGTTCGGATAAATGCGCACATAAACCGGCCGCATCATGATGCCGGCCGGGAGATTGTCTTTGACTGCTTCGTATTCCGACTGGCTGAGATTCTGTGCGATCTCGAACGGCATGATTCCGCGATTGCGGTAATGACGAAGAATTGCTTCGTCCGAAATCCGGAGCGTGCGCCCGATTAGTTTCCCGGCCTTGTCGATCTTTTCCCTGGCGAAACTGACGGCTTGCGCATCGGAAAAATCCAGCGGCGTGGGAAAGTTGATCGCGAGGTTGTAACTAAGTCGATTTTGCGCAAGCGGCACGCCGTTGCGATCGGTGATTTGACCCCGCGGAGCTGGCACATCGAGGATGTACGTGCGGGCAAGTTTTTGCGTCTCAAAAGTCGGGATGATTGTTTCCTCTTCCGGCGACGGACTTGCGCTCGGAGTCGGTGTCGGTGTCGGTGCCAGCGTTTGCGCGTCGCCTGCCACCGCAGTAGCAAGAATCAACGATGCGACCCACAGACTGCCCGGATTTCCCTGCATTGATCTCATTCGACAAAAAACTGCGTTAATCTGCGGAATCTGGGAATAAATCAATGCCTGTGCAGGAAGCGATGAACGTCCTCGGCCAGCTTTCGGCCAATTCCTTCCGTGGACGCAATTTCCTCCACCGTCGCTTTCCGGAGGCGATTCACGGAACCGAATTTTCGTAGCAGCAAATTCCTCCGGTTCTGACTCACACCGGGGCAATCGTCCAGAATACTCTCGCCGATCCGCTTTTTCATGAGCAGTTGATGATAAGTGTTGGCGAACCGGTGTGCTTCGTCGCGGATACGCTGAAGCAAGCGCAAAGCGCTGGAATCCATTGGAAGCTGCAGCGGCACGGCCCGGCCCGGCCGGTAGATTTCTTCGTGTTCTTTCGCCAAACCGATGATTGGGAGGTCGTGCAGACCCAATCGCTGTAGTTCCCGGCACGCTGCCGAGAGTTGTCCTTTGCCGCCATCGACAATGATCAGGTCGGGCAAACGAATGTACGATTGCGGATTGCGGATTGCGGATTGGGGATTGGCGTCGCGTTCTAATCGCCGAGCCGCGTCGAAAGTATTTTCCTGCGAGTAACCCGCCGCGTTCGGGTTCGCTTCGCGCGCTTCCAGCAGAATTCGCGAATAGCGCCGTCTAACCACTTCAGCCATACTGGCGAAATCATCCTGCCCTTCTACGGTTCGCACTCGATATCGCCGGTAATTGTCCTTGTCGGGCACACCGTCGCGGAAACAAACCATCGAGGCTACCACGTGGGTCGTGGAAATATTCGAGATGTCGAAGCACTCCATCACGCGCGGCGTGCGCGAGAGTTGCAACGCATCGGCCAGCGCCTGCACGTCTGCCATCGGATCGATCGCGCTCGGAAGACTTCCGCGGGTGAAGCGACGCATTGGCTTGGTCGTGTTGCGTAAATCTTCAACCATGTTGCGAAGCTCAGCTGCCTTCTCGAAATCCATTTTCTCCGCTGCTTTACGCATTTCTTCTTCCAGCGTTGCGATCATTTCGCGTGAATGTCCTTCGAGAAATTCGCAGGCTTGTGCGACGCGTTCGCGATATTGCTCCGCGCTGATTTCGCTCAAACGCATCGGCACCTGATAAGTCGCCGATTTCAATTCGCGTTCGGTCGGCGAACCGCGTCCGAAAGTGAGCACGCCAAATTTCTTGCGCATGAAATTCAGAGTTTGCCGCAGCGCGCCGGAATGCGCATAGGGTCCGAAGTAGCGTGCGCCATCGTCCTTCTTGAACCGCGCTAGCCGGAAACGCGGCCATTCTTCCGACATGTCGATCTTGACGAGAAGAAACCGTTTGTCATCACGGAACGAAACATTGTAACGCGGCCGGTATTCCTTGATCAATTTGCCCTCGAGCAAGAGCGACTCGGCGTCGCTGCGGACGGTATGCGTCTCGAAATCCCAAACGGCGTCGAGCATGGCGCGCGTTTTCAAATCAGCCTGTGCAATTTTTGAGGGGAGAAAGTATGAACTGACGCGCTTGCGCAGATCGCGCGCTTTGCCCACATAAATCACGCGATTGAACCGGTCGCGCATCAAGTACACACCGGGCTTGTGCGGCACTTCGTGCACTTTCTTTTGCAAATCCGATTTCTCTTTCGTTGGTTGCATCATTCAGACCCGAATTTACGCGAGAACGGCGCGAGTGGAAACCTGTAGCCGCCGCCCTGTGGGCGGCGCGGCGTGCGGCTGACTAACACGTCAGAGTCGCGCTTTGCACAGCGGAACGGCTACAGGGCGTTACGTAACCCGCCGCCGCGGCATGGCCGATTGAATCATCATCAATTCGGTGACGTTTTCTGGCGTGAGCAAACCGACGAGGCGCTTCATACTGTCGAGTACCGGCACAGCCGGGCAGTTGCACTCCTGCATGATGCGAAATGCTTCTTCGAAGCGCGTTCCGGTCGTGACGGTCGGAATATCGCGTCGCATTACGTCGCTCACGCGAAGCGCCGGATCATTCTTGCGCAACGCCGCGATCAGATCGTGTCGCGTAAGCACACCCGCCACGTTTCCGGTTTCATTCACGACAGGAAAATCGTGCTGCGAGGTCGCCAGGAGAGCGTCCACCGCTTCTTGCAGCGTGGCACTTTCCGGAAGTGTGCGAAATTCGCGCACCATTGCACTGGAGACGGGAAACCGACGCGAGACATCCTTCATTTGCGCAAGGGCCGCCTCTTGGGATGCACCGATGTAAACGAACAGGGCAATGAAGATCAGGAACGGGTTCCAGATCAGTCCGATGAATCCGAAGACGAAGGCGAATCCCTGTCCAATACTGGCAGCAACCTGTGTGGCGCGCGCATAGCTCAGCCGCGTCGCGAGCAGCGCACGCAAGACCCGCCCGCCATCCATTGGAAACGCGGGCAGCAAATTAAAAAGGACCAGCAAAATGTTAATGGTCATCAACTGCGCAATGAGACCGCCGCCTTCCATTGTCGATGTCGATGGGTTAGCAAACGCCTGCGCTCCGCCTGCTACCAACAAACCGAGCGCGATCACTACATTGACCATTGGTCCAGCCACCGCGATGACCAATTCCTGCACTGGTTCTTCCGGCATCCGTTCCAGCCGTGCGACCCCGCCGATGGGCAGCAATGTGATGTCCGGCGTGTTGATGCCGAAAGCTTTCGCCGCGAATGCGTGCCCAAATTCGTGCAGCACGACACAAAGGAAGAGCAGGAGAACAAATATTACCCGGCTTGCTGCCACCGCGGAACCACCTTGCGCGTAGTAACCGAAGGCAAGCCAGGCGATCAGGAGCAAAAAAGTAATGTGAATCCGCAATTGAATGCCGGCGACGCGGAAGATTGGGATAGACCAGCCCATACGGAGCACTCTCCTCTGCTTTTACGTCTAGCGCCAGCGCTAGGTAAGCCAAGAGAATTTGAACAGAAGGTACCGGAAGCAAAAATCTTCGTTATCTTGGCTTTCTTCTGTGATGATTCTGCAAAATGGAAACATTTGATGTCGCAATCGTGGGCGGCGGACCAGCCGGATCGACATGTGCGGCATTTTGCGCTGGCGCTGGATTACGAACGCTTCTCCTGGAACGGGAAAAATTTCCCCGGGAAAAAGTTTGTGGCGATTGTTTGAATCCATCGTGCTGGCCGGTGCTGAATCGGCTTGATCTTGTGCAGCGGGTCTGGGCTCTGCCCCATGCGAAGCTTGAGTGCGTCGAGTTCATCGCCATTGGCGGTCGAAAGGTAATTGTCGATCTTCCATCGGGCGATGAGTGCCAGTTCTCGGTCAAACGCAGTCTTTTCGACCATCTTTTGCTAAAGCGCGCTGGCGAATTCGGCGCGCATATTCACGAAGCGACCACGGTCGCGGGGTTGATCGACAGTCACGATTGGAAGATTGAGACCGGTGGCGGAGAAAGTTTCTCCGCGCTTATGCTGGTGGGCGCCGATGGCCGCAACTCGACGGTCGCGCGCCTTTGCAATTTATTGCCGCGACCGGAGCGCGAGCGCATCGCGTTGCAGTCGCACCTACCGTTGCCGGACAATTTCGGCAATCGTGTGGTGCTGCAATTACTCCCACACGGTTACGTCGGCTTGTCGCCCGTGAACAATGAGGAACTGAACGTCTGCCTGGTCGCGAAGCCGCGTAATATGAATGCGCTCAAGACATGGGCGACAAAACGATTTGGCGTTTCGCCCACTCATGTCTGGCGAACCATCACGCCAGTCGAGCCATTTACTGGCGAGGGCATTTATTACGCCATGCGCTCCGGCGAACTCGCAGCACACGCAATCGTAAAAATAATCCGAGGTGAAGATCGATCCGCCACAGGACGGATTCGCCGTGGCGAACAATCAACTTTGCGCGAATTCGTTCGCGCTTGCGGAGAAATGTACCGCGGACGTTTATGGATCAATCGCCTGGCGCGCGCCGCCGTCTTATCGCCGCGGACCGCGTCTTTTCTCAGTCATGCCGCACGAGTTCAACCGGTTGTGCGTTCGCTCACCGCGAAAATTGTCACGCCAAATTGATCGCGCGAGCTGCTTTTACTGTGTTCGACATCAGCATCGCGATTGTCATCGGCCCGACGCCGCCCGGCACTGGTGTGATTGCGCCCGCTTTCTCCGCGACTTCGTCAAATGCGACATCGCCCACGAGTTGGTAACCGCGTTCGCTTGCCGCGTCTTCCAGTCGATTGATGCCAACATCGATAACGACGGCGCCATCGCGCACGTGCTCCGCTTTCACGAAGTTCGGTTGACCGATCGCCGCGATTAAAATATCCGCCGACCGAGTAATCTTTTCGAGATCGCGGCTGCGCGAGTGGACAACTGTTACCGTCGCGTTTGCGTTCTTGTTTTTCTGCATGAGAAGCAGGGCCAGCGGTTTACCCACGATCATGCTGCGGCCAAGAATCACGACATGCGCGCCGTTGATGTCGATTTTGCTTTCAATGAGCAGGCGTTGCACACCAAGCGGCGTGCATGGAACGAGACCGGTCGGATCTCCCAGCGCGAGCTTGGCAATGTTCTCGGGATGAAATCCGTCCACGTCTTTGCGCGGATCGAGCGCGTGCACGATTAACACTTCATCGATCTGCTTCGGCGGCGGCGATTGCACCAGAATGCCGTGAATGGCCGAATCAAGATTCAATGCTTTGACGCGAGCGAGTAATTCGGTCTGCGTAGTCGATGTAGGCAGCTCGAGCTTTACCGAATGAAGTCCGAGATCGCGGCACATTTTGTCTTTCGAGCGCACATAAGCGCGCGAGGCCGGATTGTCTCCGACGAGAATGACGGCAAGCCCTGGCGTGACGTTTTTGGATCTTAACTCCGCGATCTCGCGACGAAGATCGACATACACTTTCTCCGCAATCGCGCGGCCATCGATTAACTTCGCCATCCGCAGAACGTAGATGACTCACCGCATTTCAACCAGCGCCATCATCGCTTGCTGCAAACGCTGGCGCTCGGCTTCGAATTGCTCCCGTGTGTCGCTCAATCCGACATGATGTGGCGAGCCAATAATCACAAGCACTTTCGCAAAGGGCCGCGGCAGGATGAACCGGTCCCAACTTTTCAGCCGCCAGCAGCTCGAATATTCAATGTTCACCGGCACGACCGCCGCTCCAGATTTTTGCGCAAGAAAAACAATTCCCTGGCCAAGTTCGTAGGCAGGCCCACGCGGACCATCCGGCGTGATCACGACGTCACGCCCGGATGCGAGAGTCTGGGAGAGCTGAAGAATGGCGCTCGCACCCAGGCGGGAACTCGACCCGCGCACAACGTCGTAACCGAAGCGCTTGATTGCATCAGCCAGCAGTTCGCCATCACGACTGGCGCTAATCAAAGCCGCGCCATGACGATCAGGAAAGAAACGTCGCAGCACGAATGGAAAAATCAGCAATCGATTGTGCCATAATGAGGCGATATAGTTTTGAGCGGTCACTTTGCCAACAACGCCGGCACGATCTTCTATTTTGTAGCGCAGTGTGAGCGACCAGAGCTGCAATATGCGAAATCCGACCGCGATCAGCCACCGCGCGGGTCGACCCTCGATTTTCAATGTGTGCGGGAAGGTTTCGTCATTTCATGCCCCAGCGATAGGCGCTCGGATTCGACAGACCGATTTGATCGAGAATGCGCCAAACCACGGTATCCACGACGGCGGTAACGGAATTTGGCCGGCTGTAAAAAGATGGAATCGCAGGCAGAACGACCGCGCCGGCTTCCAACAAGGTCACGACATTGCGCGCGTGAATTAAATTCCACGGCGTTTCTCGCGGAACGAGAATCAATTTGCGGCGCTCTTTCAAAAAAACATCGGCGGCGCGCAGTAGGACGCTGTCGCTGGAGCCGGAAGCGATTCGCCCGAGCGTGGCCATGGAGCAGGGGACAATGACCATCGCCTCGAAACGGGCAGAGCCGCTAACGAACGGTACATTCATATCATTGTCGGAATGTCGCGACACGCTCTCCGGAATTCTGAAATTATCGAGCTCCTGCTTTGCCACCTTGTCTGCGTACGCGCTCATGACCAGATGGACCTCATGGGCGGCACAATCAATCTGCTCGAGAAGCCTTTGCAGATAAATCGTTTGAGTTTGAATTTAATCCGGTACGGGGGCAATAAGATACGGTATGGTCAAAAAACTCTTACACACTCGTTATCGGGTGAGCGATCTGGAGAAGACGGTCTCGTTTTACAGAGATGTGCTCGGACTCAAAGAGCTTCGCCGCCAGAAGTCTGGCCGTGGCTCACAACTCGTTTTTCTAAAAGCGCCCGAGAGCGATGAGGAGATTGAGCTTTGCAAATTCGATGAGAGCGGGCCGGTGGTGGTTGGTCCTGATCTTACGCATCTCGCCTTTGAAGTGGACGATTTGGACAAGTTCGCGAGGGAAGCGGCGGCGAAAGGCTATCCGCTTTCGGACGGCCCGCATTCCAGTGGCAGCGGCAAGATCGCGTTCATCGACGCGCCGGAGGGTTACGAGATCGAACTGATCCAGCGCGCCAAGTAGGCCGGCGACCGCCGGGCGTGCTGAGAAATTGTGCGAGGTGCTTGCGCCGACAAAAGTTTTATCGCTAAGTTCCCGCTCATGAAGTGGCGCAATCGAATTTTATTCCTTTGCGTATTGCTTTTGGCTTCGGCGCTTACTGCCTGGAGTCAAGACGCTGATTCTGAAGTGGTGCGGCCCACCGGCATCTCGCCGGGTCCCGTTCGGAGGGCGCAGGCGGTTTCAGCAAGAGATGAAGAGGATGCCGATATCTCGTCCAGTCCCGTGCGCAAGGCGCAGGCGGCAAAGTCGACTCATACCCGCTCGCGCCGAACGCGCTCAAAGCCAAGGGAAACACCGGAATCAGCTCCGGCGCCAACCGAATACACTCCCAACGGGATTCCCAAGACCGGCGCGGCATCAGTCATTGTGGTGGACGCGAATACTGGCAAAACATTGTACGAAAAGAACGCCGACGAGATACGGGCGGCGGCGAGTACGCAAAAATTGCTGACGGCGCTGATCGTGGCTGAGCGCGGTTTTTTGGATCAGCCTGTTACGGTCCAACAAGTCGACACGCTCGCCGAACCGGTGAAGCTGAACATCAAGCCGGGCGACACTTATCAACGGATCGATCTACTCCGAGCGTTGCTCGTGAAAAGTCCCAATGATGTGGCACGATGTCTGGCTCGAGACAATGCCGGCAGTGTGGAAGCGTTTGCGGAGGTGATGAACCGTCGCGCTCGCGAGCTCGGAGCGGTGAATTCGCATTTCGTAAATCCAAACGGCTTGCCCGTGCCCGGACAATACTCAACAGCCCGCGATCTTTCCCTGATCGCGCGTACCGCCTACGCGAATCCAACGATCCGCTCCATCGTCTGTCTTCCCCAGCTTGTTTTTCGTTATGCCAACGGCCGGACACGCGAGCTGGAAAACACCAATAAAGTTTTGAAGCGTTTGCCCTACTGCAACGGGATGAAGACTGGTTACACCGAGGCCGCCGGGCACTGCCTGATCTGCAGCGGTTCGAGGGCGGGCCGCGACATCATCGTGGTCGTGCTCGGTGACAGTAAGTCCGGAGTGTGGCGCGATGCGTCGGCGCTGCTTTCCTGGGGTCTTTGGATGTAGTCGCGCTGGGCAAAACGCGCATGCGCGATTTTTTTCAGGAGCAATTGGAAGCGCTGCGCGCGCGGTCGTTAGATCGACATCTTCGCGAAATCAGTAGCGCGCAGGGGCCTGAAATCGAGATTGCTGGCCGTCGGCTCATTAATTTTTCCTCCAACGATTATCTCGGCCTCGCAAACGATCTCCGGTTGCGAGAGGCAGCAATCGCCGCGATCGGCGAATTTGGCGTTGGCGCCGGGGCTTCGCGGCTGATTAGCGGAACACAATCGCCGCATCTGCGCCTGGAAAGCGCGGTGGCGAAATGGAAGGGAACAGAGGCGGCGCTTTGTTTCAGCAGCGGATATGCGGCTGCGCTCGGGACAATCCCGGCGTTGGTCGGTCAGGGTGACGTTATTCTGCTCGACAAACTCTGCCACGCCTCACTGATCGATGCCGCGAAATTAAGCGGCTCGGTCCTGCGCGTATTTCCACACAATCATCTGGGCAAGCTGGAGAGTCATCTCGCATGGGCGCAGCGCGAACATGCGGGCAAACGCGTTCTCATCGTGACTGAATCTGTCTTTTCAATGGACGGCGATCGCGCGCCGTTGCGCGAATTGGTTGAATTAAAAAAACATTTTGAGGCGCTCTTGATGCTCGATGAAGCGCACGCTGTCGGCGTGATCGGTCCAAATGGCCGCGGCCTGGCTGCCGCAGAGAACGTAAGTGACGATGTCGACGTTCAGATGGGAACATTGAGCAAGGCGCTCGGCGCAAGCGGCGGTTACATCTCCGGTTCCCGCAGTCTTATCGAATGGCTGATCAATCGCGCCCGCTCCTTCATTTACTCCACAGCACAGTCGCCACCAATCGCTGCTGCGGCCCTGGCTGCGGTTGACTTCCTCGCATCTCCGGAAGGAGAAGAAAGAAGACTTTTGCTTTGGAAAAGAATTAGATCGATGCAGGAACGCCTCCCGAGTGATGGGCCAAACAAAAAGAGCAGCGTCGCCCCGAGCGCGATTTTTCCCTGGATCGTGGGCGAAGAGCAAGCAGCGCTCGATTTGGCATCTGCGCTCCAAGGTGAAGGGTTCCTCGTTCCAGCGATTCGTTATCCGACGGTTGCCAAAGGCTCCGCGCGATTGCGCGTCACTGTGACCGCGGCGCATCAAGAACAACAAATCCGATCGCTCTGCCAGGCGATCGCACGATTAACCGTCGCCTCTCTGTAGCCACCGGCTTGTAGACCACTCTAAACGAATGTTTTAAAATCGAATATCAAACGGGAACGGGCCGCCGGGCCGTGGCTACAGGAAACGTTGCAAAATTGGTTTTAACTTTTCGGCCGTTGCGGCGGGCCACAGCTTGCGGTCGGTGACCAGCGCTGAATCGAGCGCGAAATGTTCCGGCCAATTCGGCTCTGTCGGGATGCGTGGGATTACATCGACAAGCACCTTTTTCGCCGTCTCGGCGTTCGCCATCAGGTGACCGATGACGATCTGCGCGGAAACCGGTTCCTCTTCGACCTTCCAGCAATCGTAATCGGTAATCATTGCCATGGTGGCGAGCGCGATTTCCGCTTCGCGCGCCAGTTTCGCTTCCGCAACATTTGTCATCCCGATCACGTCAAAACCGTTCCGCCGATTCAACTCCGATTCCGCGCGCGTGGAAAATGCCGGACCATCCATATTCACGTAAGTGCCGCCATTGTGGACTGTGACGCCGAGAGACCTCGCTGATTCCGATCATAGAATTGCGACGGCAGCAACACATCTCGCGGCTCATACTTTTCCTGCAAACTGCCGACGGCTGTCACGCAAATGATCCAGCGCACGTTGAGCGAACGCAGCGCGTAAATATTGGCCCGGTGATTTATTTCATGCGGCAGAATTCGGTGGCCGCGGCCATGCCGTGGCAAAAAATATACCTGGCGGCCGCTTACTTTTCCGCCAACGAGCGTATCCGACGGCGAGCCAAACGGCGTGTCGATCTGGTGTTCGGTCGGCTCGCGGACTTCTTCCATCTGATACAAACCGCTGCCGCCGATGATCCCGATGGCTGGAGACTCCTTTTTCATGCGCGCCGCGATTTAATCCGAAAAATCGACAACATGGGAAGCGGATAATCTCTCCGTGGCACAGGCGCCTTGCCTGTGTATTATTTTCGCCCATCCATGCCGAAATTTTTTATCAAGACCTACGGTTGCCAGATGAACGAACGCGACTCGGAACAAGTTGCCCATTCGCTCGTCGCGCGAGGCTACCAGCGAGTCGGGCACGAGGCGGAAGCCGACGTTGTGCTTTTGAACACGTGCAGTGTGCGCGACATGGCAGATCAAAAGGCGCTCGGCAAAATGGGAATGCTCGGCCGCATGGCAAAAGAACGGCCGCATGTAGTGTTCGGTTTCCTCGGCTGCATGGCGCAAGCGCGCGGCGAGTCGCTGCTAAAGAATTTGCCGCATGTCGACCTTATCGTCGGGACCCAGAAATTTCATCGCGTTGCCGATTATGTGGAAGAATTGGTTGCGCGAAAGACGGTGCGCCCGGGTCCGAGCCGGACTGGCACTCTCGCGCCCTACCGTTCTTCGAATTGCGCGATGGACGATTTGCGATTTTCGATCGTCGATGTTGAAGAAGAGCCTGGCTCGCAGGAAACAATTCGCGAGCAGCAACTCGCGCCTCGACAGGCAACTGCTTTTGTCTCGATCATGCAGGGATGCAACATGCATTGCACGTTCTGCATCGTCCCGCAGACGCGTGGTGCGGAGCGCAGCCGTTCGATCGATGAGATCGTGCGTGAAGTGCGCGATCTGGTTGCGCATGGAGTGAAGGAAATCACGCTGCTTGGGCAAATCGTGAATTTGTACGGCCGCCACGAATTTCCTAAGCGCGATAATAAAAGTCCCTTCGTGCAGTTGCTAGAGGCCGTGCACGAAATCGACGGACTTGAACGACTGCGCTTTACATCGCCGCATCCGATTGGCTTTCGCGACGATTTAATCAACGCGCTCTCACGCCTGCCCAAACTGGCCGAGCACGTTCACTTGCCGCTGCAATCCGGTTCCAACAAAATCCTCAAAGCGATGCACCGTGCTTACACCGCTGAAAAATATGTCGATCTTGTCCGTCGCATCCGGCAGGCGCGCGACAGCGTCGCGATTACGACGGACATCATTGTCGGTTTTCCTGGTGAAACCGAGAGCGATTACAAGCTAACGCGCGACCTGGTCGAACAAATCCAGTTCGATAATGCATTTATTTTTCGCTATTCACCAAGACGCGATACGCCCGCTGCCAAAATGCCAGAGCAAGTTGAGGAGAGCGTCAAAGAAGAACGTAATCAGGATCTGCTCCGGATCGTGAATGAATCGGCGCGGCGCGCTGGCGAGCGGTTGATTGGCCGCGCCGTGGAAATTCTTTGTGAAGGGCCGAGCAAGACGAATTCTACTCGGTTGATGGGCCGGACACGCGCGAACAAGATCGTCGTGTTCGAAGGCGACAGGAAGCTCATCGGAGAAATCCTCGATGTCCGGGTACAAAAGGCCAATGGATTCAGCTTGTATGGCACGCCGGTTCTGGCAACCTCACGCGATCCCAATGGCGATCGCGTCCGCCACAGGACGGATTCGCTGTGGCGAACATGATCTACCATCTGTCCTTGCAAACCGCGGGAATTATCGCGGGCGCGTTTCTTATTTTGATCAGCTTGCCTGGGTTGGTGAAATCCGATCTCACCAGCGTCGCGCAAAGGTTTCCGCGTTCTCATATTGCTGCGGTTGTTCTGCTCAGTATCGCTCTTGTTTGGACCTTTTGGCTGGTCGCGACAATTGAAATGGGCGAATTCTCAGCCTTCCGGCGGCCGCTTCTCATCGCATTGCCGATCGGTTACTTTCTCGCCCTGCGTTTCGTCGACGAGTTTCTTGCCGTGCGCGCGCTTGGCATTCTTTGTTTGCTCGCGGCCGAGCCGCTGCTTGACGCGGCCTTTCTACGTTACGAAACGAGCCGGCTGCTCGTAACTGTGTTCGCCTATCTGCTGATTATTGCCGGATTATTTTGGGTGGCGATTCCGTATGTCCTTCGCGATCAAATCAGCTGGAGCACGCGGAGCGTTCTCCGCTGGCGCTTCCTGCATGTCATCGCGTTCATTTACGGTGGGGTAATTCTGACCTTCGCATTTACGCGGTACTAACTTGTAGCGGCGGTCTGTGACCGCCGATGACGCCGTCGATTTCGGCGCTCGTAAAGCGCCGCTACAGTAGAGCATGAACCGCATTCTGGTTATCCGTGGCGGCGCGATCGGGGATTTCATTCTCACTCTGCCAGCATTGAAGGCCCTGCGTGACGCGTATCCGCACGCGCACATCGAGATCCTCGGTTACAAGCACATTACAGTGCTTGCGGAAAATCGGTTCTACGCGCAAGCCGTTCGTTCGATCGAATACGGACCGCTCTCCAGTTTTTTCGCGAAGAATTCCGAATTGCCTCCAGAGTTGGCAACGTATTTTGCGAGTTTCGATTTGATCATTAGCTATCTCTACGATCCGGATGGAATCTTTGAGAATAATCTGCGCCGGTGCGGCGTGGAAAACTTCGTTCGTGGTCCGGCAAAGATCGAAAAGGGTGAGCACGCGACGCGACAACTCGCACGGCCGATGCAAGAAACAGGCCTAACCGTAGCGGACCTTGCCGCAAAAGTTTATCCGTCGAGCGAAGACCGACATGTTGCAGCCAAATTTCTCAGCAATCTCTCCCGGCCAATTACCGCTTTTCATGTTGGCAGCGGAAGTGAAAAGAAAAGCTGGCCGCTCCAAAATTGGATCGACATCGGAAATCATCTGCTTGGCTCGGGCGATTTTAACGGCTCGCTCGTCATCGTGTCCGGCGAGGCCGACGAAGAGCGTGCGAGACAGTTGCGAACGGTTTGGAGAAACGATCGCGTCCGGTTTGCGAAAAATCTGCCGTTGCCGGAGCTCGCGGCGCTGTTCGAGCGCGCGATTTTCCTCGGGCACGACAGCGGAATTTCGCAGCTTGCCGCCGCCGGCGGTGCAAATTGCATTTTGCTTTTCGGTCCGAGCGATCCGGAGGTGTGGGCGCCGAAAGGCAAGAACGTTTGCGTGATACGATCGAAGAGCGGCGCGATGGAAGATATCGATACCAGCGCTGTCAGAAAATCGCTAACTGAACTTTGTCAGAGTGATTACGGACAAGAGTGAGACATTCCTCCCGCCTTCGCCATGGCTACGGCGTGGCAGGCGACTCCGCTCGGAATGACAAAAGGCTGATCAGGAGCTGATGCGCATCGGCATCAGCACGTAGAGAAACGGCGTCTGAATTTTCAACACGCCCGGGCTCATCTCGTCGATGAGATCGAGAAAGATTTCCTCCTCGGTGAGGGCGCGCAGCGGTGCCATAAGAAATTCCGGATTAAACGCGATGGAAAAATCGCGTCCTTTGTAGGCGACAGCGAGCGATTCCTTGGCCTCACCGACCTCCGGGGTGTTGGCCGTGATGTCGATGTTGTTCTTGCTGAAGTTCAGCTTGATCGAGTTGGATTTGTCGCTTGCCAGCAACGAGACGCGCCGCAACGAATTCAGAAACGTCTCGCGCTCCAGTGTGACACGCTCTTTTGCTTCCGATGGGATGACCTGTTTGTAATTTGGATAGTTGCCTTCGATCAACTTGGAGACGAGCAGCGTCTTGTTGAGGTCGAATGCGATTTGCCCGCTACCCATGCTCACTTTCACGTCGCCGTCGTCGGTAAGCAGGCGCTGTAATTCCGTGACCGCTTTCGTCGGGACGATGATGTCGGCTTCATGGCTGCGCGGGAATTCCAGTTCGATGTCGAGCATGGCAAGCCGGCGGCCATCCGTGGCGACAAGGGTAAGTTTGTTGTCCTTGAAACTGAAAAGAACGCCGTTGAGCACGTAGCGGGTTTCGTCGGTCGAGATGGCATAGGAAGTTTTGCGCAAGCCATCGTGCAGATCCTTCTGGCGGATCGTGACGACTTTAGCGTCTTCAAATTTCGGCAGCGGTGGAAACTCTTCCTCGGGCAGGCCGAGAATTTTGAAAAAGCTTTGCCCACTTCGAATGGATGCAGCGTTCTTTCCATCAACCTCGATCCGAATTTCGCTGGAAGGCAGCTCACGAATGATGTTGAACAGACGACGCGCCGGGAGCGTGGTGGCGCCTTCCTTTTCCACCTCCGCTTCGAAACTGCCCCGCACACCTACATCGAGATCGGTCGTGGTGAGATGCACGTCTTTGCCGTTGGCCTGCAACAAAACGTTGGAAAGAATCGGAAGAGTGGTGCGTGTGCTGACTACGTTTTGGACCTGTTGCAGACCTTCAAGCAGTTTTTCTTTTGTGACATTGAATTTCATGATGGAAAGGAGCGCTTAAGATGTAAGGCTTTCGATTTTATTCGGCAACCGCAAAGTCGTAAGCGCTAAGATCGACAAATCAGTATCGGCTGGCCCGAACCGCCCGGGCGACGCCCCTACCTCTGCAACGAACTGTCGATAAAGGATATCGTCTGCCGAATATTGTTCTGCTCGCCCATGCGCTTTTTCACGAGTTTGCAGGCGTGCAGGACTGTGCCGTGATCGCGTCCGCCAAATGCCTCCCCGATTTCGTTCAGCGACGCCTTGGTCAGTTCGCGGGCCAGATACATTGCGACCTGTCGCGGAAAGGCGATGCTGGCCGGGCGCCGTTTGCTCGTCATATCGGCCACCCGCACATCAAAATGTTCGGCTACGCGTCGCTGGATTTGTTCGATCGTAATCGAATGCCGTCCTTCTTCCTGCAAGATATCTTTCAGCAGATGCTCGACGACCTCCTGCGTCAGCTCCTTTCCGCTGAGCGATGCAAAGGAAGCCACGCGCATGAGCGCGCCCTCGAGACGACGCACGTTCGAGCGAATGCGGTTGGCGATAAACTCGAAAACGTCATCCCGCAGCTTGATCTGCAACGTGCGCGCTTTTTTGCGCAAGATGGCCATGCGTGTCTCGATGTCCGGTGGCTGAAGCTCAGCAGTGAGTCCCCATTCGAAACGCGAAACCAGGCGGTGTTCCAAATTCGCGATCTCCGAAGCGGGCCGGTCGCTGGAGAGCACGATCTGTTTATGTCCATCGAAAAGAGTATTGAAAGTGTGAAAGAATTCTTCCTGGGAACGCTCTTTGCCGCCAAGAAATTGGATGTCGTCGATTAAGAGGAGATCGGCCTGGCGATAACGCTTTCGGAACTTGACCAGATTACTGTGCTGGATGGCGTCGATGAACTCATTGATGAACAGTTCGCTGGAGAGATACATCACCTTGGTATTCTTCTTCTTCGTCCAGACGTATTGGCCAATGGCCTGCATCAGATGTGTCTTGCCGAGACCGACGCCGCCGTAAATGAATAGCGGGTTGTAAGTACGGGCTGGCGTCTGCGCGACCGCCAGGCTGGCGGCGTGCGCAATCTCGTTGTTAGGGCCGACCACAAACGATTCGAACGTGTTCCGCGGATTGAGCCCCGCCACGCTCGCCACGGCTTTAGTGTCGCGCGGCGGCTCGGGTAAAATCTCTTTAAGCGCGGCGGTATCCTCTATCGGAATTTGCGTTGCAAGTCCCGACGGGGAGGAGAACTTTACGCCGCGCGGGCCGCCCAGAGTCGTGATAATGGCATTCTGCAAAGCGGCCATATAATTACTCTCGATCCAAAATTGATAGATATTATTTGGAACGCGAAAAGTGAGCGAATTATCACTGGCCTCAACCAACTCAACGGCGGAAAACCAGCGCTTGAACGAATCGGCACTCACCTGCGACTTCAACGTGGCAGACAATCGCTGCCATAGTTGAGTACATTTCTTGTCCATAGCAACTTGTTAACACTGTTACATAATTGCCACAGAGGCTGATACCGGAGAAAATCGCGCCACGAAAGCGGAGCGACATTGGGAGGATCCCCGGTGCAGTTCCTCGAGGCAATGCTGAAAAAAAACGATCAAAATGCGTAAATACGAGGGAAAATCCAATTCTGCCCGGTTCGGCACTGAACTGGTTGCAGCGAGATAGAGGCTCACACGGGGTCGTTTCTCTGGGGAGGTTTGGGTGTCGTTCATTCTCGCCGATAAAAGTTTCTCAGAAATGTTCACAACTTATTCACATCTGCTCCCCCTCCGCCTGCCAGCGGGCTTGAGATTAGAAACCAGCGCGAAAATCGACAAGAAAAAAACTGAAATTTATTTTTTGTCGCCCCAAAAAAAATCTTGACTGAAAAAGGAGAACGAGCGTGTCCCGGAATGGCAAATCTGATCCTCGTTGCGCGCAGTTGATTTCGAGAGTCCAACGAAGGCGCGACGAGTTGACCAAATTAGCGCGTATGCGCATTTTTGCCGACTTCAGAGTGCCAGGAGACGCTCTGCGAACCGCAAAATGCAGACAAGGCAAGCGAAAATGACGACTTGGAAAGCAAACTGCGTCATCAATTTCATGCAGAGTCGAGCGATCCGACGAATTCTAACGACCGGCTTGACCGTCTTCTTTCTTTCCATGTCACACACGTACGCTGTCGAAGAGCTGTTGCCGCCATTCGGCTTTCGCTGGAATGATTCCATGGCGCGCGTGGAAGCCGTGCTCCACGGTGCGAAAGCGAAAATCGCGTCGCGCAAAACAACGGAGAACCGGGATGTTTGGACAGTGGAAGGCCTGGTTCACCCCGGATTGAAGCGCACGCTCTTTACTTTTAAGCAGAGGGCGCTGGTCGCAGTGGAGCTGCAATATGAGTATCCGGACTGGACAATCGAGCGTTACAACCAGCGGATGGGAGAAATTCGCAAATATTTCGACGACAAATACGGGACGGGAAAACTAGTCTCCCGTTCTCGCGACACCGATACCGACGTTATCCAGACGCTTGTCGGTTATCAATGGATGGTCGGCGCGACGATGCTTGAGCTTTTTTATTTCTCGGCGCAACACGACACGCTGGTTTACCGCACGATTACGGTCGATTACAAAGCGCTCTGATCTTGGAGACGCTTCGCTCTGCGAAGCGCGGCGCCGACGTATTCAGAGCATACGCGTCGCGTCGCCCAGAGGTCGACGGCTACAGCGTAGTCTCGCTCACCAGTGATACTTCGTCTTCCGGACGGATGCGCTTGCCGCGTTTTGTTTCCTTTTGCAAGCGTTTCAAGCGGCTCGACAAAGCGGCCTTTGCTGCCGAATTCATCCGGTCAATGAAAAGAATTCCATTAAGATGATCGACTTCATGTTGAATCGCGCGCGCGAGCAAGCCGCTGGCTTCGATATCAATTTTGTTGTCCTCCAAAGTTTGCGCGTGGACGATTATTGATTTCGCGCGCTCGATTTCGCCGGTAATTTCCGGGAAGCTCAAACAGCCTTCACTTCCAATCTCGGTCGCGCCGCCGGCCACCTCGATTTCCGGATTGATCAATACGAGCGGCATTGACGTCTTTGGATCGACCTCTTTCCCGTTGAGCTTCATCGTGCTCGCCCGATCTTCGACTTCTGAAACGTCGAGCACAGTCAGCTGCAACGCCTTACCAACTTGCTGTGCAGCCAGGCCTATGCCATGGGCGGCATGCATCGTCTCGATCATGTTGGCGACCAGCTCGCGAATGTGATTGTCGATCTTTTCGATCTGTTTGCCTTTCGTCCGCAGGATCGGGTCTCCGTACTGGAAGATCGACAATATCATTTCTCTTCGCGAGTAAAGGCCGGCAAATTCTTCACGCCCGCCAACTTTAACGCATCCATCACTTTGATGATCATGCCGAAGGAGGCCTTTTTGTCCGCTTGCAGCGCGAGCGCGGACTTGCGAGTTTCGGGCAGACCGCGCACCGCGCCCTCCAGTGCGTCCACGCTCGTGGCTCGGCCGTCCAGTTTGATGTCGTCATTTTGATCGATACTGACAATCGCGGGTTCGAGTTCACCCGGCTGTTTCTGCGCCGTTTTGGACTCCGGCAGATTAATCTGAACTTCCGGTTGGTCTTTTTTAAACGTCGTCGAAACGACAAAGAAAATCAGAAGGATGACCAGAATATCGACCAGGGAAACGATAATAATGGTGGGCGCTCTGCGTTTGCGGACGACGAAGTTCATAACGTGGGATGTGCCGCACGTTTCACACCACTGGCGTCGGCGTCGGCGCCGATTCCAGCGGCGGAGATTTAATCGGCATCACGTCGCGGGAGGAGCGCCCATAGTAGCATTTGCTGATTAATTCGACGACAAGCGTTTCCATTTCGACCGACATCACTTCCACCTTTTTCGAGAAATAACTGAAGGCGATCAACGTCGGCACCGCGATAGAAAGTCCAAACACAGTTGCATTCAACGCTTCGGCAATGCCGAGCGCGATCTGACGCGTATCGGATGCGCCTGAACTCAAGCCGAGATGGGAAAAAACGTGCACCAAGCCAGAGACCGCGCCAATCAAACCGAGTAGTGGCGCGATGCCGGTGATCACTTCAAGAACGATGAGACCTTTCTCCAAGCGAACCATTTCGTGACGCGCTCGTGTTTCCACCACTTCCACGTTCTCCGAACGCGGCCCGCGCAAGTGCTGGAGCGCAACACGCGCGATCCGGGCCAGCGACGATGGATCATGGTGCACGAGCCGCGACAGCCGCTCCGGACTCCCGCCGGGCACGAGCCGTTCGATTTCGTCTTGGATCACGAGCGGCATCACATTTTTTTCTCGCAAAGCAATGCCGCGTAAAATGATTGTCGTTACCGAAACGATCGAGCATACGAGCAGAGGCCACATAAACAGCCCCCCCTTGACGAAAAAGCTCATGATCGTCCGCACGGTTTCCGGCGCTTCGGCAATTATTAACGATGCAATCATTAGTTCGGATAAATCGTGAACGGAATATCCATGTCCAAACCCTCGGCAGGCAGCGTGGCCGCTAAATCATCCGGCATCGGGGGCAATTGCGCCTCCTGAATCGATTGGATACAGACATTTGCCAAGGCCTCGTTTGCTGTGTTTTCGACGACCTTGAGATTCTTCACCTCTCCGCTCCGGTCTACTGTAAACACCACGCGAGTAGTGCCGATGCTGATCAAGTCAATGCGTTGATCGAGATAGGTGTACCAGCGGGAGCCAACCGCATCGAGGAGAAACTTCATGTAGCGCCCGAGCGGCGTGCCCAGCGCATTAACAGACGAAACACCTCGGTTTGTGATCCGGCCCGAGATGCGCGTTCGATCCTTGTAAGGGCGATAAGCCGATGCTGCGGCAGTGGAGGGCTTAACCGCCGGAGTGGGTCTTGCGGTTAATATCGCAAATTGTTCCGCTGCGGAAATTGGAGCCGGTTGCAGGGTTGGTTGCGGAACTGCCGAGGGCGCCGGAGTTTCCTGTGGCGCTGCACTGGGCTGAGGCTGCGCCCCGTTCGTTTGAAGTGAGGACGCATGTGTTTCCAGATCGACAAACGGTCGATCCTTGCCCGTTTGCGAGGGCAACGGCGCTTCGCCAGTCGCAGGAAGTTCGCTCGCCGCAATCGAGTTCGCGTTCGATTCAAATGTTTTTTCCTTCGGCGGCTCGGCCGATTTTTTCGACTCGTCTGTCTCCATAAAAGCGGAATTCTTTGGAACGAGCGGCACCGGCGAAAGATCGACAAAAGTCAGTTGGACCGGCTTGTCCTCGATCGGGACAGCTGGCGAGAAAACTCCGCCGAAGACAGCCAGCAAAAACGCAATAACCAGGTGAATGAAAATCGCCGCGAGCAACGCCCACAAAACCGCTCGAGCGTTGGACTCGTGATCGATCGTTCGGTTGCCCGGCTGGGCGAACATGATGTCAGCCGTCGTCATGCAGAGCGGTCTGTTAATGATAAAAAAGGATTCAGAGGTTTCCTCAGTTCAAAGCTTCAACCTTATCTCAGCCCG
>WNFR01002740.1_pt1 | contig 21243 bp, 21 predicted proteins | sample 5400221 | NCBI WGS metagenome assembly WNFR01 (sample SAMN13153357, study PRJNA577476) | soil metagenome | isolation source: 40 cm soil under Madrone tree | place: USA:California | collected 2016-06-14 | reverse complement strand
CTGTTGGTCGTAATTAGTTCCTCAATTTTGGATTTTTGCAACCGCTGAATCGCAACATCGACAAGGACGGCATGGGAAACACCGGCATAAATCTTCAGCGCGCCGCGCTTTTTCAAGAGTTCGGCCGCGGAAGTCAGCGTCCCGGCCGTCTCGGTCAGATCATCGACCAACAGGATATCCCGATCTTTTACTTCGCCGATCATGTAAAGGGCCTCTGTTTCCGTCGCGCTCCGGCGTTCTTTTGCCACGATGGCCAAATTAGCGCCGAGCGCATCCGCGTAAGCCGACGCCATTTTCAGTCCGCCCAGATCGGGTGAGACGACAACAGTTTTACCCGCAGTCAACCGCTGCCGCAAATATTTGATCAGCACCGGCAGCGAATAGAGATGGTCGACCGGGAGATCGAAAAACCCCTGCACCTGTTGCGCGTGCAGATCCATTGTGAGCACCCGATTAACACCGGAGGCGTGCAGCAGGTTGGCGACTAATTTCGCCGTAATTGGAACACGCGGCTGATCTTTGCGGTCCTGTCGCGCGTAACCGAAAAATGGAATCACCGCTGTGATGCGATCGGCGCTGGCGCGTCGGGCCGCGTCCACCATGATAAGCAGCTCCATCAAGTGCTGATTGGTCGGCGGACAAGTCGGCTGGATAATAAACACGTCGCGGCCACGAATATTTTCTTCGATCCGGACGTACGTTTCGCTATCCGGAAATGAGCTAATTGTCGCCTGCCCGAGGGGCACGCCGATGTAACTGCAGATGCGCTCGGCCAGTTCGCGGTTGGCTGAGCCGCTGAAGACTTTCATTTCTGGTTGATGCGCGAACATGCCGAGCGCGCTAAGTTAGGCGCGCAAGATCGACAATAGCAAACGAAGAATGCGTCGCGCTTGCCATTCGACCAAAGTTCCCCGAAAAGTATGTAGTTTTCCCGGCCCCATGACCAACACCGACGCTATCCGAGTAGAACGTCCGACGACCAATTCACGGCTATTCGCGCACACGCGCTGGGACGCGGTGCCGGCACTGGCAGGCCTTTTTCATCTCGCGTATTTCTTCGGGCTGTTCTTTCTCTACCCGCGCGCGCCCCTCTGGGTAATGCTGATTCTCGGATTTATTTATTCGCTCATGGTCAACGCGAACATCAACGGCATCGGCCACAATTTCATTCACAACCCATTCTTCCGCCCCCAACTGCTCAACCGCCTCTTTGGAATCACTCAATCGATTGCTTGTTGTTTTTCGCAGACCTATTACGACGCCGTACACATGCAGCATCACAAAGGCAACGCCGACAGGCCGGACGAAAACGGCGAGACCATCGATTGGATTTCCATTTACAAACATGGTCACGACGGCGAAGCGGAAAATGCGTGGAGTTACGTGTTCCTTAGTTTCTTCCGCGACGACATCGGTGCAATTAAAAGGGAATTGCGCAAGCGCGGTGCAAAAGAATTGCTCTGGGGAAACATCGAGCTCGCCGCTTTCGCGACCACGCTTCTGGTGATGTTCCTGTTCAATTGGCGCTACATCATTTTTTATTTCCTGCCGTTCTTCTATCTCGGCCACTGCTTTAGTTACTTGAACGGTTATTACCGGCATTACGGCGCCAACCCAGACAAGCCGGTCGCATGGGGTGTAAGCAGTTACGGCAAAATCTACAACTGGCTTTTCTTCTACAACGGCTATCACGCCGAGCACCACTTCCGTCCGAAAGTGCACTGGATCAAAATGGAAGGGTTCCATCGAACCATCTCCGATTTGCAAAAACAGGAAGGCGTGCGCGTAATCAAGCGCGCGCATATGCTCGGCTTTCTTGATCCCGATTTGCCGAAACGCGGCGAGCGGTCAATCGAGCCAGTGGAGAGCGCCGCGCCGTCGGCCTCTTAAGGACTTGGAGGGACATGCTCTGTCATGTCCCATTATTTTAGACGCGACGGAGCGCATACCTCCATTATTTCGCGAAACTCGCGCGCAACTTTTCCTTCTTCGACTCGCAATCTTCTCTCAGCCGTCGAATCTCTGCCGCGAGCTGTTTCTCGAGCGCCTCGACTTCTTCGAATTTCTCCGCGTTCTGTGCCTGGTGGATCTGGTCTTTCAAAAAAACTTCCTTCTCCGCGATCTTCGCCTGAAACTGTGAATCGATCTCGGCGATCTGTTTTTTCTGATCGTCGCTTAGCGTGACGCTTGGCGAAGCTTTTTGCAGCCGCTCCATCGCCAGTTCGTAAGCAGATTTCATCAAACTTTTCCTCCAAATCTAAATCTCAGTCTTACTCTTGCTCCCCATCGCAACATCGACAAGGTAGAATAGTGAAGATCAAACTCCTCAGCATCGACTTCGACGGCACTCTCGTTTCGCGGGTGAGCGAGCCGGTGCTGGATCGCCAGTGCATGGAGCTGATCCGCGAACTGCAAAATGCGGGTGCGCTTTGGGCGGTCAACACCGGTCGCTCGGTTGATTTACTCGAATCTGGCCTCGCCGATTTCTCTTTTCCGATCCGGCCCGATTTTATTCTCACGAGCGAGCGCGATGTATTTCGGCCCGGCCAAAACGGTGAAAAATGGGAAGCCTTTGGAGATTGGAACGACCGCTGCGCACGCGAGCACGCGGAGTTGTTCGGTTCATCACAATCCGTGCTGGCCGAAGTTGTCGACTTCGTGAACCAAAAAACCAAGGCCCGCATGATTTACGAAGTGAATGACCCCATTGGCTTGATCGCGAGCAGCGAAGAAGAAATGGACCATGTAACCGACTTCATCGAAAAAGCGCGCCAGAAACAGCCGAAGTTCAACTATCAGCGAAACACAGTTTATCTTCGGTTTTGTCACGCCGACTACCACAAAGGCGCGGCGCTGGCCGAACTCGCGCGTTTGACTGGCATTTCGCGCGAAAACATTTTCGCCGCGGGCGATCATCACAACGACATCTCGATGCTCGACGGCAAAGTCGCGGCGCTCCCGGCATGTCCGGCGAATATTTTCTTCTATAGCGGCGCTCTGCGAGCGCCGTTGTCATGTCGAGCGGAGTCGAGACATCTCTTAACATTCGCGAGCGCAGCGAGAACAAAGAAATAGTAAGAGATTCCTCCACTTCGGTCGGAATGACACGGGTTCGACCGTCATAGACCGTCACTACAAGTCCGCGGTTGAAAGAGCCAAAGGCGCGTCGGCTTCGATTTTTCCGGCGAAGCGGTTTGTCATGTAAGTTAACAACAGGACCCAGAACGAAAGCGCCAGTCCGAAGAGCGGGAATTGGAGCGCAAGCGGCAACGAGTAGATGATTGCCATTAACGGAATCCAAACCGCCCAGGTCGCGACCAAAGTCGGGATGATTTTGCCGCGGTAGTGTCGCCAGGTAAAAAGATCGCGCACCGGACGCATCGAGACACCGCTGTTTTTCCATTCGTAAGTGAGCACGCCGAAAGGCGCGGCAAAAAAAGGATTGTAGCCCAACTGGTCGACGCAAATTTTTGCGATTACCACCGGCAATGTTACGACATCGCCGAGCCAGGTCGCTTCACTGCGGTATAAAAGATCGACAAGTGAGCCATCGAATCCCCAGACCGGAATCGTGAAGAGTAAATTGCGCAGGTTTCTCGAATTTGGGCGCCCCCGTTGAAAGAAAAGAACCAGGAACAATTCCGGGATCAGCGCGCCCGCGGCGATTGAGGCGGCGATGACAAAGGCCAACCCATGGCTGCGCTTGAATTCGGCAAGCTGAGTCAGCACCGATGAAACTGTATCGCTGGTGTAATAGGCGATCAGCAGCCCGAGCATGATCGCCTGGATAACCAGCGCCGGAATTGCGTTCGCCTTTGCCGCCTGCCAGCCGATGCTCAGAGGCGCGCGTTCGCATTGCATAATCGCAGATTTCTTCCGCGATGATGCATCCATCAAGCCATTTTCCTTCGAAAATGATCGGACGCGGTTGACCGCGCGAAATCCTCTTTCACACTCAAACTATGTTCATTAGCCAAAAACTTCTTCGTTATCCTGCGATTTTCTCATTGCTCATTCTGGCAGGCTGCGCCCAGCAGCCGCTCAGTTCCATTGATCGCAGCAAATACAAGACGGTCGCGCTCGATCCGAACATCAAGGCTCCCGACCATTACGTTTATCGCGACATCACCGGGAAACGGTCGCGTGGAATCGTGGGCGGCGTTTTGGGACTGTTAGTCGGCGCGGCTTCGGAAGGTCCGGGATTTCACCGGTTCGATGCCGCCGCGTCGAAGAACCCGATCGAGATTCGCGCGGTCGTCCGGCGTCATATGGAAAACGCGCTGCGCACTTCGCAGTTGCTCAAAGTTGTGCCGACAAATGCCGATACGACATTAAAGATCGACATTCAGGGTTACGGCGTCGGTCCGGTTAACGGCCGAGAACTTGGCGGAATCATCGCCGCGCGGGCGACATTGACCGGTCGAAATGGAACGGTCATTTGGAAAAAAGACGAATGGGCGACAAGTAACGCGACTGCCTTGTTGGAAAATATCGAAGCGAATCCGTCACTTTGGCCGCGAATGGCTAACGAAGCCGCCGAAGCGTTAGCCAAAAAGTTAGTGCTCGTCACCAGCAAGACAACACGAACGGCCGCAGAGCCATTCATGTGAAATCGATTTTCGGATCGAAACAACTTTGTTTCGTCACGGCTGCCATTGCGGTCTTGGCTTTAACAGGATGCGAGACACCCGAACCGCGGCCGGCCGGCGTCTCGCGCTTCGTCTCATTTTCGGTCACGCCGCTTTATCCGAAAAGTTACGAGATCGTGGCAGGCAGCATGCATTCGATCTGGGGCCACTTCGGCGTCGAAGAATTGAAAGCGGCCTGGCAGAAAAAAGCGTTGCTCGTCGCCAATGGCCGAAAGTTTAAGGCCTCGCCATTAGTGGTGCGCGATAACGAAACCGACATCGGCGGTGCGCCATCGAAATCGCGCAGCGTCTCAGGGACAATTACCCTGATCGATTAACGACGGCGGCAATCGCCTGAGTTACCATTTCACACTCGCGTTCGGACCGGTCCCATTTCCGGCCCCGAGGCGGCCTTCATCTGATACCTTTTCGCCAGGAACAGCAGTTTGATCGCTGGCCGTGTTGGTGCTGGGCAGGAGGCCGCTGCACGCGTTCAGGAAAAAGGCGATCGCCAAAAGCAGGACGGTGTGGATGGCAAAACGTTTAATCACACAACGAAGTTAAACACGATTTTGTTGTTCTCCAGTCAAATTCATCATCCGGCGGGCGTTTGAAGCGAGGCCGCAGGGCCCGTACACTGCGATGTGGAAAACGAAGCCAAGATCGACATCAAGTCTCTGTCGCTTGACGAGTTGCAAAAAAAGCTTCGCGAATTCGGCCAGCCCGCGTATCGCGCCCGGCAAATCATCGACTGGCTTAACACAAAACGTGTGACCTCATTCGAGGAAATGACAAACCTGCCGCGCGATTTACGCGCAGAACTCGGAAAACAATTTGCCTTCGGCAAGATCGACATCGTCCGCGTGCTTGGGTCGCAGGACACGACGAGAAAGTTTCTCTTCCGGTTGAACGATGAAAACCTGATTGAAACCGTCCTGATCCCGGCGTCACCCGCGCTCTACGGAGCAAAATCGGATCGCCGGACCATTTGCATATCGACCCAGGTCGGCTGCGCTTATGGCTGCAAATTTTGCGCGAGCGGGTTGGAAGGGTTCTCGCGGAATCTGCGCCCGAACGAGATTGTCGATCAAATCGTTGCGGTCGAGCGCGAGACCGAAGAGAAGATCGACAACATCGTTTTCATGGGGATGGGCGAGCCGCTCGCCAACTTGGACAACTTGATGCGCGCGATCCGGATCATCAACGCGCCGTGGGGTCTCGGCATCGGCGCGCGCCGCATTACCGTTTCGACCAGCGGTCTTGCGCCGCAAATTCGAAAACTTGCCGATGAACCGTTGCAAATCCGTGTCGCCATTTCTTTGCACGGCGCAACCGACGAAGTGCGCGATCAAATCATGCCGATCAATCGCAAATACAACATCGACACATTGCTTTCGGCTTGCGACTACTATGTCTCTCGTAAAAAACAGCGGCTTACTTTCGAATACATTCTCATCGCCGGCGTGAACGACGCCGAGGAGCAAGCACATCTGCTGGCGCGACACGCCCGACGGCTCTCGGCGAAAGTGAATTTGATTCCCTACAACACCGTTGAAGGCCTGCTCTGGTCGCGACCATCGCGCAATCGCCAGGAAAAGTTCTTGTCGATCTTACGCGCAGAAGGGATTCCCGCGACCCTTCGTCGTGAGAAAGGGCACGACATCGACGCGGCCTGCGGGCAATTGCGATTACAAACAAAGCGGGAGCTCCAAGTTTTGTAGGGGGGCTCGACAGAGTTTCATCCACCCGAAAAAATTTTGCGCGGGGACGGAAGCTGGCCTAGATCAAAGTATGTCCGGGTACGAGCACGAGCCCGATCGAGTGTGGGATGAATACGAGTGGGAGCGTTTTCTGCAACAGCAGGACCAGAAGACCGAGAAATATATGGAGCTGCTGGAAACGTATCTGGATGATCCCCGGCGCGACGAGATCATCGCGCGCGAAATGGGCTGGACGCAGTTGCTTGATGGAAAAGACTGGAGCGCAGAAGTTGATGCGCTGTTGAAGGACGACTGGCATTCGGACGATGAAGACAGCGTGTTGGACGATGACCAGCAGACGTCGCCCATTGAAAGTTTCGAGGACCACAGTCTTTATCGCGCCGCGTTTGCACTGACGGTTTGGATCGACAAACTTTTCGATCAAGACACAGCGCTGCAAAACGAGCCCGCGGCAGTGAAATTGGCCACTCATTCGGCGCTGGCCAGCGCGAAGCTGGCCGCGGCTTTGAGCGATGAGGATGTCGATGAAATTGGGATGACGATCGCTTATTTGAAGCGCGCGCTGAAAGCGATCACGGTGTCGATGGAAGCGGGGGCGAAACTTTTCTCCGAGAAGCTGATCGCCGCCAGGCAGTACTCGGTCTTAAAGCAGAGGTTGTTTCAGGTGCGTGACGGCATCATCAGTCTGATGGGGGAATATCGCGGCGAATGGCGACGCCGTTTCGGCTCCGAAGGCTTTCGGAGTTGAATGAAATAGGGGCCCGTTCCGTCCAATAATGCAAAGGGAAACGACTCTGGCTCAAGCCGATGTATCGGAACTGGATTTGGTCAGGCGGTGTCAAGCCGGCCAGGCCGAGGCATTTGATGAGCTGGTAACCCGTTACCGGACACGAGTTTTCGCTATGATTTACAACATGGTCCATAACGAACAGGACGCCTGGGACCTGGCGCAGGAGAGCTTTATCAAGGCGTGGAAATCGATCAAACGCTTCCGCGGCCAATCCTCCTTTTACACCTGGATCTATCGGATCGTGATGAACGTCACCATCGATTGGCTCCGCAAGAAACATGTCAAAGGCGCGGGCGCAGAGTTCGACGACGCCCTTCAATTGAAAGAGATCGATCCCGCGGCCAAGACCGTGCCCAAGGCAGATCCGCTGCCGCACGAGCGAATGGAGCGGAGGGAAATCCGGGCCAAGATCGACAAGGCAATCGCGCAACTTTCTCCCGAACATCGGGCTGTCATTTTAATGAAGGAAATCGAAGAAATGCAATATCACGAGATTGCGGAAACGCTGGGCTGCTCGATCGGCACAGTGATGTCGCGCCTGTTTTATGCGCGCAAGAAACTGCAGAATTTATTGAGGGACGTATATGAAAACGTTTGAAGAAAAATGGACGGCCTGGCTCGATGGCCAGTTGACCGGCAAGGAGCTAATCGATTTCGAAGCCTCTTTGCCGGACAAGGCCGCGGCCGAAGCGGAAAAAAGTGAAGCGCACAAGCTCGGTTCGTTCTTGAAAGAACAGCTGGGCGCGCAGGCATTGAGCAACGCGGATTTTTTCAATCATCAATTGCGCGAGCGAATCGCACGTGAGACCGCCACCCAAGATCGGCCGGCCTTCGCCTGGCTTCGGCGCGGCCAGCATGGTGAAAGATCGACACGGTGGACGATTCGGCGTCTGGTTTGGTCGGGCGCAACGTCGCTCGCGATTTTCCTGATTTGCGCCTTCCTTGTAATGCGGGAGAAAAATCCAGGCGAGCAATCGGAATATCTTACCCAGATCCTGAACACGCGAGTCGACCCGGCAATTAGTCCAAACGCGACCATCTCGATTTTCGAGACCAAACAAGACAAGGTCACGGTGCTGTGGACTGAGGGACTGCAGTCATTACCGTCCGACTACGCCGCAAGATAAACGAGTCATGCATAGCAGACTCCTGCTCATCGCCGCTTGCTTCGCGCTGGCGATAAGCACGGTGTCGGCCGCAGAAACAGCGCACATCGTTTGGAGCGGTCTGGTCATTGCCGAGAACGTGCAGCAGCCGACGCCAATTCCCGAGGAGTTGACTCGTATGGAACAGACGCTGAAGGAACTTTTTGGTTACAATCAGTTTCAAGTCATCGGCCAATCCAGTAAAACCCTGAAGAGCGGCGAGGAAGACTGGCTCGCCTCCAGCAAATTTTTCGCGTTGCACGTCGACGCCCAGGGTGAGAGCGACGCCGGCTACACCGTCAACCTGAAGCTGTACAAAGAACAGGAGCTTCTGCTGGAAACGGACGCGAAGCTGAGCAAGCGCAGCCCGCTTGTAATAAAAGGCCCGCAAGTCGGCGGTGGCCAATTGCTGCTTGTTTTGGTGGTAGATGCTGGAAACGATCAAGCTCAACACCATCGCCGCCATGCTTCGGATCAATCCAATCCAGTCGTGACTGCCTGGCGTCATTTGCGACGGGTCATCCACGACGTGCTGCCTTAGTCGTTAACCTTGTTTGGAGGTGCAAAGTTCGGTGAGTGCTGTTTACTCACCACCGTGCGCTCTCTGAATCCTTTTTCTCTCTCGGTAATTTCTCTTACATTCGCTGCCAGCGTGAGCGCAGAGAAGCCATTCGATTTCGAGAACACGCCGGGGAAATTGCCCAAGCAAGTCGTCCCGACGGAATACGCCATTCGCATCGTTCCTGATATCGACAAGTTGACCTTCACCGGAACGGAGACGGTGAAGCTAAAAGCGCGCGCGCCAGTTCACCAGCTGGTGCTGAATGCGCTCGAATTGGAAATCGCGAGCGCGACACTCGATGGGAAGGCGTTGTCGAAATCGGCCCTCAAGATCGACAAAGAAAACGAGCTACTGACGATCGCGTTGCCTTCGGAACTCGCAGCCGGCGACCACACTCTCGCGCTCAGTTTCTCCGGAAAAATCAATCAGCAAGGCCAGGGACTGTTTTACATGCGCTACCAAGAGCAAGGCACCAGCGCAAAAAAGATCGCGCTCGGCACACAATTCGAGGCGACCGATGCGCGCCGATTTTTCCCGTGCTGGGACGAACCGAGTTTCCGCGCGCGCTTTCAGCTCACCGCCCTGGTGCCAGAAAACTGGCTGGCTATTTCCAATATGCCGATCGGGTCCGAGACGAAGATCGATAACGGAAAAGAAGTGCGCTTCGCCGCGACCCCGTCGATGGCGAGTTATCTCAACGTTTTCGTGGCAGGCGAACTCGAGCTGATTGAAACGAAGGCAGCTGGCACGCAGATTCGGGTGATCGCCACAAAAGGCAAAGCCGAATGGGGACGTTACGCGCTCGAAAGCACGGCGCAGATTGTAGAATACTTCAACGATTACTTCGGCGCACCGTATCCGTTGCCGAAGCTCGATCAAATCGCAATCCCAGGCGGCTTCGGTGGTGCCATGGAAAATTGGGGCGGCATCACTTACTACGAATCGACGCTCCTTTTCGATCCCGAAAAATCTTCCGCCGAAACGCGGCAGCGGATTTACGAGGTGATTGCGCACGAAACGGCGCACCAATGGTTTGGTGATCTCGTGACCATGGCGTGGTGGGACAATCTCTGGCTCAATGAAGGATTCGCCTCGTGGATGGGAACGAAATGCACCGCGCATTTCAATCCGCAATGGGAAGTCTGGCTCCAGAAAAACATCCCGCGCGATCCGACGCGACGCACCGGCATCTCCAAGGAATTGGCGATGGAAGGCGACGCAAGGTCGACAACTCACGCCATCCAGCAACCGATCGCGACCGAAGCGGAAGCCAACAGCGCGTTTGACGACATCACTTACCGCAAAGGCCAGGCGTTTCTACTTATGCTCGAGAGTTTTCTCGGCGAAGACGCTTTTCGCGATGGCATCCGTCGCTACATCGCTGCGCACAAGAATTCGAATTCGACCACGGCGGATCTATGGAACGCATTAAGCGATGCGTCCGGCAAACCAGTGGGCGAAATCGCAGCGGCCTGGACGGAGCAGCCCGGATTTCCCGTGATCAAAGTGAAGCGCAACGGCGAAAGCGTTTCGCTTACCCAGGAAAGATTCACGATTCATTTCCCGAAAGCGCCGCCACTACAATGGAAAATCCCCCTTACTTATTTTCTCGTCGGCGAAAATAAGCCGCAGACCCGGCTGATGTCTGGCAAGATCGACAACTTGCAAAATATTGCGGTTAATCGCGCACTCAAGTTAAACGCCGAAGGTGCGGGAAATTACCGCGTCGAATACGACGAGCCCTCGTGGAAGCTGCTGCTCGGCGCATTACCGAACTTGGATGTGCCGGACCGTGTCAATCTCTTGAGCGATGCATGGGCTTTCGTGCAGGCGAATCGCGCGCCGCTTTCGGCATATTTCGATCTAATTGAAAAATTGCCCGCTGGCGTCGAGCTGGCCGAGCGCGACCAGATCATTAACGCGTTCAATTATATCAATCGCCTGCTGCTCGGAAATCCAGCGCGCGAGAAATTCCAAAATTATGCCCGTTCAATTCTCCGTCCGAGTTTTGATCAGCTTGGCTGGGATCCTAAAAAAGATGAATCCCCGCGCGCCGCGCTTCTGCGGGCAAGTTTGATTGCCGCGCTTGGCGATTTAAACGATCAAGAAATCATCGCCGGCTGCCGCGAGCGTTTTCAAAAGTACCTTCTCGATCCTGCATCGCTCGCTCCCGATTTGCGGCCATCCGTTTTGTGGGTCGTCGGGCATTATGCCGATGAAGCAACATGGAATCGATTACACGCGCTTGGCGTCAAGACGACGAGCAGCGAGGAAAAACAAAACTACTACGACGCGTTGGCTGCGGCACGCGACCCGAAGCTCGTCGCCAAGTCCCTGCAAATTTCTCTGACCGACGAATTGCCGACCAGTCGGGCGATTTTTCTCGTCGGCAAGGTCGCTCGCGATAGCGATCATCCGGATATCGCGTGGAACTTTGCCAAAGCGAACATGAAAGCGCTTCTCGCCAAAACCGACGCGCTTGGCGCGAACCGTTACGCCCCAAGTTTGTTCGCGTTCTTTTCCGAAAATTCGCGCGCGGATGAATTAAAGAGTTACGCAAAAGCAAATCTGCCTGCGACGAGCGCGCAAGAAGTTGCCAAAGCGGTGGATGAAATCGAGTTCCGCGCCGAGTTCAAATCGCGGCTAACGCCTCAATTGGCAGCGGCGCGCAAATAGCGCGCGATTACAAGCCGGATTGAGTTGGCTCGCTCTCGGGCGTGATCAGCAGCCGCATCGGTATCATGGAAGACTCGTGGAAACCGTGCTTTCGGAAAAATTCCTGGGCGAGGTTCTCCGGCCGATCCGTCAACAACGTGATGCGCAGAAAATTCTTCTGCTTGGCGAAATCGATCGCGTGGTTCAGCAGTTTTGAGCCATAGCCGTGGCTTTGATATTCTTTGTGAATCACCAAATCCTCGAGCAGGATGACGAAACCGCCTTCCGCCGTGCTGATGGTGAAAAGCAAATTAATCATGCCGACAATGGCGCTGTCGCGCCGCAGGACAAAAACGCGTCCGCGGCTGGGCTGTTCGAAAATCAAACGCAATCCGCGAAGCTGCTTCTCTTTGTCCGGCCGGAAATCGCCTTCCTGAGCGAAAAGATCGCCCAGCATCTCGGACAATTCGTCCAGGTCCGCTTCCGTGGCCGGCTCAATCACCACTTTTTCGCTCATCGTCTTCATCGGTTATTCCAAAAATTGCAGGCACTGGCAATCCGAAGATCGACAATCCCCCTCGCTCGCAAGATTGACAAGGCCCTGCTCGTTCCTACTGTAACCGCTCTCGAATCGCGCCCAAATCGTTTTTCGGCCTTATGAAACGCACTTATCAGCCATCCAAGCGCACACGCAAGCGCCAGCACGGGTTCCGCGCGCGCATGAAGACCAAAGGCGGACGGGCCACGCTTGCTCGCCGGCGCCAGCGCGGCCGGAAACGCCTTTTGCCAAAGGGCGTTGAACGACACTACGCGCGACACACGCAGGCTTAGCCTTTCAGTTGTGCAATTGGTTCGATTTCGCGAAGATTGATCTTCGAAGCAAACGCACCGTTAGCTCAATTGGCAGAGCAAGTGACTCTTAATCACTGGGTTGCTGGTTCGATTCCAGCACGGTGCAAAATTTCGTGGCCGGGCGTTAATCAACGTATTTCTGCGCGATTGGCATGCGGCGGCCAACGCCGAAAGCACGCGTGGTCACTTTCAGTCCCGGTGCGGCTTGCTCGCGTTTGTATTCGTTAAGATCGACTCGGCGCTGCACCCAGCGCACCGTTTTCTCGTCGAATCCGTGGGTGATAATGTCGCGCGCGCTCAAATTTTCTTCGACATAGAGCCGCAGAATCTCATCGAGTATTTCGTAGGGCGGCAGCGTGTCCTGATCTTTTTGATCTGGCTTTAACTCCGCGCTCGGCGGCTTGTCGATTGTCGATCTCGGAATTAGTTCGTCCTTGCGACCGGTTCGTGCCGCGTAATCGGAATTGATCCAGCGCCCGAGTTCGTAAACCATCGTTTTGGGCACATCGCTGATCACTGCGAGACCGCCCGCCATGTCGCCGTAAATCGTGCAATAACCGACCGCGAGTTCGCTTTTGTTACCAGTAGTCAAAAGCAAATGCCCAAACTTGTTCGAGAGCGCCATCAATGTCATGGCGCGCAAGCGAGGCTGCATGTTCTCCTCGGTTTCGTTTTCAGAAAGGCCGGCAAAGATTTCCTTAAACTGCTCTTTAAAGACGGCGAACGGCTCTGCAATCGGGATGTGTAGTAATTTGATCCCGAGATTTTTGGCTAGCGTTTTCGCATCCTCAATGCTGCCGGGTGATGAGTACTGGCTCGGCATCGAGACACCCACCACATTCTCCGCTCCGAGCGCGTCGACCGCGATGACGGCACTGACCGCGGAATCAATCCCGCCGCTCAAGCCGAGCACGGCGGATTTGAAATTGCATTTTCGCAAATAATCTTTCAGACCTAACGACAATGCGGCAAAAAGTTCTTCCGGTATTTTGCCTTCGCGAAATTCAAAAACGGCAGTGGTGTTGGTGTCGATGATCGCTTCGTCTTCCCGGAAGCTGGCTAATTGCGCGATCAATCTGCCCGTCGAATTTACCGCGATGGAGTTCCCGTCGAAGATAAGCTGATCGTTGCCCCCGACGGCGTTGCAATAACAAATCGGCCGCTGATAAGCCCGCGCCAGCGCCCCGACCATCTCATGGCGAATAGCGGGCTTGTGCAAACTGAAAGGCGACGCGCTCAAGTTCACGATCAACTCCGCGCCTTGCTCGATCAAGCCGCGGACAGGCTCGACATCGTAGAATGGCCGCGGCAGATAGTGTTCCGTCCAAATGTCCTCACAGATCGTCACGCCGACTTTTTTTCCGCACACATCCAGAACTTCAACACAGCGGGCTGGTTCGAAATAACGGTCCTCGTCAAAAACATCGTAGGTCGGCAAAAGTGATTTGTACGTCTTTCGGATCGGCCGACCTGATTCCAGTAAAGCAGCGGCGTTATGAAACGGCTTGCCGCGTCCTTCATTTCGATCGACGAAACCGACAAGCAACGCGGCCTGACCAACACGAGCATGCAGCTGCCCGAGGATCTCAAGAGTTTCTGGAACAAAGCGCGATTTAAAAACCAGGTCCTGCGGCGGATAGCCTGTGATGGCGAGTTCCGGGGTCAGGACGAGTTCCGCGCCGCCAGCCACCAAACGCTGGTATGCCTGGAGGATCTTCTCAAAATTGCCTCGCAAATCTCCGACGACGGGATTGAGCTGGGCGAAGCCGATTTTCATCCTTTGTTACGCAGATTATGCGTAACACCGCGCGCAGCAATCCCCTTTTGCCAGCTCGCCCGTTTATGGGCCCATCACGGCCCGATGCTTGTAACCCTTGTTCAAAGCATCGTCAGCGCCTTCGACAAATACCTTACCCCACTCGATGAGACCGGCCGCGAAAAAGCCAGCAATCGCGCAAAGAATCACCTTTTGGAAAAAAGTAGCGTGCACGGCTCTTTCAACAGCAGCGGCAGTGCCAGCCACGTCATTCTTTACCAAAAACCCCATTGTTTCGTTTTCATAATCCAGAGGCCGAGGAGCAGGTTGGTGACGGCATGGGTCGAGATGCAGGAAGAAAGTCTCTTCGTGCGGTAAGCCACGCCGTTGTAAAGCGCGCCGGTGAGCAGCGCGGCGATCCAATCCTCCGAAGCGTGCGAAAAACCAAAACCAACGGTCACGACGACAAAAGATACCAGGGAGAATGCCCCAACCGGTACCCGCTCGAAATTTTCATCGATTAGGAAACGAAGAAGGAATCCGCGCCAAAAAATTTCCTCGATGAATGGCACGACCACGGCAAGCCTAAGGAACCGCAGTACAATCGTCATCCAGTAAACTGATGGGCGGGATGCAAAAACGTCCGGATTAAATCCAGTCACACGGGCCGAGGATCCAAGAAACTGTTGCGGCGAAATCCAAATCAAAAAGACGGCCACGCCAATCAAAACAGCGAACGCGATATGCCGCGGCCGCTCGAAATTGTATTCGCGCCAAAACCAAATCAGCAGGCAGCCGCATAAAACCATTTGGGCGGGATAAATCCAGTATTCGGCCGAGCTCAGCCAAAAGTGATCGCCGATTTTCTTTAACCCGCTGTTCAGGAGGAGCAGAGCCGCAAATACCAGTATCGGCAGCAGGTAAGCGGCTATTTTTCGTTTTTCCGGCATAGGATCTGCAACAGCATTTTTGGATGATTCCCGACGCTTCCGGCAAGCCCAATCCGAATGAATCGGACCCGGAAAAACTGCAGCGCCTTCTCGAATTGGAACTGGTTCGGAAGCGGGCCGAATGGAAACAGACAGGTGAACGCTATCGCGCCTTCCGGTCGATGAGTTTTGTCTTTTTATTTCTACTCATTGCCGGTGCACTGGTCGCCGCCTTTTTTGTGTTTTCGCGCATGAACGAACAGCGTTCGAATCAGCGCAGCCCCGACAGCGTGGACGTCGCGAAGCCGTGATTGAGGAGCTACGGAGTCAAAGAGGATGCACCGCCGCTGCCCTTTGCCTGGGCCAATATCCGCTCCGCTTTGCGTTCGGCGATGACAAAAGTGTTGTTCTCACCCAACCTCGACCACGGCCCGCGCGGGACATCCTTAAAATCGACAAATTTCCAGTCGGTCACATCGGTCTCATTTAATCCGAGATAATCGCGGACGGCCGGAGAGACATCGAGGCCGGCGCCTCTGTTCAGGTTCGGCTTGGGACGCTCGTTCCCGAAAACATATTGCCAGTGGTCGGTGCGGAAAGGTCCAGCGTCTTCCCATTGGGCGTAAACGGTTCGGTTGCCTTTGCGAATCGCGATCCAGCGTCCTTTGCACACGGAAACACCCGGTCCCTGATACGCCTCTTTGAACCACGGAATCACGTGCGGCGCTTCGGATCGGTGGCCGTTGGCACTTTTGTCGTTGTAAGGCAGCGCACAATAAAACGGATTTTGCCGCGGTGTGAATTTTACCGGGCTGTAATCCTGACGGCGTTCCGGATTTGGATCGTCGAAACCGCCGTAACTTTTTGCCCAATCCTTGTCCCACGAGCTTGATCGGTTCGGCGTTGGATTATTAGAGCTCGGCATTTCCCCGATCCAAAAGACAGTCGTAACAATCTTCTGCTTCCACGGGTAGGTCTCCGGCTCTGCTGACCCGGCCGAATGCAAATGACGCGGCGCAAATGCGATTGAATCAACGTTGAGCAAAACGTCCTCCGATAACCGCTCCGATTTTTTGCTCAGCTTTACTTTTGCAGGCTCCGCCTTCTCCGCCGTCCCATGCGCGAAAAGCGACGAAATCGACGACAATAAAGCTGCGATAGTGTGGGTGAATGTTCCTGGTTTCATGGTGCCGGCAGCGCAAAGCCCGCAAATATTGGACGCGGCGCTTCACTAAATAATTCGAATAAACTCGCACAGATGCGCGTAGCTCAGACGAATTTCAATCCGATAATAAAGAAACTTCGACGCAAATCTCCGTCGGTCAACCCCGAAAGTCTTCGGGGTCAATAAATTTTCCCGGATTTAAAATCCCGTGCGGATCGACAATCTCCTTGAGTTTGCGATGCAGCTCGCGCACAGCCTCGCTCGTCGCCTCCGGCCACCAGCGTTTCTTGGCCAGACCAATCCCGTGTTCGCCCGTAATGACTCCGCCCCACTCCAATACTTGTGCGAAAAGATCGTCCAGGGCGCGATCCACTTTGTCGCGCACTGCTGTGTCCCGATTGAAACGATCTGCCATAATGTTGACGTGAATGTTGCCGTCGCCGGCGTGCCCGAAACAGGCGATCGGAAATCCATGTTTCGCCTGAAGTCGTTCGGCGAACTCGACAAGATCGACAATGCGGCTGCGCGGCACGACCACGTCCTGATTTAATTTCGTCAGGCCGGTTGCACGCAACGAATTGCTGAACTCACGGCGCAGGGCCCACAACTTCTCGCAATCGGCTTCGCCCGCCGCCATTTCCAAGGCGCTTGGTTTTGTCGCGGCCAACAGTTCGCGAATCGCGGCCGCTTCACTGCGCACGCTCTCCTCCTGCCCATCAAGGTCGATAAGGAGATGCGCGCTGCCCTCGGGAACGATCATCTTGCCGAGATCTTTTCTCGCCGCTTCCAGCGTAAAACTGTCCGCTATCTCAAGCGACGACGGCAAAAATCCGGCCGCAAAAATTTCCTGCACCGCCGCCGCAGCTTGCGCCATCGTTTCAAACGCGGCCGACAGAGTCGCGCGCGCCGGTGGCAGCGGGAGCAGGCGCAACGTGATTTCGGTGACAACGCCCAACAATCCTTCCGAACCGACAAACAACCCGATTAGGTCGAATCCCGTTTTATTTTTATGGACGCGGCCGCCGGTCCGCAGCACTTCACCATTGGCCAGCACGACTTCAAGACCGATCACGTAATTGCGAGTCACGCCGTACTTCAAACAGCGCGGCCCGCCCGCATTGGTCGCGATGTTCCCGCCAATGCTACAATCTTTCATGCTCGCCGGGTCCGGTGGATAAAATAACTTTTGCATCCGTGCCGCCGCTTTCAGATCGGCTGTGATTACCCCCGGTTCCACGATTGCGACAGCGTCCGCGAAACTAATTTCCTTAATGCGGTTCATTCGCATGAGCGAAAGCGCAATCCCCTTTCGCACTGGAACACAACCGCCCACGTATCCGTACCCGGCGCCGCGCGCGGTGACTGGAGTTTTTTTCTGCGACGCGAACGTTAGCAGCTTCGAGACGTCAGCTGTCGATCTTGCAAAAACCACAACCTCCGGAGCTTCGGCGGCGAACCATTTGTCCCCGCTATGCGCGGCGAGCGTCTCGGCATCGCTGGCCACTGCTTCGGCCCCGAGCAGTTTTCGCAATTCGTCCGCAAGTTGCATCCGCGGATTAGTTTAACGGAACGATTTTGTAGTGCCTCGATCGTTCACTGAAATGGGTCAGCAATCGCCGTGCATCGGGATGCATCACCGGCATTTCATAATCTTCACCGGCAAAAAGCTTCACCGCCTCCAACGTTTCGAAACGCAGCAACGTAATGAATTCCACTTCATCACCCGCGTCGCGGATGAACAACTCGGCGCCTTTGTACCCTGGCATATTGCGCCGCGCGATCTCGAGCAGAATTTCTCCGCGCAACAGTTTCTCGTACTTTTCAGCGTTCTCGCGCGTGGTCCAACCGTGCCAAATTCGCGCAATCATCATTACATCCCCATGATTTGATAGCCGCCGTCGACGTAAATCACTTGTCCGGTGATCGCAGCCGCGCCATCGCTTGCCAGAAACACGCCGGTCTCGCCCAGCTCGGCCGGGTCGCAACTGCGCTTCAGCGGCGCGCGCTCCTGATAATGTTTCAACATCTGGGTGAACCCGCTGATCCCGCGAGCGGCGAGCGTTTGCACCGGCCCGGCCGAAATGCAGTTCACGCGGATCTTTTTTGAACCCAAATCGTAAGCGAGATAGCGAGTGGATGCCTCAAGGCTGGCTTTGGCTACGCCCATCACGTTGTAATGGGGCACGACTTTCTGAGAGCCGTGATAAGTCATCGCCACAATGCTCCCGCCGTTTGTCATCATTGGCGCGACTTCGCGGGCCAGCGCGACCAGCGAATAGGCACTGATATCGTGCGCGACCCGGAACGCCTCACGAGTTGTGCTCACGAAATCGCCTTCCAGCGATTCCTTTGGTGCGAACGCGAGCGAATGCAGCATAAGATCGACATGTTCGGTTTCGCCGCGCACTTTTTCGAAAAAAGTTTTGATCTCCTCATCACTGGAAACGTCGCAGGGAAAGAACGGTGTTTTTTCTCCAAACTCGCCGACGAGCTCCTCGACATTTTCTTTCAGCCGCTCGCCTTGATAATTAAAAATCAATCGCGCGCCGGCCGCGGCCCATGCCTTCGCAATCGCCCAGGCGATGCTGCGCTTGTTCGCCACGCCAAAGACTACGCCGGTTTTTCCGGCCAAAACTTGCTGGGTCATAACCGGAAGACAATACGCAGGATTAATTCACCGCAAAGTTAGTGTAGGGGCGAACTACTTGTCGCGCTGTAGCCTTGGCGGAGGCGGATAACCGGCGGACGAATTAATGCGACGCTCATAGAGCGCCGCTACAGAAGAGGAATTTCCAGCATCGCCAAGCGTAGAACGCTGGCTAAAATGCCCGACCATGACTACTCGACTTCTCCTTGTCGTCTCGTCCATTTCAATTTGCAGCGCGTCGATCCTGAAAGCACAGGAAGAAACTCCACCGCCCGCTGGGCCGGTTAGTGGCGCTTCTGCAAGCGCGTCTCCGGTCAGCACGACGCCGCCGTTATCGGCCTCGGTAACACCAGTCCCCTCGCCCGGCGCGCCCCAGCTCAGCGACGTTCTCTTCAAAAACTTGAAGGCGCGCGCCATCGGCCCGGCGGTGATGGGCGGCCGCGTCTCCGACATCGCGCTTGATCCGCGGAATCCTTTTGTTTTTTACGTCGGCCTCGCCCACGGCGGTGTTTTCAAAACAGGCGACAATGGCGTCTCGTTCGATCCAATTTTCGACAAGCAACCGGTGCTTTCGATCGGCGCCATCGCGATTGCGCCGTCGGATTCCGATGTCATTTGGGTGGGAACGGGTGAAGCGAACGATCGTAATTCTTCCGGTTGGGGCAACGGCGTTTATCGGACAACTGACGGCGGCGAGAATTGGCAGAACATCGGATTGAAAGAGAGTCACGCGATTGCGCGCATCGTTGTCGATCCGAAAAAACCGGAAGTCGCTTACGTCGCGGCAATGGGCCATTTGTGGGCCGACGGCGGCGAACGCGGCCTCTACAAAACGACCGACGCGGGCAAAATCTGGAAACTAATTTTGCAGGCGTCGGCACCGCATAATGCCCGCACCGGCTGCGGCGACGTGATTATCGATCCAGCCAATCCGGAGGTTCTTTACGCGACGCTGTATGCGCGACAACGGACGCCATGGAGTTTTTTGTCCGGCCCGGGCGTGACCGGTGGCGAAGACGTGGGCGGCATTTTCAAAAGCACGAATGGCGGCACGAGTTGGAAAAAACTCAGCGGCGGTCTGCCCTCGCAAACCGGCCGCATTGGTCTCGCGATTAGCGCGACCAACCCCAAAGTCGTTATGGCGGTAATCCAGAGTTATGAAGGCGGTTCCGGCCAGATTACCGATCTGCGCAGCAAAAGCGGCGGCGTTTTTCGATCCGAGGATGGCGGCGAAAAGTGGACGCGCGCGAGTGCGATGGACCCGCGCCCATTTTATTTCAGTCAGATCCGGATCGATCCGGCGAACGATCAGCGCGTTTATTTGCTCGGTTTCGCGTTGCTGGTATCCGATGACGCCGGGAAAAACTTCCGGGAAGATCTGACGGAAAAAATTCATCCCGATTGCCACGCGTTTGTTATTCAACCAGGAACGGCTCCGGCACCCAAACCGCCAAAACCGGAAGACAAAAACAAACCGCCCAAGCCGCCGGTTTGTCAGCGTTTGTTGCTGGGCACCGATGGCGGCGTTTATCAAAGTTTCGCCGCTGGCAAAGGCTGGGATCATCTGAATAAAATTCCATCGGGAGAATTTTACCGGATCACACTGGACGATTCCAAACCGTACTTCCGCATCGCGGGCGGACTTCAGGACAACGAGAACTGGGTCGGGCCGAGCGGCGTGCCGAGCAAGGAAGGAATTCGTAACTCTGATTGGATCGCGCTCGCCGGCGGCGACGGTTTTTATGTTTTGTTCGATCCGACCGACCGCGACACGTTTTACGCAGAAAGTCAGGGCGGCGAAGTGCATCGGATCAACTTGCGGAACGGCGAGCTGCGCCGATTACGCCCAGAACCGCCCGAAGGCGCGCCGAGATACCGGTTTCATTGGAATTCGCCGCTGATCATGAGCCACCACAAACCGGGCGTGATTTATCTTGGTGGCAACTGCGTCTTCCGGCTGACCGATCGCGCTGAGAAATATGCGGCGATTAGTCCTGACCTAACGCGCAACGATCCGGCAAAAACCAATGCGACCGGAAGCGGTGCGGAAACTTACGGTGTCGTGTTTTCACTGGCCGAATCGCCGAAACGCGCCGGCTTGTTGTGGGCCGGCACCGATGACGGCTGGCTTTGGGTTACCGAAAGCGACGGCGGCAAATGGACGGAACTCACGAACAATTTGCCGGAACCGGCGCGTGGCGCATGGGTTGTCCGGATCGAGCCGAGCTCGCAAGATGCTAACGCCGCGTATGTCGTGACGAATTCTTACCGTGCTGGTGACGATCGCCCGATGATTTTGCGCACTGCCGATCTGGGCAAGACCTGGCAATCGGTCGTGGGCGATCTGCCGGCCAATGATCCGGTGGAAGTTGTGCGCGAAGATCCGGTGAATC
>WNFR01001992.1_pt1 | contig 21252 bp, 22 predicted proteins | sample 5400221 | NCBI WGS metagenome assembly WNFR01 (sample SAMN13153357, study PRJNA577476) | soil metagenome | isolation source: 40 cm soil under Madrone tree | place: USA:California | collected 2016-06-14 | reverse complement strand
AAGCCCGCGGGGCGTGTTCGCGCGCACCTTGATCGATCACTTCGGGCGAACACCTCAAGCGTGCGCATATCTTCAGAGTGGCAACGGCTCAAAGCATCGGTGAGCATAGCAAGAGCGGTACTGGCATCCAGATTTTTGCGTCCTAAAACCCACCGGCCGATGACGATAGCCACGTAAGCCGCGGCGAATGCAAACACCGAATTGACGCCTAGGCCGAGCGGAGCGAGCGACCGAGCAACGAGGAACACCATGACTTCGGCGACGAAGAGGTACAGGTAGAATTTAGCGCGTATGGCATGACGCTCGCTCCGCATTACAGAGGTGGCTCTTTTTCAAAATGGCTCAATGCGATACTTGCATAGCTGATTTCAAAAGCTATTTCTCGCCCCGTGGAACCATGCAGGATAAGAAGAATCGATGTGTCTTTTGTCTTCCATTTGGAATACCACGCTAATTTGCCAGTTCGTATTGCTTCTTCAATCATAGCCATTGCATTATCCATGGCTTCCGGGTCTGTCCCTATACTTTCGTGGGCCTGCTTCGGAGCCCCCTGATAACTCTCGTCCGGCTTGCCATATTTTTCTATCAGGGCTTTTTCGAACCTGCCAAAATCAACGATAAATTCTCCGGCGGAGGGTTTCTTAGGAGAGACAAAACGATAAAGAGTTCCTTGTAAGGCCGAGCTATATTTCGCAAGCATATATTTTGCTCTTACTAATTTGTTGAACGCGAACGTATAAACGACTGCGGCCTGTTCACCCAATAATTCTCCCTTCCAGACTAGTGTCGGTCCTTTGGAGAAATCAGGCTCGGGCTCGCCATTTTCGGCGAGTCTTACCTCACTTTGAGACATTCCCCATCTGGTATGCCGAAACTGGTATTCCTGTTCCTCGTCGGGATAAACCGTTATTGGTGCTGGTGAGGAGGAAAACCACTGCCAGCGTTATTTGCATCTTCCGGATTGATATCTTCGTCATACCGAGGTTCCATCCGCGGCCGAGAAAAATCGCCAAGGAAGCAGGCCTTGACGTTTAGACCCCAAAAAGATGAGCGAGGTGAGATGCGCTTTACGGAACCAAAAGACGGATCCTGGGGCGTCTCCCATCGGGCCTCTGCTTACCTTGGCGAGAGGTCCGGTACCGGTCAGCAGCGAAGTCGATGGCCTGCTGCCAGTATTGAGTGGGAACGACTATCTTGAGGAGTATTCCCTCGTCGCCCTCAATTTCGCGGCCGTCAAACTCCGGTTCAGGAATGCCAGCGCGCTCGAGGGCTTTAAGAAATACCGGGATCTCCTCCTCAATAAAATTTGATACCGCCGGGCTTTCCACCTTGGTTGGTTCGTCGGCCAATTCTGCGATCTCCTCCGGCCCCAACAATAAATAAAAGAAGTCAATCGCCTCTAATTCAGCTTCGCCGAATTTTTTCATGCGTCCGTACTCCCCGTGAACAGCTCGTGAACACTTTGACCTGTCCCGATTGTCCCAAACGTCTCTTTTGTCCTATCAAAGCGAAAGATGAAATCATAGAAAAAACGGGAGCCTCCGAAGAAACTCCCGTTTTTCACTGAGTTGCGGAAATCCCGTGCACTTGCCTTTCACGCCGATAACACGGATTCAAATTTCGTCGGGGACGCTGATTCTTTCCTTCTCCGATTTTTCTCGTGAACCCGTCGTGGACACTTTGACCGATCCACCGTTTATCAATTCATTTGAATAGATGCGAGGAGTTACGACATAAGCCGGAGTGGTGGTTCAACGGCAGCCATCCTCGCCGAGCGGAAGCGGGCATCTCATTTACACGGGAATGCTTCTCTTAGTGCGAACAACGCTACTGCACCAAAAGGGAGGCCTTTTGACAATTCCTTTTGATATATCGACTTGTGTTTCTCGTAGTGGCCGTCAACTATTTGTTTAAGATTGGAAACATTAAGGGCTAACTTGTCAGGCTCGCAATATATCCGTTTGTCGCTATTTGCATTCGCAAACCCGGCGCCATCTAGAAAGCCTTGCAGATACAACACAGCGTCTTCGGTGTTCTTGGACTTTACATAATCTTCCATCAATAGGGTACCAGACTGGACGTCAATGACCTCTGAAAAGAGCAGGGTGAAGGCGAAGATAATTAATCCGAATCCTTTCATACATCCTCCCACTTGTGCGCTGGATTCTACCTCCAACCTCCGCAGCAGGTAAACAAAAAACGGTGGCTCCGGAGGTCGCCGACATTGGTCCTGGCCGGTCGGCATCCTCGAAGCGGAATTTCCATTGTTAAGCAGTAAAATTCATCATAGGATCGCTCCCAATCATGAAATCGTTGGCGGGGGCATGAGCACAACAGCAGCAACGCGACAGAAGCAGCATGAACGGTTTCTCCTGGAGCGCTTCATCGAGGCTGCCGAGTTGCAGGTCGAAATAGAAGAAGAGCGCGAAGGTCCAGATTTCCTCGTTCGCTTCGAAGGCCGCTTGGTCGGGATCGAAGTCACCCAGCTCTTCATTAAGCCGGATCAAAAGTCAAAAGAAAATCTCGAACTTGTCGAGATCGACTCCGATAGCGCAAATATCGCGCCCTTGCAGGTGCAAGAATCCATCTCAAGAAAAATGGTCGCACGAGCTCGGGAACTCTATCAGAAAACCGACGCCCCTCCGGCCGGCGTCAGCCTCTGCTTTGGTCTTGGCTACGATCTTCGCGCCTTAGAGCGAGAGCGCACAGCTAGCGCATTAGCCTCATTCATACAAAGCCTCAACCTGGCCCCTGGGCAGAGCTTCGATTGGCGGCGTGAAGAGAATGATGGCCCGGTTCCTCGCGAAATCTCGTTCATTCACGCGCTTGGCGTGCCAAACCATCGGCTGGCTCACTGGGCAGTGGCAAGAGCGGGATGGGTTGTTCCGCTTGATGAAAATGCGTTACGCGCCCGCATTGATGAGAAGGCGAAACGACTTCCCGATTATCATTCCGTCGTTCCTGAAAACTGGCTTTTGATCGTAGCAGACCGAACAAATCCCTCGCAGATGTTCGACCGCGGAAACGCCTTGAATGCTCGCTCAGTTACCAGCCCGTTCTCGCGCTCGTTCTTCTACGGGTATCCGGAGAAGTTCGTCATCGAACTTGGCGCTTTAGCCAAGTGACCTTTCAGCTAAGGAATCGATGGAGGCTCAACGTCTAGCAAGAATGCCGAAAGACGACTTCGAGAGATCGATTTAATGATTCTAAAAGGGGATCATTAACGCTGAAGCAGAGGTGGCGATCAAAGAGCAAAGTTCAAAAATGGAACTTAGAAATCTGGGTCGAATCGACTGTCAACCCTGATGTTTACCGGATCATCAGGACGACCGGACGTATTGATGCTCTTTTGGCAGCTGGGGCACAGATGATATTGCGGACTGTTCGTCGACAGCATTCGAATTATTCGACCTTCTTTATCCCAACACTTTGAGCAAAATGGTCCGTCGCCTCGGGTCCCGGCGTTACTCTTCGTCCAATAGGCATTGCACTCGAACTGTAACGACTCCTTTGTCTTAAGAGCTTCCTTCAGGGAAAGAATCTCGCTTTTTAAATCCTGATTTTCGTCCACGAGATTCCTTATTTCGGCATGAAGGTCAAGGATCTTCCGGTAGAGTTCCACATTATCGATTTGCTGAATTACCTTTGTTACCGATTTGACATCATCGATGATTCCCATTTCGATTTCTCCTCTTACCGTGGAGCTTTTATTGCACCGCGTGGCACAAAGTAGATTTCTAAGCAGCAGCGTCGAAGAGTAGCACCTAAGTCACGACGGTCTCGTTTATCAATTCATTTATCAATTCGGCAGTAAAAAAGCCGTTTTTCTGAAACAGATGAAAATATCGCGAGAAGTGAAAAAACGCAAAGGCCAAAAAGACGAGGGGTTATCGCTAACCCCTCGTCTTTTTTCGTTTATCGAAAAACCCGGTCACCATTTTTCAAGACCGGTGCTTTCAACGCCTCACCCACCATCTACTCAGACTTGACAGGACGATGGTGACCCGTCCGAGGCTCTTTCTCCCCCACTGCCCCTATGTTAAGGAATATTTTATGTCGATCCTCAAAGTCACCCGCCTCGGCCATCCCGTGCTGCGTAAAGTCACCGAGCAAGTGCCACTGCGGGAATTGCAATCTCCGGCCATGCAGAGATTTATCGACGACATGGTCGAAACGATGAAAGAATATGAGGGTGTCGGCTTGGCAGCCGATCAGGTTTTTGAATCGAAACAGGTTGCCGTGCTGGAGGTCGCGGATAATCCGCGTTATCCGGACAAGCCGGCGGTTCCGCTGACGGTTTTGGTGAATCCCAAAATCACGCCACTGTCCGACGAAATGGAAGAAGACTGGGAAGGCTGTCTCAGCATTCCCGACTTACGCGGCCGGGTGCCGCGTTACAAAACCATTCATGTTCAGGCCCTCGACCGCTACGGCGACCCGCTCGACTTCGTCGCCGAAGACTTTCACGCTCGCGTGATTCAGCACGAGTTCGACCATTTGAACGGGAAAGTCTACCTCGACCGCATGCGCGATTTAACCACGCTGACGTTTCTGCAGGAACTTGCCCGCTATTGGCTCCCTTCCGAGCAGGGTTAGTTTTGTGCTTTGAGAGAAAAAGTTTGAGATCTCAGTCGGACGTTTTCAAAATCAACGCTCAACGCTTTCCTCTCGGCCCTATCACTCCACCCTCGTTGAGTTTCCTGTCACGAAAAGTTACAGTCGCGCCATGAATTCTCCCCGCCTCGAATCATCTCTGGAACGATTGCTCGGCGCCGTGTCGGTGGGAACCGCGCCGATTTTGGAGCGCGCGCTTTCGGGCCACGACATCAGCGTCGACGAAGCGGCACGGTTATTCGATGCCGACGGCTCGGATCTATTGGCGATGATCGCCGCGGCCGACGAACTGCGCGCGCGAACCGTCGGCGACGTGGTCACCTATGTCATCAATCGCAACATCAATTTCACCAATGTGTGCGTCAAAGCGTGCGGTTTTTGCGCCTTCAGCCGCGGCCACCTGGCCGAAGAAGGCTACTACCTGCCTGTCGAGGAAATTATCCGGCGCGCTCAAGAAGCTCATGACTTGGGCGCGACGGAAGTCTGCGTACAGGCCGGCCTCGCGCCGGGCATGGACGGTTGGCACTATGTGAAACTCTGCCGGGCCTTGAAAGAAGCGCTGCCCGATGTCCACGTGCACGGCTTTTCTCCTGAGGAAGTGCTCTACGGTTCGACCCTCACGGGTGTGAGCATTCGCGAATATCTCGTTGCGCTCAAAGAAGCCGGCGTGGGAAGTCTTCCCGGGACTTCGGCGGAGGTTTTAGTCGACGAAATCCGTCAACAGGTATCGCCGGGACGCATCGGCACCGCGCAGTGGATCGAATTGATTCAAACCGCGCACGAAGTCGGCCTTCCCACCACGTCGACGATCATGTATGGCTACATCGAAAGCTCCCTCGACAAAGCCATCCATTTGAATATTTTACGGGAAATTCAAAAGCGCACCGGAGGCATCACAGAGTTCGTGCCACTCAGTTTCGTCTACGAAGAAGCGCCGATGTTTCACCGCAAACCGCCCGTCGGATTGCGGCGCGGCGCCAGCGGCGCCGAAGTGATGAAAATGTATGCCGTGTCGCGACTGATGTTGAACAACACCATTCCCAATCTGCAAGTGTCGTGGGTGAAAGAAGGGCCGAAACTGTCGCAAATCGCGCTTCTCGCCGGCGCCAACGATTTCGGCGGAACGCTCATCAATGAAAGCATCTCGACGGCCGCCGGCGCATCCTACGGACAGCTGATGAAGCCGTCGCAATTCCGCGGCATGATCCGAGAGATGGGGCGTATTCCCGCGGAGCGCTCGACGACGTACCAGAAAATTCGCGTCTTCGAGTCCGAAGATCAGCACCGCGACCTGCTCGATGAGGTCAACGACCCGTCGCAGCGTTTCGGTTCCTATCAGAACCTCATCCAACTGAGAGAGTACCGCTTTCGCGATTTCTACCGGAAGCAAAAGGATCTCGAACATTAGTCAGCGCCCCAGTTGAATGCCTCAACAGCGATGAACGGCCAGCCAGTGCAGTTTGAAGCGATCGGCACTCGCCTTGGATTTAGTGTCGCCGAGCGCACGCCCAAACGGCTGCGTTTACTCTGGCAGGGTCCACGTTTTCCCGCGTTCCTCTGTCTCGGCATCGCACTGCTCCTGTTGTTTGTGTCGGTACCCATCGTGCAAGCTCTGCGTATGCGCGGCTTTACCGGACCCGCGGCGTCGCTGTGGTATTTTCCCCTGATGAATCTGATCCTCTTCGGCATCGCGATTTTTCTCATCACGCAGCGCCGCGTCATTGAGTTAGACGGCGACGCGCATGTGATTACACTGCGCCGTCAGAGCCTCTATCGTTCGATAATATTTTGCGCATCGTACGGCGAAATCGAGAGCGTAAAACTCGGCGTCGATCGGGTCTACAGCGGCTTTGCCTTGGGAGGCTCTACGGCGGCGCAAAAATTCGCAGTGCCATCACTGCGCCTCAGTCTGAAAAGCGGTGACCTCGTGCTATTGGACCGCGGCAGTTTTCGCAAGCTCGCGGAGCTCGGCAAGCTGGTGAGCGAGCGCATTGCAAAACCGCTCGAGACCGATTCGCAACTGCAGGCGCAACCGCAAAGGATTTCGGAAGAGAATTCAGAGAAAGAAGTCGTTTAGGAAGTGGCCGCGTGCGCGATCAGCTGATGTAACTGCGCGATGGCCTTTTTTACCCCTTCTTGGGCCAGCTGCTCGGCGTTCAACCATCTGATGCCGCGCGCGCCGATATCTCCGATGGCGAAAATATTTTCGCTCAGCGACTTCTGCGTTTCATCGAAACTCGCGGACCAGATCACGTCGCCGCGGCGCACGTCGACCAGATCCAATACGAACGCTACTGACGCCGGACTTTTGGCACCCCACTCGTCGCCCACCCTCTCGCGATAGCGCCGCACTCTGCCGATCATCACGGCGTCGGCATATACCATCTCTCCGAGTTGACGCAAGCGCGCCGCTTCTCCAGCGGCCGAGATCGTTTGGCTGACTTCCCGCACTTCGCTCTCCGACACGATCTGCCAATTGGGGAGGCTATTCATTACAGAATAGATGATCCGCGCCAGCGTTTCCGACGGATCACGCTCGGCATTTTTCGCTTCGCCCGGCCCCGCCGGGGTTCTCAAGCGCTGCGCCGTTGCGTCGGCCGGCAGCATGACCGCGATGCGGCGAATCCGCCGCGCTTCCAAGTCCGTGGAATACTTGCTTTGCAGATTACCGGGCCCGAAGCTGCAGCTGCACAGCAAAAAAATGAGGAGTGAGAAAGGTTTTGCCATACTCACTATTTCTCCGCACCGCTTACCCGAATACCGAGCTCCCGAAGCTGGCGCGTCTCTACGCTCGACGGCGCGTCGGTGAGCATGCACACGGCGCGCTGGCTCTTGGGGAACGCGATCACGTCGCGCAGTGACTTGGCGCCGCTCAAAAGCATCGCCAAGCGATCGATACCGAAGGCAATGCCACCGTGCGGCGGCGCGCCAAAACTCAATGCCTCCAGAAAAAATCCAAACTTTGCTTCCGCTTCTTCGGCGCCGATGCCCATGAGGCCGAGAATCTTTTTCTGCAACTCGACTTGGTGGATACGGATGCTGCCGCCGCCGATCTCAATTCCGTTGAGCGCCAGATCATACGCCTTGGAACGACACTTCGCCGGCTCGCTGTCGAGCAAAGGCAAATCCTCATCCAACGGCGAGGTGAACGGATGATGCAAGGCGACGTAGCGCTTTTCTTGCGCATCGAATTCCATCAGCGGAAATTCCACCACCCATACAAGAGCGTAATCCTTTTCCGGGATCAAACCGAGTTTTTCGCCCAAGTGCAGACGCAGATTGCCGAGCGCATCGTGCACGACCTTGGCGCGGTCGGCGGAGAATAACACCACGTCGCCGACCTGAGCTTCGGCGCTTTGTTCGATCGCTTTCTGTTCGGCACCCGAGAGAAACTTGGCGATCGGCGACTGCCAACCTTCAGCGGTGATTTTTGTCCAGGCGATTCCTTTGGCGCCGAACGTCGCCACGAACGGCGTCAGATCGTCCAAGTCTTTGCGCGACAACTCCGCACCGTTGGGAATACGGATGCCTTTCACGACGCCGCCGTTTTGAATCGCCGAGGCAAACACCCGCGCCTGGCAATCGCGCAAAGCGTCGGTGAAATCATTGATCTCCAAGCCGAAGCGCACATCCGGCTTATCCGAACCGAAACGGTTCATCGCCTGCTCGTAAGTCAAGCGCGCAAATGGACGCTTGAGGTCGATGCCTTTCAGCTCTTTGAATAAGAGCGAGATCATACCCTCGACGACCTGCATCACGTCTTCCGGTTGGACAAACGACATTTCCATGTCGAGCTGGGTAAATTCCGGCTGGCGGTCGGCGCGCAGGTCCTCGTCGCGAAAACACTTGACGATCTGAAAGTAGCGGTCGAGCCCGCCGACCATGAGAATCTGCTTGAATAGTTGCGGTGACTGCGGCAGCGCATAGAACTTGCCGGGATAGATCCGGCTCGGGACTAAATAATCGCGCGCCCCTTCAGGCGTGCTCTTGGTCAAAACCGGTGTTTCGACGTCGATGAAGCCTAAGCCGTCGAGATAATCGCGGATCAACTTCGTCATACGGTAGCGCAACAGTAAATGACTCAGGCTCTGGGGCCGGCGCAGATCGAGATAGCGGTATTTGAGCCGGGTGTTCTCGTTGGCGTCGGTTTCGTCTTCAATGATGAACGGCGGCACGGCCGACGCATTGAGCAAACGCAGCTCGTGGCAAACCAATTCCACTTCGCCGGTGGCGTGATCGGGATTGATCGTTTCCGGCGACCTTTTCGCTAACGCGCCCCGCACGGCGATCACGTCCTCAGAGCGAATCTGTTTGGCCTTCTCATGCGACGTCGGGTCGACCTCCGGACGAAAAACCACTTGGCAGATGCCGCTGCGGTCGCGCAGGTCGACGAAAATGACGCCTCCGTGGTCGCGCCGACTGTGCACCCAGCCCACCAAGGTCATTTCTTTGCCGACCTCACCGGCGCGCGGCTCGCCGCAATAACAGCTGCGTTTCCAGTCGCCCCACTGATCGCTAAACACTCTCTCCGCCGCCATCAACCTATCTTCCTCGCTAGCAACTCTGCCTCGATGCCGTCCAAACCGATTTCCTCCTGCCGTTTGCTCGTCATGTCGCGCAACAAGGCTTTTCCCTTCGCCAGCTCATCGTCGCCGACGATCAAAACCGACACGGCATTGAATTTGTCGGCGCGGCGCATTTGGCTCTTCAAGCTGCGCGCTTCGCCCTCCATCTCCACATTTAGATTATTTTTGCGCAAGCGATGAACCAATGGAAAAGCCCAGTCGCGCGCCTGTTCGCCCACCCAGACGACATAGAGGCTCGGGACGGTGTTCGCCGCACTCTCTTGCATCTTGAGCAACATCGTCAGCCGCTCTACGCCCATGGCAAAGCCGACGCCGGGGATCGCCGGCCCGCCGAGTTGTTCAACCAATCCGTCATAGCGCCCGCCCGCGGCGATCGCGCTTTGGGAGCCCAGTTGCGCGGTGGTCCATTCGAACGTCGTCCGGCAGTAGTAATCGAGGCCCCGCACCATGCGCGGATTGAGCGTGTATTTGACGTTGGTTTCACGTAGCAGCCGCTGCACAGTTCCAAAATGGTCGCGACAATTGACGCAGAGCGATTCGAGAATCGATGGCGCGTCTTTCGTCGCCTCGATGCAACCGGACTCCTTGCAATCTAGCGCTCGCAGCGGATTGCGATCAATGCGCCGCCGGCAATTGGCGCACAAAGATTCCTCCCGCGCTTTTAGGAAAGCCAAGAGCTTTTCGCGATACTGCGGCCGGCATTCCGCATCGCCGAGCGAATTGAGCTGCAGCGTTGGCTCGGTCAAACCTAATGACTCGAAAAAGTCGTTGAGCAGCAGCAAAACCTCCGCGTCGATAAACGGATCGCCGCGTCCCAATGCTTCCGCGCCGATTTGATGAAACTGGCGCATGCGGCCTTTCTGCGGCCGCTCGCGGCGAAACATCGGTCCCATATAATAAAGCTTGCACGCCAGCTCGACTTTATACATCTCGGCTTCCACGTAAGCGCGCACGACGCCGGCGGTGCCCTCCGGTCTCAGCGTGAGCTTGGTGCCTTCGGCATGGTCCGCGCTCCGGCTGTCGCGATCTGCGAAAGTATACATCTCCTTTTCGACGATGTCCGTGGTCTCGCCGATGGAGCGGCTGAATAACTCCGTCTTTTCGACGATCGGAATGCGGATCTCGGCAAAGTTGTAGGCCGTGAAAACGCGGCGCGCGACCGCTTCCACCTGCTGCCAAGCGCCGACCTCTTCCGGCAGGATATCCGAGAATCCCTTAATGCTGGTAATCTTCATCTGCGTTGTCGGGTGAGTCTAACCAGGACACCATAAGAATCCCGGCAGGTCAAGTTAACGCTCGCTTGGGCAACCTCGATGCGGCTAATCGGCGCGCGCCCTATAACGATATATTCGGCTCCGCCGCGTGGTGCCATTCAGCTCGGCGAAGAGGAAGCCGCGGAAGGTCATTAAATAGGTCAGGCCAAGTCCGACGATAAACGCATAGAGAAAAAGATTCACAAACCCTGGCAAGTCGAATAGAAACGGCTCAATCAGCTGCAGTAAATAATATCCGCCGAGCGCGAATATGATATTCGGAATCAGCCATTCGAGCCAATTCTCCACGATAAAATTGTAGCTCGCGCCGATCAATTCCAAACCTGAAGCTCGGCTCTGGTAAATCAGCTCAGGCACCGCGTTCAGGATAATGTACAAGCAAAGCCGGATTAAGAAAAAAATCAGCGCGCCGTTGGGCAACGAAGCTAAACTTGTCGCTAACGCCCATGTGGGTATCCACAAAATAAACCCGATAGTGATCACTTCCCAAATATAGACCGTAAATCCGTTAAGAAAATCTCTGACGTCGGTCTTGCCGCTTTCGACCATGTTCTTGATCAAAAATAAAGCTGAGCTCGCGCAGGCTGCGCTCGCTAACGAATACAGAAACCCGCCAATGATCCCAAAGGGGGCGACCAACGTGCCGACGATGGAAAGCCCGATGCCGTAGACCACCGGGGCGAAGCTGACGACCCAATTCTTGCTCACACACTCCAATGATCGCTTGAGCGCCGTCGCGTAGAGCCAAAGTGTTACCTGGAGAATCTGCATCCCCTACTTATACCAGATGCGCGGTGTCGATTCAGCGCAAAAACGAAAAAATGGCGGAGATTTCTCATGGACAAATACCCATGGCCACGCTATAAGCCTCGAAACAAACGACGAACAGAATCGACTGATAGCGAGGAGATTCTCCATGAAACACTCTGTGCTCTTGCTTGCCGCCGTGCTGTTGTTTGCGACCGCCGGCATCACGTCGGCTCAGAACATCACGCTGCGTTATGGTCAAATCCCCTCCACGGTCAAAACCGTTTCGGCACTGCATTTCCACATCGCCCAGCGCAAAGGATTTTTCGCCCGCGAAGGAATAAATCTGGAGATACTGCTGATCGAGGGCGGCGCCGCCAACATGGTAGTCGCGCTGACCAAAGGCGTAGTAGATATTACGCGCACAGCGACGCCCTACCTGATCCAGGACGTGCTCAAGGGCTCCGAAAATGTGGCTATTCTCGGCGAAACGGCGACGCCGATTTATAGTTTGATCGTCAAGCCGGAGATCAAAACCTTTGCCGATTTGAAGGGCAAAACCGTCGGTCTTTCCCTAGCCGTCGACACCATTTCGATTTCCACGCGCAAGCTCATGGCTATGAACGGCGTCAAAGAAGGCGACTTCAAATTCAAAGAGCTCGTCGGCACGCCCGCGCGCGCCGAATGCCTGAGAAAAAACGAATGCGACGCGGTGCCCCTCGGCCAGCCGGAAGATTTCGTGTTGATGAAAGAAGGCTACCGACGCCTCGGCGTCTCAACCGATGCGATGACCAACTTTCAATTCATCGTCAGCGCCACGCGCCGTTCCTGGGCCGAGAAAAATAAAGACGCTGTGGTGCGTTACGCGCGCTCTCTCGCTTCGTCGTTTCGCTTTATCCGCGAGCCGGCCAACCGCGACGAAGTGGTGCGCATGATGATCGACACCACCGGATCGTCCGAGGAAATCGCGCGTCAGACTCTTTCACTCTATTTCGAGCCCGAGCGCGGCGTGGTGCCGAAACAGGGCGAGATCGACATCAAGGGCTTCAACGAAGTCATTCGTGTCATGGGCGAAGCCGGCGAGCTTAAGCCGCCGCTTCCGGCGGCCGACCGTTTCCTCGATCTGCAGTATTTGAAAACCGCCGGCTTGCAGTAATGGCGTTGCGTGCCAACAACTCAACACTCCCTAATCTAATAGATTGCTCGGAAAAGCCTCTTGCAGCCTCCTCAAAAAGATCCAGAGGCGAGGCGCGCGAAAAAACGACGAGCGGAGGCGTACATCGGCAGTACGTTGACCGAGGCGATTGAGCGCAACGAAGCCTATGGGTCTTTTTCAGCAGCCCATCTAGCAGGAATAGATGTGCACTTCGTTTTCTTCGATGCGCCGGCCGCGCGTGATCAATTTCAAGAGGCTGCACACGTTTCGGCTAACGTCATTCATATTAGCGACCGGAAATCCGTCCTTAATATACCGACCGATGAACTTATCTTCGCCGAGATTTATGATCTGCAGATAATCGTCGTTGGTGCCTTCGAAGTAGTGCTTCGTTCCTGGCGCCGGGTTAGCCAAATCGTCTTGCAGCGCCTTGGTAATCTTTATGCCCACGAACAGCCGTTTGGTCCCCTCGTCCATCACAACTCTCCTTAGTTTCCGTAAATATCACACCCGCTTTGAAACAACCAACTCCGCGCAGAAAAGAGTCGACATTCGGACTCCCGCGGCCGCCAGTTCGTCACGCCGACCCGCTTCGATAGAACTTGATCTGCACTCTCTCCACCGTCGCCAGCCCGTCTGCAATCGCGTCGTCGATAGCCGGCAGAAAGGATTCGATCTTTTGCGCAGTATCGACGATCTCGACAATGATCGGCAGATCGGTTGAAAGCTCCAAGATTTTAGCCGTGCGCACGCGACTGCGGGCGCCAAAGCCCTCCACGCCGCGGAGAACGGTCGCCCCCGCCAAGCCATGCTCTCGTGCTGTGCGCACGATCCACTCGTAGAGCAGCATGCCGGCATGTCGGTCGCTTTCACCGATAAAGATTCTGAGCAGCGATCCTTCGCTCGGAAGCGTCATGGTCAACCTCCTATCGCATGGGCCAACACATTGCCGATCCACACGGTCAACAGGCCCAGGCCCAACTGCAGGCCGACGTTAACGAGCGCAGCGACACTTTGCGTGTCACGCGCCAACGAAAATGTTTCCAGGGCAAAAGACGAAAAAGTTGTAAAACCGCCGAGGACACCGACGAAAAGAAAAAGGCGCAATTCCGGCGTGAAGGCCGCTCGCGTCTCCGCCATCCCGACCAAAAATCCGATAATGAGGCAGCCAAGTACATTAACTGTCAAGGTACCATAGGGAAACCACGGATTATCGAGTACTCGATGCACCCAGGTGCTTAGTCCATAGCGCAGCACTCCGCCGAGGAAACTACCCACACCCACCAAGACGATTCCGCTCATAGTTGCCTCATTCCAGTGTAAAAATAAAAACCCCTACTTCAAATCGATCGAAGTAGGGGTCATCAATTCGCAGTTGCGAATGGTTTGACTGGCGAACCCCATCGCCCTCATTTTTTCGCATTATTTGTCCAAAAGCGCTGTAAGTCAACTTAGGCTGGGGAGAGGTCAGAACGGCGTTGATCGCACCGCGAGCGATCAGCTTGAAAAAACAGGTCTTGCCTGATGACGCCGAGGGTCGCCGCTTTCGTTTACCCACAAAAAACGGTTACTCTGCTCCCAACACCGGATGATGAAAGGCCTACCATGAGCATCAAATCGAAGGAGTTTCGCGTTGTTGAAGGCGATAAAGTTAACCTTAATAAATGGCCAACCAAGGTAGAACCCTACTACGCATCAAAGAAACAACTGAAAAAAATGCTGCGGGCCCACGTCAAAGAGATGAGCGAACTGCAAAATCTCCTCTACGCGTCTAACCGTTATGCCGTGCTGCTGATTTTTCAAGCGATGGATGCCGCGGGCAAGGATAGCGCGATCAAGCATGTAATGTCCGGCGTCAATCCTCAAGGTTGTCAGGTGTTCAGTTTCAAGCATCCGAGCCTCGAGGAGTTGGACCATGATTTTTTGTGGCGCACCGCGCGCGCGCTGCCCGAGCGTGGCCGTATCGGCATTTTCAACCGCTCTCACTATGAGGAAGTTCTTATCGTTCGGGTCCATCCTGAACTCCTACGCGCCGAAGGTCTTCCGGACGAAGCGCTCGACGACAAGACGATCTGGCGCGACCGGTATCGATCGATTCGTCACTTCGAGGCCCATCTGCACCGCAACGGCACGCGCATCGTCAAGTTTTTTCTCCATCTTTCCAAAGAAGAACAGCGCAAACGTTTTCTCGCCCGCATCGAAGAACCGGATAAGAACTGGAAATTCAGCCGGTCGGACGTCGAGGAAAGAAAATACTGGGACGATTATATGAATGCCTACGAAGCTTGCCTGAACGCCACTAGCGTGCGCCATTCACCCTGGTACGTCGTCCCGGCCGATGATAAGGGGAACGCGCGACTGATCATTTCGCAGATTATCCTCGACACTCTGCGCGGGCTAAAGATGAAATATCCGACGATTACTGAAAAGCAGCGTAAAGAACTGCGCGCTCTGCGCCACCTGCTCGCTAAATAGATTTTTGTCCCTCCGATTGGCGGAGACGCCCTCGAACATTATCGCGGGAAGCTTAAATCCGAATTTTCTCACTGCGATGGTCAAATTCGTGAACGCCATGTGGCGAGAAGCGCGCCATCGGCGATTTGCCGCGGCGTCTCGACGTGAATATACTCATGGAAGCCAGGCGCGCCGTCGAGCGTCTAGGGCAACGAAGGGAATCAGCGATGAGAGTAAAACCAACTTTGCAGACGGCCACGCTGCTGTTCACGTTACTCAGTTCGGCGCATGCGCATGGCGGTGCGACGGCGGATGCCGCCCTGAAAAAGGGGTTCCTTCGCTGCGGCGTCAATACCGGCATTACCGGCTTCGCGCAACCGGACAGCAACGGCGAATGGCGCGGCGTTGACGTTGATTTTTGTCGCGCCGTCGGCGCGGCGCTGTTCGGCGATGCGCGGAAAGTTCGCTACACGCCGTTGACCGCGCAGCAGCGCTTCACCGCCTTGCAGTCGGGCGAGGTGGACCTGCTCGCGCGCAATACCACCTGGACCATGTCGCGCGATACCAGCCTCGGGCTTAACTTCGTCGGCATCAATTTCTACGACGGCCAGGGGTTCATGGTCGCAAGAAGACTTAAAGTGAAGAACGCGAAAGAGTTGAACGGCGCCGCGATTTGCGTGCAATCGGGTACCACCACCGAGCTCAACCTCGCCGACTACTTCCGCGCTAAGAACATGAAGTTCAAGCCGGTGGTGATCGAGAAACTGGAAGAAGTCCTCAATGCTTATTTTGCCGGGCGTTGCGACGTCTACACCACCGACGTGTCCGGCCTGATCTCGGCTCGGGTTTCGCGCGCGGTGAATCCCTCCGATCACATCATCCTGCCGGAGGTCATTTCCAAGGAACCTTTCGGACCGGCGGTGCGCCACGGCGACGATCATTGGTTTGACGTCGTCAAATGGACGTTGTTCGCCACGATCGAGGCGGAGGATCTCGGCCTTACGTCGAAGAACATCGAACAGCAAGCGCAAAGCCACGACCCTGCCGTCCAGCGTTTCGTCGGTGTCAAAGGCGACTTCGGCAAGATGCTTGGCCTGGACAATCGCTGGGCGTACAACATCATCAAACAAGTGGGCAACTACGGCGAGAGCTTCGATCGGAATCTGACGCCTCTCGGTCTCGATCGCGGCCTCAACAAGCTTTGGAATCGCGGCGGACTCATGTACGCGCCCCCGATGCGCTGACCGCGGCGGCCGTCTTAAGAATTTCCGGCGCTCGATAACTCGTCAATCCCATCGGGGCGCCGGCGAAAGCAAACTCATGGGGTCGTTGAATCAGCCGCGCGTTCGATCGGTCGCTTATCAAACTTTGTTGGCGGCCGCCCTCATCCTCGCCGTTTGGTATCTCAGCGCCAACGTTGTGTAAAACCTCGGGCAACGGCGAATCGCCAGCGGCTTTGGTTTCCTGGCGCGTGAAGCCGGCTTCGAAATCGGCGAGACTACATTTCTTTCCTACGACGCTGCGGACACGTACTTAAGAGCGCTGGCGGTCGGCTTCCTCAATACCTTTCGGGCGGCGAGCCTGGCGATCATCGTGTCGACCTTGCTTGGCGCCCTCATCGGTCTGGCGCGGCTATCGCGTAACTGGCTCCTCGAAAAGATTGCCGCAGGCTACGTCGAAGTTATCCGCAACGTGCCCTTAGTCGTTCAATTATTTTTCTGGTACGCGGTCATAACGGATCTCCTTCCTGCGCCGGCCGAGGCGCTAAATCCGCTCCCGGGCGTATTTCTAAGTAATCGTGGCTTCGGGTTTCCCACCCTCGTCGCGCTCGCGCCGATCGAGCTGAATTACCCGGTTCTCAGCGGTTTTAACTTTTCCGGTGGCGGGTTATTGTCGCCGGAATTCGCCGCACTGTTTCTTGGCTTGGCGCTTTACACCGCGGCGTTCATCGGAGAAATCGTTCGCGCCGGTATCCTCGCCGTGGATCACGGCCAATTCGAGGCGGCTTATTCGCTCGGCCACAGTCAACGTCAAGTCATGCGTTGTATTGTCCTGCCCCAAGCGCTGCGGATCATTGTCCCCCCTTTGACCAGTCAATTTTTGAACTGCACCAAAAACAGCTCGCTGGCCGTGGCGATCGGCTATCCCGATTTGGTTTCCATAGCGAATACAACGATCAATCAGACGGGTCAGGCCATCGAAGGCATCGCCATCATCATGCTCGTCTATCTGACGATCAGCCTTGCCATCTCCGGTTTCATGAATTGGTACAACCGTCGCATCGTGCTCCGGGGAAACAAGCGATGAGCCGCGCCGTGGACGGCACGACGCCGCGCCGAGTACAAGAATGGCTGCGCGACCGGCTCTTTCCCAGTTGGCCGAGTTCTGTGGCGACGCTCGCGATTCTCTACCTTGCCTGGAAGACTATCCCGTCGTTTGTCGACTGGGCGCTGTTCCATGCGATCTGGTCCCCACAAAACGCGGGGCTTTGCCGCCAGGTCATGGGCCATGGCGCTTGTTGGGCGTTCGTCGCCGACAAGTTCCGCTTCTTTCTGTTCGGCACTTATCCCTATGACCAACAGTGGCGACCCGCCTTGGTGATCGCGATATTGGTCGGCCTCTATGCGCTGAGCGCTTTCCAAACCTTGCGGCGATCCCGCTTGGTACCCTTTTGGCTCGCGGGTCTGAGTGCGATCGGCGTGCTTATGTGCGGTGGCCTTTTCGGCTTGATTTACGTCGAGAATGAGCGTTGGGGCGGGCTCACGCTGACGCTCCTGCTCAGCACATTGGGCATCGCCTTCGCCTTTCCACTGTCGATTTTTTTAGCGCTGGGAAGACGATCCGAAATGACCCTGGTTCGTTGGCTCACCATCGCCTACATCGAGTTGATCCGCGGTGTCCCGCTGATTTCCGTTCTATTTATGGCTTCTGTCATGTTTCCGCTTTTTCTGCCGGTAGGAGTATCCATCGACAAGCTGCTGCGCGCCCAGTTGGCGATGATTTTATTTGCCGCAGCCTATCTTGCAGAAGTCGTGCGCGGCGGACTGCAAGCCATTCCGCGCCAGCAAGATGAGGCGGCCCAAGCCCTTGGGCTCAACTACTGGCAGCGCATGGGGTTCGTTATTCTGCCCCAGGCGCTGCGAATCTCGATCCCGCCCCTAGTCAATACGGTCATCGGTCTTTTCAAGGACACCTCCCTCGTCGTGATCATCGGGCTTTTCGATTTTCTGACGGCAATCAAAATTTCTCTCACCGAACCGCCCTGGAGCGGATTCGGCGTCGAGGCCTACTTATTTGCGGCCTTGGGCTATTTCCTTTTCTGTTTTCCCATGTCGCTTTATAGCCAAGCCCTTGAGCGGCGAGGAGCGCGCGACACGGAGGTAAAAACTCTGCGGGAGAACTGAACAACCCCGTCGCTAGTCCGCGGCGTTCCTAATTGATCGACTGGAAGTCGACTCTTGTTTTTGTCATTCCGGCGAAGCCGGAAACCAGTCGGTTTTTGACCTCGAACTCAAATCGAACCTGGATGCTGGCGTTTGCCGGCATGACATACTTACTTCGCCTGAAGGCGAGGGATTTCAACCACCCGCGAGAGAAACAGGAGAGTCAAACTCGCGGCGCGGAAATACTCGCGGCGAGACTCGTTGTCATCCTGTCCTCGCTTGGCAAGACCAGCGATGTGGAGTTGGCTCTTCGGAGAATCAAGCTACTCGCGACGAAGATTTCGTATTGAGGAGTTGTTTTGGGAGGGGTGAATTCGATCGTATCGGGCCAAATTCACGACTACTGTCCGGCCACTTTTAACGGAAGTTTTGCACGTTTCTTCTGCGTCTCTTCGGCTTCGCTACACTGATAAAAATAACGAAAGCGATTACCGGTATCGCAACAATGATGAAAACGAGCGTTAGGAGATCAGTGTACATTGCAATCCTTCCCTGATCAGAACCCCTCCGCAACCGGGATGCCAGGTAGCAGACGACAATAAAATCCATTAGTTACTTACACTTAATGAAAGCCTGTCGTGCCAAATTGCGACATGGATGTCACAATTGGCATTGGCAAAGGTTTGGTTCTCGGCTTTCTGAAGCGCACTACATTCGGATTCACACCGTCAAAATATTGGTAAGAAAAAGGAGGCGAGACGAGGCAAATGGTTTGTTCGTAGCGGTTAACCGATGAAGTTCTTTAAGGAGAACCGGGTTGCCCCTACTTGGCGCGATACAGCCCGAAGACCTGCTGGTAGAGATCAGTGAGTTCCTGAGTCTTGAGGGTCTTAGCGTTGGGCGTCAAAAAAACAAATTCTTTTTGCAGCAGCTCCTGCAGCCACGGCAAATGTTTAACCCCTTTTCGAACGGCGATGCGTCCGGTCAAATCCGACATCTTGCTCTGTCCCTCCTGCGACAGGAGCCAGTCATAGAAAAGGATCGCCGCGTGCGGGTGAGACGAATGCTGCATCAGCGCCAACAAATCGGGCTCAGCCCCATAGGGATCGAATAGGCGAAAGTCGATGGGCGCGCCCTTCGATTTGAACTCGGCGACGCGCCGTCCGCGTGCCGCGATGGCGATCGAGGACTCGCCGCCGAGCAAGAGCTGCACGCGCATCACACTGCTCGATCCGGGCATGTGGAGATCCTGTTTCGCCAGCGTCTTCATGTATTCGAGCCCTTTGTCTTTGCCCATTCGATCCAACACGAGTCCGAACCACTCATAGTCTTCGGTGCCAAGACTCATCTTCCCCTTCCACTTGGGCTGTAAAAGATCCTGATAGGTCTTGGGTGCGTCCTGTTGGGATACCAGCTTGGTATTGAACGCGAGGACGATCGGCGTCACATCGAGTGCCGTCCAATAGCCGTCCGGATCGAAAGCTCCTTTGAAAAGCGCGTTCCTTTCCGGAGAAAAATACGTTGCCGCCAGTTGCAGCTGTCGCAACTGCGAGGTTTCTACTGGCGCCGAACCAATGACGTCGACAGCGTGGCGACCCGCCTTGGCTTCCGTATCGGCGCGCCGGACGACGCCGGACGGCGTCGAGCGAAATGCATTGGTTTTGACGTAGGGGTACGCTTGCTCGAAGGCGCTCAATATTTTTGGATAGTCGGTCAAGCTTACCGAAGTATAAAAAACGACTTGGCCTTCACTCTTCGCGCCTTCCTCCAGTGTGCTGCGACGCTGTGATGGCGGCAGATTTTGAATTTTTTTCAGAACCTCGCCGACGGTCGCAGCGTTGCCGCAAACCACAGCAAATATTTGAGAGAATCCACACAACAATACGACAGAAACCAAGCGAAACCTCATTCGCTCGTTCCTCCCCGAGTTCCCATAGCCTGTTGAAGACATTTGCTTGACCAAGCGTTAGCTCCTCATGTCATCCTCGCCTGAGTTGATCTCCTTCCCGATAACATGGCGGAAGATTCCAACGCAAGATGTCGATGTTCGTCTAGAGAAAACCATTGACGCCGTCTGAATAGAACTACGCGCGACCGCTCAGTTGCTGCATTGAAACCACACGATACGAATTCTTGACTTGTCCTTTCAGCATCGAGTACGCTCCCACTCAGTTTGGTGATCGGGAGTTTCCAACTAGGACGAGGCAGCGGTGCAGGGCTGAGTCGTCCGAATATTTTGCGCAGGCATTGAACAAAAGTAGGAGTACCTATGCTGTCACGGGAGGAAAACGATTTACTGACACGCACCGGACCGGGCACTCCGATGGGCGAGATGATGCGGCGTTACTGGATACCGGCGCTGCTCTCGTGGGAGATTCCGGAACCGGATTGCTCGCCGGTACGGGTAAAACTTTTGGGCGAACCGCTGGTCATGTTTCGGGACAGCGACGGCCGAATCGGCTTGTTGGAAGAATTCTGCGCGCACCGCGGCACCTCTCTAGGGTTGGGGCGCAATGAGCAGCGCGGCCTACGCTGTGTGTGGCATGGCTGGAAGTATGATGTCACTGGACAGTGCGTGCACCAACTCAATGAAACGGATGAAACCAGCTTCGCGCACAAGATCCGCGTCAAATCCTACCCCACCTGCGAGCTCGGTGGAGTCGTCTGGGCCTACATGGGACCGCCGGAGAAAGTTCCGCCGCTGCCAAAATTCGGCTGGACTCAGGTGGCGGAAACTCACCGTCACGTCTCGAAGGTCATCGAAGAGTGCAACTGGCTGCAAGGACTCGAAGGCGGCTTGGATCAATCTCACGTGGACATTTTGCATAAGTCCTTTCGCCACGATCAGGCGAATCCCGGATCGTTGCCGAATTCTTTCAATGCGCGCGGCGGTTCCCCGTCCTTCGATATCGAACCGACTTCCTTCGGTCACCGCTACGTCGCCATCAGGCCCCCTAGGAGAGCGGCAACGTTACGTGCGCGGCTACAACTTCGTCATGCCGTTTACCCAGATCCGACCCTTCAGTCCCAAGAACGAA
>WNFR01001991.1_pt1 | contig 21261 bp, 18 predicted proteins | sample 5400221 | NCBI WGS metagenome assembly WNFR01 (sample SAMN13153357, study PRJNA577476) | soil metagenome | isolation source: 40 cm soil under Madrone tree | place: USA:California | collected 2016-06-14 | reverse complement strand
CGCGGAACGCCAACCGGCGGCACAGGCAGCGATCGAACTCGCGATTGAGCATCCTGATCAGATCGGTGGCGTAGTACTCGTGGGCACGAATTTGGTGCAATCCTTTTTTTCTCCAAAAGATCCTACGAGAAAGACCCCACTCGCCTTTTCGGATCGCGGCGGTTTTGTTGATGAGAGCTGGGCGGCCAAGTGGTTCAAATATGTGACGCCGGAAACCTGGAAGAATGGTGATCTGGCAAAACAGTTGTTGAGCGTCGATCCTGCAAGAGCAGAGACGGCTTGGGACGAACTTGAAAGTGCGCCGCTGGAAATTAAAGTGCGTTATCTCTGTGAATTTTGGGCGTCGGATGTCACGCGTGGTTTTGACAAACTGAAAGTCCCGGTGCTGGCTCTTGTTCCCGGCTTTGACGAGAAATTTCTCGCCGATCCAGCGAACGGTTTTGCGAAGCCGGCATTTTTGGATTCATGGGAAACTCTGGTGCCGAAAAATCCTCAGCTTGAACTTGTAAGGATTCCCAATACCCGCATGCTCGTGCTCGACGATCAGCCGAAACTCGCCGACGAAACTATGGCCAGGTTTATCGAACGGATTAGCAAGCTACAAAAGGGCCAATGAAGGAGTTCGATTCAAATCGAAACGCGACTCTGGTTTTCTCCAGATACCAGCAACGAAAGGAGAGGATGTGATGATAACTAATATTGGAACCGCGGCAGTCTATGTCGAGGACCAGAATAAGGCCATTGAGTTCTGGACTAAAAAAGTTGGTTTCGTAGTCCATCGTGAAAAGCCGATGACTGCCGAAGCGGCCTGGACCGAAGTAGGACCAAAGGGCGCGCGATCGTGTTTAGTCATCTTTCCAAAAACAATGATGGCGAATTGGAACGAACGCAAGCCTTCTATTGTGTTTGATTGCCTGAGCGTCAAAGATACTCACAATGACATGAGTGCACGCGGAGTTGAATTCAATCAAGCGCCTCAAGAAATGGGCTGGGGCCCTTTTGCGATCTTCGAGGATCCTGAAGGCAATTCGTTCGGATTAAGAGAACCCGACAAATCCAGCGCGTGAGCTTTGGTGTTTCGATGTTGGAACCGTGGGTAGTGCCCTAATTTCCGTCGGGTGTCATGGAATCAGTACCGAGAGCGGTAGCGACCGGGTCTGATTTATTAGCAAAATCAGGATCACGAATTATTGTTACCCGGTCGCTACCGCTCTCGGTACTGACTTCATCACCAAATTAGGGCACTACCGAACCGCGGCTTATTTTGAGCCGCACTTGTTGCACCAGAGGCAGGTGCCAAATGTCTGGTGCTGGACTAAGAAAGGGAGGACACAGTCAATGGCCATCACACCCTATCTCTTATACGAGGACGTTGACGAAGCCCTGAAGTTTCTAGCCAGGGCATTCGGCTTTCGGAAATATGGTCGCCCAATGCTGGCCGATGACGGCAAGGTTAATCATGCCGCAATGCAGTTCGGTGATGACTTCATCATGATGGGACGGCCTCCTTCCGGTTATCGGAATCCGAAACATTTGGGCGGCGCAACACAATACCTTTACGTCAATGTTGAGAAGGTGGACAAACATTATCAGCGGGCCAAGAACGCCGGGGCTACGGTTCTAGAAGCGCCGGAGGACACGGAATATGGCCACCGTCGTTATAGCGTGGCTGACCCGGAAGGTCATCAATGGTCTTTCGCTGAAGACATCAAGCGACGGGTAATCAAGAAGTCAGCCAGGAAACGCTCCGCAGCGTGATCGAGCATTTGAGTCTTAGAGGCAAGTTGCTGATGATTTTCGAGATTGATTGGGTGCGGTTATCAGCACGTGCTCGCCTGTGGTTGCGAATGATATCGAGTATTGTGCTACGATTCCCGCCGGCTGTTAATCTTAAGTTTGTTGCGATAACTGAATGACACTTAGAGGAGATTGGGGATGACTTACATCGTTGCCGAACCCTGCGTGAACTGTCGTTATACCGATTGTGCTCTAGTTTGTCCGGTCGAAGCATTTCATCTCGACGATGACATGTTGGTGATTCACCCTGAAACTTGCATTGACTGTGACGCCTGCGTTCCCGAGTGCCCTGTGGAAGCGGTCTTCGCCGAAGACAAGTTGCCCGCGGAATGGGCCAGTTTCACCCAGATAAATGCCGATCGAGCGCTGAGTGGACTGCCTACGATCAACGTTAGACTGGATCCGTTGTGCCAGTGAGCCGACGCCGCAGGTGAAAGTAAATCAGACGGGCGCGCCGGCCGCGGCCAACCGAAGCGGCTGTCGCGCCCTCTTAGTATTCCGGGAACAAGCCTTGCAATTGAATTCGTGAATTTCAGACCTCCGATTCTGTTCTGAGTTTTTCGGGACCGAGCGCAAGCCGGTAGAATTTGAGATTTGAAATGAAAAAGAACACAAAGCGTTTAGTGGGTGGAATAGCGTTGGCAGCCGGCGCCATAGGCGCGGTTGGTGCGGTGTTAATGAAAAAGAACAACAGGGCCGGGAGAGCCCGCGGCAAAAGAGATAAGACTCCCGATACCTGGGCGCGGCCCGGGATGGAGGTAGTGTTTCGGGCGGAAGTAATGCCCGGTCGCCACACTCCTGAGCGGACCTTTCACGTTACCAGTCTACTGCCCAGTGGCCGCGTGCTTTTGGATGGGGTTGCGGGCGAACACGCCGAGACGGAATTTCAGCCGATTAGATAAACGGGAAAGGCCCAAGAAGCACAAAGAATCTCTCGGCCAAACCTTCTCTATCTCACCATTCATAAACTCGACCGATTTCCATTACGCTCAGATTATCCATTCCTAACTCAGTCAACTCTCGGGCGACGGTTTCCCGGTAAGCGGGTTTCAAGTGCACCGCCAGAATGTCCATCCCGTTATGACTGAGCTTCTGAAGTTCATCGTGCAGCATCGCCGGCGTGAGGTGCTTTGATGCCTGGGCGAGCGCCCCCATTGAGTTCGGGAAAGAGGCTTCAATAAACAGCGCTTCCAGGTGGGGCGCCTGGCTGGCCATTTTCCAAAACTCTTCAGTCTCGGCGGTGTCGGAACTAAAAGCGACAGTGTTCTGGCCGTCCGAAACCAGCAAGCCTACCGTCGGCACGATATGATTAACGGGAATCGCCGTCACGGTCAGATGGGCCACCCTGAATTCTTTGCCGGTCTCAAACGGCACGTATTCCATTACGCTCCCTCGTTCGTTCTTTAGCTCATCAAACTTGGGATATACATTGTCATTAAACACGTCGCGCTTGAGGAGATCGATTACCTCTTGAGTCGCATGAATACGAATCGGCTGTTCCAACTCGCCGAAAAGATCGTCAACAAAGATCGGCAAGCTGGCAATATGATCCATGTGAGGGTGTGTGACGATGACGTCACGGACCTGGCGGCGTTGGGCTTCGTTCAGCGCAATGCCGATACTCCCGGCATCAACCGTTACTCGATCATCAATGAGGAAACAGGTCAAGCGTTGCGCCGCGTTAGCGTGCCCGCTGGCATCGAACGAGCTGGGTAATAGTTGAATGTGCAAGTATTAGATCTTGTTGGGTTCAGGCTCTGGCAAACAGCGCCCCAGTATAAGCCAACCGCGGCCAAGGCGCGAGAGGTTTCGCGGGGTCACTCCTGGCGAGGACCTTTCTGAGCGTAACCGAGTTGCCGGCGCAACTCCTGCAACCTGGATAAGTATTCGTTTTCGCGCTCCTGCGCCAGGTGCGGATAGCGCACCAACCCGCGCGCCACACGACTGCGATGAAAAGCCAGTTCGCTGGCCATTTGGTTGCATCGCATGCGGGTACGCCATGGCGACAAGCCCTGCTTAGTTAGCGCGTACCAGGACATTCCCATCCGGCCCCGAATCGAGCAGAGCTTTTCGTATTCCTGAAGATCAAACAAGCCGTTTTGATAATCGGGATAAAGAAACTGTCGCACGATACGGCCTTCGCGACGCAACGAGAAATATATGACCATCAAGGTGACAATAAAAGCGGGTCCCATGATTCCAAAGTAGGCGGCAAAGAAACCGTATTCACCGCCAAAGGTTGCCGAGCCGTTCCAGGTTGCATGCATCAGAATTGCCAGCATGAAACCCAGCACCGGCGCCACAACTTTGATAAAGCCATTATTGGATTCTCGCGACCAGCCCAGCCCGATGCCGGTCATGCTGGTGAATAGTGGATGAGAGAAAGGCGCAGCCATGCCGCGGAGGATGAAGATGAATGTCAACGCGCCCGCTCCGCCTTGCAACGCCCTGCCGTAATAGAGAACATTTTCAGTCATGGCAAACCCAAGACCGACCATGCCGGCATAAACTACTCCATCAACGATGCCGTCGAACTCGTCCTTCTTCCATAGAAATAGAATGACAAGGATCAGGGCCTTGGCGCTCTCTTCCACAATGGGGGCTGAGATTACGGCGCCCACATTCTCGCCGATTTGCTGATTGTGAGTGGCGACAGCCGCCATGATTTCGATGCTGGTATTAAAAATGAAGGCGATGAAAACAGAGACGAGTGCACCCCAGAAAAACGCCGTGGCCAGCATCCACAGGGGTTCAGATTCGTACCGATCGATCCACAGCAGCAACATCACATAGATTGGCACCGGCAAGGTGGCGCAAATCAAACCAATGACCAATTCGACCGGGCCGGTTTCGGCGCCAATCAGCGCCAGCACAATTAGTCCAAGCAAAGCCGCGATCATCACCGCGAACACGGCGAGGATTATCTTAAATACACTTTGATGACCCGAAGATCTAATAGCCGGGCGAACGGGAGGGCCAGCAGCATTGGGTGTGAACGCGTTATTCATCTTGTTTGCGAAAACTGCGACTGAGATTCAGCCGCAGTATATCTACATTTCGAATCAGCGGCCAGACTTTACTTGTGGCACAAACTTCAGTCAGTGATCTGACGCACTAGTGGTCAGACTGGAGTCTGCGCTGCCGAACTCATCGCGCGCACGTGAGCGCCCGGCCCCCGTCGATCTGATAAGTCGCGCCCGTGATCCACGAAGCTTTTTCTGAAGCAAGATAGAAAACCAACTCGGCTATCTCTTTCGGATCACCCACCCGTCCCATTGGATGAGTGGTCTTTGAGTGCTCCAAAAACTTTTCATAGTTCTCTTCGCTCATGCCGCCTCGTTTATGAATTTCGGTGACCACGACGCCGGGATTGACTGCGTTGACCCTGACACCCCGGGGGGCAAGTTCGAGCGCCGCGCAACGCGTCAACTGGTCCACACCGGCTTTGGAAACACAGTAGGCCAGGACTCCGGGAAAGGAACGCAGGCCGGTTACACTCGAGATGTTGACGATGTTGCCTTTGGTTTGAATTAAGTGAGGAGCAGCTATCTGCATCAACTGAAACACGGCGCGCAAGTTGACGTTCATCATCGCATCCCAGGCCGCGAGCGAGGTGTTTTCGATGGAGCCGCTGGAGATATGGCCGGCCGCGTTTACCAGCACATCCAAGCCCCCAAACTCATTAATCGTCTCTTCGATCGCACGCTGGGTCTCACTAACATCAGTAACATCGACCGCCAGGACCAACGCCTCGCCGCCGGCATTCTTAATTGCCGTCTCAACCTCGCGCAGCGCGGCCCGATCTCGCCCGACCGCCACGACCCGTGCGGACGCGGCGGCGAATTTCACAGCGACGGCGTGGCCAATGCCGGAGGTTGCCCCGGTAACGAACACGACTTTGTTGGCAAAGCTATCTTCCATCAAACATTTCCTTTCTTTTCGCAGATCTTTACGCAATAATCACAAGCCTGGACCGGGATTTGGAGCCCAAGCCAAACAAAGAACCCGCAGAATTCGGCGCGACATATTGACATACGCGGCATCAGATTGACTATAATTTCGCGCGGGACAGAATTCATCCGCAACTAAGGGCCGCTTGCGTTGCCGAGAATTCGATCTAACTAAGCAGCATCCCGCCAGTCTCAATAAGTTGCATTTCTCTTTTTGAACTCACTCAGACGAGGCGTGTCGATCGAACCACACGAACCAGGTGTTTACTCGACCAGGGGATCGAGCATACGGCGAGAGTCTTCCTTCCCGGGCTCGCGCGGTCCGGTACGGGCTTCGTCCGGATCAGGATTTATGGCGGCTGCTGCCGGCGCTGCCGCAGCATTGTTCTTTCTGCTCTGGTGGATATTACAAGGTGAAGAGAATGCCTGGATTCCGGCTGGCCTGGCCGCCAGCGTAGTAATGCTGGTTGCGGCTTCAGCGCGGCTGGCGACCGTGCGACGGTCCCGAATGCGGTCCGTTCGCGAGCAACACAGTGACGAGTGGCGAGTTCAGTCAGGACGGAGATCATCGTCAGGTGGTACACCGTCTACGAGCCGCCATGCCGCGGCCCTGAGGGCGCTGCAAAAGCAATCGGCCGACGCCGACGCCAGGGACCTGCCACCGGAGGCACATCGCGAGCTTTATGATCGGTGTACGGAATATCTGCTGGGCGCTGAACAGGCCTGGCAATCACCCAGCCTCCCGGCCGAAGGACGCCTGGCTTTGCGCGCGGGACAGGAGCGAGTGCGTACCTTGCAAAGGCATCACTTGCTGACGTGGGCCAGAGGTTCAGCGCGAGCTTTTACGCACGAGGCCCAGCAGCGGGTCCGCCTTTATGAAAAGGTCGAGACTGCCCATCGCGCGCTTGAGTGTATTGATTCGGCCTTAAAGCTTTATCCCGACGAAGAGGAGCTTAAAGTCTCGGCGCGGGCGGTGCGCGATTTTATTACTTCCAGCCGAGTCGCACACTGGGTCGAGTTGGCAGAGCGGGCGGCCTTCAAGGGCTATTATCGCAGGGCGATCGATCAATATCGAGATGCCTTGTTTTATCTAACTCGTGACGGCAGCGACCACGACCGCGAAGCAGGAGCGGAACGAATCACCCGAGAAATTGAGTTGTTAAGAGCGCGTCTTGCCACGGGCGGCGGCGCTGTCAAGCCAACCCGCACTAATCGGACAAAGGAGCCACAAGAATAACGTTGGCGCCTGGTGGTCCGCTTGATCAGAACTCTTAAGAGGAAACGATACCCAAAATGCTAAACAGAAAGTGTCCCAGATGTGCGAGCAACAAGATTCGTCCGGGCTATCGGCGCATGCCCTGGTTTCTGCGAATGTTTGGCATCCATCATCTTTTGTGCGATCATTGCAACTGGTTATTTACAGGATTTGGACTTCCGGGGATGGGCGCGCGCCGGGCAAAACGACGAACCCATTGACGTCTGCTTCTGTCTTCTGAAGTTCGGTCTTTGGACTATCTGTCACCGGAGATTTACAAGCTCTGGGGCCCTTTCGAGAATCAACGACTTTTGAGGTTAGCTATGAGCAGGAAAACTCTGATCCTCTTCGCGCTTCTGATAAGTTTGGGAGCGAGTGTGTTTGTGCTGGCTCAGGAACAAAGCTCCGGGACGGGCCAAGGTCCTGCAGCCGTGGATATGCAGGGAATTAGGGGTTATCTGCTTGGACCTGGGGACATATTAGATGTAAGGGTTTTCGGCCAAGCGGATCTGAATTCGCTTGCGGAGGTCGACACGGACGGCAACATTTCGTCGCTTCCATTCCTGGAAACCCCGATTCGAGCGCAGTGCCGAACCGACAAAGAGATCCAAAAGGAACTCGCCAAGGCTTATGCAAAATATATTCGGAATCCCCAGGTTAGCGTGCGAATTTCTGAGCGCAAGAGCCGCCAGCCGGCAACTATTTCGGGAGCTGTGAAGTCACCGATGCAGGTGACGATGCTGCGTAAGGTGCGCCTCCACGAGTTAATCACAAAAGCGGGTGGCTGGACTGAGCGCGCCAGTGGAACAATCCAGATTATGCATACTGAAGCCGAAATGTGTCCTGATCCATCGGAAGTCTTTCAGAAGACAGCTCTATCCTCAAACGGAAACTTCGGGATTACGATTTTCAAAATCAACGATCTCAAAATGGGTAGGGAAGAGGCCGATCCGGTTATTAGGCCGGGAGACATTGTTGTTGTGACCGAGGCCGAGCCTGTATACGTAATGGGTGCGGTGATGGGTGGGCGTGAGCTACCACTGAGAGACCAGCTCACTCTGGGCCATGCGATCGCCATGGCCGGTGGACCGCAAAGGCTGGCTAACACGAACGAAGTACATATCTACCGGCAAAAGGACGGTGTCGCGGGTCAGGAAGATTTGAAATACAATTATGATGCGATCAAGAAGGGCAAGGCGCCGGACGTGCTGCTGAAACCTTACGATATCATCGATGTTCACATGAGCGGCCCCCTCTCAGCCAAGAGTTGGGGCGATACATTTGTCAATATGTTGCGCGGGTCGGCGAGCCTGGTAACTCAGAGAGGCGTCATTGGATATTGAGAATTTTGATTTATGCGGAAAGACGAAAGAACTTTTCGGCGTTCTGCTTGATTAGGTAACCATTGAATGAGTCAAAGACTACGTTCTAACAAGAATAAAAAACGACGTGGCATCACCTATCTGTGGATTCTGTGCCTCGCCGTTCTGACCTTCCTGCTGATCTATTTCGAACAGACTTCATTACTGTACATCCTCGCCACTCTCGGCGTGACGATACTACTGGTCGTTGTGGCCCTCGCCGATCTGGGACGCAGCGAGCTGTCGTCCGACGCTATGTCCCCGGCTCCAACTCCCGGCGCGAAAACCCGTAACTGAAAACGTTTCTGAAAGTCATCGACACGGCTCGCGAAGCCACCTCCGGAATCCCGTCTTAGAAACGATCCAGATCTCTGCCAAGCACGACTTTTCCGATATAGCCTCCGGCGCGCACACCTGCGAGAAGTTTTTCATCGGTCGCGCCCATCCGAATGATATGATCCAGAATTAGCAGACGAGGACGGATGCGTGCTGCCAGCGCGCCAAGTTCCAGGTCTGACGTGAATTGCCAGCGCTGTTTGCATGCGTTTGCTACTCCTTTTCGCTTATGTAGTGAACGACGGGCCATAAGACAACACAATTAGCTGGCGAAGCAACTGCGCGGCACCGGCGTCCCGGCCGTGAAGACACGCGCCAGGCTGCGCGTTTCACAATCAACGGGACCCACTGCTCGCCCCAGATGGTTTTTTTGGCTGCCCTCGATTAAAGTATGTCCGCCCAGAGCTTTTCCGGAGGACCAATCCAAATGAAGAAAATTCAGTTATCTATACTTTCACTTATCCTGATTGTCCTGACACTGTCCCTTTCGGGCTCGTCTCTTACCCGGCGCGCCAGCGCCCACGATGGCGATAGTCCAAAACTTACTTACCCCGAGACCAGACGGGGCGAGGTCGTCGACAATTATTTCGGGACCAGAGTGCCCGATCCCTACCGTTGGCTGGAGGACGATAACTCGCCCGAGGTCGCAGCCTGGGTCGAGGCCGAAAACAAAGTCACCTTTGGTTATCTCGACAAGATTTCTTATCGCGCACAGCTAAAGGATCGACTGACCAAGCTCTTGAATTATCCGAAGTATTCCGCGCCGGCGCGACGCGGCGAATGGTTCTTCTTCACCAAGAACGACGGTTTACAGAATCAGAATGTCTGGTATATGCAGAAAGGCCTGGAGGGAACACCTGACTTGCTGCTGGATCCAAATAAGTTTTCTGCCGACGGAACATCGCGTCTCGGTTCCTTCACCCTTTCGCATACCGGAAAGTACGTTGGCTACGGCATCTCGGAAGGTGGCTCTGACTGGAACGAGATCTATGTTCTCGATGTGGCCACCAGGAAACCACTGGCGGATCGTCTGGAATGGGTCAAGTTTTCGGGCGCGTCCTGGCGCGGCGACGAGGGATTCTATTACAACCGTTATCCCGCGCCGGCCGCCGGCAAGAAGATGGCGGCAAAAAACGAATACCAGAAGGTTTATTACCACAAGATCGGCACGCCGCAATTGGCCGATGAACTGGTTTTTGAAAACAGCGATCACCCGGGGCGTTTCAACGGTGTCAGCGTTACCGATGACCAGCGCTTTGAGGTTCGGTCACAATCGGATCCCGCGGCCGGCAAGAAAGGAAATTCGCTGTTCGTTCGCAATCTTGCCAAAGGTGAAAAAGCATTCAAGCCGATCGTTGCCGAGATTGGCGATGATGAATATGGACTGGTTGACGAGATAGCAGGAAAGTTCCTGATCCAGACAAACCATAATGCGCCCAACGGTAAGATAGTACGATGGGATCCGAAGCACCCACAGAAATGGACTAATGTGATTCCCGAGAAACCGGAGCCTTTGGAAGTTGCGAACACAGTGGGCGGTAAGCTGTTCGTCACTTATCTAAAGGACGTGACCACCCGCGCGTACGTCTATAGCCTTTCGGGCAAGCTTGAGAACGAGATCGCCATGCCCGGTCCGGGCTCAGCCGGAGGATTTGGCGGTCGCAATGACGATAAGTTCACCTTTTACAGCTTCACTTCGTTCAATTATCCGCCGACGATCTATAAATACGATATCGTTTCCCGAAAGTCTTCCGTCTTTCGCACCGTCGACATTCCGGGATTCAATCCCGCCAGCTACGAAACCAGAGAGGTTTTCTACAGCAGCAAAGACGGCACCCGCGTTCCCATGTTCATTACGAACAAGAAGGGCATCAAGCTGGATGGAAACAATCCGACGGTGCTTTATGGTTATGGGGGTTTTAACATTACAACCAGTCCCGGGTTCAGCGCGCTGCGAATCGCCTTGCTGGAACAGGGTGTCGTTTACGCGTCCGCAAACATTCGCGGCGGCGGCGAGTATGGAGAGAAGTGGCACGAAGCAGGTACCAAGCTGAAAAAGCAGAACGTCTTTGACGACTTTATCGCCGCGGCTGAGTACCTCATCAAAGAGAGAATTACTTCACCGAGCAAGCTGGCGATCCATGGCGGCTCGAATGGAGGATTGCTGGTGGGCGCCTGCTCGAATCAGAGACCCGAACTCTTCAAGGCAGTAATCGAGCAGGCAGGCGTGATGGACATGCTGCGCTTTCATAAGTTCACGATCGGCGCTGCCTGGATCTCGGATTACGGAGCCAGCGATAACGCCGAGCAGTTCAAAGCCCTCTACGCCTTTTCGCCCATCCACAACGTCAAGCCGGGCACGAAGTATCCGGCGACTCTGGTCACTACCGCCGATCATGACGATCGCGTAGTGCCTGCGCATAACTTCAAATATGCGGCGGCACTCCAGGCGGCGCAAGCCGGCGATAACCCAATCCTGATTCGCATCGACACGAAATCCGGTCACGGTGCGAGCAGCACTACGAAGACTCTCGAACAACAGACGGATATCTACTCTTTCTTGTTCGAGAACCTGGGCGTGACGCCGAAGTGGTAGGTCCCAAAATTGACCCGCGATAGCGCGCAGCAGCAGGCCGGCTATTCACAGCCGGCCTTTTTCTTTCCGCTGACCACTTAAGTCCCATGCCGGGCGATGATGTCGGCGCCGGAAGCGATAGCGACCAGGTCTGGTGCGCGCAATCTCAGGCTCGTGTGCTTTGAGGCCCGGTCGCTACTGCTGACCTCGCCTTAGCTGCGAAGCGCTACTAATTCTGCGGCTGGCTCGCCCACACCAGCATTCCAATAACCACGAACACCAGACCCATCGCAAAGAAAAGGAAACCCATGGCAATCGTACATCCGGGCACGAACCAGTTGGCGGTGGCTGAATCGACTTCGGCTGATTGCGGGTTGGCTGCGTCGTAACGCACAGCGATCGTCTGGCCCACGTGGTGACTGGCGGGCATCGTTCCAAAAGCAGATTCAAACCGGATTCGCTGGCCGGTGCTGGTGGTGAACTGCACGACCGGGCAATAAACTCCCGCGCTGCCGGAATTGAAAGTCTTCCTTACCAGGTCTACGACCGTGCCCGTGGCGGGCGCGCCGCGCGCGGAGGTTCTTTTCTGCTTGTCTGCGGCAACGATTCCGCTGATCAAGACTGCCACGCCGATTACCAGAAAGAGCAATCCAATAAGTAATAATCCGCCCACTATTGATCCTTCCGATGCCGTTAGTTAACTACGGGGCAGTAGCCCGACCGTGAGGGAGGACTCCGGTTTGCCGAATTCACGATTCTTGCATGAATTACACCCGCCCTCACTTAAGGTCGGGCTATTGCCCGGAGCGACGGATTCAAAATCGGAGCGACAAACAACTCAATCCGCCGTCCATTTTACGAAACTCCGACATGTCGAGTGCGATCGTTTGATAACCGAGTTCCTCGAGTTTGCCGGTAAACTTTGGATAGCCGGCAGCCACCAACACATGATCATTAATGAGCACGCAGTTGGCCGCGTACTCCTCTCCGGCAGGAACGCACAACAGATCGCGGTCTGCAAACGCCGCGCGGTTCGCGAGGGCCTCGATGATCGCGATCCTCTCGTGGCCCAGGAATGAAAGGCCACTCTTCAAATGAAGAATCTGCTTTACGTTTCGGATGTCGATATAGGTCGCCGTATAACCAAACTTTGACAGGCATTCGGCCAACTGCCGAGCCCCCGCCTCATTCGTGCGTTCGGAAATGCCGATGAAGAAATGCCCTGCCGCTTCACAAACGTCACCACCGTCCACAGTTCCCGGCGCGTGAATTGACATCAACGAAGGATAGAAATCAGCGAACCGATCTTTGATGCTGGTTGCTTCGCCCTCCCGGCTCGGCGCGCCTGGCCGCGCTAGTACTGCGCAACGTTCAGCGATGACTGCCGTGTCTTCAACAAAAGTGGCATCCGGATAATCCGGATCAGGTTCGAGTGTGGTTAAGATTAATCCGCATTGTTGCAACGCCGTGCAATAGGCCGTGTGCTGTTCAAGCGCGCGATCGTAGTCGGGAGATCCGAGGCCCGCAGTCGTTAGTCCCTCAGCAAAGTTTGGGGAAGGCGGACGGACAATGGCTCTGGTGAACTTCGTCATTAAGATTTGATTGCCAAAAGCTCACCATAGAATAACACTGGGCGGGGCGTGGCGTGGCTTGCGCGGCCTGTATGCGCGTCAGTGCAGTGTCTCAAAAAAGATCTGTACAAGAGCAAGCGAGATCGCCAGTGTTCTGTGAATGATGTAAGAGCTGCTCTGGGTGATTTCGTGGATCGAATCCTTAACCACGGCAGCAGATCCACTAAGTCACACGAAGCAGCACGAGAGGGACTTCTGTCAAGGCAATCGAGAGATACTACACTAGCATTCTCGTATCGCGCGGAATGTGAGGTTCACAGCGATCTTCTTGATGAAATGCGAATCGCTTCGATGTGATACAGAACGTCGTGATTCGGTACTCAGTCTTAATCCTCTTAGATCAGACATCCGCCGCAGACTCCAGTCCAAACTCTTAGAGTTCACGTGTCTTGGTCTTGAAGTCAGGCGTTCACGTGCTTGGGCCTCAGGGTTGCGTTAGTGCTTCGCAAAGAAATTGGGGAGGAAGAAGTGCAATGGATACCAGGACGATGATCATTGTCGGCGTCGTAGTAGGGACATTGGTCCTCGGGGTGATCGTGGCGGCGGCCATGGCGATTTGGTTCTATTCCAGGAACAAACGAACGAAGGAGCTGCGCTCAAAGTTTGGGCCTGAGTACAACCGAACTGTGCGGGCAGACGACGGCAACACGGGACACGCCGAACAGCTCTTGCAGGAGCGGCAGAGGCGCGTGGCTAAGCTGCATATCAAACCACTTACCGACCAGCAACGGACGGAATTTGCCGACGCGTGGGAACACGCACAAGCGCGGTTCGTTGACGATCCTGAGGCGGCCGTGGCGAACGCTGACGTTTTAGTTCAGGAAGTAATGAGCGTGCGCGGCTATCCGGTCACGGATTTCGATCAGCGCGTTGCCGACGTTTCTGTCGATCATCCCGCGGTCGTTCAGAACTATCGAATCGCGCATGATATCGCTGCTCGCCATGAACGTGAAGATGTCGGGATTGAAAAACTTCGCGAAGCGATGATTCACTATCGCGCACTGTTTGCCGATTTGCTGCACGACGGTGGCTTGCAACCCGTCAGACAAGTCGTGCCCGAGGAGCGCGAAAGAATCCGGCGAGCCGGGTAAATTAAAGGCAGCATGCAGTAGGCGGGTTTTTGCTTTGTCCGGGAAGCGCGAGGTGGAGTCTGTCAGGAAAATCTGCCTTCGCGGACTCGGCCTCTCGGCGGTAAATTTGCGCCCAAAAACATTCACCGCAAAGCCGAGCACGCAGAGTTCTTTTTTCCGACAGACTCAGGTCGGCCCCTTCATGGTGCGCTCTCAGCCGTCCGCTTCACGGACTAAACATGCTTGAGCCTCTTTTCCCCAGCAGTGAACTGCTGGGCTACTATCATTCGTCCGCTCTGCGGACTCATAACTACTTTTCGGGCAAAGGCTCTTGAGGTAAAGACAGGGGGCCTCCTGACGATCGCGTTTCTTGCTCGATCCACGTTCGGACTGCTCGCACATTAGCCCGAGCAACACTGCACTCGCGGCATTTGCCTGGCCTAGATAGTCATCTTGCTATATAATCCGCCTTCGCCCTTCCCCTTACCACCCACGCTAGGTCTTATCCGGAGGTAGTGATGCGAAAAATCAACAGGTGTCTCTCGGTATTCTCGATTTCTCTTTTGATTCTGGTTACTTTCTTCAGCAGCGCCCGCGCCGCTGACTTCAAGCGCGAAGTCATCTATGAGATCGTCATCGATCGTTTCTTTGACGGCAGCACCGCCAACAACAATCCGTCGCAGAGTTCAGGGCTTTACGATAGTACCAAAACCAATTGGCGTCTTTACTGGGGCGGCGACCTGGCCGGCATTCAGCAAAAGATGTCTTATCTGGCCGGCATGGGCGTGACCGCGATTTGGATCTTGCCGCCGGTGGATAATCTCAATACCAACATCCCTGATGGGCAGGGCAATCCCACAGCTTCTTATCACGGTTACCAGGCTCGCGATTTCAAGCGCATCGAGGAACACTTCGGCAACACAAGTAACACCTGGACAGATTTCGATAATCTTGTCACCACAGCACACCAGAACGGAATCAAAATCGTCGTCGACTTTGCGCCTAACCATTCAACTACGGACAACGCGGGAGAGTTCGGTGCGCTTTACGATAACGGAACTTTCCTGGGCAATTACACCAGCGACACGAATGGTTACTTTCATCACAACGGAAACATCTCGAACTTTGACGACCGGTACCAGTTGCAGTATTACGCGCTTTTCGACCTGGCCGATCTCAATCAGGAGCACGCCACAATCGACGCCTACCTCAAAGCGGCCGCGCAACAGTTTCAGCAGCACGGTGTGGACGGCTTTCGCATTGACGCCGTCAAACATGCGACCTGGGGTTGGGAGTACAGTTTCGCTAATTCGATCTACACCTACGGCGACAGTTTTCTGTTCGGCGAATGGTACCAGGGCAATACTTCCGATCCGCTCTATCACGACTCTTACAAGTTCGCGAACAAGAGCGGCATCTCGCTTTTGGACTTTCCGCTTAACACTGCGATTCGCGACGTGTTCGGTCCGGCCAATAGCAATTTCTCGGAAATTGACGGCGTACTTTCTCAGGAAGGCGGCAACTTCACCTGGAAAGAAGACCTGGTGACTTTTATCGACAATCACGATATGGCGCGTTTCCTGTCCATCAACAACAACACCAACCGGCTGCACGAAGCGATGGCGTTCACACTAACCAACCGCGGCATTCCCTGCATCTATTACGGCACGGAACAGTACCTGCACAACGACACAAACGGCGGGACTGATCCATACAATCGCAACATGATGTCGGGCTTTAGCACCAGCACTACCGCGTATCAGTTGATGAACCAGCTCTCTACCTTGCGTCACAACAATCCAGCGGTCCCCTATGGATCTACGGGCCAACGTTGGATCAATAGCGACGTGTATATTTATGAGCGCAAATTCTTTGGCAGCACGGTTCTCGTCGCGATTAATAAGAATGACAGCTCGTCGTATTCGATTACCGGGCTCAACACGGCTTTGCCGGCTGGAACGTATACTGATTATCTCAACGGCCTGCTGGGCGGTTCGTCGATCACGGTAAGCACTGGATCCGGAGGCAACAACCCGGTGACTAACTTTACGCTGCAGTCGCATACCGTCGCCGTCTGGCAGCTAACCGAAGGAACCGCGCCGCCCGAGGTCGGGTCGATTGGTCCAACTGGCGGACAATCAGGCGTGAAAGTCACGATCGCCGGTCGCAACTTTGGATCGACGACTGGCAGTGTGAAGTTCGGCACAACCACCGCAACCATCAACTCTTGGACGCCGACGCAAATCGTCTGCACCACGCCGTCGGTCACGAACGGTGTTTACAATGTGACTGTCACCAATTCGTCGAGTCAGGTTTCGAACAGTATTCAGTACACAGTGCTGACGGCGAAACTGATTCCGATCACGTTCACAGTAAACAACGCGACGCCGACACAGACAGGGGATTACATTTTTCTAACCGGCAACACTGTCGAACTGGGCGCTTGGAGCACGACATGGGACGGCGCGGTCGGGCCAATGCTGACGCCCAACTATCCGAACTGGTTTCTCAACGCGAGCGTGCCGGCGGGCCAAACTATTCAGTTCAAGTTCATCAAAATTGCCGCGAATGGCACGGTGACCTGGGAAGCAGGCAACAATCATCAGTACACGGTACCAACCAGCGGTACCGGGTCCGTGAACGTGAATTGGCAGTACTGAGGTAATTGATCAAGAGAGAGCCGTCTGATCTTGAGGGCGGCTCCAGTGGAGAGCGGGCATCCCTGCCCGCACTGAGCGCGGAGCGCGAAGAATTAGGATCACGACTAGTTGTAGTTCTTCCGAGCGAGGACGTTCTTGATGGCATGATCCAGGGCGTCGCTTCGCTCTGCCCCTGGCTACTTTCTGCCATGCTTCCGGCGGTGAAGACGGCTACGACGTAAACCCGCGTTTCTTCATCAAGGCCTCAACCTTTGGATCGCGGCCGCGGAAGTTGCGATAAGCTTCGGCCGGATCGATTGTGTTACCGACTGAGAAGATGTTCTTGCGCAGGCGCCCGGCAACTTTCTTGTCGTACGGTCCGCCGGCTTCAGTGAACGCGCCGAAGGCGTCGGCGGTAATCACGTCGGCCCAAAGATAGCTGTAGTAGCCTGCCGAATAACTGTCGCTGGAAAAGACGTGCATGAACTGCGGCAAGCGGTGACGCAGAACGATCTCGTGCGGCATGCCCAGCTCAGCCAGCGCCTCTTTTTCAAAAGCGCGCGGATCGATCTTTCTGTCGCCTGCCATATGCAACTTCATGTCGAGCAACGCTGCTGCTAAATACTCTACCGTGATGAAGCCCTCGTTGAAAGTCGCCGAGCGTTTGATCTTGTCGACGAGTTCCTGCGGAATTGGTTTCCCGGTTTGATAATGCACGGCAAATTTGTTCAGCACTTCCGGCGTCGATAGCCAGTGTTCCATCAGTTGCGAAGGAAACTCGACATAGTCGCGCGCGACCGCCGTTCCCGATAGCGAAGGATAGGTGACGTTTGAGTTCAAACCGTGCAGCGCATGGCCGAACTCATGGAACATCGTCGTAGCGTCATCCCATGAGATCAGCAGCGGCTCGCCCGGCTTTCCTTTAACGAAGTTCGCGTTGTTGGAAACGATCGTAGTGATCTCGCCATTGACCCGCTCCTGAGTTCGATAAGCATTCATCCAGGCACCGGAGCGTTTGCCCGCGCGCGCGTACGGATCAAAATACCAAAGACCGATTTGCTTGCCGGAAGTCTTGTCCATTACCTGCCAGACTCGGATGTCCGGGTGAGCGACGGGAACGTTCGTGGCCAGAGTGAATTTGAAATTGAAGAGTTCGCCGGCGACCCAGAAGATGCCTTCGCGCAGCTTCTCGAGTTGCAGGTAAGGCTTCACTTCATTCTGGTCGAGATCGTATTTCGCTTTGCGAACACGCTCGGCATAGTAGCGATAGTCCCAAGGTTCGATTTTGATCTTCGCGCCCTCTTTGTCGGCTAGCGCCTGCATGTCGGCGACCTCCTCATGCACGCGGGCGACTGCCGGTTTCCAGACGGCCAACATCAATTCCATGGCGCGTTCCGGCGTCTTGGCCATTGAGTTTTCCAGACGCCAGTGAGCGTGCGTGGGAAATCCGAGAAGCTTGGCGCGTTCGGCGCGTAGCTGCAGGATCTGTGTGATGGTCGAGTTGTTGTCGTGCTCGTCGCCGTTATCGCCGCGCATAATGAACATGCGCCAGACTTTTTCGCGCAGGTCGCGGCGATCAGAATAAGTAAGGAACGGATCGACCGACGAACGGGTGTTAGAGATCAACCAACCTTCTTGTTTCCTGGTTGTGGCGGCGGCCGCGGCGGCATCACGCACGGATTGGGGCAGACCGGTGAGGTCGGCGTCGGTCTTGAGCGCGATAAACTGACCGTCTTCTTCGGCCAGAACGTTCTGACTGAATTTGGTGAAGAGGCCGGCGAGTTGTTGATTGATTTGCGAGAGCCCCGCTTTGTCAGCCTGGTTCAGCTTCGCGCCGGACCGTACAAAGTTGGTGTAGTCGAGCCAAACCACTCGTTGCTGCTCTGCGTTTAGTTTCTTCTTGTTTGGCGAGTTGTAGACCGCTTCGATCCGCTTAAAGAGCGCCTCGTTCTGCGTGATCTTATCGCTGAAGGCGGCGAGCTTCGGCGCCATCTCACGCTGCACCGCCTGGAACTCCGGTCCGGCCATGGTCGAACCCCACACGCTATAGATCGTCGAGACCCGATCGAGTGTTTGACCGGCCCGCTCCATGGCCACAATTGTGTTCTCAAAAGTAGGCGCGGAGGAGTCATTCGCGATCTTTTCGACCTCCATGAGGTTCTCCATCATGGCCGATTCCAGCGCCGGTTTGAAGAGCGCAATCTGCACGCGATCAAATGGAGGCACGCCACCGTAAGGTCCTTCCCAGTTGGTCAGCAATGGATTAGGGTCGGCGTTGGTCCTGGCCTGTGTGGTCATGCCGTTCGGTTTGCTCAAACGATTAGCGACGGCCGAAACGACCAAGGCGCTGGCGAAAAGGAACAGCAGGCTGCGAGTGATCGAGTCGCGCATAAGATTGATTGTCCTTTGTATTGAACTTCACGACGCCTTCAAACGGCGGAGAGATGAAAATCGCGCGGTTAGTATATTGGCGGAGAGCGGAGGTTGTACAGCCTGACGCCGCCGAGCGGCCCTGGATGTGTTTGAAGCGGCCTGTCGATGCGGCTGTGCCGCCTGAGGTGCGGAAAGGCTCAGCCTTCCCGAGGGCTCCCGAGTATTTCCGGCTCCCTCGATTGGGGCGTAGCCCCAGGAACAATCAACGGGCTCACGGAGGGCCGGAGGCCTTCCGCACATCAGGCGGCAGAGCCGCGCGCGTAACGTTAAGACAACAATCTGGTCAGCGAGTTTGGATGAATATGCCAGCCGATCAACCCAGCCAGACCCATGACCACACCAAATACTGTCGGGAACAGCGCGAGCATGAAGAGCCAGCGCTTCTGAGTCAAAGCTGTCACCGCCATTAGTGAAATCGCCAGCGCCAGCATGGCATCTGAGAGATCGAACTGGTCGTCGTGGAAGTTGAGTTCGTTATAGGTCTGGTCAGCTTTGTCGGCGTCGGCTTGCTGAATTTTCTTTTTCTCTGCCTGCTCCTGGGCGATTGCTTCGTAGGTCTTGATCTGTTGCTCATAGATGGATTTCGCCTGGCGCGGAGCGACAGCCGCTTGTGCGGTCAGTTGGGCGACCGTGGCTTTAGCCACATCTTCACGAACATTGCGGGCCTGATACCACGAATAGTTATCGATCTTATCTGCCTGTGCCTGTTGCATCGCCTGCACGATGTTGTCGTCCTTGACCTTGCAAATGCCCATGAACGTCGCCAGCAACGCTACTGAAATCGCGACCCAGGTGTTTAAGTGCATTTTGGGGTTCTTTGTTTCAACTGTGGTTTCAGTTGCTTTCTTGTCGTTGTCGTCTTCGACAAACTGCATTGGATCGGGATCCATAATTAGTGCTTACTCCTTCAAAAATGAAAATATGTCTCGCGATATTTCACCCCGCACCTTTGTTGCTGTGCCAAATCTTTTTCCTGGCACTCTTCTTTCGGCGCTTGATCCCGCGGCGAGGCGGCAACCTTTTCGGATCGCCGGTGGCTGCCTTCTTTACCACGCCGCCTTCATCTTCGGCAATCTCGGTCAACGTTCGTTTGGTCAGCACTGAATACGGTTGAGTCTCAGTAATGTCCTCGCCATCTTTAGCGTATTGATCGCGGTGCTTCATCAGCAGCCATTGCCGGTCGCGCGTGCGCACCAGCACAAATGAACCCTGCAACTTCTTACCCAGCACGGTGAATTTCAGTTCGCCTTTTGCTAGTGCCCGGGAGACGTTCTCGGCATTCTCAGGCGCGTAAACGCCATAGTCCCAGACCATCACGGTGCCGCCGCCGTATTCGCCTTCGGGAATTACGCCTTCAAAGTCGGCGTAGGCGACCGGGTGATCTTCGACCTGCATGGCCAGGCGCTTCACCTGCGGATCCATCGGGGGGCCTTTGGGCACGGCCCACGATTTTAAGACATCGTCGGCTTCAAGACGAAAGTCGTAGTGCAATTGCGTCGCGCGATGCTTTTGCACGACAAAGATGTTGCCCAGCTCGGATGTCTTCTTCTCAGGGCCGGGCTCAGGCGTTTTGTTGAAGCGGCGTTTCTTTTTGTAATCAGATAGGGAAGCCATGGGGATAGTTTCACGCTTCGGGTTTGAAGTTTCAAGCTGGCGCGTCTTATTCGTGAGGTCGATTTAAACGCAAAGGACGCAGAGGATTTCGCAGCGGAACGCAAAGGAGTTGCTCATCAGGGGACCCGGGTTTCTTTGCGGACTTTGCGCCTTGGCAGCTTTGCGTGACTTAAACCACAGTACCTCAACATTCACGCAAAGGCGCAAAGTACTAACAGAATCGATGTTGAACTGTCGATGTTAGAGCTTCGAAGAGAACTTAGGATGGACTACTAACTTGCGCCTGCGGCTTCGGCCTGCTCTGCGAAAAGCTCGTTTTGCACAGGATCAAGGCCGAGGACTTCACGCACGCGCGCGAAGCTGCGCCGGTGTATGGGTGCGGCTCCGAGCTCTTTCAACAGACGGCAATGCTCCGGCGTGGGATACCCTTTATGAGTGGCGAAATTATAGCCTGGATGCACGGAATCAAATTCAGCCATCAGCGTGTCGCGGGTGGTCTTGGCGATGATCGAAGCGGCGGCGATGCTGGCCGATAGCGTGTCGCCTTTAATGATGCCGCGTTGCGGCGCGGTGCAATATGGAATGCGGCGCGCATCAACC
>WNFR01001990.1_pt1 | contig 21265 bp, 15 predicted proteins | sample 5400221 | NCBI WGS metagenome assembly WNFR01 (sample SAMN13153357, study PRJNA577476) | soil metagenome | isolation source: 40 cm soil under Madrone tree | place: USA:California | collected 2016-06-14 | reverse complement strand
TCCCCGCGGTGTTCGTCACCACTACGGCGAACGTTGATCCACTATCCGAGGTCGCGGTTGCCGGCGTGGTGTAACTGCTCAACGTGGCGCCGGAGATGTTCACACCGTTCTTCTGCCACTGGTAGTTCAGCGGCGCAGTGCCACTCGCCACCACCGCGAACGTTGCCGTCTGTCCCGCAGTCACCGTCTGGCTCGCCGGCTGCGTGGTGATCGTCGGCGCCACCGGTGCCGGGTTCACTGTCAGCGTCGCCGTCGAACTCGTCACCGTCCCTGCCGTGTTGCTCACCGCCACTGCGAATGTTGATCCGCTGTCCGAAGTCGTGGTTGCCGGCGTCGTATAACTCGCAGCCGTGGCCCCGCTGATGTTCACGCCGTTCTTCCGCCACTGGTAGCTGAGCGGCGCAGTACCTGCCGCCACCGCCGCGAACGTCGCCGTCTGCCCCGCAGTCACTGTCTGGCTCCCTGGCTGCGTGGTGATCGTGGGCGCCACCGGCGCAGGGTTCACGGTAAGCGTCGCCGCAGCGCTGGTCACTGTCCCCGCGGTGTTCGTCACCACCACAGAGAAGCTCGATCCACTGTCCGAGGTCGTGGTTGTCGGCGTGGTGTAGTTAGAGGAGGTCGCACCAAAGATCCCTACACCGTTCTTCTGCCACTGGTAGTTCAGCGGCGCAGTTCCCGTCGCCACCACCGTGAACGTTGCCGTCTGTCCCGCAGTCACCGTCTGGCTCCCTGGCTGCGTAGTGATCGTCGGCGCCACCGCTGTTGCCGTTCCGGTTCCCGACACCGTGAGGACGGATGAAGGCGTCAGGGGATCATCACTCGTAATCGTCACGCTTCCGGTACTGGTCACTGGCGCGGTCGGCGTATATGCAACATTGAACGAATTACTGCCGCCTGGAGCGATTGTGCTTGGTGTCGTCAGACCAGAAACAGTAAATGAGTTGCCAGGCACGGAAATCGAGGAGATGGTCAGGTTAGAGCCGCCAACGTTACTTACAGTTACGGTCCCTTTTGCCGTTGTTCCTACCGCAACGCTGCCAAGATTTAGGCTCGCCGGACTCACTCCGATTTGCTGAGGCGCCGCCGTTGCAGTTCCAGCAAGTGCAACTTGTTCTGAAGCGATTCCCGTGTCGGTACGGACTGTCAAGGTGCCTGTGGCGCTCCCCGCTGCCGTAGCATCGAACCAAACTTGAAAGCTATTGGACTGACCGGCTGGCATGGAAAGAGGCATGGTCAGGCCCGAGACGGAAAACTGGCTGCTGGATACATTCACCTGGCTGATGTTGACGGAAATGTTTCCGGTATTTGCGACAGAAATAGTTTGAGAGATCTTTTTGCCGGCAGCAGTGCTGCCGAAATTGATGCTTGAGGGAGTCACTTGGATCGCGGCTTGAGAAGCCGGTTGCGATTTACTACCTGCATTCACTAACCCTGAGCAGCCGCTCAGCGCCGTAGTCGCCAGCGTGACAAGCAAAAACAGAAAGTGGTACTGCAGCAAGCTCCGGATTTTCCGGGAAAATAGTTCAGTCCGATTTCCCGAATCTACTTGACTGCCCTTCATCGAGTCTCCCCTCAAAGTTCACGGAGAGGAAAAGTACGCAGCGAATGCGCACACCAATACCTTTCACTCTCCTGACTTCGTTTGGGTTTAGATCAGCTCTGAGGGCCCGGACTGGGTTTGGTCCGTTGAAGCTGCAATATTCGTTTGTCTGGTCTTGTCTTAACGCGAAGGATAGAGAGAGAACCGGGAGTTGAATACTGGTTTGAAGAACAGTTTTGGGGTAGGGCCGAAAGTTTCCGGCCGCTGCTCAGTCCATTGACCAACGACCAGTGATCAATTGGCCGGCGGTACAGTATAAGTCGAGTAATCGGAAATTGACGCGCTACCCGAGGCCGCCTTCGTTGACAAACGCCGGTTCCCGCCCCAAAATAAGACCTGCCTGCGTTGTTTTCCCTGTGCCCGAATGGCGGAACTGGCAGACGCGCTAGCTTCAGGAGCTAGTGGCCTCACGGTCGTGGAGGTTCGAGTCCTCTTTCGGGCACCATCTCTTTTTTCCCAGACGATTCCGATGTCACTCAATCAGGCTCCGTGGCCCCTGATACCTCGCGCCGTCATTCTGAGTGCATCCGACAAGGTCCGGTGTTTGGACTCCGGTGGCGTTTACCGGAGATGCGCGAAGAACCTCAACTTAAGATCCTCACATTAATTTTCCCGTCTCCCCTCCCAACTCCCCGCTGAATTCTTCCCTCTCTTCGCGTATTCTTCTTCCCTATGCCCATCTTTCCTCGCCCCACCCGTTTCTGGCGGGCCGCTCTTTTCGTAATCTTTCTGTTCACCTGCGCCGTCTCTCTCCACTCCGACGAATGGAAAGCTCGCCACGTCCTCGTCGCTCCCAACGGCACGATGACCCTCACCATTCCCCCGTCGCCTTCCGAAGTTTTCTTTGCCGGCCCCGCCGATCCATCTGACCCCTCCTGGCTCGCCGGCCTCGAAGCCTGGCGCAAGGAACGCCGCACGCAGCTCCGCCTCGACGATTCCGACTACACGAATCCCGATCTCGCCTGGACCCAGCGCACCTTCTCCCAAGTCCAGCTTCTCATCTGGGACCGTTCCATCTACGATCCAGAAAACCGCCGCTACACGCCCGAAAAATTCCTCGCCGAAACCGAGCGCCGCCTCGGGCCCATTGATGCCGTCCTCCTCTGGCACGTCTATCCCAACCTCGGCGTGGACGACCGCAACCAGTTCGATCTCCTCCGCGATCTACCCGGCGGCCTCCCTGCCCTCAAAAAACTCGTCGACGATTTTCACCGCCACAACGTCAAAGTTCTTTTCCCCATCCTCGCTTGGGATTCCGGAACGCGCGAAGAATCCACTCCTCCTTGGCTCGCGCTCACGCAACTCCTCAAAGAGATCGGCGCCGACGGCGTCAACTTCGACACGCTCGAGAGCGTCCCCGCCGATTTCCGCGCCGCCTCCATCGCCGCCGGACACCGCCTCGCCTTCGAACCGCAATTCGAAATCCGCGACGAATCCCTCGCCTGGAGCACCCTCGGCTGGAACGACTGGGTCACCTGGGAAGACATCGCATACCCTTTCACTCCGATGGTTAGCAAAACCCGCTGGCTCGAGCCCCGCCACATGATCAACGTTACCGACCGCTTCACCCGCGACAAAACCGACAGCCTCCAGCACGCCTTCTTCAATGGCAGCGGTTACGCCTCTCTCGAAAATCTCTGGGGCTTTTGGTATCCCATGAATCCCCGCGATGCCGAAGCCGTTCTTCGCTTCACCCGCATCGAGCGCGCCTTCGCCGAAAATCTCGTCAGCCGCAACTGGCAGCCCCACGCGCCCACGCTGCAATCCGGCGTCTTCGCCAGCAAATTTCCGTTGCCCACTTTGCAGTGGGAAGTCTTCAGCATCAAATTGCCGCCACCCGCGCGAACTCTGTGGACCATAGTCAACCGCAACGAATTCGATCTCGACGGCCAACAGCTCCGCGTTCCTTACCAAGCTGGCCTCCACTACTACGATCTCTGGCATGGCGTCGAACTCCAGCCGCGCATCAACGCAGACGAAGCGACACTCAGTTTTCCAATGGAGGGCCTCGGCTTCGGCGCCATTCTCGCCACCACCGAAATCGCCGGCTTCCCGCCTCTCCGCGAATTCCTCCCCTTCATGGCCGAACGCTCCAAAAAGTCCCTGCGCGAATATCCCCGCACCTGGTCCGCGGTTCCGCAAACCATCGTCGAAATTCCACCCACCAAACCCGCCGTCACCACGCCGCCCGGCATGCTGCAAATTCCCGAGGGCGACTTCGACTTTGCCGTTCGCGGCATCGAAATCGAAGGCGGCAACGATCCCGGCGTCGACGTCCAATATCCCTGGGAAAATTCTCCGCGCCGCTCTCATCTTCACCGCCTCCATCTCCACGCTTATTACATCGACCGCACACCCGTCACCAACGCGCAGTTCAAACAATTCCTCGACGCCACGCACTATCGTCCCGCCGACGATCACAATTTCCTGCGCGACTGGTCGAAAGGAAATTTTCCCGCCGGCTGGGACGCGAAGCCCGTCACCTGGGTCTCCCTCGAAGATGCTCGCGCCTACGCCGCCTGGGCCGGCAAGCGCCTCCCCCACGAATGGGAATGGCAATACGCCGCGCAATCCGCCGATGCGCGCCTCTACCCCTGGGGCAACGATTGGAATGCTGCGAACGTTCCCGCCGCCGACCGAGGCCATACCCGCGCCCCGCTCTCCAACGTCGACGCACACCCGCAGGGCGCAAGCCCCTTCGGCCTCCTCGATCTGATTGGAAATGTTTCGCAATGGACCGACGAATTCCGCGACGAACACACGCGCTCCGCCATCATTCGCGGCGCCGCAGCCTATCAACCCTTAGGCTCCGTCTGGTATTTCCCGCAAACCTATCGCCTCGACGAACACGAAAAACTTCTCCTCATGGCCCCCAGCCGCGACCGCGCCGCCACCATCGGCTTCCGCTGCGTAGTCGACGCCCCCTAGATTTTGTAGCGGCCGCCTTCTGAGGCGGGCGCTTTTTCCTCACGGCCCTCACTCCGCCGCCAACACCGCATACCTAACCACAAACAACCCCGTCAAAATCCAAAGCAGCACGCTTACCTCTCTCCACTTCCCCGCCGCCAATTTCGCCGCCGTGTACGAAATCACTCCCAAACTCAATCCGGTCGCAATGCTGAACGTCAGCGGCGTCGCCACCAGCGTCACAAACGCCGGAAACGCCTCGGTAAACTCCTTCCACTCCACCTGCGCAATCGATTCCGTCATCAGCGCGCCCACCAGCACCAGTGCCGGGGCAGTAGCGAACGCCGGAATTGCCGCCGCCACCGGAGAAAAAAACATCGCCGCCAGAAAAAGCCCCGCCACCATCACGTTGCTCAATCCTGTCCGCGCACCCGCTGCAACGCCCGCCGCGCTCTCGATGTAGCTCGTCACCGTCGACGTCCCCGTCATCGCCCCGAAAATCGTTCCAATCCCATCCGCCAGCAGCATCCGCCCCACGCGAGGAATCTTTCCGTCCTTCACGAATCCGCCCTGCTCGCACACGCCCACCATCGTGCCCACGTTGTCGAATAAATCCACGAACAGAAAAATGAAAATAATCTCCACCAACCCCAGGTGCAGCGCTCCCCGCAAATCCATCTTCAGAAAAGTGGACGAAGGATTCGGCAGCGCCACCCAGTGTTCCGGCAAATGCGCCAGCCCGCGAAAAATTCCCAACACCGCCGTCCCCAGAATTCCCAGCAGAATCGCTCCATTCACCCGCCGCACCATCAGCGCCAGCGTCAACAAAATCCCCACGCAAGCCACCTGCACGGAAGGATCCGCGAAATTTCCCAGGCTCACAAACGTCGCCGGATTCCCCACCACCAGCTTCGCGCTGCGCAATCCCACAAACGCGATGAACATTCCGATCCCGCCCGCCGTCGCGTGTTTCAACCCCAGCGGAATCCCGTTCACAATCTGTTCCCGCACCCGCGTCACCGTCAGCAGCACAAACAGCACGCCCGAAAAAAACACCGCGCCAAGAGCGGTCGCCCACGGCACATGCATCCCGATGCAAACCGTGTACGTGAAATACGCGTTCAGCGACATCCCCGGCGCCAGCGCGATCGGATAGTTCGCGTACAGCCCCATCACCAGCGTCGCCACAGCCGCCGCCAGGCACGTGGCGAACACCACGCCCTCCACCGGCATCCCCGCCTGCGACAATATTTGCGGATTCACCACGATGATGTACGCCATCGTGATGAACGTCGTCAGCCCGCCCAGCATCTCCTGCCGCAACGTCGTCTGATTTTCCCGCAGCCTGAAAATTCGCTCGATCAATCCATTCCCCTGCGTCCCGAAGTGAGCCGCCACTCTAGAGTCCTCCCGCCCCCCTGTCAATCACTCTGTCCTCCTCCCGCCTCACAACTTCACCCCATCTGTCGCACAAATGCTCAGTCCCTGTAGCGGCCGCCTTCCGAGGCGGGCGCCTTCCCTTTTTTGGAGTGCGGTGGCTCTGCCACCGCTTTTGAGGACTCAACCTCGCCGCCCAAATCCACATCTCAGTGCTAGAACCGAAAATTTGTCATCCTGAGCGCATCCGATAAGGTCCGGTGTTGGGACTCCGGCGCTGTTTACCGGAGATGCGCGAAGGACCTCAACGCAAACCATCCGCAAAATTCTTAAATGCGCGCAACTTGCCTTCCCCGCCACCAATTGCACCGCCGCCCTTTCTGCGCTAACTTCTAACGCTCATTCACTCTTCATCCAAGGATCCCCATGCGCTCCAACAATTTCTCCCGTAACCGCCGCGACTTTCTCCGCACCTCCGCCGCAACTCTAGCCGCAGGCGCTCTCCCCACTTCTCTCTTTTCCTCAAACGAAACTTTCGGAACCTACTCTTCTTCTTCCTCTCCCTCCAAACCCCACCGGATCATCCTCGACACCGATCCCGGCGTCGACGACGCCATCGCCATCTTCCTCGCCCTCCGCTCCCCAGAACTTCACGTCGAAGCACTCACCCCGGTCTGCGGCAACGTTCCGCTCTCCCTCACTCTCCCCAACGCCCTTCGCCTCGTCGAAATCGCCGGCCGCACCGACATCCCGGTCGCCGCCGGAGCCGCCACGCCTCTCGTTCGCCGCCTGGTCACCGCTAAATATGCTCACGGGAACAACGGCCTCGGCGGCGTGGATTTCCCGGAACCGAAGCTCAAGCCCGTCTCCGAAACCGCCACTGAACTCATCCGCCGCATCGTCCGTGCGAATCCCGGCGAAATTTCCATCGTCGCCGTCGGCCCGCTCACCAACGTCGCCACGGTCCTCAAATCCGATCCGACCATCGCCCCTCTCATCAAATCCATCGTCATCATGGGTGGCTCGCTCAGCGGGGGCAACATCACTCCCGCCGCCGAATTCAATTTCTACGTGGATCCCGAAGCCGCGCGCATCGTCTTCGATTCCGGCGTTCCACTCACCATGGTTGGCCTCGACGTCACCCGCAAAGTCATCATCCGCGAAGAGCAGGTCCGCGCACTCGAAGCCGCGCAAAATCCCGTTAGCCAGGCTGCCGGAAAAATCCTGCGAGCGAATCTCGACCGCTTAAGCAAGGCTGGCACTGCGAATGGATTCGCCATGCATGATCCCCTCACTGTCGCGCGGCTCATCGATCCGTCGGTCGTCACCCTCAAGGATTTTTTCGTGGAAATTGAAACCACTGGTGAACTCACCGCCGGGCAGTCCCTCGGCTACTCCCACGGCCCTGTTCGGCGCTCTCCGCCGCTCGAAACCGGCCTACCCTCCGCCGATTCTCCGGAGGCCGAATTCAAACCCAACGCAAAAGTCGCCGTTGAAGTCGACCCCGACAAATTCTTCCGCCTGCTTCTGGCGCGCCTTACCTCCGCGGCATAGACACAGAAAGGTCGCCATTATGATTCGCACCATCGCTTCAGGCTCTCTATTTCTAATCGCCATCTTCGCCGCTCTGGCTGCGTCCAGACCGCCATCCGCAGCGTCTTGGCGCCTCACCTCCGAATCCGAGGCGCTCGTCCCCGACGCCGCTCTGCGCGCGCAAATTTTCCGTGCCCTCGACGCCGCGGAAGGCGCCGGCACCGACCCCTCCATCTCGCACTTCAAAGTTCGCGCCGCCACCGTTGTCGCTGTCAGCAACGAAGACCACGTCGTCCTCGGCGGTAACACCGAATACGAAGTCCCCGAAGCCATTCATGGTGAATCCTCGCTGCTCAATCACGTCACCACGCTCTATGGGCCAGACATCACGCGCCGCGCCGTTCGCTTCGTCGCCTTCTTCTCCCAGCGCTGCGGCGTCAGCGGGAGTTGCGGTGATTGCCGCGACTTCCAGCACGCCGTCACTGACTACTCCCACCTGTTGATCGTTTGTGGCCAGGCTTCCGATCACACCGTCCGCGTCACCCGCTTCGCCGACCAGCTTGTAGACGAGGACAAATTCGCCGCCGCCACCCCAGATTCGCTCTCCATCACTCCCGGCGAACTCGCGCAGCTCACCCAATCCGCCGCGGAAGCCCGCCTCGGCGGCGTCACTCTCTTCACCACCGCGCGCCACACCGGCGCCGCGGGCCTCTCTTTTTCCGGGAAAACCTATCGCGCTGCCGGCGGCGACGATGCAGCCTTCCACTATCGCTTCCCCATCGGCGGACTTCTCCAGCAAGCCGCCACCGAGCGTGACTACTTCCTGCGCGCCATCGTTGTTGTAGGAGAAAAAGGTCAGTGGCCCGTCATCAACTATCGCGACCGCCAGTACGGCTACGAATCCAGCAGCTTCAATCACGAAGCCGGCAAGGCACCCATCGCCCTGATCATCACCGACGGCCTCGGCCACTATCGCGCCACCACCTTCGAAGCCGCCCTGCCCCACGCCTTCAGCACCGCCAACTTCATGCCCCAGGTCCTAAAAGATTTCCTGCAATCCCACGCCGCGCCCGCACCCAAGTAGCGTAGCCAAAATGTAGGGCCCGCCTTCCAGGGTGGGCCGTTCTTACCTTGGAGTGCGGTGGCTCTGCCACCGCTTTTACGGTTCAGAATTAGCAAAGACTAGTTTCCGGCGCGCCATAGATTCCTCACGACTTCCCGCACGTCAAACAAGAAGATGTGCTGTGGCAAAATCTAAGTGCTGGGGGCAAACCACATGACCGCAACGCGCCAGGAAAAATTCAAAGCCTTTCGGGCCCTCCACCAGAGGTCCGGCGCATTCGTAATCCCCAATCCCTGGGATGCAGGCAGCGCAAAAATTCTGGCGGCGCTGGGTTTCGAAGCGCTGGCCACCACAAGCGCCGGCTGCGCTTTCTCCAGGGGATACCTCGACTCCGCGCCGGAAATTATCCGCGACGTGATTTTGCAGAATGCCAAAGAGATTGTGGAAGCCACGACCCTGCCCGTCTCTGCCGATCTTCAGAATGGGTTCGGCCATACCCCCAATATTTGCGCGGAAACCATCCGGCTCGCTGCCGCCGTCGGCCTCGCTGGAGGCTCTATTGAAGATTCGACGGGCGATCAGAGAAATCCAATCTACGACTTCCAGCTCGCCGCCGAACGCGTCGCCGCCGCAGCGGAAGCGGCTCACGCTTCACACTTCTTGCTTACGGCGCGCTCCGAGAATTTCCTCCACGGACGCCCTGATCTCGACGACACCATTCGGCGGCTGCAATCGTTTGCCAAGGCAGGCGCCGACGTTCTCTATGCGCCCGGCCTCACGAGCCTCGATGCAATCCGCACCGTGTGTGCTTCCGTCTCAAAACCCGTCAACGTCCTCATGGGTTTGACAGGTGCAACTTTCTCAGTTGAAGAGCTGGCTGCAGCCGGTGTGAAACGCATCAGCGTTGGCGGATCATTTGCCCGTGCTGCCCTGGGAGCTCTCGTGCGAGCAGCGCGCGAGGTGAAAGAGAAAGGCACATTTGCCTACGCTGCAGAAGCTCTTCCGTCTGCTGAGGTAAAACGCTACCTGGCCGATCCCAAGCAGTAATTCTTCCTGCTACCGGAAAATTCCCCACCCGATCCGCACCTGAATCGTATTGATCCCCGGATTCGGCGTGGTCATCCCCGCATTCGAAATATGCATAAACCGCACTTCCGCGCTCCAATTGTGCTTCTCTCCCAGGATATGCATCCCCAGCGCGCCGCTCGTCGTGAAATTGATCTGCGATGTGTTCTCCGGCACTTTCGTATTCGTGAACAGCGTGCCGCCCTCAATCTCAAAATACGGCTTCACTTTTTTCGGCTCCGACAATATCCACTTGAACGCGAACGGATTCACTCCTCCGCCATACGCCGTATTCGTTTTCTGCGTCAGCACCGAAACCGGCACCACGTCGAACGCATACTCCAACTGCCCCTTCAAAAATCCCGGTCCGTGCGGGCTAGTCAGAATCAATCCGTACCGCAACCCCAGATTCCATACGCCCGTATCCGACGTGCTCCCATTGAGCCCATGCCCGCCGCCCGTCCATATCTGCAATTCCCGGCTCGAATTCTCCGGCGAACCCTGCGCCCGCAAATCTCTCGCGCCCAATAACACCCCCAGCAATCCGGCCGCACCAAGCAATAGAATTTTCGGCGTCACTTTCACCTGTTTTCTCCGCACATCTCGAATCCCGCACCATATCCGAAAACCCACCCACTGACAATCAATGAACTACATCCCTCCAGCGCCCCAGCGCCGGAGGCGCGACAGAAGTTAGCCCAGCGCGTGAGCGCTGGGACAAAATGAAGATCCAAGGCCAGCGCCGGAGGTGCGGTAGATTTCTTTACGCATCGAACGTAACTGTACCCACAGGATCGGCATACACCGCACAACGTCATCCGCACCCAAATCGTGTTGGATGATCCCCTCACTCAAATTGATTAGGAAAAAATGAAAGGAGGCGAGCCAGGTCTTCTCGCCTCCCTGTTATTCCCCTTTCGGGGAATCCGATTAGCCTGACGGAGGGCGGCTAATCGGTCGTGTGTTGGCTTGCCTATGAAACTCCCGAAACATGAAAAAAGTTACATCGATTTTCAGAAAAATGACTAGAATCTATACGCATTCTCTCGCTCCCCGGAAAGGGGTTTCTGGATGTCTCGCCAGTCGCAGCTCAGTCCTGATAACATCTTACGTTTTCTACAACTTAGAAGTGGGCCCACCTCTTTAGAAGATCTCTCCCGCTCCCTTCAGGTCAAGCGCTCCAGCCGCCGCGCCCTGCTTCAGATGCTCGCCAAGCTCAAAAAGCGTGGCCTCGTCGAAGAACTTTCCCACGGCCGCTTCCTTCTTCGCCAAGCTTCCCGCCCTCAACAGCCCGCCGCGAAACCCCGACCATCTTCCCAACCGCCCGCCGATAATTTCCCGCAGCACAAAGCCGTTTCCCGCGACGAAATCAAAGGACGCCTCGTCCTCCATCAGGACGGTTACGGCTTCGTCGTTCCCGACGTTGCCATTCCCAATCTCGACGGCGACCTCTTCATCCCCCGCGATTTCGTCGAAGACGCCATGCACGGCGACCACGTCGTTGCCAAGATTTCCCGCCTTAGCGGCGTCCCCGGAGCCCGCCGCGCCGAAGGCCGCATACTCCGCATCGTCTCTCGCGCGCATCCATCCGTCGTCGGCCTCTTCCGGTACACCTCGCGCGGCTGCGTCGTCGTCCCGTACGATCCCCGCGTCCAGCACGAAATCGAGTTGGCTCCCGGTGAAGAACTTTCTCCCGCTCTCCGCGAACAGTTGCTCCCCGGCGAAAAAGATCGCTCTGGCAAGCGCCCGCGCCTCGCGCACATTCCGAAACTCGATGGCGCCGTCGTCAACGCCGAACTCATCCGCTATGCTCGCGAAGGCGCCTCGCCCGTCGGCCGCGTCATCGAAATTCTCGGCCGCCCCGGCGATCTCGGCGTGGACACGGAAATCATCATCCGCAAGCACCACCTGCCGCACACGTTTCCCGGCGAAGTCTCCCACGAAGCCGCACAACTCGCCCGTCCCGTTTCCGAGTCCGATCTATCCGGCCGCGAGGATTTTCGCAGCCTGCCCATTGTCACCATTGATGGTGAAACCGCCCGCGACTTCGACGACGCCGTCTACGTCGAACGCCGCGAAGACGGCGGCTGGCTCCTGCAAGTCCACATCGCCGACGTCGCCCACTACGTCACGCCCGAATCCCCGCTCGACCGCGAAGCCCGCCTCCGCGGCAACTCCGTTTACTTCCTCGATCGCGCCGTCCCCATGCTTCCCGAAGCCCTCTCCAACGGCATGTGCTCTCTGAAGCCCCGCGAAGATCGCCTCGTCCTCAGCGCCATCATGCAGTTCGATTCCTCCGGCCGCATGCTCAACTCCCGGATGACTTCCGGCATCATCCGCTCCGCCGAACGCATGACTTACACCAACGTCAACAAGGTCCTCGAAGGCGACGCGGAAATGTCCGCGCGCTACGCCCACCTAGCTAATCACTTCCGCGCCATGAAAGGGCTCGCACTTCTTCTCAACGCCCGCCGCGCCGAAAACGGCTCCATCGATTTCGATCTCCCCGAACCCGTCATCGAGTTTGACGACCATCAGCAGATGACCAACATCGGCCGCAGCGAACGCAACATCGCCCATCGCCTCATCGAAGAGTTCATGCTAGCCGCGAATCGCGCCGTCGCGCACTACCTGCTCCAGCGCGGCTTGCCTGCCCTGCATCGCGTCCACGAAAAGCCCGACGCCCGCAAAGTTCTGGAGTTCGAGGAACTCGCCCGCGCATTCGGCTACTCGATGGGCGTCGAAGATCTCCACCAGCGCGAAGTCGCCGTTCGCCATGGCAAAGTTCCCTCGCCCGCGAAAGCCGGCCGCCCGGACTCCCGCGGCCAGGGACGCGAACGCCAGATGCGCGCCGTCCTTCCCGCCTCCGACATCAGCATCACCCCGCAACACTATCAGCGCCTCGTCCAGAAACTCTCCGGCAAACCCGAAGAGCGCATTCTTTCTTACCTCATGCTTCGCTCTCTCAAGCAGGCTCGCTATTCCGCCGAACCCCAAGGCCACTTCGCTCTCGCCTTCGACGAATACACCCACTTCACTTCGCCCATTCGCCGCTATCCGGACCTAATCGTTCACCGCATCCTGAAATGGGCGCTCGCGAATCCCAAAGCACCCGCGCCGACGCACATCAAGCCCGTCGTCGGCACCGAAGCCGCCGTTTATTCGTTGAAGCATCTGGAGGAAATCGCCGCCGAGACTTCCGAAACCGAGCGCCGCGCCGCCGGAGCCGAGCGCGAACTCATCAGCTGGAAAACCGCGCAGTTTATGGAGCAGCATCTCGGCGACGAATACGATGCCCTGATCATCTCCGTGCAAAAATACGGCTGCTTCGTCGAACTCTTTGAGGTTTTCGTCGAAGGCCTGCTCCCCATCACTGCGATCGAAGAAGCCGCCGACGCCCGCTGCGTCTATCGCGAACGCGACCACGCCATTGTCGCCGTCTCCGGCGGCGACTCCGGCCGAGGCCGCCGCTCCGCCCGCCGCAAATCTACTCTCCAACTCACCTGGAAACTCGGCGATCGCATCCGCGTCCGCGCCGAGCGCATCGACCCCATCCGCCGCCGCGTCGAATTCGCGCTAGTCTCGTCCTGACGCGCCTTCTGCGATTTTTCTGTCATCCCGAGCGAAGGCCCGCGCCGTTCGCGGGGCGCAGTCGAGGGACCGTGGCAACATCCAAGCTCTAACGAAAGCCGAAGTGCGAGCCATAAACCCCGCGCTAACGCTCCTCGTCCTTTACTTCCTTTACCTCATTTACTTCCTCTACTTCATTTCCTCACACCAGCTTCCCGGTCACTCTTGGCAAGGTCACCGTCAGCAACGGTTCCACCGACGGCTCGGCCGCCTCCGGCGCCTTCAGCACCTGCTCAACCGCCTCCGCCATGCCCTGCGTCTCCTGCTCCTTCGCCTTCATCCAGCTTCCAAACGTAGCCTTCTCCCGCGCCACGCCATCCAGGTTGCGCCGGATGCGCTCGCCATAGTGCGCCTTCACCAGCTCCAGCTCCGCCTGTATCTGAATATTTTCTTCCGCCTTCCGCGACCACTGCATCTCCGCATGCTTCCGCTGCTCCGTCGCGTACGCGTCAACCGCTTCCTGGCGCACCTTCGCGTCCTGCAACACTTCATCCACCGAAACGCCCGCCGCGTCCAGCGCCATCAACACCGCCGCGCGCCGCAGCTCTCTCGACGCCCCGCGCAAGTGTTCGCTCCGCAGCATCTCCACCACCTTGCCGATGCTGTAGCCCCTCCGCGGACTGGTGATCCCCGCCGCGTGATAAATATCTTCCATCGGCAAAAGCTCGCTCTGGAATCCGCTGGCGCTTTCCGCCGCAGCCTGCGTGCCCACTGGGCGCTCCTTCCCCCGCTCCACCCCCCGCTCTGTCCGAGGAGCCGTCTCCGCCGCCCGCTGCACCGGCTCGCTCGCCCCGTTGCTCGCTCCGTTCGCCCCGAAGATCTCTTCCTCATTCCCCGCAAACCATTTGAGTTTCATAATCCCTCTCCCCTTCTTCGCTGGCTTTCTCTCGGTACCATTTTCTGTCTGAACTTGTGGCGCCACCTTCGTAGTAACGAGCGCAGTAACAGGCGCAGCGACCGGCGCCGGACTCGGTGGCAGACTCGGCGGCGGCAAGCTTGACGAACTTTCCCTGCTCCGCGCATCCTGCTCCATCAACCGCGCCGCAATCGGCTCCTCAATCCGCGCAATGTGGCCAGCGTGCCCGCTGTGCCCGTTGTGTCCCTTGCCCCGATGTGGAACACTTTCCCGCCGCGGTTCAGGCCGTCTCGACGCGCTCCACTCCGCATCACGCATCTCGCTCTGCGCGTTCGCTCGCTGCCTCGGTCCATCCCGGAGTTTCACAGGCGTCGCAACACCCTCGCTCGGCTGCACCGTTTCCCGCGCCGTCTGCGGAGTTAAAACATTTGCCGGTGCCGGCTTCCTCGGCGCTGCCACGTTCACCGAGTCTCGATGAATCCCAATCAAAAATTCTTTCCCATCCACGCGGCAATACTTCGCAATTCCCGAAAACTGCTCCCGGTGCGACTGGATGTACACCCGCTTGCCCACCGCAACTCGCGCCTTCATCCGGATGCACGCCCCGTGCGCCGAATGGTTTTCCATCCGCGCCGTCACCGACTGCACCCCTCCCGACTGGTCCAGCCACGAGGCCTCAACCAGGATCATCACCGCCGTCCGTGACTCTTGCACAGCTCCGCTCATGCCCCCTCTATCGGCAAAATAAAGGAGCAGTTCAACCACCATCCGCCTCCCAATCGGCGCACACCGAGCCGCATGAGTGCTCGTCACCCCAATGTCCCATTTCGGAGCATGCAGGGGCGGCTTTACGCCGCCTTCTTGGGTTGTGTAGCGCTGGCTTTCATGCCAGCGCTCTTGCCCCTCCGCCGGCGCAGGATGCGAGCGACGCTGCGACGCGGAAGTGAAAAAGTGCGAAAAATCAGGGGAAAAATCAAAAATGTCGGCGCGCCGACATTTCAAGTGATGCTTGAAGGTTGGACCAGGAAATGCCCCCCACCCCCGGGGTATCGCGCATGTGCGGGAATAATTGGACTTGCGGGAAAGAGACTCGTATGTGCGGGAATGATTGAACTTACTTCTGTGGGGTTTTCGCAGGTGAAAATTAGCCATGTGTACCAGTCGGTAACTCCCCCTCCCCCCTGTTTTTCGTAAGTGACCAAAATAAAGGACTTGAAGTATTGAAGTCTTTTGCTTTCTGTCAGTTTTGAAGTGATGGAAATGCAGGGCTTAGCTGCAGAATGTTTTGGGACAGGAAGCTGCGCGGTGTGTAGACAGGCCCATCCCCGCGCGAACATGGGCCATTCTCTCGTTATAGTACCAACTAGTCAATTACATTCTATAGTACTAGGACGATTTTGCGGTGAATAAGTAACGGTCGGGATCGGAGGTCGAAAGTCACCAAGGAACTCCCGATAATTCACTTGGATCGAAGCGGGGCGAAACTCCCTTGGCCCATTAAGTTTCTCGTGAATCTAGTTACCTCCTTCCCCGCGAATATGGTATTCGGCTTCTTCGTGGGTTTCCTCGTGGTCAATCTATCCACTCGAAAGTTGATGGCTGCCGTGTTTCTACTTGCGTCCACTGGATTGGCTATATCGTTCTTCATTTCATCACTACGAGTTTCACGTGAGAAGATGGGCCGCCTTATCTCAAGAAATTTAGCGCCCTTCTATGGTGGCCTCGCTATGACTATCGCCGGACTCTACATCTGGTTCTTCGCCGTGAACATCTACCCAGCGATACCCTACGCATGGGGCGGAGGCAAGCCGCTCGAAGTCATTTTTCTTGAAGGCGAGAAGCCTCTGCCGGACGGCATTATTAGAGAAAATAACACCCGCCATTCTATCGCTTATAAACTACTCGCAGTTACGGAGAAGGCCTATGTTGTACTGCCGCAAGCCGCGAGCCAGAAGTCAGTTCAATTCGACCGCGAAAGTGTTCAGGGGATTATCGTACTGAATTGAGCGAACCGTTCGAACAACAGCACGCATGACGATCCCTCTCCATTCCCGGCGAACCGCTAAACCCTGTCCATTCAAGGCTTTCCGCTGTCCTGTAACTCCAGCAATTTCAATACTTGCGCGCCCCTCTCTTAACTTACGCGTTTTCTATCGCTTTCCGGCCAGAGGGGGGAGGGTCCCCCCCTTTGGAGTGCGGCAGCTCCGCTGCCGCTTTTGCGGTCATTCCGCCGAGGCGAATGGAGCGGTTGGGAGCTATCGGTTCGGTACACTCAATGCAACCCCGCCCGCCTAGGAAGGCGGCCGCTACACAAGCGCGGAGCGGGATGGGCAAGCCCATCCCCTACAAAGACAGCGGGGCACGGATCACGTCACTCTTCACTGGTCGCTGGGCACCGGTCGCTGGTCACCGCTTCTGCTATCCTATGGAGCGGACACTCAGCAAATTCGCATCGAAAGGTTCCTCACCCGTGAGCACCACCTCTGCACCTTCCCGCGCCGCTAAACGGGCTTTCAATTTCAATGCCGGGCCCGCCGCCTTGCCGCTTCCCGTGCTGGAGCGCATCCGCGAAGAGCTGCTGGATTACCGCGGCACCGGCATGTCCGTGATGGAGATGTCCCACCGCTCGCCCGAATTTGAAGCCATCAACAACGCCGCCGAGCAGAACCTGCGCAAGCTGCTGGCGATCCCCGACGACTACGCGGTGATTTTCGTGCAAGGCGGCGGGAGCATGCAGTTCACCATGGTGCCGATGAACCTGGCGCTGGCCGGAAAGCCGGTGGACGTGCTGCACACCGGTGCGTGGACGGCAAAGGCGATCTCCGAGCTGAAAAAAGGCACGCTACATAACATTGCCGCGTCCACCGAAGGCGCGAAATTCACCCGCGTGCCTCGCCAGGACGAGCTAAAACTTTCGGCCGACGCTTCCTACACGCACATCTGCACCAACAACACCATCGAGGGCACGCAGTATCACGCGCTGCCTGCCTCCGCCGCGCCGCTGGTGGCGGACATGTCTTCGGACATCGCTTCGCGCCCGGTGGACGTTGCGAAATTCGGGCTGATTTTCGCCGGCGCGCAGAAAAACCTGGGGCCCAGTGGCGTCACGCTGGTGATCGTGCGCAAGGATCTGGCCGAACGCGCCGACAAGAATCTGCCCACGGTGCTGCAATACCGCACGCACATCAAGGAAAAATCGCTGTACCACACGCCGCCGACGTTCGCCGTGTATATCCTTGACCTGGTCACCGAATGGATCGCCAGCGAAGGCGGCCTTCCTGGAATCCAGAAGCGGAATGAAGCGAAGGCCAAGCTGCTTTACGACACGATCGAAGCCAGCGGCGGCTTCTACACCTGCCCGGTGGAGAAATCTTCGCGCTCGCTGATGAATGTGGTGTTTCGGCTAGGAGGCAGTGCTAGCCAGCCAGGTGATGAGAATCTGGAGAAGGAATTCGGCAAGCAGGCCGCGGCAGCGAATCTTGTCGGCACTCCCGGGCACCGCTCTGTCGGCGGGATGCGCATCTCGCTCTATAACGCGGTCGGCCTCGACGCCGTCGAAGCACTGACGCATTTCATGAAGGAGTTTCATCGCTCACGCGGCTGAGCCGCGAAGCGAAACTGAGTGCCGCACCTTGTTGTCTAAGGGTGCGGGTTTTTCTGGAAGTAGTTCGCTAGACTGATGAGACTATGACCAACTACTCGCTCGCCCTCTTCTTTCACTTCGTCGGCCTCGCCATGCTCTTCATCGGCTACGGCCTGGAGTGGATCGTCTCCGCATTCCTGCGCGGCGCCGTCACCACGGACCAGGTCCGCGCGTGGCTCCGCGTCTATCGCACCTCGCTCCCGGTTTCCGGGCCCGGCCTGCTGGTGCTGATTTTGAGCGGCGCCTACCTTGCGCAGGTTTCCGGCGCCATGAAAAACGGCTGGCTCTCCGCTTCGTTCCTCGCCATCTTCGTCGCGCTGGTCATCGGCTTCGTATTCATCCTGCCACGCGTGAAGGCAATTCGTGGGGCGCTGCCCGAAGGCAGCGCCGCGCTTCCAGCCAACGCCACAGCGCTTCTCCGCGCCCCGGGACTGCCCACGCTCATCCGCGTCCGCGCCATGCTTGCACTCGGCATCGTCTATCTAATGACCGTGAAGCCCGACACTTTTCTTTCTTCGTTGCTCGTCCTCGGAGCCGCGATCGTTCTCGGCGTGCTCGCCTCCGCCCCCACATTTTCCAAACCAAAATCGGCGTAAGAAAAGCAGCCATTAGTTGAAGACCAAGAGTTGAGACAAAGCGCTGCGGATTGATGCGACAAAAAATTCGGGGAAACAAAAAAGGCGGGATTTCTCCCGCCCTTCCTGGCTTGCTCTTTTTGATTACTGATTACCGATCACTGATTACTTCGCTCGCTCACGCCAGGTCGAACAGCAGGACTTCCGCGTCTTCGACCCCGGTTAGTTCGAGGGCCTTCTCTTGCGAGATGGCCGCGCCGTCGCCGGTGGCCAGCTTGTTGCCGTTGAGCGTTACGCTGCCGCGCGCGACCTGCACGTAGGCGTGGCGCTCCGGCTGCAACGCGTGCTTCACGGTTTCGCCGGGAGCCAGCACAGTGGCGTAGAGTTCATTGCCCTGGCGGATTTTCACGGAGCCGTCGCGGCCGTCGGGCGAAACCACCAGGCGCAGCTTTCCCTGCTTTTCCGCGGCGCTGAAATGCTTCTGGTCGTAGGCCGGAGTGTGGCCCGTTTTATCGGGAAACATCCAGATCTGGTACATGTGCACGGGAACTTTGTCCGAAGCGTTGAACTCGCTGTGCGCGACGCCCGTGCCGGCGCTCATGTACTGCACATCGCCCGGCTTGATCACGGAACCGTTGCCCATGCTGTCCTTGTGCGCCAGCTCGCCGTCGAGAACGTAGGTGACGATTTCCATGTCGCGATGCGGGTGAGTGGGAAAACCGCCGCCACCGGCGATGCGGTCGTCGTTCATCACGCGCAGGGTGCGGAACTCGACGTGTTTCGGGTCGAAATATTCGGCGAAGGAAAAGGTGAAGCGGGAATCCAACCAGCCGTGGTTGGCGTGCCCGCGGGAATCGCTTTTGCGAATCTGAATCATGGCGTGCCTCCTTGACTTGCGAGGCAATGTTACTCGTTATCACGACTATTGTCAAGAGGCTAGTCCTTTGGCCACTTGCCGCCGTCTATTCTCTTTGCGCTCTAGCCGTTGGGCCTTCTTTTCGGAACCGCGGGCAGGTTACTGCAGCCCAGTTGCTCAGCAGCAGTCCATTTCCCCGGGTTCCTGCTTTGGTGTAAAGTGATAGTCGTTGCGGCAGGACCTTGGCCGCTTCCGGTGAGGTTATCCGTATGGACTCGGCTCTTCCCACGACGCAACCCAAAACTTCCGATACCGGCGCAACCCGCCGCGACACGGTAACCATCACCGACAACCGCACCGGGAAATCCTACGAACTCCCCATCACACACGACACCATCCGGGCGATGGACCTGCGGCAAATCAAGGTGCATCCCGAGGATTTCGGGCTGATCAGTTATGATCCGGCGTACAACAACACGGCTTCTTGCATCAGCCGCATCACTTATATTGACGGCGACAAGGGGATCCTGCGCTACCGGGGCTATTCGATCGAGGAACTGGCGGAGAAATCCACGTATCTCGAGACCGCATACCTGCTTTTGCGTGGGGAACTGCCGACGGCGGCACAACTGAAGGACTGGCAGTACAACGTAACGCATCACACTTTCATTCACGAAAGCATCAAGAAATTCCTGGACGGCTTCCATTACGACGCGCACCCGATGGGCATGGTGATTTCGACGATCGCGGCGCTTTCGACTTTTTATAACGATGCGAAAGATATTTTCAACGAAGGCTCACGCAAGAAACAGACGTACCGATTGATTGGGAAGATGCCGACGATTGCGGCGTTCGCTTACCGGCACACGCTGGGGATGCCGTACATCTATCCGGACAACGACCTGAGCTATCCGGGGAATTTCCTGAACATGCTGTTCCGGACCAGCGAGACGCGTTACCGGCCGAACCCGACGCTGGAGCGGGCGCTGGACATTCTGTTTATCCTGCACGCGGACCACGAACAGAACTGCTCGACGAATACGGTGCGGGGCGTGGGAAGCTCGCATGTGGATCCCTATTCCGCCACGGCGGCGGCGATTGCGGCGCTTTACGGGCCGCTGCATGGCGGGGCCAACGAAGAAGTGGTGCGGATGCTGCACGAAATCGGCTCGGTGCAAAAGGTGCCGGAGTTTATCAAGCGAGTGAAGGCCGGAGAGACGAAGCTGATGGGCTTCGGGCACCGCGTCTACAAGAATTACGACCCGCGCGCGCGGATTATCAAGCGTGTGGCGTATGAAGTGTTTGACCTGATGGGCAAGAACCCGCTGCTGGAGATAGCGCTGGAGTGCGAGCGCATCGCTCTCGAAGACGAATATTTCGTGAAGCGGAAGCTGTATCCCAACGTGGACTTCTACACCGGGTTGATTTACCAGTCGATGGGATTTCCGACGACGATGTTCCCGGTGCTGTTCGCGATTCCGCGGATGTCCGGCTGGATCGCCCAGTGGGAAGAGCTGCTGCTGGATCCGGAGCAGAAAATCGCGCGTCCCCGGCAAATTTATCTTGGTTATGATACGCGGAGCTACGCGACAATCGAGCAGCGAGGCTAATTCGCGACTGGTGGCCTGGTTTCACGGCTCAAGGAATCAGGGCGCGATGGAGGCGCCAGTGGCGATCGTAGGCTTCGTTCCCGCTCATCAAAGTTCCCAAAGCAATACTTCCCTTCCGTCGAGTAGCCTTTTTGCATACGCGCCAGCGGCAAGCCCCTCGACTTTCCGGGCCCGCGCGGTATAGTCGAAGGGAAGAGGATCTATGGGCCAGTCCCCAAATACTCCAGGACATCCCGGGCCACGCCGCCGCAGCCAACGAGTTTTGATGCAAGTTCCCATACGAATTTACGGGAATGACGCCCAAGGCAAGAAGTTCGAGGAAGAGACCGCGACGCTGGCGATTAATGCGCATGGCGCGCTGGTGATGATGCAGGCGCGGGTCACCAGTGGCAGCAAAGTGCAGGTGCAGCACAATCTGACCAAGGAAGAACAGGAATGCCATGTAGCGTTCCTGGGGCCGGTGCGTTCCGGCAAAGCGGAAGTGGGATTGGAGTTTTCCGATGCGCGGCCGAGTTTCTGGCGAGTGGCGTTTCCGCCGGAAGACTGGTCG
>WNFR01001988.1_pt1 | contig 21271 bp, 16 predicted proteins | sample 5400221 | NCBI WGS metagenome assembly WNFR01 (sample SAMN13153357, study PRJNA577476) | soil metagenome | isolation source: 40 cm soil under Madrone tree | place: USA:California | collected 2016-06-14 | reverse complement strand
AGCGAAAATCGCTCACCAAAGAGTGCGGATGGAAGGATGGCGACAGAGGCGGCCCGGCTCAATGGGAACACACTCGAAGAAAAAAGAAAGCCTAAGTGTCCCTTGACATCAACCGGCCTTCTCATGGAAGGACTTATGCAACGATGTTCGCACCTATACTTTGCGTTCTGCTAATCAGGAGCTGGCGTCCAGTCTGCGGCACCCGGCATCTAATTTTTGCATTCGGGCGGTAATGCCGGACGCAAAATAGCTTGGAGGTGTAACCATGATTGAATCTTCTGATCTTCGGATGACGAGAATTCCACTCAGCCACGGAGCCGGCCATATGCCCGCACTCGGGTTTGGCACCTTAATTCCCGACGCAGCCGTGACGATAACTGCGACCAGAGACGCACTGGAAGCCGGATTTCGACACTTCGATTGCGCGGAACGATACGGGAACGAGCGCGAGGTAGGCAGGGCGTTGCAGGCAGGACTTGCCGCTGGAGGGATCGCGCGCGAAGACATTTTTGTTACCACAAAGTTATGGAACTCCAATCACCGGCCCGAACGCGTCGAACCGGCTTTCGAAGCGAGTCTAGACAGACTTGGGCTCAAGTATCTGGATCTCTATCTCATTCACACTCCATTTGCATTTCAACCCGGGGACGACCAGGATCCGCGGGATCAAAACGGCAATGTCATTTACGACCACGGCGTAACTTTGCTGGACACCTGGAAAGCGATGGAAAGTCTCGTGGATCACGGCAAGTGCCGGGCCATCGGACTTTCAGACATCGGTTTAAACGAAGTGAAGCCCATCTATGAATCAGCGAGAATCAAGCCGGCCGTGGTCCAGGTAGAATCACATCCGTATCTGCCGGAAACGGAGCTATTGGAATTCTGCAAGGAGAAGGACATTGTGTTTTTGGCTTTTGCACCGTTAGGTCACGGAATGAGGCCGGGGCTGCTCGAAGATCCGGTCATTTCGGCTATCTCCACGCGAGTTGGAAAGACGCCGGCACAGGTGCTGCTGGCTTGGGCGGTGCAGCGCGGCACGGCTTTGCTTACCACGCCCAGGAGTGCGGCCCGCGCGCGAGAGAATTTTGACATCTCTACCCTTCCGGAAGACGCGCTTGACGAAATCAATCGAATTCAGACCAGACAGCGGCTGAATCCAGTGGTGAATACCGGCGTTCCGGGGTTCATTCCAAAAGGTAGAGGAGCATGAAAGCGAAACCGGAGCTAGAGCAGTCCATGCAAGAGGAACAAATCCGCACGGCCCTGAATACGCACTGGCAGGCGTCGGCAGCCGGCGATGCAAACGCGGAACACGATATTTACGATGACGATGCCATTTGTGATTATCCCCAGTCGGGCGAGCGAATCCTCGGGAGGAGCAATTTGCAGGCCTTGCGGAGTCATCATCCCGGCAAGCCGTCCGGCTTCGAGGTCAAGCGGATTCTAGGAAACGGGAATCTCTGGATCACGGAATACACAATCACGTATCAGGGGCGACTGGCATACACGGTGAGTATTATGGAGTTCCGCAACGGCAAGGTGGTCCACGAAACACAGTATTTCGCGGATCCCTTTGAGGCGCCGGCATGGCGGAGGCAATGGGTCCAGCAGATCGCGTGACGCCGCACTGAGGATGAGGAAATTTGCTTGGCGGATGGCCGACCATTGCGCGACGAGTTGTTGACGCAAAGCAAGATTCTCAAGAAGGAGACTTCGCCGCCTGCGAAAGAGGCGAACCAGCATGCCGAAGAAGAGCCCTACGCCCAAACATGATGAGGATTTATAACAGAACGGTAGTGGGGACGGCAGCAAGCTATGTGATTGATTTCACGGTCGGCTGGAGTTTTGGCGAACCACAGAGTTCCGCTATGCGTTTGGCCGCGCCAATGTCGCCTGCCCCACGTGATAAGCGAGGTGCGCGGTTCTCCCGAGCAGAATGGGACCAGAAGTAGCAGTGCTGTGCGGCAACCAGCCAGGTACTTCGCCTTCAGGACCGAGGAGCAGTCATCTCCACCGAGCAGTTAACGCTGGAGCGCAAGTAGATAGGAGAGTTTATGGAGCTGTCAAAAAAAGAGAGTTTTCATGAACATTTACGAATTACATTTGTGAGAGGTCTCGCTGTTTGTTCAGCGGTGATCAGTCCCCTACTTCTAATTTCGTTTCCACCTGCATTTGCGGGCGGTCAACACGGTTTTTCAATCAAGGTGTTCACCTCCCCCGACGATCAGTTTTGGACTAACTCCGTCATTATCGAGGGAACCCATGAAGTGATGTTGGTCGACGCACAGTTAACAAAAACCAGTGCTGAAAAAGTATTGCAGGCAATCAGAGAAACTAAAAAGCCCCTGTCTATCATCTACATTACCCATGAGCATGCCGATCATTTCCTTGGTCTGGAGATTTTTAGGGAGGCATACCCGAGGGTGAGAATTATTGCGAATTCTGTGGTAGTGGATCGAATCAACCAGGTCTATCAAGAGAAAATAGATAAATGGCAAAAGATCTTGGGCTCGGGTGCAACCTCTCACGTTGTTGGTATTGAACAATTCGACGGCAACTTTATTGAATTTGAAAGCTCAAGAATAGAGGTCCTTAAAAACATCCAAGGCGACACCGATCAAAACACGATGCTTTGGATTCCTGGACAGAGAATTCTCATAGCTGGCGATGTCTTGTTCAACAACATGCACGTCTACACCGCAGAAACAGACAGTAAGGCTAGAGGGAAATGGTTGAACTCATTACAGAAAATCAGAGAATTAAAACCTTCGGTTGTTATTCCCGGACATAGCAAGGTTGGAGCTCCCCTTGATGCGAGTACGGCGGTAGATTTTACGGAAAACTATTTATTAGTGTTTGAAGAAGAACTCAAAAAAGCGAACCATGCGGATAGCCTGATTAATACCATGAAAGAAAAATTTCCATCCTCCGACCTGCTCTTGGCAATCGAACGGGGCGCGAAGGCTAATACTAAACCCTGACAATCACCGCGGGATGGATGCCAATGAAAAAGTACGAGATCGCCGTTCTGGACGATTACCAAAATGTGGCGCCTGAGAGCGCCGATTGGTCGGTGCTCCGCGATCGAGGGGACATCGCCGTATTCCAGGACCACCTAGCCGATCCGGAGGCCCAGATATGCGCGGCTACGGGCAGGCGGATCGCCCAGAACAACTCGATCGGTACACGCTGCTCCATCTTGTTGCATTCGCAGCCTCCTCCCTTAGCGCCTGTGTCTGAAATGCAGGTGACAGTCCCGGCGCTGTCCATCACCAGGGACCGCGATCACCGAGAGCGCAGAAAATGTTGCGAAGACAACAATTTCCAAAACCGTTCTAGCTCTCAAATCTTCTGCGACGCGGGCTCGAATACCGCTTCTATGTCTGCCAACCACCGCCAAGCGCCCGGTAAAGTTGCACGAGACTCTGATATTCGTTGCCTCGCGCCTCCGCCAACGTGAGTTCTGCGGCAAAAAGGGACCTTTGGCCATCCAGCACTTCGAGATAAGTGGCGGTACCGCCTTGGTAGCGCATGATGGAAAGGCGAACCGACTCTTCCAGATCCGCCACGGCCTGCTCCTGGCGAACTCGAACCTCATGGAATTTCTGAAATCCGATCAGTGCGTCGGACACATCGCCGAAGGCGTGCTGAATTGCCTGCTTATAAGCGATCAAAGCCTGCTCGTGCTGCGATTCGGCCAGGTGCAGGTTTCCGCGAAGTGCACCGCCCGTGAAAATGGGCTGGGTTACCTGAGCGCCGTAGGACCAGATGCTTGCTTGCGAACTCATCATGCTGGTGAAAACACTGCTGCGGCCAAATGCGCCGCCGCCCGACCCGGTCAGCGATATTTGAGGGAAGAACGACGCTTTGGCGGCACCGATTTCGGCGTTCGCGGCGATGAGCATGTGCTCGGCTTGGTGAATATCGGGCCGTCGCTCGAGCAGCGCGGAAGGTAATCCCGGCGGCACTTCGGGGGGAAGTGGCTGCTCCGTGAGCGGGCGTCCACGCTGTATGCCTTGGGGGTATTCGCCAATGAGGATGCTGATGGCATCTTCCTCCTGGCCAATCAGTCTCTCAAGGTCCGGGATCTGGGCATTTGCGGTGTCGAGTACTTGCTGGGCCTGAAGCACATCCAGCTTTGTGGCGACGCCGTGATCCACTCGGAGCGTAGTGAGTTTGACGGAATCTTGTTGGGTCTTTACGGTATCGCGCGTGATCTGGAGTTCGAGATCAAGCTGCAGAAGCGTGAAGTAGTCGCTGGCCACATCGCTTACAAGCGTGAGCATGACCGTGCGCTGCGCATCTTCCGTACCCAGAAGCTGGGCGCGTGCCGCTTCGGTCTCTCTGCGCAACTTGCCGAAGAGGTCGAGCTGGAATGCGGCATCGGCGGTAAGCGCGAAGAAATTTGATTTCGACTGAAAATTCTGTTCCTTGCCACCCGTAAAATTGCCGCTGCCTTGAACCTGCGGAAAAAGATACGAACGCGTGATCGCAAGTTGCGCGCGCTCGGCTTTAATGCGCTCCGCGGCTAGCTGCATGTCGTAATTCTGTTTCAAGGCGGTGCGGATCAGCTCCTGGAGTTGCGGGTCCTGAAAGACTTGCCACCAGGGAAGGTCCGCGAACGAAGCTGCCTGAGTTTGCGCTTGCGGACTTTCTTGCAACTCGCGGTATGCCGCAGGAGTTTGCACGACGGGCCTGTGATACTTCGGGCCCATCATGCACCCACCACTGAAACTCCATGCCAAGACAACGAAAACGAGGGGCCCAAAGTTCTTCATGAATCGCTTCACAGTGCGTTCTGCTCCTCCATTAGTTGGTAGCCCATCTCAATCTCCTGGCGCCGGCGCGGGCGTTGCCGGCACTGCAGCCGGAGCGTGTTCCTTGCCAGCTCCTGACCATTTCTCAACGAGATAAAAAATCACGGGAATAAGAAAGATTCCGATCACGCTCGCGGCCAGCATTCCGCCGATAACGGCCGTCCCCATAATTTGGCGAGCCACAGAACCAGCGCCGGTGGCGATCCACAAGGGCACGCAGCCAAGAATGAACGCGAACGAAGTCATTAGGATTGGCCGCAGACGCAGCCTGGCGCCTTCGAGCGCGGCGTCAACGATGGACTTGCCCTTTTCATGTTCTTCCTTGGCAAACTCCACGATCAGAATCGCGTTCTTGGCGGCCAGGCCGATCAGCATCACCAATCCAATTTGCGAATACACGTCCGTCTCGATCTGAACCATGTAAGCGGGATAAAAAGCGCTGAGCACCACGCGACGCAGCCACAACACCGCGAAGGCGCCGAATACCGCGACCGGCGTGCTCAGCAATACGCTGAATGGCAGCGACCAGCTTTCGTACAACGCCGCCAGAATCAGGAAGACAAACAGCAGTGACAATCCGAAGATCGCCCAGGCCGGGACGCCTTTGCGTGCCTGCTGCTCCTGATAGGACATGCCCATGTAATCAAAGCCCATTTCCCGAGGCATGGTTTGCTTGAAGACATCTTCCAGTGCAGCAGTGGCCTGGTCCGAGCTATAACCCGGCGCGGCGCTGCCGTTGATTTGCGCAGAGCGATACTCGTTGTAGCGCATCGTGAATTCGGGGCCGGAACGCGATTCAAACTTCGTCAGCGCGGAAAGTGGAACGGTTTGGCCGCCGCTGTTGCGCACATAGAACTGCCCCAGGTTTTCCATATTCGCTCGGTATGGTGCCTCGGCTTCCACGTACACCTGCCAGGTACGGCCGAAATCGTTGAAGTAGTTTATGAACAGGCCACCCATGAAAGACTGAATGGTCCTATAAACGTCGCTGATGGCCACACCCTGCTTCAGCACCCGTTCCCGATTGACCTCCAGGAACTCTTGCGGAACGCTGGGCAGAAACGTGGTGCTGATATAGCCAATTTCGGGGCGCTTCCGTGCCGCGGCCATGAACTTGTCAAGATTGCCGGCCAGAAACGCAACATTGCGCCCGGCACGGTCTTCCAACACGAACTGAAAGCCGCCAGAAGTGCCGACGCCAGGGATCGCTGGCGGCGAGAAGCTGAAAGCTGTTCCTTGCGGAAGTCTGCTGAGTTGCTGGTTCAAGCGCTGCTTGATTTCCTGAAACTGTTCCGCTCTTGTTTCACGGCTGCTCCAGGGCTTCAGCGTGACGAAGAAAAAGCCGTTGTAAGTAGTCCGCACAAAGCTGAGCAAGCTGAAGCCAACGACACTCGTGGTGTATTCGACGCCTGGCGTGTTGGCGAGGATCTCCTCCACCTGTCTCGCGGCTTCGCTGGTGCGCTCCAGCGACGCGGCATTCGGAAGATCCATGTTGATGTACACGTAGCCCTGGTCTTCATCGGGCAGGAAGCTTGAAGGCAAGCGGCTGCCAAAAAAACCAGCCGCAACGCTGAGGACCGCCAGAAGCGCCATAGCAACGGCGCTCTTGCGAATCAGTCCGCCGCACAAACGGACATAGCCGTCCGTGGCGCGTCCAAACACGCGGTTGAACCAATCAAAAAAGCGGCTGAGCAACCCCGTGTTCTGTTTCTTGGGCCGCAGCAACAGCGCCGCGAGTGCCGGGCTAAGAGTGAGCGCATTGAACGCCGAGAGCAAAACCGAAATGGCGATGGTCACGGCGAATTGCTGATAGAGCCGCCCGGTGATACCGGGGATAAAGGCGGTGGGCACAAATACGGCCGACAGCACTAAAGCGATACCGATGACCGGGCCCGAGAGTTCCGCCATTGCTTTTCGCGCGGCGTCCTTGGGAGCAAGACCCTCTTCAATGTGACGCTGCACGCCTTCGACGACGACAATGGCATCGTCCACCACTAAGCCGACGGCCAGCACCAACCCGAACATCGAAAGTGTATTGATGGAGAAGCCGAAGAGCGGGAAGAAAACAAACGTGCCGACCAGTGAGACGGGCACGGCCAGCAACGGGATCAGCGTAGCGCGCCAGTCTTGCAGGAAGAGGTAGACGACCAGAATGACCAGCACGATGGCGATCAACAGGGTTTGAATGATTTCTTTCATGCCTTCTGTAACTGCGGCGGTCTGGTCCAGTGAGATGGCGTAGTCCATATCTTCCGGGAAGCTTTGTTTCATCTCCGCCATCAGCTTGCGGACGCCGGCGGCTGTCTGCACCGCGTTCGTGCCGGGCAACTGGTAGACCGGGATGACGATGGCGGGCTTGCCGTTCAAGCGGCTGACAATGCTGTAGTCCTGTGCGCCTAGTTCAACGCGGGCGACGTCTTTCACGCGAACGATCCCGCCATCGGGCGCCTCGCGCACGATCACGTCTTCGAATTGTTCCGGGGACGTCAGGCGGCCTTGGGCAAGCACGGAATAGGTGAATTGCTGGTTCGCAGGAGCTGGTTCGCCGCCCACCTGACCAGCAGGGTTGACCGTGTTCTGCTGCTGCACTGCGTTGACAATGTCCGTGACAGTGATGTTCAGCTTCGCCAGTTTGTCGGGCCGTACCCAGAGCCTCATCGCATACTGCCCCGCGCCGAAAACCTGTGTCTGGCCCACACCATACAAGCGGGCAATAGGGTCGTTGAGGTTGATATAGGCGTAGTTGCCAAGGAACGTCGTGTCGTATGTGCCCTTCGGGGAAAATATGCCGACCAGCATCAGCGGTGCGGTCACGGACTTTCGAATGGTGACCCCGTAGGTTTTAACGTCCGGAGGAAGCTGGCCGGCAGCCAACTGCTCGCGAGACTGCGTGAGGATGAGATCGGTGTTCGGGTCGGTCTTCAGGTCGAAGTCAACCACCATGGTGGTTTGCGAGTTGCCCGTGGCGTTCAAGGAGTACATGTAGTTCATGTTGTCCACGCCATTGATTTGCTGTTCGATGGGCGTGGCAACGGATTGCTCCAATGCCTGCGCATCCGCGCCGACATAAGAGGCCTGCAGCTGAATTTCCGGCGGAACGATGTTAGGAAACTGCGCCACGGGCAGGCTTGCGATGGTGACCACGCCTACAATCACCATCAGGATGGCGATCACCATCGCCACGATGGGGCGCCTTATGAAAAAATTGGACATGGATACTGGTTCCTTTCAATCAAGCTCTGAAAGCTCGGCTCTCGCTTCCTCGGGGAATGGAGGAAGTGGAACAAGTCCGGGCTATGCTGGTCCTCGCGCGCAACAATCACGTTGCTTCTGTTCCTTCACCTCTATTGGCTTTCATTGAGTCACAAATGGTTTGGTCTGCACGATTGTGCCCGGCCGAAGAGTCTGCTGGCCTTGCGCGACCACACGCTCACGGGGCTTCAGTCCGTCCTGGATAATCCACATGGCGCCAATGCGGTCCCCAACTTTCACCGACCGGACGGCGATCTTGTCGTCTGTCCCAACAACATTCACTTGATAGCTGCCTTGCAGATCGCTGACAGCAGCCTGAGGGACCAGTAGGGCGCCTTTCTGTGTTCGCACTACCGCGCGGACTTTGCCGTATTGTCCGGGACGAAGAACATTGCCCGGATTTGGAAAGAGGGCCGCCAGCTGGATCGCGCCGGTGTTTTGATCGACAGCGCGCCCCGCGAAGTAGAAGACGCCCTCGCGAGGATAGATTGACGCGTCAGCGAGGATGAGCTGCAGTTTCCAGCGCTGCTTGTCCGAGCCTGAAAACTGCTTCTTCAATTGGAGATAATCCTGTTCGCCGACGGTGAAGTAGTCCCTGATGGGGTCGAGCGTCGAAACGGTCGTAAGCGTCCCGCTGCTCGAACTGACTAAATCGCCGACCTGCGCCTTTGCGACATCGGCGATGCCGTCGACGGGCGAACTGATTTTCGTAAAGCCAAGATTCAGCTTTGCCGTTTCGACGGCGGCTTCGGCGGTCTTGATTTGCGCCTTGTCAGTCGCCACGGTAGCTTTCGCTGCCAAGTAATTCTGGTTGGCATTGTCGAGGTCCTGCTGGCTCGCCGCTTGCTCCTTCGCCAATGGAGCGTATCGCTCCACATCGAGTTGATTGCGCATTAGAACAGCCTCGGCGTTCGCAAGCTGCGCAGTGGCCTGAGCTAACTGTCCTTCGGCTTGGTCGAGGGCCGCCTGAAAGGGCCGTGGATCGATCTCAAAGAGCAACTGGCCCTTTCTTACGGATGACCCTTCCTGGTAATCCCGCCTGAGCAAATACCCTGTGACCTGCGCCTGAACGTTGGCATTCACCTCTCCAGCCAACGTACCGATCCATTCGCTGTAAAGGTCAACATCCCTCTGCTCGACCTCCGCCACCATGACTACGGGAGGCGCTGCCGTTCCTGCGCCGGATGCGTGTTTCGGGCGCAGGGCCCCAACTATCAGAACAATCACGATTAAACCGACAACTCCGCCTACAACGAAACTGTGTCTAAGAAGACTATTCATGGCCTATCTTTCGAATCGATGCCTCTTCAGCAACCAATTTTTCTGGATTTTTCAAACAGCTGGACGTGTCCCACGAAAGGGATAGTGCACCGCCCATGCCAGAGAGTCATGTGTTCCTGGAAGGTCCGAACTCATTGATTTGTCGTGAGATGAGGTGTGGAGAGGCGACCTGCTTAGTCAAGCTGCCCGTGTAGCACTGCCGCGATTGCGGTAGCGTGCCCGTTTTGTGGCACCAATTGTGCCAGGTCGGGCATCACATGGAGCAGAATCCAGACTTACACCGGTGGCGCACAGACCATGAGCAACGATTCGGAAATCCTTGCAGCTACATCGCCTGAGACGCGGTACGAGACTCTCATTCGCGTATCGAATGCTATCGGAACGTATCGCGATCCCCAGGATCTGTTTCTCGCCCTAGTAAGGGAACTCCACCGGGTCGTCCAGTTTGATAACGTCGGTGTGTCTATTTATAACGAGAAATCGAATACGTTTCATCGCCACTTCGTCGACGCTGTGACAGAGACAGCTATCCCTCCAGACCCGGAACTGAAAATGGAGGAATCCGACGCCTGGTGGGTCTACCAGAACCAGGAGCCTATGGTCACTTCGCTTGCGGCCCACCATGCCGAGGTTTGCAAATTCCGGGAGATTTTGAAGAAGCATGGAATCCGCAGTGTGTGCACTCTGCCCTTAACCACGGCCCACAGCAAAATCGGAGCGCTCACCTTTGCAAGTAAGGCTCCGGATGTCTACACCGCCGAAGAAGTTCACTTTCTTTCGGTGGTGGCTGAGCAGATCGCGCTCGCATTCGACAATGCGCTGCACTTCGATGCAGCGCAGGCCTCACAGCAGCAGTTACTGAAGAAGAGCGAGCGTGTTGGACTTCTCCTTGAATTGACCAATCACTTGGTTTCCAATCTCGACTTCCGGGATCTTCTCCGAGCCGTAGTGGCGAGCACACGCCGGGTTATGGGCTGCGATGGCGCCGGCATTACTCTTCCCGATAGCGACAACACGCACTTGCGAATCTATGCCCTGGATTTCCCCTTCAAAGACGAATCCCTCCAAGAGGAGAGCCTAGTCTCCCTTGACGAGGACGTCTCGGGAACGGTCTTTCGAACCGGCAAACTTTGGTGTGGCAGCGTCCAGGAGGCGAGGCGACTGGGAATGAAGGACACCGCGCAAGCCGAAGTTGGAACGGTCTGCGTCCTTCCTCTTGTTAGCCGAGGCCGCGTGCTGGGGGTATTCGGTGTGGTCAAATATCAGGACAATGCGTTCGCTGGCGATATCGAGTTTCTGACCCAAATCGCGAATCAGGTTGCCATTGCCGTGGAGAATGCGCTTGCCTTTGGGGAAATTCGAGAGCTGAAAGACAAGCTGGCGCAGGAAAAGCTGTATCTCGAAGATGAAATCCGTAGCGAAATGAATTTTGCCCAGATCGTGGGAAACAGCGCCTCCTTGCGCAAAGTTCTCAAGCGAGTGGAGACCGTAGCGCCGACAGATTCGACGGTGCTGATTTATGGAGAGACGGGCACGGGCAAGGAACTGATTGCGCGAGCCATTCATGATTTGAGCCCGCGGCGTTCGAAACCCTTCGTCAAGCTCAACTGCGCGGCCATCCCGACGGGCTTGCTGGAAAGCGAGCTCTTTGGACACGAGAAAGGCGCATTCACGGGAGCGATCGCGCAGCGGATCGGGCGCTTTGAAGTAGCCAACGGGGGCACCATTTTTCTGGACGAAATAGGGGAAGTTCCTCTCGAACTGCAGACAAAGCTGCTCCGTGTGCTGCAAGAAAGGGAATTCGAGCGGCTGGGAAGCTCGCGGACGCTCCGGACAGATGCGCGTTTGATTGCCGCGACGAACCGCGATTTGGAAGCGATGGTCAGCGAGCAGAAGTTCCGATCCGACCTGTTTTTTCGTGTCAACGTGTTTCCCGTCAACGTGCCGCCCTTGCGGGAGCGCGAAGGAGATATTCCGCTCCTCGCGCGGCACTTCGCGCAACAATTCTCCAGGCGGATGAACAAGGTGATTGAAACAATTCCGTCGGCGACGATGGACGCCCTATGCCGATACCATTGGCCGGGAAACATACGAGAACTGCAGAATGTGATCGAGCGCGCCGTCATTGTCTCTACAAGTCCTGCTCTAAGCGTCGATCTGGCTGATCTGAATTTTCCTAAGGCCGGCCGCGAGCTAGAAAAAACCGTCCCCCCCCAAACGCCGGCTAACGGGGCACTTCAAGACGTCCTGGAGCAATCAGAACGTCAGCAGATCCTCAAGGCGCTAGAGCAGAGCAACTGGGTTGTGGCGGGCCCGAAAGGCGCCGCAACGCAGCTTGGAATGAAGCGCTCCACCCTCCAGCAGAGAATTCGCAAACTCGGAATCGCCCGCCGCCCGGCCTGACTGGGCTGCACCGCAGTTTCACCCTGCTAAATTGAAAACCGTCCACCGTTCCTGGGCTATTCCCGTGTGCCACAAAACTGGCACGCTACCGCAAATATGGCAGTGCCACGTTGGCAGCGCGACCTAGAGAACCATCTCGCGGCTTGTCATCCCGGTACAAATCAGTAAGTTCCGCCACTTTCGGATCCCTCCGAACTTTGGCCTTCATGCTGCATCTCTCCTGAACATGAGGGGTTCGCCATGCGAGAGATGCGAAGCCTGAACGGAGCAGCAGATTCTCAAGCGCGGGTTTCACGAAGAAATTCCATTTCTTCTTCCGTCCTGGAAATTGATTCCTGGATGCCAAGCAAGGTTCAAGCCATCTCACCGCTGGTGGAACGCTTGATGCGGCTGATTGAAGGATCCCAATGTGTTCCGGGAGAAGAGTTCGGTGTTGAGCTGGCGCTTCGCGAGGCTCTGGCCAATGCCGTTGTGCACGGCAATAACGAGCATCCCAGGGCGAAAATACACATCCGGTGCCGCTGCTGGCCAGGCAAGGAAATATCCATCGTCGTCACGGATCAGGGAAAAGGATTCGACTTCGGAATGACAGGTGGTAATGGACTCATATCGGACCCACTTTCCGAGCGTGGGCGCGGCATCCATCTGATGAAGGCGTATATGGACGATGTGCACTTTGAACGAGGCGGGTCGGAAGTCCATATGCGCAAGCGGTTGCGAACGGCGTCCCATTCGTAAACGTTCAGTATCGGCGAGGCGCTTGAAATTGAGTGGTCAAACCAGCAACCAACCGGTGGACGAAGGGCCGCCGCCACTAGGCGAAGAAAGCGAGTCACACAAATGTTGCGAATCACGATCGCCGAGACGGCTACGGAACAAAGGTGGACTCTCGAAGGTCGTTTGGTGCAACCGTGGGTCGGCGAGCTGAAGACATGCTGGAAAAACAGGCACCGTTCGCAGAACGGACGAACATGCATTGTCGATCTTAGTGGGGTCACGTTCATGGACAACAGTGGGCTACGGTTCTTGCGCGCCATGTCAAAGGAGGGCACGCAATTTATCGCCACGGGTATCTATACCAAGCACGTGCTCGAACAACTGAAAACCGGCACAAGGCATGGCCCGTTCGTTTGGTTTCTATGTTTGTTTGCCGCCTTCGTGGCAGGTGTCATCGCTTGCTCGCCATCCACGCTGGCGAACCTGGAACTTGGCAAAAGGAGCGCGAAACTGGAGTTCAGAGCATACATGAACCAAAACAATGGATTGAGCACAAGCACATTTGATTTCACCGAGGGGCCAGGAGGGACACCGTGCCCACACTCGTAAAGGAGTTCGACAAACGAGCACAAGCTGTCCCTCCTGTCCGCACTGGCGCAGAAGGGGATGAGTCCGCTTTGATTGCCGCCGCTAAAAGCGGAAATGCCCAGGCGTTTGAGGCTTTGATCGCGCGTCACCGGCAAAGGATTCTCGCCGTCGCGCTGCGTCGCGCCCGTGTTCGGCAGGACGCCGAGGACATCATGCAACAGACCTTTCAAAAGGCCTTCCTCCACCTGCACCAATTTGAAGGAAGATCCTCTTTTTCCACATGGTTAACGCGCGTCGCAATCAACGAAGCGCAAATGTTGCATCGGAAAAGTGGCAATACGCGCGAAGTGTCCATCGACGACCTGAACGAGAATGCGGAAACCGTAACTCCGCTGGAGATTCCAGATTCGGCTCCGGATCCCGAAGCTGCCTACTCAAAACGAGAGTGGAGACGAATGCTGTCCTTTGCCCTGAATGAGTTGCCGCGCAGAACACGGCGAGCCATACAGTTGCGTGATCTTGACGAGCGATCGACGGAAGAGACCGCTCGAATCATGGGGATGTCCGTTGGCGCGGTAAAGGCAAGAATATTCCAAGGGCGAAAGCGGTTGCGAAAAAGACTGGAGCACTTTGTCGGATCGGCTTGGACGTTTGGAAGGGACACTTCACGAGCAATCAGTAATGCGAGACGTATCTCGCAAAATCAGGCCGATCGCAACGCGTACGGCTGATGAGGGATGAGGGGAGGCTCTGATGTTGACGCTTCTGCTCGCCGCGGCTTTGGCGATTTTGGGGTTTCTGTGTTTCACCGGACCCGGCGGCTTCAACGGGCATCGTCATTGAATCGGTTGCCCGACGAAAACATCCACTTGGTAGAGCAGTTCGTCGGGCCAAGCATGTCTACAACGAACTCAGCCCGGACCTCCGACGGTATCGCGGTTCGCTTCTGAACCGGCGATGCCGTCGGGAAGGTCACGAGTTCCGGGACCGGGAGGAATTCAACGGCGAAGAGAAAGGAGTCGCGTATGACCTTGAAAGCCAAGAGAAATGAAATTTTGGAGCTTCACGCAATTCCCAGCGAGCCTCTCACAGCAAATACCTCTTCGAATGGTGCTCCAAGCGACGAAGAAATCAGGCGCCGTGCATATGAAATTTATCTTGAGCGTGACGGCCGCAGCGGCAATGAACTGGATGATTGGCTCCAGGCCGAAGCGGAACTCAGAAGAAACGCGTTTGTTATGCGGACCACGAAGGAAACAGGGTTGAAAGCATGAATTTGCGCAAATGGAGACCGATTCGTTCAAATGCCAGCTCGCCGAAAGTCAGAGTCATTTGGACGCGCCGTCTGCGGCGGTTGAAAGCGGGCTTATCCATTGAACCCAATGTGAGGGTCCGATGAGCGACGCCGGATCTAGCGCCGCGCTAGAGAATATCTGACAGCCCAAAGGCAACCCGTGGATCATTGCGGGCGCGGTTTCGCTGGCCGCGTTCATGGAAGTGCTCGATACCAGCATCGCCAATGTGGCCTTGCCCCACATCGCGGGCAATCTAGGCGCCAGCAACGACGAGAGCACGTGGGTGTTGACGAGCTATCTTGTCTCGAACGCAATCGTTCTGCCAATAAGTGGATGGCTGGTCGGATGGCTTGGGCGGAAGCGGTTTTTTCTGACGTGCATTGTGTCTTTCACCGTCAGTTCCCTACTGTGTGGGATCGCGCCCAATCTGGGACTTCTTCTTTTGTTTCGAGTTTTGCAAGGCGCATTCGGCGGAGGCTTGCAGCCGATGGCACAGGCCATCCTGGGCGATACTTTTCCTCCGGAGAAGCGCGGGCTGGCCTTTGCGCTGTATGGAGTCACCGCAATCTGCGCTCCCGCGATTGGCCCGACGCTGGGAGGCTGGATCACCGACAATTATTCCTGGCGCTGGATTTTCTACATCAATGTTCCCGTTGGCGCTCTGGCGCTCGCTCTCGTCTACCAACTTGTGGAAGACCCACCTTACTTGGCTCGCCTGAAGAAGCAGCTATCCGGGTTCGACTTCATCGGATTTTCTCTCCTGACCCTGGGTGTAGGCGCGTTGCAGATCGCCCTCGACAAGGGACAGGAAGACGACTGGTTCGGATCGAATTTCATTACGACGTTGGTTGTAATCGCCGCCGCCGGTCTTGTTGCTCTGGTCATTTGGGAATGGTTTCAAAAAGAGCCCATAGTGGATGTGCGTTTGTTCAAAAACTTCAATGTCGCCACAACCAATCTGATGTTCCTGATGCTTGGAGCGGCACTCTTCAGCTCGACGGTGCTCATGCCGCAACTCCTGCAAACGCTTATGGGGTATCCAGCACAAAAGGCAGGGATGGTGCTTTCAGCCGGCGCCCTCGTGGTGCTCGTCGTGCTCCCCATGGTGGGCAAACTCACCACCCGATTCCAGGCGCGTCACATCATCGCCTTTGGTTGGATAGGTCTGGCAGTAAGCATGTACATATCGAGCAAACAGGTTGATCTGCTTATGAGCTTCCGCTCTGCGACCTTATTGCGTGTGTGGCAGTACATTCCCGTGGCTTTTCTCTTCGTCCCGCTCACGCTCGCCGGATATGTCGGCCTGCCAGCGGACAAAACCAACGCTGCCGCCGGGCTTATGAATTTCATGCGCAACATGGGTCAGAGTATCGGGACATCCGCCGTTACAACCCTCATTGCTCGACGCAGTCAGTATCATCAATCCGTCCTGGCGGAATACACAGCTTCTGGCCCGTTTCACGCTTCTGTCACAGCTCTTGCCATGCGCCTGACGCGGGCCGGCTTAGGCCTGTACGCCGCGCAACAACAGGCAATGGGCCGTCTGTACGCAATGGTTCAGGCCCAAGCTGCAGTTCTCTCTTACATAGAGGTGTACTGGCTGCTGTTCGTGGCCTCGGCACTTATGTTTGCTGGTTCATTCTTTCTGAAAAGAAACGAGCTGGGTAAAGGTGGGAATGTTTCTGTTCACTAGAATCTCGGGCGAGGTGTCTACCTCTTACCGATGACCTTCGCTCGACAAGCAGGCGCAGCCGTTGTTCTGTTGACTTTGCGCCTCATCGCTTTCTCTTCTGTCACGAAACAGGCACGCTTTTGCAAATCCGGTGGTGCCACGCTGGAAGAATGATCTAAAAGGCAGGCCTTCAAAGTCTAGACGTGATGCTGCCAGACAAGATCGCGGTCTGTTGTGGACAAATCCTTTACAACCGATTCTGCAACGCTGAAATGGAGAGCACATCCGACGATTTGTGTGACGTGTTGAGGATCCTGCTGCCGCTCTTGCTTCGAAGTGACGCCGACAACACAAGCGAAAAACACTTTCTGCAGATTCTTCCGTCTTACAAAGAGTGGGAGGATCTCAACATCTCCAGTAACTACAGAGTGACCACAGGCTCGCGCACCTGACGTAATCAACAATAAATGGCCTTGCCGTCGCCACGCCGAATACCCTGTTCATAGTTTCGGCGCATTACTCGATTTTCGTCTCGGATCTGAACTGGATTACGTGCGACGTAACAGCCAAAGGGATTAGTTGACTCGTGGCCACGCCCACAAGAGCCGCAAGAGCAATGCGCTCCTTCTTCAACTGGGTCGGACATCTACAGGTTCTTAAGCAATGGCGTCGAAGGAGGAAAGATGCACCAATGGGAGAAAATTGTCATGTTCGCCGGGATCAGCCTGGCGGTGGCGGGCTGCCCGAAAGGCAAAACTGATTTCAATCACGGTCGCAAAGCCCAAGGCCTCCAAGATTACGACGCGGCATTTGAATATTACCAAAAGGCTCTAAAGACCGATCCCGGGAACGCCGAATACAAGATCAAGTTCGATCAGGCACGCTTTGGCGCCGGCGAAGTACACACAAAGAACGGGCTAAAACTTCGCGAAAAAGGCGACCTGGAAAACGCCGCCAGCGAGTTTCGGAAGGCGGCCTTCATGGACCCATCGAGCGTAGCGGCCGAGCAGGAACTGCGAAAGACGATCGAGATGATCGAGGACAGAAAGCGTGCTGCAAACGCGGCTTCCGAGCCTCCGCCCGATAACGACGATGCGGAACTCGCTTCAACTCCTCCGCAACTCAAGGCGCTCTCTCGGGCACCCATCAATCTAAAAATGACCAATGACGCGAAGATTGTCTTCGACACGATCGGCAAGCTTTCCGGGCTCACGGTCATCTACGATCCCGATTTTCCGGCACGGCGAATTTCGGTCGAATTGAATGACGTCACTCTGGAACAGGCTCTGGACATCGTGTGCATTGAGAGCAAGGCGTTTTCGACGCCCATTTCAGAGAATATTATCCTGGTGACTTCGGACCAGCCGCAAAAGCGCCGTGATTTTGAAGAGCAGTTTCTGCGCACGTTCTATCTCTCCAATACAGTGCAAGCGCAGGACCTGACTGAAATTGTCACTGGATTGCGCCAACTCCTGGATCTGAAACGCATCCAGCAATTGAACGCGCAGAATGCCATCGCGATCCGCGCAACGCCGGATCAATTAGCCCTCGCGGAGAAATTCATTCACGATATCGACAAAGCCAAGCCGGAAGTCATCATTCAAGTGGAAGTGCTGGAGGCTCGCACCGATCGCATGCGCGACCTCGGCATTTTGCCGGGGCAATCAGCTGGCATCGCCATCAATCCGAATCCGACGACCAGCAACAATAACAACGGCTCGAACAATTCCAATAACGGGGCTCCGGGCACGGTGACGCTAAACCAGCTTACACACCTGAATCAGAATGACCTGGTTCTTACCCTTCCCAGCGCCACTGCGAACTTCCTGCTGACCGATTCCACTACGCGGGTCATTCAAAACCCGGAAGTTCGTTCCCTGGAAGGCCAGCCGGCAAAGTTGAATATTGGCGACCGCGTGCCCGTGGCAACTGGCAGCTTCCAAGCAGGAGTCGGTGTTGGTTCGACCAGCGGCGCGGGTTTCGTGAATCCTCTTGTCAACACACAATTCCAGTACATTGATGTCGGTGTCAACGTCGAGGTCACCCCTCGCGTTCACCCAAACCGCGACATTAGTTTGAAGGTGCAAATCGAAGTGTCTTCTGTCTCTAATTTCCAAACAATCGGCGGTATTCAGCAGCCCGTCATCAGCCAGCGTAAAATTGCGCATGAAATTCGCTTGAAGGAAGGCGAATCGAGCATTCTGGCCGGCTTGATCACGAAGACAGACACGAAACAGCTTAATGGCTGGCCAGGCCTCGCTCGTGTCCCCATCCTCGGGCACTTGTTCTCTGACGATAATCGAAGCTCCGACGACGACGAGGTCCTGATGATCTTGACGCCCCATATTGTGCGCATGCCGGAATGGACGAAATCCAATTTGAAGGCGTTGTATGCCGGCTCCGAAACGAATGTACAGACTAAGCGCGCGAGCGAAATGCGAGCGCCCCAGCCGCAGCCACCCACGGCCTCTCAGCCGGCGAATGAACAAAGTCCAACCGCCCAGGCCAATGGGCAAGCTCCGTCAAATTCGGCCCAATCCGGAAGGCCCGCGCAGGTTCGCTTTGAGCCACGGAGTCTATCTTTGAAACCCGGAGAGACCATGACGGTCGGCGTTGTGGTGGAGAATGTCAGCGACCTGTTCTCAATTCCATTGCTGCTGCAGTTCAACCCGGCCGTGATTAGTGTGGAAGAAGTGCGGCATGGCAGCTTCCTGCAGGCTGGGGATCAAGAGATCGCTATCGTGCAGAAAGTGGACAATGAGCATGGTCAGGCGATCATTTCGGCAACGCGCCAACCAAACACGGCAGGAGCAAGCGGCACGGGCACGATTATCGGCGTCGTGATCAAGGGGCTTGCGCCCGGAACGGGCACCCTGTCGATTGTGCAGGTGAGCGCCAAGGATTCGCAGCAGCGGCCGATCCAATTAGTGACCAGCGAAGCGAGCGTGCAAGTGACTCCCTAAACGTCGAGTCGGATTTAATAAGAAAGATACATACATGAAGTGTTCCTGAACTCTTTCGCGGATGTGCAGGAACAACGACTTGATGGCGCCGGTCCCAAGTTGCTGTCGAGCGAAAACCCTACTCACCTAAATGTTGATGCAGGGACGCTAAATTTCCGAATGACCATGATGCTATGCATACAGCGCCATAAAACCCCCTGATAAGGGCGAGGCCGGTGGTCCAAGTCCACCCAGGCCCACCATTTCCTTTGCTAGAAGTCTTCCCAACTGATTTGGATGCTAACGATCTTTGTAAGGGTCAATGCCATTCATGCGGAAATCCTTAGGTGCTTCCACCTGACCAAAAGCACCGCACGGAACCACGCAAACTAACACGAACCGCAGAATGCCGTTTTTTACGGAAGTTCTCCTTCAAGGGGAAGTGCTTACCGCAGTCCGTTCCGAAGCTATATCACATCCGTTTCGCTGCTGGGAGGTTGGTGTGCTGGGCCAAGGGGTTGCCCTGAGCAGCGAACCGCTTCATACATGCACGACGCCAAACAGCGCGGTTCAAGATGGCACAGGATGCCCCACCATTTTCTCAAACTACAATTTCGATCTATCAGTTGTGGCTCGCGCTGATGTGCCTGTTCGTGTGGATTGATATCGTATGCCCCGAGTGTCGTGAATGCCAAAAGTGAACTTGAGGGACCAGTGTGAAACTTAGCGATTCGTATTTTCCGCATCCCTCCTGAGAAATAAACAATAAAGCAGGCATTTTGGTTTTTGTTAGTGGACTCTGGCGTGCCTGAGAGGATTGGGGAGTTGTGTCAGGACGCTTATGGCGGGATTGGGAAGCCAGGAACTCTACCGGATGGTGCTGGATTCGCTGCCGGTGGCGGTGTGCGCGGTGGACCGCGAAGGGAAAGTGATTTTGTGGAACGACGGGGCCGAGCGCGTCACCGGCTATTTGCGGCAGGACGTGCTGGGTCGATTGTGCACGGACGCGTTCCTGGAGCACGCGGATATGGAGAACAATCCGCTGGAGGGGAATGCGTTGCCGCTCCTGGAGACAATGCGGGACGGCAAATGTTTGACGGTGCAGGCGTCGTTGAGAAAAAAGACCGGGCAATCGGTGGGCGTGCATGTGAGGACAGTCCCCCTGCGGGGGGATGATGGGCGAATGCACGGAGCGGCGGAACTTTTTGAAGAAATGATCACGAAGACGCCGACGGACCGACGGCACAACAAGCTGGCCGTGGCTGGCTGCGTGGACCAACTGACCGGGATTCTGAATCACAGCATGATTCTCGCGCGCCTGCAGGAGTCGCTGAGCCTGCACAAGGTGTACCCGGTGCCATTTTGCGCTTTATGCATTTCGATCGACGGCCTGGCAAAAATTCGCGAGCGGTTCGGGCAAGCGGCGGTGGATGCAACGCTGCATGTGGTGGCGCAAGCTCTGGAGAGCGCACTGCGGCCGACGGACTATCTGGGCCGCTGGCTGGAGCAGGAATTCCTGGCGATCCTGACAGAATGCAACGAGAGCGATGTGGGGAAGGTGGGAGACCGTTTGCGCAAGATGGCGCAACGCTCCCACGTCAACTGGTGGGGCGACACCTGGGGCGTGACGATTTCGATTGGAGCGACGCCAGTGCAGGACATGGACACGGCGGGTGGAATGGTGAGCCGTGCGGAAGAAGGTATGCGTAAGAGCAGCGACGCCGGCGGAAATCAGATTGTGGTGGTGGCACATTAAATTGCGGCGGCCAGGCGAGAGGCATTCGAAATGTTTGTGATCATCGGGATAGTGATCGTGATCGGGGCAATTCTGGGCGGGTACTTGATGGAGCATGGGAATATCCGCGTGCTGGTGCAGCCGGCGGAACTGGTGATCATCGGCGGAGCAGCGCTGGGAACCGTGTTGATCGCCAACCCACTGTACATCCTGAAAAAAATTATAGGGGGACTCGCCAGAGTATTTGGCAGCTCGAAATATGGAAAGGCCCAATATTTGGAAAGCCTGAAAATGCTGTATGAGCTGTTTTCGCGTGCGCGCAAGGAAGGGCTGATGGCGCTGGAATCAGACAGCGACAATCCGGAGCAGAGCCCGGTGTTTTCCAAGTATCCGAAATTTCTGAAGGATCACCACGCGCTTCCGTTTGTGTGCGACACGATTCGTATGGCGGCGGGCGGCGGGATTGAACCGTTCGACGTGGATCAGATGATCGAGAACGACATGGAAGCGCACCACCACGATATGGCGCAGCCGGTGGCGGCGCTTTCGACGATGGCCGACGCGCTGCC
>WNFR01003077.1_pt1 | contig 21272 bp, 15 predicted proteins | sample 5400221 | NCBI WGS metagenome assembly WNFR01 (sample SAMN13153357, study PRJNA577476) | soil metagenome | isolation source: 40 cm soil under Madrone tree | place: USA:California | collected 2016-06-14 | reverse complement strand
TCACACTCGATTCGGTATTGCCGCGACGCATGGGGGCGGGGGCTTGGCAGTACCACAACATGATTGGCTACACCTCTGTGGGAGCCGGATCGTCCATCATTGCAGCACGCCTAAACTGCCCGCCGGAAATCACCCTGCACCACCTGCGGCGCGGCTGATAGCGAGCAAATATGGTTCATCCCGCAGGAGGGCTTTGTAAAGACAGCGCGAGAGTACGAGTTCGCCGAGCCGCTCCTAATCACACCCGAGTCAACTCGGCCGCTCGGCGGTATCACATCCCACAGAGCCGGCCCGCCGGCGAAATCCCCATAGGCTCGCCCTCAACTGTCGCCGCTCAGCCTGGGAATCGCGGTTTCGTCCCCTGGAGGCTTTCAGGCGACGACCCTCCGGCCTGTCATCCGCATCGAGCGCGGGCCGGCGTCTGAAATCCTTCACAGAAGCGGACTATCTGGCCAGTGTCACCGCCCCCCGGCTGGCGCGCTGTCGTGATCTGGCCATGGAGGGCTTTCAGCGCGGCGATATAGATCTCGGAGAACGTCGGGAACGGTTGGATGGTGTCGCGTAGCACCTCGAGCGGCACGCGGGCGCGGATCGCAAGAGTGGCCTGTTGCAGCCACTCGCCCGCCTCCGGGCCGAGCGAATAGGCGCCGGTCAGCCGCTCGCCGTCGCTGAGCAAGGTCATGAATCCGTTCGACTCGGAGTAGGCTCGCGAGTAGGTGGCGGTCTTCGCCACCTCTGATATGCGGGCGGTCGCGCTGAAGGTGGCTCCAGCCGCGCCGACCGAGGCCGCCTGCGGATCGGTGAAGGTCACCCGCGGCACGGCCTCGTAGTTGGCCTCGCACGGCTCGCCAAGGATGTTCGCCGCGACGACCCGGCCCTGATACTTCCCGACGTGGGTCAGCTGCCAGATGCCGTTGACATCGCCGATCGCCCACAGGCGCTCGCCCGCGCGCAGGCGCGCGTCTACGGGGATTCCGCGGCCGTCGGCTTCGAGGCCGACGGTTTCCAGGCCGAGCCCATCGATGCGCGGACGCCGGCCGGTAGCGATCAACAGCCGGTCGCCACTCAGTTTCCGGCCGTCGTCGAGTTCCAGGGAGTAGTGCTCGCCCTCGCGCCGCGCGGCGGTCGCGTGCACGCCGAGGGCAAGCTCGACGCCGTCCCGGCACAAGGCCTCGGTGAGTGCCCCCTAGAGGCTGGGGCTCACGGGGGAGTAATTGCGCAGTGCCCTCGACGAGAACCACCTCGCCGCCAAGGCGACGAACGGCCTGTGCCATCTCTACGCCGACCGGCCCACCTCCGAGCACAAACAGCCGGCGGGGGACGGCCCTCATGCCGGTCACCTCAACGGTTCGTCCAGACGCCCTCGAGGCCGCGCAGGCCCGGCACGGGGGGGATGATTGGCTCAGAACCCGTCGCCACGACCACGTGTCCGGCCGTGTGGCGAACACCGTCGACGTCGACCACGCCCATCCCGGCCAGCCGGCCGCGACCGCGAAGCAGGTCGATGCCATGCTCGGCGAGCCAACGTTCCTGGCCAGCGTCGGAGTAGTTCGAAACCATGTAGTCGCGCCAGGCAAGGGCCGTCTCGACGTCGACTTGTGCTGTCGCCGCCGCGTCATTCGCGCCGTGCACGGCCTCCCCCGGGCGCAGCAGCGTCTTGGACGGGATGCACGCCCAGTAGGAGCACTCGCCACCGACCAGCTCGTGTTCGACGAGTGCGACGCGCAGACCGCCCTCTGCGAGCGCGCCCGCGCAGTGTTCGCCCGGCGAGCCGCCGCCGATGACGATGACGTCGTAGCTGCCGCTCATGACTGCAGCTGCTTGCCGGCCTGCTCCCGGACGATGTACTCGGCGTACCAGTTGGGCCAATCCGCATCTCGCTGGCCGGTCCGCTTCTCGTGCTCGCCGTGCGCGGCCTCCGCACGGCGGAGCGCGCCCGCGAGCTCGGTTGACGAGGTGAATATCGTTTCGTCCGCGTCCACGCGTCCGGGCAACCGCACGGTGACCTCCTGCAACAGCCAGCCGTTGCCGTCCTGATCGCTGGACGAGGCAAACGAGGCGTAACTTCGTCGCTGCGGATGCGGGCCGCTGAGACGGCCTTCCCTGCCGGCGTGGTGAAACACGCCGCCGGCGTCGTGGAACAATTCGCTCACCTCTACACCGCGATCGACGAGCTCGGCGCGCGCCGCCTCGATGTCGGGCACGATGAGATAGAGTCCCTGTGCCGAGCCCGGCACGGCCGACGTAATTCCCTGGCCGAAGATGATCGAGCATCGCGAGCCTGGAGGCGTGAACTGTACGACCCGAAACTGGTCACTCTTAGCGAGGTCGGCGTCGAGCCTCCAACCCAAGTCGCCGTAAAAGCGCTTGGCGCGATCGACGTCCGAGACAGGGATGACGACGATCTCGAGCTTCATGTCGACCGTCCGCACTCTCAGGGTCTCAATTGCAGTTTCGCTGCGCACCTGAGTACTGCTCATGTCGAGCTCCTTAGGTTTGAGTGCCTTGAGAGTGGCAGCACACGTCCAAGCCCATGAATCACACCAGAGGCACGCAGTCGAAGCTTGTGACCAAAAGCGGTCATCGGCGAGTACCATATTCACTCACGTGGATTGTGACAGTACCGGGTGATTGAATTACAGCGTTCGCGCCTGCCGGACGATGTGTGGCGTTCCGCACGCGAGCAAACTTTTCACTGTATCCGGACACTCCTTCTCTTTGAACTTCAAAGACAGTCGGTACACGTCGGACATTATTATCAACGGAGTGTCGCCCCGCGGATCCTGCCAAACCGCGACACCTGGCGCTGGCCAGCCAGTGACTTCGGTTAAGCATTTCGAGGGGTTCAGGCACGGCGGCGGCGGCGACAAATCCGGTGGTATTCTTCCAGTGAAACACATCTCAGGGAAGGGACAGACGGCGGTAACATCACCGCCGGCGACGTGCGCCGTCACCAGCGTGTCGGCGACCACCCGCCCGTTGGTCGAAAACGCAATCAGGTGCAGAGCAGAGAGAGGGAAATCGCTATACAGCGCCGGCACAACAATGGCCTCTTGGCCGTTGCTTTGCCAGATGGTTTCCTTTTCTTGAGGAAGCGTCAGACTCCAACTGAGACAAAATCCAGCCGCGCTCGACTCTGCCATTTCTTCCCGCGCGGGCAGATTAATTCATCGCCTCATCGTCCTGCCGCTCTCGGTGCAACTCTTCAATGGCGTACGAAATCCAGCGCCAGACAGCGCTTCCTGCCAAGTCTCCATCGTCAAGATACCGGTCGGCACGAAGGGTGGCATAGGCCAACGCATCTTTGCCGTGCCAATCCACTACGTGCTTTGCTGCCCTGAAGAAGTCCGGATCGCCAACCAATTTGCCTCCACAGAATGCGGGTTCACTGGCTCTCAATTTGCCGGAGAGGTGTTTCATGGGTGCTTACAATTGGGGGCAAATTTCGGGCCAATGACGCGCGTTTGAATCCGTTTGGTACGCCCTCGGATCGGAGATCCCCGCTTCGTCCTGCCCAATGAGTCGACCGCAGCCACCGACATCGTGGCCACGATGCAACGAGCCGGCGTTGGGTGCGGTCTTCGGCCGTGAACTATAACCGCGTTGGGGCACTCGCAAATCCAAACTCTCTACTATCCCCCCGAAGGTTGGCCCAGCAGGTTCTGCAAGATCGGCGCCAGCGGATTGGCGGGTGCTGGCGCGGGGGCCGGTGCGGGAGCCGGCGCCGGCGCGGTCGGCTGGTTCGGCTGCAAGCCTTTCAGCAGCTGTTGCAACGGGTCGGTCGCGGTTGGGGCCGGCGGCGTTGTTCCGCCGCCGGATGGCGCCGCCGGTTGCTGTTGAAGGCCCGGGATCAACTGCTGCAGCGGATTGATAGCTTGGTTACCCTGCTGAAACAAAGCGCCGGTCAGATTGACGCTGGGCTTGTCGAGCGCCCCCGTCAGATTGCGTATTTTCCGTCGCCAGCACGCCGTGGGTGATCTGGAAATCGCCGGTGAGATCGTTGGCCTTGCCGGTGAAAAGCTGGAGGACGCCGCCGAGTTTGTCGGTGACGCCCTGAATGACCTTCAACTGCGATCCGAGTGCGCCCAACAGTGCCGTGCCGGCTGTCTGCTCCAGCTTGCTCAGGATCGTGACCTGGCCGCTGACATGGCCGGGGCCCTGGAGGGAACCGATCATTTCCGCCTCGGAAGCGCCGCTGGCGGCCAGCGTGGCGGTAACCGAAAGCGGGCCCTTGACGGTGCCGGTGCCGGCAAGCTGCGCCAGTTCCAGGTTCTGGGCGATGACCTTGCCGCTGAAACTGGGCAAGCCGCGACCGACCAGCTTTCCGTCTTTCACATCGAAGCTGCCGCCATAGATCTTGCCGTTCAACATCTCGATACTCAGCGTGCCGGCGGCAAGCCGCAGCCTTGTCGCAAGATCGTCGATGCGATTGCCGGATAGCTGAAGGTGGGCCGATTTGTAGTCGACCACGCCATCGGCCATGTCGAGTGCGGAAAGATCGAGCGGCTGGCGCGACCAGCGCCCACCGCCCTGGGCCGCCTGCCCCTGCCCCGCGGCGGCGGCGCCCGCATTGCCGGTGCCGCCGCCGCTGCCGGCCGTCAATGTGGCGAGGTTGAAGTTGTTGCTGGCGAAATTGGCGGCGAATTGCGGCCGGGCGCCACCGAGATCGACATTCGCAGCGCCGGCCAGATCGCTATCCCCCGCCTTGAGGGCCAGATCCTTGACCGCGAATTTCTTCGCATCGCCCACCAGATGGACATTCAGCTTCAAGGCACCGAGATCGCCCTTGCCGCCCGACTTCCCGCCAAGAATGGCGGCCAGCAGATTGGCGAGATTGGGATGGTCGGCGTTGAGGGTAAGGTCGAAGGCAATGGGCGCCTTGGCCGCCGCCACGCTGCCATCCACCGTGGCATTGCCGCCCAGCAGCGCCAGCGTGAGGGCAAGCTTCATGGCATTCGCCCCGCCGTCGAGCCGCCCGGCGAGGCCCAGAGCCCCCAGCTTGCCTGCCATCGGCCCGCCGACGCCGGCCAGCGCCAGCAAGGGCGCCGGTTGCGCGACATCGAGTTTCAGATTGGTTGCCACCTGGGGCGTGCCGGAAAGCCCGGTCAGTTTGCCCTGCAGCGCACCCTTGCCGCCCACGCCGGGCAGACCGAGGGCCAGATCGAAATCGACCGAATCCTTGCCGCTCGTCGCCTTGCCCGTGAGGGACACGGCGCCGAGTTTCTCCGCCCCCGGCTTCGATAGGCCGAGAAGCTGGAAGACCGGCGCTGCATTCTTCGCCGATACGCTGATGGTACTATCCACCCGTGGCACGCCGCCCCGCAGGCCCTGGGCCATTCCCTTGGCCGCGCCGTCGACGCCGAGTCCGCTAACTGCGAAGGCAACATCGAAGGCGACATCGTCCGCCCCGCCCTTCACGGCGCCGGCCAGCTTGAGGGAGCCGTATTTTCCCGGCGCCGGGCGACCGAAACCGGCCAATTGAAAGACCCGGGCCGCATCCTGCGCCGCCAAATCCAGCTTCAGGTCATAGCGCGGATCGCTCGACAGATTGACGATGCTGCCGGCGAAGCTGCCCTGTCCGCCGCCGATATCCTTGGCGCTGGCGTCGGCGATGGTCAGCTTGCCGCTGAAGAGAGTTCCCTGGAGATGCAGGCCCCGCATGGCCTGGCCGTTGAAGCCGAGGCTGCCGGCGCGCAGATCGAAATTGGCATCCAGATTGGCGAGCGCTGCCAATCCGGCCAAAGGCGATTGCGGCTTCTGGCTCGCCGTCCCACCGGTGCTTGCGGCGTTGCCCGCAGAGGTGCCCGCCGTCTTCGGCGGCAGATAGGCATCGACATCCAACTGATCGACGGTGAGGCCGATGCCGAAGCCGGGCTTCGTGCGCGTGGCGCCATCGGGCAACGCGGCCGTGACGCCGCCCTGGATATGAGAGGCATCGAGGCGCATGTCGAGATCGGCGAGTTCGACCTGCACGGGCGAGGCGATCAAACGGCTGGTCAACGTCAGGCTGCGCAGGCGATCGGCCGGGACATTGGGAAGTGTTGCGCCGAGCCATTTCGCGAGATCGCGCAGATTGTCGGACTTCGCTTGGATCGCACCGGCGAAATGGGGCCGCCCGTCCTTGGCCGCCAGCGTGCCGGCCAGATTCGCATCCGAGCCGCCGGGCAACAGCGCAGAAGCCTGTTTGATCTGCAGTTGGCCGTCGGCCAGGCGACCGACGAGATGGGGCCGGATGACGACCCCCTGGTGATAGGCGACAGCCTCCGCCGAGAGATCGAAATTGACGACGATCTGGCCCGGAAGGGCGAAGCCTGCTGTCGTGGGCGTACCGGGCGCCGGTGCCGGCGCCGTTGTGCCCGCGCTACCCGAGGTGGCACCGGCGGGCAGCAGCTTGTCCAGGTCCAGGCGGCTGAAGCCAAGATTGACGGCGATCTGGGTCGGATTGCCCGGCTGCAGGCTGATCTTGCCCGCCGCATTGCTGTCGCCCAGCGAGAGCGCCAGGTTGGCCAATTCGATGTTGGCGGCCGAGGCGGCGAGATCGGCGGAAAGATTGAAAGGCTTGGTGAGACCCGGCGGCAGGCCGACAAGGCCCTCCGATTTGAAGACCAGGGCGGGGTCGCCGAGCTTGGCCGTCACTTTGCCTTTGACCATGGCGGCCGCCTGATCGGCGGAACCGTCGAACCCCAGAACTGCCGCATCGCCGGCGACATTGATCGTGCCACGCATCGGAATCGGTCCGCCGCCGACCAGTGAATCGACGGCCAAATCAAACTTGGCCGGCAATCCGGCGATCTTGGCATCGCCCGTGGCCGCGAAAGGACCGGTCAGAGAGCGCATGACCACGACGGCGCCCAGCCCCTCCATCTTCTGCTCGCTGCCGCCGGCGCGGTAAAGCACCGTGCCGTTCTCGATGGTGAAATTGTCGATGGAGATTTCAGCACCGGGGCCCGAACCGGCTGTCGAGCCAGGGTTCGCCGTGCCGGCCGGCGCGTTGGGGTTGGCCGGGGGCGGCGTGAATTGCCAATTGGCCTGCCCGTCCGCCAACCGCTCCAGCAACACCACTGGATCGACGAGGGTGACGCGGGTCACCTGAATCTTCCCGCTGAGCAGCGGGATGAGGGCGACATGCACCTCCAGAGATTTCAGCCGCGCCATGTCCGGGGCGCTGCCGCCGGCGATATTGGCCAGGCGCACGCCGGAGACGAACAAGGTGGGCGATGGTAAAAGCGAGAGCGACATGTCGCCGTCGATGGTGAGATCGCGCCCGGTAACGTCGCGCACCGCCCCGGCGACGCGCCCCTTATAGTTGTTCCAGTCGATGAAGCGGGGTCCGATCGCCACGGCGAGCAGGAGCAGGACGATCAGCCCCAAGACGCCGATCAGGAACTTTTTCAGCATCTCAGCACCTGCCTCATATCTGGCGCCGAGCGATTGAAATTGAATCGCTGGGCGGCCGCATTACATACTTAGCGGATCGAATTATCGGTCACATCCCAGCGTGGGGCTTGTTCGGAGGTAGAACGTCATGGGCGACCTCGTCAACCTTAACAAATTTCGCAAGGCAAAACAGCACCGGACGGACGAAGACCAGGCCGCCATCAATCGCGAAAAATTTGGCAGAACCAAGGCAGAGACGAAGCTGGACCGCCGGGCGCGCGAGCAGGATGAAAAAGCACTCGACGCCAAGAAGCTTGAGGCCGAGAGCCATAAGCCCAAAGATCGTGACGCTGACAAGAACAAGCGCTGAGGGGAGACTCCACGCCCCTCGTCCTCAGCTTGTCGAAGGGCGGAACCAGGACTCATGCTTCGACAAACTCAGCATGAGGATTTATTCTTATGAAAGCCGCAGGACCTTCCCCGGATTCATGCGATTCTCCGGATCGAGCGCTCGCTTGATTAGGCGCATGGTATCCACCGCCGCGCCATGCTCGGCCTCCAGACAGGCGATCTTACCATAGCCGATGCCATGCTCGCCGGTGCAGGTGCCGCCCATTGCCAGCGCGCGGGCAATCATCTTGTCGTTCACCTTCTCAGCCGTCGCCATCTCCATCGGATTGTCGGGGTCGATGAGAAAGACCAGATGGAAGTTTCCGTCGCCCACATGGCCCACCAGTGGGGCCAGCAGTTTCGCCTCCGCGATATCCTTCTGGGTTTCGAGGATGCAATCGGCCAATCGCGAGATCGGAACGCAAACATCCGTCGCCCAGCCCTTGGCGCCGGGGCGCAGCGCGAGCGCGGCGTAATACGACTCGTGACGCGCCTTCCACAGGCGGTTGCGATCCTCCGCCTTGGTGGCCCAGCGGAAATCGCCGGCGCCGAATTCGCTGGCGATGGCCTGCACCATCTCGGCCTGTTCGACGACGCCGCGTTCGGTGCCGTGGAACTCGAACAGCAAAGTGGGCTTCACGGCATAATCGAGCTTGGAATAGTGGTTCACCGCGTCTATCTGCACCTCGTCCAACAGTTCGATCCGAGCGACGGGAATGCCCGTCTGGATGGTCTGGATTACCGTATTGACCGCATCGGCCATGCTGGGAAATCCCGCAACCGCGGCGGAGATCGCCTCGGGAATTCCGTAGAGGCGTAAGGTGACCTCGGTGATGACGCCCAACGTCCCCTCCGAGCCCACGAAGAGGCGGGTGAGGTCATAGCCTGCCGCCGATTTGCGTGCCCGCCCACCGGTCTTTATGACGCTGCCGTCGGCCAGCACCACCGTCAGCCCCAGCACGTTTTCGCGCATGGTGCCATAGCGCACCGCATTGGTGCCCGAGGCGCGCGTGGCGGTCATGCCGCCGAGGGAGGCATTGGCGCCGGGATCGATGGGAAAGAACAGGCCGCGGTCGCGGATATGCTCGTTCAACTGGTTGCGGGTGACGCCGGCTTCCACCCGCACGTCGAGATCGCCTTCGTTCACCGCCAGGATTTTGTTCATCTGGCCGAGATCGATGGTGATGCCGCCTTGGAGCGCCGCCACATGGCCTTCCAGGGAGGTTCCGGTGCCGAAGGGAATGACCGCCGCGCCATGCTTGGCCGCCAGTTTGACGATGGCCGCCACCTCCTCCGTGGAGCGGGCGAAGGCGACAGCGTCGGGGGCCGCGTTGGCATGGTAGGATTCGCCATGGCCGTGCTGGTCGCGCACGGCCTGGGAAACCGACAAGCGATCGCCCAGCAAGACCTTCAACTCCTCGACCAGGGGCCCCACCGGTCGGCGTGGGGTTTGAATGTTCATGGCAATCTCCTCGGGCGGCCCATCGGACACCGCCACCCATCACCCTTCAAGCTAGACTTGCACGCGCGCCTCGGCAACCATGCGGCCCTGCCCTCGTTTCCCGGTTTGCGCAACCCCTTGGCCCCATGACCCTCTCCGTCGTCATCCTGACCTTCAATGCCGAGGCCACGCTCAGCGCCACCCTGGCCAGCGCCGCGCTCGTCTCCGACGATATTCATGTGGTCGATTCCGGCAGCACCGATTCCACCTTGGCCATCGCCGGCGAACATGGCGCCCGAATCGTCAACCACCCCTTCGAGGATTACGGCCAGCAGCGCAATTGGGCCATCGACAATCTGCCGCTGAAACACGATTGGCAGCTTCATCTCGACGCCGATGAGCGGCTGTCGGGCGAACTCTCGGCGCGGATCAACGCCCTGCGCGGCGCCTTTCCCGCCGGCATCGACGGCTACTATCTGCCCCGCCTGGTCCATTTCATGGGCCAGCCCATCCGCCATGGCGGCATGTATCCCATCTGGCATCTGCGCCTGTTTCGCCGAGGCAAGGGGCGCTGCGAAGATCGCCGCTACGATCAGCATTTCAAGGTCGACGGGCCCACCGATCGCATCGACGCGCCCATGATAGACGATATCCGCATGAGCCTCGCCGAATGGACCGCCCGCCACAACCGCTGGTCCGATGCCGAGGTGGGTGAAATCCTGAGCCCCAGGCCCGAGGGGGTCATCGCCGGGCGTCTCGGCGGCGATCCCGTGGAACGCAAGCGCGCGCTGCGCGGCAGTTACTACCAGGCGCCCTTGTTCCTGCGCGCCTTTAGCCTGTTCTTCTATCGCTACGTTTTGCGCCTGGGATTTCTCGACGGCCGCCCCGGCCTCGTCTTTTTCGTTTTGCAGACCTTCTGGTTCCGCTTCCTGATCGACGCGAAGATCTATGAGAAGCGGATGAGACCGTAGGAAGAAGCCGTTGATGTCCGGCCTCGGCCTGCGGCCGCCTCGGGCATGACGGCGGCTGCTTTCGTCGTGCCCGCGACAGCGGGGGTCCACGTCTTGGTAATTGATGCTCAATCACCGTAATCCTCTCCAGATTTCGTTCCTGCCGCCCAAACGAGACGAGAGAGGGAGAATTGAGGGAGGGCGGGCCACCTCACTTCGGCTTCCCGTATCCCCCGCCGCCCGGCGTTTCGATGACGAAGACGTCGCCGGGCGCCATCTCGGCATCGTCGGTGCCGCCGAGAGTCTCGATTCGCCCATCCTTGCGCTGAACATAGTTGCGCCCCAGCGCCCCAGGTTCGCCGCCGGCCATGCCATAGGGCGGCACGCGGCGGTGGCCGGAGAGGATGGCCGCGGTCATCGCCTCGCGGAAGCGTATCCGGCGGATGACGCCGTCGCCGCCGCGATGGCGGCCGCGCCCGCCGCTGCCGCGCCGGATGGCGAAGCTCTCAACCAGCACCGGAAAGCGCCATTCGAGAACCTCCGGGTCGGTCAGCCGCGAATTGGTCATATGGGTATGTACGGCGTCGGTGCCGTCGAAATCGGGCCCGGCGCCGGAGCCGCCGCAGACGGTCTCGTAATATTGATGGCGGGCGTTGCCGAAGGTGAAGTTGTTCATGGTGCCTTGAGCCGCCGCCATCACGCCGAGCGCGCCATACAGCGCGTCGGTCATGCATTGCGAGGTCTCGACATTGCCGGCGACCACGGCGGCGGGATATCGCGGCCTCAACATGGAGCCATCGGGAATCACGATCTCCAGCGGCTTCAGGCAGCCGGCGTTCATGGGGATATCGTCCTCCACCAATGTGCGGAAGACATAAAGCACCGCGGCACGGCAGACCGCCGCGGGCACATTGAAATTGGTCGTAAGCTGGGCGCTGGTGCCGGTGAAATCGATGCGTGCCCCACGGCCCTTCCGGTCGATTGAAACTGCAACTGAAATTCGGCTGCCGTCGTCCATTTCGTAGACGAAACGTCCGTCGCCGAGGCGATCGATGACGCGGCGCACCTGCTCTTCGGCATTGTCCTGGACATGGCCCATATAGGCTTCCACCACGTGGCGGCCGAAATCGCGGGTCATGCGGCGCAGCTCCTCCACGCCTTTGGCATTGGCCGCCACCTGGGCCGCCAGATCGGCGATGTTCTGATCTGGATTGCGCGCCGGATGAGCGCCGCTCCCCAGGATGGATCGCATCTCGGCTTCGCGGAAGCGGCCACCCTCGACGAGCTGGAAATCGTCGATCAGCACTCCCTCCTCCCCCACCGTGCGGCTCTTGGGCGGCATGGAGCCCGGCGTGATGCCGCCCACATCGGCGTGATGGCCGCGGCTGGCGGTATAGAACAGCACCTCGCTGGACGTCTCGTCGAAAACCGGCGTCACCACCGTGATATCGGGTAAGTGAGTTCCGCCATTGTAGGGCGCGTTCAACACATAAACGTCGCCCGGCGCCATGCTGTTGGCCCGCGAGCGGATAATGGTCGCTACGCTCTCCCCCATGGATCCCAGATGCACGGGCATATGGGGCGCGTTGGCGATGAGATTGCCCGCGCCATCGAAAAGTGCGCAGGAAAAATCGAGACGCTCCTTGATGTTCACCGAATGGCTGGTGTTCTCCAATGTGGAACCCATCTGTTCGGCGATGGACATGAAAAGATTGTTGAAGACTTCCAGCATCACCGGATCGACGGCGGTGCCGACCGCGGAAGCGCGCAGCAGCGGCACCATGCGGCGCAGCAGGATATGACCCAGGGCTGCCATCTCGGCCTGCCAGCCAGGCTCGACGACGATGGTGCCGGTCGCCTCCGCGATGATGGCGGGGCCCGGAACTTTGTCGCCCGCGCCCATATCGGCCCTATCGTGGAGCGGCGCCTCATGCCAGGCACCGGCACTGAAAAACCGCAAAGTCGATTTCGCGCTCAACGAGCCCGAGGCGCGGGGCGGCAGCCGGCGCTCGAGCAATTTCTCGCTCACTCCCACCGATTCGATCGAGACCGCCTCGACGATCAGCCCCTTGCCCGGCACGATGAACCCGTAGCGCTGGCGGTGGGCTGCTTCGAAACCGGATTTTATCCGGTCCAGCTCTCCCATGGGCACCACCAGGGCGGTGTCGGTTCCGGCATAGCGCAGATGAAGCCGGCGATGGGTGGTGGTGGCGCTCTGCTCCACGCCCTGGCGAGCGAGTTCGCCCGCGGCTTCGTGCGCCAATTCGTCGAGAGCCGCGTGCAGACGCCCTAACAACGGCGCGTCGAGCGCGGCTTCGATCGCCTTCTCGCGCAACACACGCATATCGGCCAGGCCCATGCCATAGGCCGAGAGCACGCCCGCCAGCGGATGCAGGAACACAGTAGTCATGCCCAAAGAATCCGCGACCCGGCAGGCATGTTGACCCCCGGCCCCGCCGAAACAGCACAGCGCGTATCGAGTCACGTCATGGCCGCGCTCGATGGAGATTTCCTTGATGGCATTGGCCATGTTCTCGATGGCGACGGTGAGGAAACCCTCCGCCGCCTGCTCCGGCCCGCGCCCATCGCCGATGGCGGTGGCTAGTTCAGCGAACTTGGCACGCACGATCCCGGCATCGATGGGTTGGTCGGCATGAGGCCCGAAGACACGGGGGAAGAATTCGGGCTGCAGCTTGCCCAGCATGACATTGCAATCGGTGACCGTGAGCGGCCCGCCCCGGCGATAGCAGGCGGGCCCCGGATTGGCGCCGGCGGAATCCGGGCCGACGCGGAAGCGCGAACCGTCGAAATGCAGGATCGAGCCGCCGCCCGCCGCTACCGTATGGATGCGCATCATAGGGGCACGCATGCGCACGCCGGCCACCTGGGTTTCGAAGGCCCGCTCGAACTCGCCGTCGAAATGGGAAACGTCCGTCGAAGTGCCGCCCATGTCGAAGCCGATGATCTTGGCGAGCCCCGCCTGGCGCGCGGTTTCCACCGCCCCCACCACGCCGCCGGCGGGGCCCGAAAGAATGCTGTCCTTGCCTTGGAACCGGGCGGCGTCGGCGAGGCCGCCGTTGGATTGCATGAACATCAGGCGCGCCTCGCGCGGCAGGTCGGCCGCAACCTGCGCGACATAGCGGCGCAGGATCGGCGAGAGATAGGCATCGACCACCGTGGTATCGCCCCGGCCCACATATTTCATCAGCGGGCTCACCTCATGGCTGACGGAAATCTGGGTGAAGCCGATCTCGCGAGCCAGAGCCGCCACATCGCGTTCATGGGCCGTGTGGCGATAGCCATGAAGGAACAAGATGGCGACGGAGCGGATGCCGCGGGCAAAAGCTTCGGCCAGACCCTGGCGCGCGCCGGCGAGATCGACCGCTGTCAGCACTTCGCCTTCGGCAGTGACGCGCTCCGCCACCTCGATCACGGATTCATAGAGCATCTCCGGCAGGACGATATGGCGGGCGAAGATATCCGGCCGGTTCTGATAGGCGATGCGAAGCTGATCGGCGAAACCCTTCGTCGTCACCAGGAGTGTCCGGTCGCCCTTGCGCTCCAGCAGCGCATTGGTCGCCACCGTCGTCCCCATCTTCACCGCCTCGATCACCGGCGGGATGGGAATCCTGGGCCGAATGCCCAGAAGATCGCGGATGCCTTGAATGGCCGCGTCGCGATATTGCTCCGGATTTTCCGACAGAAGCTTATGGGTCAGCAATTCGCCGTCGGGCCGGCGCGCCACGAGATCAGTGAAGGTCCCGCCCCGATCGATCCAGAAATGCCAGCCGGGCGAATCCGTCACGATCCCTCTTCCCTCTCATCGATGGGGCCCGCCGGCACCCGCGTCTGGCGGACCAGCGAACGACGACAGAGGGCCGCGCCCTCGCCCGGGCGCCCCTCGTGCTGGCGGCGCAGGGCGATCTTTTCTGCCTTGGTCAAATCAAGGTCGACCCCCGGGAGGCTGGCGGCATTGGCCCGATCGACAATCCGCGTTGGAGGGAGCATTGGCGCTGCGGTCGACAGGTGGCGTTCTCCTTCGGCCCCGCAGGGTATCGTCCGGGCAGCCGACTGCAACCCACTTCATATGCATGAGTTAGTCAAAGTGACGCATCGGGCGGCGGGCGGCTTCCCTGGCGCCGGAACGGACCACATACTAAGGTGCCGCACAATGAATATATGGGGAAAGCTATTGGGCGGCGCCGCCGGATTCGCGATCGGCGGTCCGATCGGGGCCTTGCTGGGTGCGGTCGCCGGCCATGCCGTCGATCGCCTGGCCGAATCGGATGAGCCGCCGGACAGCGCCGCCGCACTGGGCGTCGACGAACGCGCCGCCACCCGTCAGATCGCCTTCACCATCGGAATCATCGTACTGGGTGCCAAAATGGCAAAGGCGGACGGGGTCGTCAACCGCTCCGAGATACTGGCATTCAAACAGGTCTTCAAGATACCCCCGGAGGAGGAACAGAACGTCGGTCGGATCTTCGACCAGGCGCGGCGCGACGCCCATGGTTTCGAGCCCTATGCCCGCCAGATCGCCCACATGTTCACGCGCAAATCCCGGGTGCTGGAGGAATTGATCGACGGCCTTTTCCATATCGCCAAGGCGGATGGCAAGGTATCGAACGAAGAACTCGATTTCCTGCGCAGCGTTGCCGGCATCTTCGGCTTCGACGAAGCGGATTTCGCCCGCATCCGCGAAAGCCACCTCGGCCTCGATGCCGGCGATCCCTATAATCTGCTGGGCGTAACGCGCGCCATGGACAATGCCGCCATCAAGGCCGCTTATCGCAAGCTTGTGCGCGATACCCATCCCGACAAGCTGATGGCCAAGGGCCTGCCGGCGGAATTCCTGGCCATGGCCAATCAGCGTCTTGCCACCATCAACGCCGCCTACGACCGAATCTGCAAAGAGCGGAATATCTCCTGAGCATGGCGACATCTCCGCCCATTGCCATGCTGCGTGGCGCGCGGCTCACGTTCGGCGGCAGGCCGCTGTTCGCCGATATCGGCTTCGGCATCGCGCGCGGCGAGCGGGTGGCGCTGGTGGGTGCCAACGGCAGCGGCAAATCGACCATCCTGAAGGCGCTTGCCGGAGCGATGGATCTGGACGCCGGCACGCGCTACATCCAGCCGGGGCTCGCAATCGGAATCCTGGCGCAGGAGCCGGATTTCAGCGGCTTTCGCCATCTGGCGGATTTCATCGGGGCCGATGGCGCGCCCGCCCATAAGGTCGCATCCTTGCTGGATCGCCTCAGCCTGGACGGCACGCGCCAGCCAACGGAACTCTCCGGCGGGGAGAGCCGGCGCGCAGCACTCGCCCGCGCGCTCGCCGGCGATCCCGATCTGCTGCTGCTCGACGAGCCCACCAACCATCTTGATTTGCCCACCATCGAATGGCTGGAGGAGATGTTGCTGGGCTTTGCCGGCGCCATGATGTTCGTCAGCCACGACCGCGCCTTTCTGAAGCGGCTCGCGACCCGGGTGCTCTGGCTGGACCGCGGACGGCTGCACGAGCTCGACGATCGTTTCGACAAATTCGAGGCCTGGTCCAAGGAGTTGATCGAGCGTGAGGAGCGCGAGGCCGCCCGCCTCGACAAGCGCATCGCCACCGAGAGCTATTGGTATCTGCGCGGCGTGACCGCGCGGCGCAGCCGCAACGAAGGCCGCCGGCGCCGATTGCAAGCTCTGCGGGCCGAGCGCGCGGGCCGCATCCTGCGGCCGGGCCGGGCCAATCTCGCCAGCGAGGCGGCGCCGGTGGGCGGCCAGCTGGTGATCGAGGCCCAGGATATCGCCAAGAATTTCGGCGACCGGGTTCTGCTGCGCGGGTTTTCCACCCGCATCATGTACGGCGACCGCATCGGCATCGTCGGCGCCAATGGCGTGGGCAAGACGACCCTCCTGAAGATGCTTCTGGGCGAGCTTCCCCCCGATAGCGGCCGTTTGCGCCACGGCACCAATCTGGTTCCGGCATATTTCGATCAACGCCGCGCGCCGCTCGCCGAAGATGCCACGCTCTGGCAGACCCTGGCGCCCGATGGCGGCGACAGCATCATGGTGCGCGGCGTGCAGAAGCATGTGGTGGGGTACTTGCGCGAATTCCTGTTCGACGAGCGCCAGGCCCTGATGGCCGTCTCGCGGCTCTCGGGCGGCGAGCGGGCGCGCCTCTTGCTCGCCCGCCTGTTCGCCCAGGCCAGCAATCTGCTGGTCATGGACGAGCCCACCAACGATCTCGATCTCGATACCCTGGATCTGCTGGAGGAGGTGCTGGCCGATTACGACGGCACGGTTCTTCTGGTGAGCCATGACCGTGATTTCCTCGATCGCCTCGTGGGCTCGGTCATTGTCATGGCGGGGGATGGAACGGCAGTCGAGCACGCCGGAGGATATTCCGATCTGCCGCGCCTGGCGCCCGCAAGATCGACGCCGACGAAGGCGCCTGCCACGGCGCGAGCGCCCCGCAGCCGGACGACGACGCGTCTCAGCTTCAACGAACAGCGCGCCCTCGACCGATTGCCGGCGGAAATCGACCGTCTCATGGCGGAGATCGCCCGGTCGGAATCCGAGCTTGCCGATCCCGCGATCCATCGTCGCGATCATGCGGCCTACGCCGAGATCGCCCAACGCCTGGCGGAGGCCAAGCGATCGCTCACGGCGGCGGAGGAACGCTGGCTCGAGTTGGAAGCCAAGCGCGAATCGGGCGAGCGCAAGGAGAGCGCTTCGTGACCACCATGCATCCCCGCCAATATCTGGGCCTGCTGCTGGTCGCCTTCATCTGGGGAGTCAATTTCGCGATCGTCAAGATCGGGCTGGGCCACTGGCCGCCGCTTCTTTTCGTCGGCATCCGGTTTGTCGCGGTGGCCCTGGCACTCTCGCCCTTCATGCGCCGCCTGCCGCGCGACAAGCTGATCCAGGTGGCGGCGCTGTCGATGACCCTGGGTGTCTTTCATTTCGGCACCATGTTCGCCGGGTTGCGGAATCTCGACGCCGCCACCGCGGCCATCGCCGTGCAAATCCAGGTGCCGTTTGCCGCCATCCTCGCGGCAATCGTATTCAAGGAAACCCTGCATTGGCGGCGCATCGCGGGCATCGCCACCGCCTTTGCCGGCGTGGCCTGCCTGGCCGGCGAGCAGCATTTCGGCGGGCAACTGGGCTCGCTCGCCCTTGTCCTCGTCGCGGCCTGCGTCTGGGCCACCTCCAGCATCCAGATCAAGCTTCTGGGCGACGATATCGAGATTCTGAATCTGAACGGCTGGGTCGCCGTGCTGGCCGCCCCGCAGACTCTTCTGGCGTCGTGCCTGTTCGAGACGGGCCAGGTCGACGCCGTCATGACCGCGGATCTGCAGGCCTGGTCGGTGATCGCCTATCAGGCGATATTCGTCAGCGTCATCGGCTATTCGATCTGGTATCGGATGATGCGCCGATTTCCCGTCAACCAGGTGATGCCTTTCACCTTGCTGGTGCCGCTGTTCGGCGTTCTCTCCGGCGTCGTCATGCTGGGCGAGCGCCTCACGACCCTCATGCTCGTCGGCGGCGCCTTGACCTTGTTCGGCGTGGCCGTGGTGGTGCTGCGCAGGCCCCGGGTGATTGCGCCCGGCACCAAGGCGGGAGTCTCGGTGTGATCGAGCGGCCTTCCCCCAATTACAACGGCCGGCCGGCCGGCAAATCCATCGATCTGCTGGTGATCCACTACACCGGCATGCCCGATGCCGAAGCAGCACTCCAGCGTCTGACCGATCCGGACGCTCAGGTGAGCAGCCATTATCTGGTCGACGAGGCGGGCCGGATCTATCGCCTGGTGGACGAGAGCCGCCGTGCCTGGCATGCCGGCGTCAGCTATTGGGCCGGCGAGCGCGACATCAACGGCGTCTCCATCGGCATCGAATTGGCGAACCCGGGTCATGAGTTCGGCTATCGCCCCTTTGCCGAGCCCCAGATGATCGCGCTTATTGCCCTCTGCCGAGGCATTCTCACCCGCCATCCCATCCCCGCTTCCCGCGTGCTAGGCCATTCCGACGTGGCGCCAGCGCGCAAGATCGATCCGGGCGAGCTGTTCGATTGGCCGCGGCTTGCAGCATCCGGCATCGGACAATGGCCCCGGCCCACCGAGGGCCCGAGCGATCTCGCCTCGGTGCAAAGGGCGCTCGCCCGTTTCGGCTATGAAGTTGCGCCCAGCGGCCAGGCAGACGAGGCGACGCGTTTGGCGCTCAGCGCCTTCCAGCGCCATTTCCGCCCCGCCCGCATCGACGGCGTCTCCGATGAGGAAACGCGCGCCCTGCTCTACGGGTTGCTGAGGCTCTGATCGTCAGGGCTTCGGTTTGCGCTGAATCTGGGTGACGATCTCGTCCGGACAGTTGGCTTCGTATTTCGGCAGATCGTTGGAGATTCGCTCCCATTCCGCGCTCGAGCCGACATAGATATGCACTTCTTTATCGGCGGGATGGCCGGGATGAACGCCGCCATCGAGCGTGGCGGGCATGAAATACATCAATCTCGCCTCGCTGTCTTCATAGGCGAACAGCGGGCATCCGCAGGTCTTGCAAAACTGCGTGCTGTAGCCCGGCGATTTTCGATATGTCGTGAGATCGCGTTCGCCTTCGATCTTGAGACTCGACCGCTCGACCACGGCCCCCTGCGCCGCGAGCACGCCATAGCCCTTGCGGCATTGCGAACAGTGGCAATGCTGAACGCTCAACGCGGGCGCAAGCAAGGTATATCGCACCGCGCCGCAGTGGCATCCGCCTTGAACGGGAAAGCTTGCCATCTCGATCTCCGGTAATGGCCCAAAAAATTTCTGCTGCCTCGTCAGGCCGAGCCAATCGGGTATACCGGCTTTTCGCAAGCCATCCATCAGGTGCTCTTTGTCGCCGGCGTCCGTATATGGGATGGCGGCGTACCAATAGGCCTCCCGCCCCATTGGGGCGGAGAGGATCAAGATGAGGCGGGGAATTCTCCAGACTCAGCCGATCGCCTCGACAACGCGTGCGATGGTTCCAAAGCCCCCCGCGCATCAAAATCCTTGACCGTCATGTCACTGCCGCGGCCCGACCCACCTCTCCCCAACCCTCTTCGCCCATTGGGACGGAGAGGGAGTAGAATCCAAGGCTCAACTGGCGGCCTGGGATTGATCCGGATCCAGGGTGAACAGATCCTGGGGATGGCCGACGCCGCGCAGCGCGTAGCGGCCGACGGAAACCAGGCGCGGGCCGGTGACGCCCAGCGCGGTTCCGAAGGCCGAGGAGATCAGAAGCTTCTGCTCGACCGAGCGGCACAGCGCCGCGATCCGGCTGACCTCGTTGACCGCGGGCCCGACCACGGTGAAATCGAGACGATCCTTGCTGCCCACATTGCCGAAGAAGACCTCGCCCACATGCAATCCAAGATACATATGGGTCGTGGGCAGGTTCTCAGCCGCGCGGCGTTCGTTCAACGAGCCGATGCTGGCGCGAGCCGCCGCTGCGGCGGCGATGGCCGAGCGGCAGGCATGTTCGCGATCCTCGGCCCGGAAAATGGCGAGAACGCCATCGCCGACCAGCTTCAGCACGTCGCCGCCCTTCTCGTACACGGCGGAAATGACCGACTCGGCGTAATCGTTGAGCAACGGAATGATCTGCTCCGGCTCGGAAGTATCCGAGATTCGGGTGTAGCCGCGCAAATCGCTGAACCACAGCACGGCGTCGATCCGCTCGGCGACGCCGCGCCCGATGCGCCCGCCCAGCACCAGCCGCCCGGCATCGCGCCCGAGATAAGTTTGCACCAGGGTCTGGGCGATGCGCCCGAGCGCCGCGCATTTCATGGCAATAGCCAGGAACGGCGCCAGGCGAACCAGATCGGCGATGTCGGAATCGCTGAAGCCTTCGGCCCGGTCCGTGGTCCAAGCGGTGAAGATGCAATCGAGCTCGCCGATGACGCCTTCGGCGGCGAAGCGATTCATGATGGCGAGATAATCGGTCATGCCCTCCTCGCGCGTCGCCTTGAGGCCGGGAAATTCGACCTCCGCCTCCGGCGTCAAGCGTCGGCGGATGTGGGAATCGCCGGTTTCGAACAGGCGGTAGAAGATGCTGCGCCGCCAGGTCTCTGCGGCTTTGCCCTCGGTGGTCGGGCCGTATTCCACGATGGTGGTCTCCGGCTTGTCCCGGTACCAGCGGATGGCATGGCCCTCGTGGACGGGATGCAGCGTGTCGACGATCGCCAGCGCAAAGGCCAGCGGCAGGCCCAGCGCCGCGGCGCGGTCGCAGAATCCGGCCAACATGTCGGTTTCGGAGCGGCCGGCGAGCCCGACCTCCGTGATCCAGGCGGAAAGTCCAGAAAATTGAGTTTCGTTCATGGCACCAGATTCTCAAAAGAGGCAAGCCGGCCACCGCCCCGACTGGTTCGGCGCTGCGCCGGCGCAATCCCGCCTCAACTATGGAGCGCCGCCTTGACCGAGGCGACGGCGCGCAGGCTGAGGGCGGCGATGGTGAGCGTCGGATTGCCGGTCGCCGAAGTCGGAAACACCGTCGATCCCAGGATGAACATGTTGGGGTGATCGTGACAGGTCAAGGTGCGATCGACGACGGAGGTCTTGGCATCCCGGCCCATGCGCGCCGTGCCGATGATATGGCCGGCCCCTTGAGCATCGGGACTATGGGTGATGCCCGCGGCGCCCAGCCGGTCGAAAATATCGGCATGGGCGCGTCGCGCCGCCGCCAGTCCCGTTCTGGTGAAATCGTCGAGACGATAGGCGATGCGCGGCCGCGGCACGCCATACATATCCGTCTCGTCGGGATCCAGCGTGATGCGGTTTGCCGGGTCGGGCATCTGTTCGACCAGGGAGGCCAGTCGGATGTGGCGCGACGTGACGCGGACGAGTTCCGCGTCCAGCGCCTTGCCGGTTATCCCCAGATTGGCGAGATCGGAGGCGGTGGTGATCGGTGCCCCCGTGGGCCAGGACCAGCCATCGTTGCCGATCTCGATGCGAAAGGCGGGCCGCTTCCGGCGGAAGGGGCCGTCGCGCAGGTTCTCGATACCGGAAGTCGACAGCGGGCCGCGATAGGGCCAGAGGGGATCTTTGGACAGCGCCCAGCTCAACTGGGTCGGGTGATCCATCAGATTGCGCCCGACCTGGTCGGAAT
>WNFR01003481.1_pt1 | contig 21275 bp, 21 predicted proteins | sample 5400221 | NCBI WGS metagenome assembly WNFR01 (sample SAMN13153357, study PRJNA577476) | soil metagenome | isolation source: 40 cm soil under Madrone tree | place: USA:California | collected 2016-06-14 | reverse complement strand
CATCGCGTCAAGAACCTGCTCAGTCTCGTGCAAGCAATCGCCCGCCAGACCGCGGCTGGCAATGTTGAGGGCTTTATCGGGCGATTCACGGAGCGCATCCAGGCGCTCGCCGCCAACCAGGACCTGTTGGGTCGGGACGGCGGCAGGGAGCCGATCTGGAGGACTTGGTACGCGCTCACCTCGCGCATTTTGCGGACCTTGTCGGGTCTCGGATCATCGTGCACGGTTCGAAGTTGCATTTGAACGGAACCGCAGCGCAAGCCATCGGGCTCGCGCTGCATGAACTTGCCACCAATGCCGGAAAATACGGGGCGCTTTCGACGGATGCGGGTCGCGTGGAGATCGGCTGGGGGACCGACGGCGATACCTTCACTATGCGCTGGATCGAGCGCGAGGGACCGCCCGTGTCTGGGCCAAAGCAGCGCGGGTTCGGCACCACGGTCATTGAAACGATGGTGGAGCGCAGCGTGGACGGTGCGGTCGACCTCCATTACCCTCCCTCGGGCCTAACCTGGCGCTTGACTTGCCCAGCTTTGAATGCGCTGGGGCCTGAGCCAGATTTCCCTGCTCCCAACTGAAGCAGCGGGTTTAGATCGAGGCCGCCTCAGTCGCGGCAACGCCTTCCGGATTTCCACTTGACGACACACCATGTTCTTGTCGGTATCGCGTTGCGCTCGCCATGGGCTCAAAAGTGCCTTCACGGCCTCGAACTTGCCGGCGGGTCAAACCGCGCCGGGTAGAGACCAGTGCTCCGAATTTCTCACTGTGCTTCGTCCACCACAGTGGCCTTGAGTACTGTGCGTCGCAGGAACGCCAACTCGCTGTCGCTGAGTGCCGACAGATTGAACAGTGGCGCGTCTTGATCCCCCGACACCTTCATAGCCGAGAGCCGAGCCCGCTTGTAGGGCACCATGTCGCGCAGGACGCGAGCGGCCTTGTCGAGCAAATCGTCAACGAGTCTCCTGTTCGGCTTGTCACGATGCCGCTCGGCGCGCGCTCGCTCAAGAAAGGTCTTGGCGATGATTTCAAGCTGGTCGTAAGAGTCGAACTCTGGTGCGCTCACTGCCAATTGAGCTTTCATGCGGCCGATAGACAGCTTGTTGGGCGTGCCTTTCTGACGGCCGCCTCGACGTTCGCCCGGTTTTGATCCACCACGTGGCATTGGCTAATTCTTGGCTATCCAAGAGAAAGAAAGTTGGCGTTATCGACCAATACGCCGGCCGCGATGCTGCTGCAACGAGATCGTTCAGAAGGCGTGGGCTTGATCGAGCCGACGCAAAGAGAGGGATTGGCGTGCGCCCGCATCGCATGGGCGGTTCTCAAGCGTTTCGCGGTGGACCTCGCCTGACGCAGACGCCCGGAAACGTCCGGAGGATTGGCTCAAGCGCTGGATCAGCGGATCGGTGGAGCGTAGAGGATCCCGCCATTAGTCCAAAGCTGATTAAGGCCGCGCGGAATACCGAGCTTGGACCCAACTCCGACATTGCGCTCGAACATTTCGGCGTAGTTCCCGACACTGCGAACGATGCGGACCACCCAGTCTCTGCTAAGGCCCGCCCGTTCACCGAAGTCCCCTTCGGTGCCTACGAGCCGCATGATCTCGGGCTTTTTCGACTTCACGGCCTGCTCGATCGATGTGGATGAGACGCCTAGCTCCTCGGAATTGATGAGCGCGAATATAGTCCATTTGACAATGTTGACCCAATGCTCGTCGCCCTGACGGACCACCGGACCTAGAGGTTCCTTTGAAATGACGTCGGGCAAGATCGTATGGTCGTTGGGCTTTGCGAGGGAAAGGCGCTCGGCGTGGAGCTGCGACACGTCGCTCGTAAAGACATCGCAGCGCGCGGCATCATAGGCCTTCACCGCTTCGGCGCCGCTCATAAATGTGATTGGCTCCAGTTTCAGATTGTTGGCGGCGAAATAGTCCGCGAGATTGAGTTCAGTGGTCGTGCCACCCTGTACGCATACTTTCACGTTGTCCAATTCCAGAGCCGATGTTGTGTTCCGCGACTTGCGGACCAGGAACCCTTGACCATCGAAATAGGTGATCGCCGGGAAGACCAGGTTGAGTTCGATTTCGCGCGACATGGTCCAGGTCGAGTTGCGAGACAGAATGTCGATCGTGCCGGCCTGCAAGGCGCTGAACCGGCTTTCCGCGTTCAGCGGAACGTAACGGACCTTACCGGCATCGTTGAGCACAGCCGCCGCCAAAGCACGGCAGAGGTCGACATCGAATCCGGCCCAGCCCTTGCCGCTCTCGTTGGAAAAGCCCGCTATGCCCTCGCTAACGCCGCAGACGAGCGCATCGCGCTTCTTAATGGCCGCCACCGTCTGCGCCGCTGCCGCGCCTCCGGTGAGCGTGATTGCAGCAAGTGCAGCAGTGGCGATGAAAATTCTGCATGTAGGAAATGTCTTCATGGTATTGCTCTCTATGTCTCAGGGGTCTGGCGCACAATCACCTTGCTGCCGACCGGGGTGCGGTCGTAGAGGTCGATCACGTCGCCGTTGACCAGCCGAAAGCAGCCGGAGGATATCGACTGACCGATGGTCTGCGGCTGATTGGTGCCGTGAACGCGATACACAGTGTTGCCGAGGTAGAGTGCGCGGGCGCCGAGCGGATTGCCGGGGCCTCCCGCCATGAAGCGTGGTAGATAGGGCTGGCGCGCGATCATTTCAGGTGGCGGAGTCCAATCAGGCCATTCGGCCTTACGGGTGACCTTCAACAGGCCGGACCACTGGAAACCATCGCGGCCGACGCCGATGCCGTAACGGATCGCCCGGTTGTTCGGTTGCACCACATAGAGGAACCGCTCGGACGTGTGCACGATGATCGTGCCAGGCGCCTCCGTGGTGCGGTAGAATACCATCTGGCGCTGAAAAGGAGCCGGAAGCCGCTCGTCGTCGGGATTCGGGACATAGCCCGGCTGGTCATCGATCTGCATGGTTTGCGGCACGGCTCGCGCCTGCGCCAGTCCGCGCTCGGGCAATCCGAGTAAAGCTACGATAGCCGCCAGGATCGACTGCCATAATCTCATCGGATGCCTAGACGCCTTCACAACCGGTTTCGACCGTAGGTCCTGCATTTGCGATCTCCCTCAAAAGACCTTGAGAGTCAACTGCTCCTGGATATTTGAGGGATATCTGATTTCAATCCCTCCGGTTGGCGCGGGTCGACGAAGGCTATCGAATATTTTCGTTTTGTCGTCCGGTAGCAGCGTCATGCCGCCACCATCAAACGCGCCCGCCGTTTCATCGCACGCCGATCCCAGCTAGATTTGGAGATCGGGCGCCGAAAACCGCGTTGCAATCCATTGAATGACATCGTTTCCGCGCATCCGTATGGAGGTCCGACATGAAAGCCGTCTTCGCCGTCGTCTTCACCGCAAGCCTTGCGCTGCTTGCCTTGTTTAGCCCCGCATCCGCTCAGGCGCCGGGTGGGGCTGAAGCGCGCCTCAAGTCACTGAACATCACATTGCCGGCGGATGCCGCTCCAGCCGCCAACTTCGTGAACTCAGTGCAGAGCGGAAAGCTCCTGTTCCTGTCGGGCAACACAGCAGGCCCTGCGTGGGTGGGCAAAGGCAAACTCGGCAAGGACCTCACTGTGGAGCAGGGCAGAGAGGCCGCACGGCAAGCTGGCCTCATCATGTTGACAAAGATCCGCACCGCGCTCGGCAGCCTCGATCGGGTCAAGCGCGTGGTCAAGGTGCTCGGCATGGTCAACTCGGCCGAAGGTTTCGGCGACCAGCCGCTTGTGGTCAATGGATTTTCCGATCTCATGGTGGAAGTGTTCGGTGAAGCCGGAAGACATGCGCGCTCCGCCGTTGGTATGGCTGGGCTTCCGGGCAACTCGCCGGTCGAGGTGGAAATGATCGTGGAATTCGAGTGAGCAGGCAATCTTTAACCCCGGATTCGACGCGACGCAGCGACAACTTGCGGCCTGACACATATCCGTGGCGTCAACGCCCTCGTGTCCAAGGTGATGGTTTTTGATAAGCTCAGAGATAGAGCTGGCTTGAGCGGCGAAGGGAGCCGACGAAGACCACTTTGTGCCCTACGTGGAGGCGCCCTGGTCCTGGAGTGTGCAGTATATCAGCGTAAAACGTACTTTAGCCCTACAGAAGCTGAGTTCTTTATCTTTGAGGGGAGTCAAAACATGCCGATTCGCAATGCGTTGGGTGCAATGATGGATTGAGCCGACGCAAAGAGAGGGATTGGCCGTGCAAAGAACCGCGAGAGCGAACAGGGCGCGATTTCGCGGTTTCATTTGAAGGCAGATCCCCACCGCCGGCCGCAGATGATCCGGTTACGGATGTAAACCTGCCGCGCGGCTTACGCGGTCGGCGAGTCTCTTGATGACCCATTCCTGACCTAGCCGTGCTGACCAAGCGCACGGTGACGACAACGCCCGCGCGGCACGGCCCACGCGGCGCTTGCCTGTCTTGCGATCAGGGACAACCTCGAAGACGACCTTTTGTCCCTCGTTGAGGCTCGACATCCCCGCGCGCTGAACCGCGCTGATGTGCACAAACACATCTTCGCCGCCGTCATCCGGCTGGATGAATCCATATCCCTTCTGGCCGTTGAACCACTTCACAGTTCCTTTTCCTTGCTTGCTTCACTCCGAGCGCTAAAATCCAGTGCGGATTTTTAGTCTCCCGATCCGCCCGTGACTGCATAACGGCCATCACGCGCAGCGTGTGTGCAGGAAGTTGCCGTTGCGGCGCGATTCGAATTTCGCAAAATGCGCTGCCGGTGCTAGTCTCCCGGAGGTCTCGCGCGCGTGGCGCGCGATCAACCGGGAGGAAGCCATGAAGAAACTGATTTCGGCTCTGTGGCTCATTTCCACTCTCGCGACGGGCGCCGCATGGGCACAGCCCTATGCTCCCAACGACGCGGGCGTGACGAATGGGCACTGGCATCTCAATTCGCGTGACGTTGCGGCCAACAAGCATATCCTTCTCGCCATGGGCGGTGTCGCCACCGGGCCGGGTGAGAGGGTCGTGTTCCCCGGCGTCCTGGTCATTCTCAATCAGGGGCCCAGCACGCCGCCGTCGACCGGCGGCACGGTCGGAACGGTGGTGAACCACATCGGGTTCACCGTCCCGAACGTCCAGGAGGCCGTCGCCAAATGGAAGGCTGCAGGGGTTCCCTTCGAGCCGGGCGCCCCCGGCAGGCTGGACCAGGGCTGGGTGACAACGACCGACGGACTGAAAATCGAAATTCAGGAAGACAAGGACCAGAAAGAGCCGATCCGCAGCAAGCACGTGCATTTCTTCCTGCCCGAGAAAGCGATCGCCGAGAGCCAGGCCTGGTACGGCAAGATCTTCGGCGCCAAGGCGAGCATGCGCAACAATGCGCCGGTCTCCGACGTCCCCGGCGTCCAGCTGCGCTGGAGCAAGGCCAATGTTGCGGAAGGGCCGACGAAGGGCCGGGTCCTCGATCACATCGGTTTCGATGTGAAAGATCTGAAAGCATTCATCGCCAAGGTGGAAGCGGCCGGCGTCAAGCTCGACGCTGACGGGGCCTACCGCGTGAACGACGTTGGCGTCGGGATTGCATTCATCACCGACCCGTGGGGAACCCGCATCGAACTGAATGAGCGGCCGAAGGCGGTTTATCTGCCCTAACGGCTTCCATCGGGCGATGCGCCTGTGCTTCCGCGCCTTCGACGCCGTGAAACTGATGACGTCAGGCGCATCGCCCATCGCTCAAATGTCCGGAGCCGTGTCTGTGCGACACGGAAATTCGTGTCTGACCCGTGAGGGCTGCGGACCGGGCACCCGCCGTGACAGGCCGGGGTCAAGGACGGCCTTGGCCGCCGGAGGGAAGGGCCGTGGGGCGTCGCACGAAAGTCATCAGCTATACGAGGTACTGCGGACGTGCCAGTCGAATGGCCGCCATAGCCGTTTTTGACCCAAAGCCGTCATGCGGCTGGGCGCTGAGCTGCAAGCGTCTTAGCCACAACCAGTCCTCAGATGCTGTCCGGCAGCGGCTTGCCGCGCGTGCGAGTTGGTAGGGCGTCCGCCTCTTCCCCGCCCGCGGCAGCCAAGCGGCCGATGCCGATCACTCCTCGTTCGGCTGCCGCGCCCAATGGACCTATTTTGGCGGCGCCTTTTTCAACACCTCGATGCGCCGCACTGTGAATCTGAGGGTAGCCTTACGTTGGCGCGGGCACTAGTGCTAAGCGCGAGCTCCGCAACGGCTTTCCCCCTCCAACCCTCAATCGCCGGGAGCGAGAATATCGAGCCACTGTTAAGGGAAAGGCTCGACCATGTCGGCGTGGATTTCCGGATGGCTACGCCAGCGCCACCGCGCCGCTCCAGAACTGGTTCTTGCTGCCCACGTCCACATCGTACTTGCGCACGAAGTCAAGCTTGCCATCGGCACCGGTTCGGTAAACCGCAAGTCCCGCGGAAAGCATCTTGATGGTGGCGCCGTCGCGCACCGGGAGCGGGATCTGGCTCGCGGCGACCAGCATACGTCCGGTCGGATCGAGCCCGAAGGTGCGCAGCGTAATGCCGCGACCGTCAATGTTCTGAATTAGGGTCGGCTCGCCGGTCGATTGGTCGATCGAGAACGCCGCGATGCTGTTCTCGCCGCCGGCAAATACCTTCTTGCCTTCGAACTCCACCGTGGCGGAGGCGCGGTTGGCAAGATAGAGCGTGCGGCCGTTGGGGTGCACGTGGATCGTCCCGGCGCCCTGGCGTGCCGGCGACTTGGGGTCGGAGAGCGTCTCCTTGATGAAGATGGGCTCACGGGAGAGGCCGGTCGCCGCATCGCGCCGGTAGACGTAAAGCTTATTCTGGCTCTCGATCGACACGTAGACCCAGGGCTGGGTGGGGTGGAAGTCGAGATGCCGCGGGCCGAAATGCATGCCGTCGCCAGGTTGGATCGCGGCAAGTTGCGTCAGGACGCCATCCTTGAAGGCAAACGTCTTGAGCGAACCGGGGTTCACTGGATTGTCGCCGGGCGCATTGTTGCCGCGCGTGACCAGGATCACTTGTTGGTTGTCCGGCGTTACCCGAATCTGGTGGGCATATTTGCCGGTGTCGAGCCGATTGGGCTGGTCCACTCGTGCGCCGAGCGTGCCGTCACGGTTGATGCGATGGACCGTGAGGGAGCTCGGATCGTTGTAAGCCGTCAACAGATATTCGCCGGCAATGTCAACGCTGGTGTGGATCGGACGCGACGGCAGATTTTGCGGCCGCCCGTGCGGGGTGAGCGCGCCGGTTGCCGGATCGATTTGGAACGCATTGGCAAAGTTCTTGTCGCTCGCCACCCCGGGGCCACCGCCGCTCGACACTACGTAGAAATAATGCTTCGAGGGGTGTGGCCACGCGTACTGCACATTGGCCGGCAGCGTCACGGCGCCGCGTTTCTCGAGCGCGGCATCCTCGACGTTCATGCCATAAAGCGTGAGTTCGCTGCCGACGCTCGCATAGAAGACCGCTTTGCTTTTGGCGGCCTGCCCCCAGGAAGGCCTGGGCGAGAGCACTGGCGCGACCGCAGTGCTGGCGAGCAGCGTCGTGAGCATGCGACGGTCGATCATTTGGTCTCCTCCCATTTGCTTGTTTGGCCGAATGATATCACATCGCGGCCGCATCCAAACCGGCCGGAATATCGGGCCGCATGAGCGGCCATAATAGTCCGGAGATCCGACATAGGGAACAAACACTCGCACGCGTGGTGGTTCTGCGATGACGGTAGGCGCCCGACATCCATCGCTCCGATCGCTTGCGTGAAATGGCTATAACCAGCGTCGCGTCGCGCCGATCGGTGAAACCGGCGACCTCACGTAGTTATGCCGCGACGTACTACGATCGGCATACCGGCGCCGCAGCATCGTCCGGTTACGGATGCAAACCTGCCGCGCGGCTTGCGCGGTCCGCGAGTCTCTTGATGACCCATAGCGGTCGTCGCGGCGATGGTTGCGGCTTGCGTGTCAAATCGTTTCTTTTCACTTCGCGACCGGCGGCGCGGCGTGCAGCCCAACAAGCACCGGCATGGGAGCCGCGCCGCGGCACCATGAAAGGCGCAACCACCCCAGCACAAGACTACCCACCGACGGGAGCGGGTGACGGTCCACCGTCCGGCTGTCGATCGCGCTGCTGTAGCTTCGGATTGGCGAGAGGTGTGACCTGTTGTCGTGTCAAGAAAGTCAGAATGGCCGCAGTCACGGCCAGTATCGCGCCCATTTGGCTGCCGCTCAATCCGAGCCCAAACGACGTTCCTAGCGCAAGCGCGGCCTGAATGATTCCTTGAGTACTGACCGGCTCTTCCTTGATAAGTTGCCACATAGGAGACATTCCTTTTTGTGCTGTTCCTCTAAATTGTCGGGAACCCGATATGAGGCCGGGTGCACCTTTTTGTCGCTGGAATATGCGGCGCGGTTCAACGGGAGAGCTTGCCGAACCTAACGAACCGCCGACCGCCTTACGCCCCTCGCCCGACTCTGCCGACGCAGGTGACGACCGCGCCGCATGGTTTCCCTGTCCCGCATCGCATGAGTAGCAGGGGCCGATCAGCGGCTATCTTTGGGCGGCCTTCGGGCCGCCCTTCGCGCAAATGGGGGCAAGCCGGTGGCAAACCGCGTCGAACGTGCAAATTTATTCCCTCCGGCTGCTCTCCTCACGCCTCGCTCCAGTCACACGGAGATGCCCTGGTGCGCCAATCGAGCCGCAAGCGGGGGAAGGTACGATGAGTTCCACGCTGAGCCAGTCACAAGCCAGGTTCTCTGCAGGCCGGTGGATCGCCGAACCATCGGCCGACGCGCCCCTTCAACCGACCGAACTGGATCTGATCGCGAGCACGAGGCCGTCCATTGGTAGGCGAGCGTCGCGTGCCATCGTTCGTTTCCTGATCACGTTTTGCATCGGCGTCGCTGCCACGTTGACTTGGCAGTCCGACGCCGCCAGAGAATTGATCGCGAGTTCGTCCCCACTGCTTGGCTGGTTGGCCCCGAAAGCCGCGCCCGTTGTGCAGACGCCCACTGCGCCCGCCGCTCCTTTCGCGGATCAGGAGCGGGTTAGGGCAGTATCGCCCGGGCTCGGCGCGGTGCAGCAAAGCATCGACCAGTTCGCCGCCAAGCTGTCTGCCGGCCAAGAGCGACTGATGAGCGACATCACAAAGCTGCAGGCGATCCAGCAGGACATTCTTGACAAGATCTCAGCGCCTGCGCCAGCGCCGGCACCCGTCGACGTCCCGGCGCGCAAGCCCGTGCCGCTGGCGCTGCCGCCGCGGGCGCCCCCGGTACGCTGAATGCCAGATCGAGTCGGCGGCATGATCGGGGTGAGGCTGCCGCCTCAGCCTAACCCCTACACCGTGCCGGGGCGTCCACCGCTTCCAAACCGGCGTGGTCACCTCAACCCAGAACCGGACAAATGATGTGCTACAAAAACCGGACAACTTGAAAAGCTACCGACATGCATTGCTGATTTCCGCTTTTGGCCCAACCCGGAACCTCCGACCCGGCGGGTCCGCTTACTGAGGTTGATCTGCCGTGCCGACGAAGTGAGTGGGACGGCTCATTTTGACCCGTTGCGGAAGTCGGCTGTGCATCGCAGCATCCGAGACAACATCGATTTGTGCGGGGCGAGTAGCGATCCTCGTCTACCGAGATCATTCCCGATCGCAAGCTCGCTTGCTATTTTGGCCACTTGGACGATGCACAAGATGGTTCGGGAGCCGAGCAGTCGGCAATAGTCCAGTCAACGCGCCCCAATGTCTGAAACGCAGCGCCTGACCCCGGCGATCAACTCCTTGCTGTGAATAAGATGAGGTTCCTCGGCGTTCAGGATACGCTCAAATGCCCGCCGCTTCAGCCCGAGCACGTCGATTCCGTCGTGCTGCACGCCGGCTCCAGCCGCGTCGCAGATCATGTCGATGAGGCGGTCGAGCGCATGCAGGCGGCCGAGCAGATAATCGTTCTCGCGGTAACGCCGGGAAAAGAATCCCGCGAAATTGTCGAAGCCGATTCCTTTCAAGCTTTTCACGCCTTCGAAGCCTTTGAGCGTATGCACCTCCTGTGGACTGATGCGGCCGACCCGAATCTCGTGCAGTTCGCCAGCGTCGCGCCCCGTCGTGACCGAGAAAGTGAGCACATCCCAGAACGGAAAGCCGAGATAATTGACCAAGACCTCGCGACGTGCGTCCGGATGCCACTCGGCGGGATCGAGCGAGGCCAAGAGTTCGTCCACATCATGAGTGCTGGCATTGAGATTGATTTCCTCACCTAACGCCTCCACGAGTCGGTCGAGGTTCTGGACATTATCACTTGCGATGAATTCGCGCGCATAGGATGCAATATCCCTTGTCTCCGCTGCCGAGAGTTCGTTCGGGAACAGTTTTGCCACCAGTGAATGGATTCTGGGGCTAAAGGCTTTCGCTTCTTCGCGTTGGCGCAGGACATCGAGCCGGAGATAGAACTCCCGCTTAAGCCGGTCGACGACCGCGGGATCGAGGCCGGGAAACCGCTCCTCGTCGAGCAGCCGATAGAGTCGATTTTGACCCTCGATCAGGAAATGTAACCGGCGCTTTCGATAATCGACATCGAAGGTGAGCAAAAATTCGACCCAGCGCGGCAGCTGCGGTACCTCTGCGCTCTCACGCTTCAGCACCTCGCCCTCGGCCTTCTGGTAGACGATGCCGCGATGGACCGCCCAGGCGTTGACAACTTCCTCGATAGCGCGGGCGAGCGGCGAGTTCAGAGGTCTACCCCCAATCTTCGCGAAACATGCGGGCGACGAACTGTTGCACCGATGCGAGTTTCAAGCGCGCATAGCCCTCATGGGCAAAGCCTGCTTCACGGGCGACGCGTGCATTAACCTCCTCACGCCAGCCGCGGATTTCCTCGGCTGTGAACCGGCGATCAGGCGGCTTATCGATAATGTTACCAACGAATTCGTTGACGTGGGGTCGGGCGCCTTCGATGATCGATTTGATTCCTCTTACCTGGGCGTTGAGGTTGATCACCCAGGCCAATTCGTTGGCGATCGGCTGAGCGGAGGGCAGGTCTGAAAGCGCCCCCTTCAGCGTCGAGAAAAAACCCGGCAGCTTGCTGTGGGTGCTGGACGCCACCGATGCCGGATTGGCGTCGATGTAGACTAGCCTCCGGTCGACATCGCGGTAGGCGGGACGGCCGTGGATCGCCGAAATTGCTTCCCGGAACGGCCGGTTGTTGAGCACGGCGCCGTCAATGAAGGCGGCGGTCGCGGGATCAACATTTGCCCTGAGGTAACGTTCGAAATTGCGCATGATGAATTGCTTCCGGCGCGGCCACTTTACGCCGCGACTCGCCACCAACTCATCCATCTCCATAAGCTGCGCCGGCGGAAAGGCGCCGGGGAATGAGGAAGTCGCACGCGCGGCGAACGCAAGCGCTGGTACATTTTCGAGATCGAAGTCGCTCTCCACCTCACCGCCTGGCCGGCGGCGATACATAAAATGCAGGACATGGCGATGTTCGAGTTCATAGACAAAGGGAGGGTCGTGAATCGGCAAAAGCTGTTGGTAGCCGTAGTAATTGGTGAGCGTCACGAACAAATCGAGGCCCTGCCCGGTCGGCAGGAGCGAAGCCGTAGGCGTTTTCGAATCACCCATGGCGGTGGCCGCGTCGTACATCAATCCGGCCATTCCGGGGCCATAGAACGGCGGTTTGAACCAGCGCGAGCGCAGGAAGAGCGACAGTTTCCGACGTATCTCGTTGTCCCGGACCGCATCGAACAGGCCCGTCGCCGCTGCTCCCCAGATGAATGGCTTTAGAATCCACTTGCTCCATTTTCCGGCGCGCGCTTCGGGTGCGAGCAGGACAGTGACGTCGGCGTTGTCGAGCCACAGATCACGCTGTCGTAAGATTGGCAGATCATGGCTCAACGCACGCGCGAGCATAGTCGCATTGATCCCGCCGGCGGAGGCGCCGGCGAGGACGTCGACGATGACGCGCAGCTCTACCTTGTGGCCGATCTTCTGCAATAGCTCAAAATAGTAGGCCTCGGTATCGTATTCCGGATCATTCGGGTCGGCTTGGTCGAAGAACGCGGCCTTGGCTCGACGAGAACGGTCGGTGATCCGGTGCAAGGCGCTTGAGGCACGCACGAGCTTCAGGATCTCCTTGCAGATGCCGTGCATATAGACCGCGAGCGAAACGCCGCCGAAGCAGACGAGTGCGATTCGGAGTTCCTTTTCGCGCAAGAACACCCCCGCGACGCGAGTACCCTAAGCGAACATTGGTCTGGATTGATCGTACCCTTTTGCCACTGCGAACCCTACGCATCTTCCTCGAATTTAAACTCGCACAGCTCCCCAGCCGTCGCAGGTTCATCCGCAAGCCGGAACCTCAACTCCTCTTCATAGTTACAGCAACGCTGCGCACGTCATTTCCTTCCGGGATGATGGTTACCGACTGAGTATTGCCTGCGGTGTGCACCGTCAGGCCCGCGGAAAATCCCAGTGCGGTCACCCGCGCCTGAATGGAGCCTCCGCTCGCGCGTCCTGACAGGGTGCCGGTCACGTTGCGCGTCAGTTCGGTCCATGTGCCGGACAGGGAACCTCCGTCGCTCTGAGATGTGCTGTTTACGTCAATCCGGTAGCTGTCGCTGGCGCAGCGCAACTCTTGCAAAAGCACCTCACCGGCTTGGCTCACGGAGTACCGGGCACGGCAGCGGATACGCTCGCTGGTGCCACTCTGCATATCTACTCTGCCGCTCCCGTTCCACGCTCCAGCGAGCCCTGCAAATGGGCCTACGGCGCGTTGGGCATGACTGACAGGCGCAAATGCTGCAACCAGAAAGGCGACGCCTGCTGCCAAGGCCAACGCGTATGCTGTGCGCGAAATCGGCGATCTGTGATTACCTCCGAAACAGCTCGACCTGGCTAACGAGTGGCATTGCGACCTCGACTGCTCTCCCGAGATGCTCGATTGAATGACAAGAACGTTGCTCATGGTCCGCTCCTTTCAGTCGCCCATCAGCGCATAGTTTTCGGGTCGACGCGTCATTGAATTTCGCTCGCATGGTCAGCGATCGGGTGGCCAGTCCCGGCTCCATGGATTGAATCGGCGTGCTTGCCGCCACATTCAGTGTCTCGTCGAATGTGAGTGCGGTTGCTGCCACACTTGCGTGATGTTCTGGCTGGCTCCGCTATTCGCGCGTCAGGGCGATCCAGATCAACGAGCATAAAGCAAGCGAGACCCGTGCTGTTGAGGTCCAGCCGCACTCCGCCGTATCCGTCGAGTACTGTCTTGATAAGCCGTGACCCGAACCCGGAATGCCGCGGATGCTTCATCTCCGGTCCGCCGTGCTCGGTCCAGACGATGGCGAGTTTGCGAGGGGCGCCCGGAACGTGCCGAATCTTCCATGCAATGTTGACGCCCCCGAGGGGCGAACTCAGTGCGCCGTATCTGTTCGCGTTCGCGGCAAGCTCATGAAAGACGAGGCGCAGCGCGAGTGCCAAGTGCGGTTCAAGCTCGACGTCAGGTCCGGCCGCCAGGACTTGAGCGCCATTTGCAGAGTAGGGACGCATGCTCTGCTCAAGCAGCTGAGCAAGCCCAGGCCTGCGACCGTAGTGCCTCGTGAACTCGCCAAAACTGTAAAGACCGGTAATCCGGGCTATCAGCTTTGCCCGGTAATCTTCGACGCTAGTCGAGTGCGTTTGCTTGACTGCTGCTTCGATCATCCTCAACAAATTTCGAATTCGGTGATCGAGTTCGCCGAGCAAAAGAGCCAGGCCGTTTTCGTGCAGATCGAATTGCGCAGATTGCCTTCGCATTTTTCCCTCCGCCTGTGACTTTAGCGAGACGCCGAAGAGAGCTCCTTACTCACGGCCGTCTGCGGCGAGGTCGAAAGTGAGGACGCCTTCATGATTGGTCGGCCGCTCAACTACTCCGGGATGGCGCAGGGTACGGACTACGTCGTAATACCCGGCACGCCAGTGGTCCTCCATGCTCCCACGCGAGAACTCGTAATCCTTCGCAGGCCCCTCATAACTCTTGGCGCGGTAGATGAGATGGACGATGTTGTAGACCTTTCGATCAGCCACATTCCGGAGCAGCGCGGCCTCCGGACTGCGTCGAAGCTCCTCCGGCAACTTATCAAGCAAATCAGCGGTGACGCGGCGAAGCCGCTGTATACGTTTGAAGGAGTCAGTGCTGGCGCGGGTGCGGCTGGAATATTGAATTTCCTTTTGGCGCGTCGATACCTCCGCTAAGCTGCGCGGTAGCTCGCCCCGCGCGCTCCAAAGATCGACTTGAAAGGCCAGGGTGTCGAGACGAGGCTGGCTTTCGACCACCCACTGGAGTGGCGTGTTGGAGACCAATCCGCCATCCCAATAATGCTCGCCTTCGATCTCGATGGGAGGAAAACCAGGCGGCAGGGCGCCGCTCGCCATGATATGCTCCGGACCGATCGTGTGGGTTTGGGTATCGAAATAGACGAAATTGCCGCTCCTCACGTTGACGGCGCCGATGCTCAGGCGGGTGGTGGCCGCATTGAGACGATCGAAGTCGACAAGCCGTTCGAGCGTGGCCCTGAGTCGGCTTGTGTCGTAGAGGCTTGTGGCATTTGCGTTACCGGGAGGATAGAGCCAGGGTGGCGGATATCGCGGCGCGAAGAGTCCTGGTGCGCCAGCAACCAGCGCAAAGCCCGCATACAACTGGTTCAGCGACTTCCGCGCTGCATCGCCTTTCGGCACGTTCGCCCAATCGAACCAGCTCCACCCCGTGGTGATGCCCTCCCAGAACGCGCGCAGCCTGTCGACGCGCCTCTCCGGTGGATTCCCGGCAATCAGCGCGCTGTTGATGGCGCCGATCGAGATGCCCGCGACCCAGTCGGGATGGATGCCGGCCTCGGCCAGCGCCTCGTAGACTCCAGCCTGGTAGGCGCCAAGCGCGCCGCCGCCTTGTAGCACCAGAGCGACACATTCGAAGGGAAGACGTCGCTCCGCCGTTGTGGCACGCGGCCGGACCTGAACATTCATGGTGCTCTCCGTGTCCGATCAGGATCCCGATGGCAGTCTCGATTGCGAAAATCACGAGGACGATCACGGTGATCAGCAGTTGCCGCCCCGCAATGAAAGCATCGTCAGTAGTAGAGGTAGGTCACTGTCACTGTCGCCACGGCCAAGAGCAGCAGCGCGATTGCGCCAACAGGCGCCTCTTGCCGCCGAAGGCGCCGGCCAAGCTCGTCCGCGGTCTTCCAGCCGTCTTCGTACCTGGGCAGGAAATCGACGAGGAGACGTTTGGCGCGGAGCCGTCGCGGCGCCGGCCCGCGGGCGCGGACAGAGTCCGTCCTGGGTTCCGCGGTGGTGTGGTCATGGTCGCCAACGGCGCGCGTTCGCACCGCGAGTGGCCGCGGGCGCTCTAGCAGCGACGGCTGGCCTCGCTCTTCTGTCTCTAATGCCATGATGTCGGCTCCCCCTGGTTGAACGAAACCGTTTTGTTTTTTTTCATCTAGTGCTGGCGCGGTTTGAGTCAAGTAAGATGAACGAGACCGTGTCGTTCATTTACTTTTGCCCGGGGACGCGCTAAGTAGGAGAACGGGTTCGCGTTTTGCCTCTCAACCGGCAACGGAACGAGTGCAATCAAAATGATGTGAAGGCCGTGCAATGCGAGGGGTTACGGTAACAGAAAGGCATTCGAAGCAGCGCCGCGCGGTACGCGCCGGCCGCCCGCCGCGGGAACTCGCCGGAGAGGTGGACGCTCGCATCCTCGATGCGGCGCAACGCTTATTTCTCGAACGAGGGCTCGCAGGTACCAGTGTGGATGAGATTGCAAGTCTGGCACGGGCCGGAAAGCCGAGCATCTATTGCCGATTCCCCAGCAAGGAGACCCTCTTCACCGCCGTCGTGATGCGCGGCCTCCTTGCCAGCATCGAACGGTTCGAAAGCGATGCGCCGACCGGAGTGAGCGTCGAGGACCGCCTTGAGAGCGTAGGCGCTACCGTCCTGAAATGGGTACTGGTGGGCGAGACTATCGGTCTGGCCCGGCTCGCTATCGCCGAGGCTCGTCGGCTTCCGGCTTTGGCGAGCCGGGTCAATCGCATGGCGCGCGAACGCGGAGAGGAAGTCGTCCCGACAACAGCGCGCATCTTCCTCGATCTCGTCGTCTTGCCCCTGTTCTTGCGGGCGCTGTTCGGAGAGAAGCTCAAGGTCTTGCACGCGGAGATCAGGCCGCACGTGGCGCGCAGCGTTGCTTTCTTTGTTGCGGCGTGCCGGCATGACGGCGTCACTTGATCTTACGGACTCACTCTGCGGGCTTGGAAATTCGGTAGCCGGATTGCGCATCCTCCGTCTCAGCGCTCGCGATCCCTTTGCCACGCCAACGATCAAAGTGCATGAACAGTATGAAATACTGCCAAAACGCTTCCCACGCTTGGCTAACTGAGGGACGTGGTGGTGAAGTACGCTGACGGACCAAAATCGACAATGACCTTGGACGGTTTGCCTATACGGCATTGCATCAGGCTTCGCCCTGCAAAAACGAACGGGTGGTGGCGTACCGAAGCGCGCCCGCTTGAGGATCACCAGGCTTCTGGCCGACGTAGCGACGGTCTGCGCTCGGTCAACCCTCAAGCCTCACTCTTCAGTCGCCGGATGGCCTTGCCCGTCGTAAGCGGCCTTGCGTCGATAAACGCCGTGGAGGGTCCCCGAATCCCATTTCACGTCGGCAACACGCCATTCGCTTCCTAAGCGCAGCAACTCCAGAACGACCTTTTCGGGTTTGCCGAAATTCAAGAAGGTTACGGTCCCGACTGTCTTGGGCGCACCCGTGTCCTTCACATCAATGGAAAGATCTGAAATGTCCCATTCCGCGCGGCCTATGAATGGATCGCTCTCGAGCACCGGCGACGCGCCCTGCTCGGTCGCTGCAGCGCGATCTTCCAAGATGAGCGAAGCAAGACCTGCCGTGAAGTAGCTACGTACCGACTGGGCATTGGCGAGTACTATCCCGGAGCCAACAGCAGACGATTTGCCGAGATAGCGCCGATAGATGGAGCCAAGAAATTCTTCGGCAGCAGGCTTTCCGGCATGGCGCTTCCCTCCGGCGAACGCCGGAACGGCTCGAAATGCGAGTATGGAGGCAAATCCGAACGCGAGGCGGCGACGTGAAAATGTCGACCCAATTTTCATCTTCATTGAACTTCCCGTTGATCGGCCGATACGACACCTGTCGGGTTTCGGACATAGTGAATGCATCGCCGAAAGGTCAGGGTTCAATTGGACCGATCACCTCATTTTGATGTAGCCGGGAACGCTCAAGTCAGAGAACGGGCCGCGTGGCGGTTTCCGCAGTTGCTGGCACCGGCCAACGACTTGAACATGCCGTCCTCTTGGTAATGGCGTCGAGTGTGTTGAGCAGATCCTGCGCCGAGTGGGCGAGGCGATTGAGCCGCATCACAATGAACCAAACGCCGGGCAACAGGTCGATCGCAAATCGCGCTCCCAACTATGCCCTTAAAGATCGCCTCTCCACGTTGTGCAATCCGTTCCCAAGGTGGGGTGCGGCAAATCGCTGATCGAGACGATCAAAGTCCCGGATCACCACGGCGTGCGATTCCTGAGTGCGGATGAGGTCCGCGCGCACATGCCGGAATACCTCTCTAGACTCGCATCGAACGGACGTGCCGGATCAACGCATCGCCAGGACGACCTTGCCTTTGGCGCGGCCGGTCTCCAAGTAGCCCACCGCCTCCTTGGCCTCGGCGAACGGGAAGACGCGGTCGATGACGACTTCAAGCTTCTCGGCCTCGATGAGCGAGGCCAGATAGGCGAGGTCGGCGCCGCTCGGGTGCATGAACAGATAGCGATAGCTAACGCCATGGCGCGCGGCGCGCAGCCGCGTGGGCAGGCTGGCCACCCAGAACAGCGTGGCGAGGCCGCTGCCGCGGCCCAGATCCTTTCGCGCCGTCATGGGCTCCGGTACGCCAGCGATCGAGACGACGCGTCCGCCAGGTTTGACCACGGGCCACAGACGCGCCAGCGTGTCGCCACCGACCAGATCGAAGGCGCAGTCGTAGCCCGACAGCTTATCCTCGAAGCGCTCGCGCAGGTAGTCAATCACCACATCGGCGCCGAGCCGTTTGACGAGCGCCTCGCCGCGCGGCGAGGTCGTCGTCGTGACGTGGGCACCCAGGTGCTTGGCGATCTGGATCGCGAAAGTTCCGACTCCTCCGGCGCCGCCCAGGATGAATACGCGGTGGCCGGCGCTCAGGTGCAACTCGTCGCGCAATGCCTGCAGCGCGGTGAGCGCGGCGAGCGGCACCGCCGCCGCTGATGGGAAGTCCAGCGACGCTGGCATCCGCGCCGCGTGGTCCTCGTGGACCACGGCGTACTCGGCGAAGGCACCCATGATGTCCTTGGCCACACGCGCGAAGACGCGGTCGCCCTCGGCAAACCGCGTCACCCCCGGGCCAATGGCTTCGACGACGCCGGAGAGTTCGTTGCCCATCACGATCGGCAGCGGGTACTTGCGGATGACCCTCAGCGCGCCGGCGCGCGTCTTGTAATCGACGGGGTTAAGGCCGGCAGCGTGGACGCGGACGAGGAATTCACCAGCCCGGGGCGACGGCTGAGGCACGTCGGTCAGCGACGTGTGCTCAGGTCCGCCGTAGCGTGAAAGGACAAGAGCTCGCATGTCAGGAGCTTAGCCCTATCACATCGACTTGGTAACTCTCGTGGACCGCCCTGTTTCGCGCCTCAGGTGTTTTTCTGCACATTCGGACTTGCGCTGCTCGGCGCTCTGACGGGGGAATTGGGCTTCGGCCGCACGAGTCGGTGATGTCGGCTGCGATCGCGCATGATGCCGCCTGAGCGAAGGACTACGGCCTACGGCCTGTTCATGGCGATCTTCGGCGCAGCGCGGTTCGTTAGGAGAGCCGGGCCTCGCCAAGTCGGCGGAAATCCATCGGCCCATCCATGGCCCGCACGAATTTGACCAACTACGGCGTTGGCTTCGTCGGCATTGCGGCCGTATTGGACGATGACGCGCGCACGCGAACAATCATCGACGGGACAAGTTCGGGTTCTGCAAGCTGATCGCCGACCGGGACACCTCCGGGATATTAGGCTGCCACGTCATCGGCGAGCGAGCGGTGGACATCGTCCAGGTGGCGGCGATAGCCATTGCCCGGGGGATGCGTGTGGACGACCTGGCCGCTGTTCCGCTCTCGTTTCCTACCTACGAAGGAAATCCTATTTAACGCGGCGGCCAGCATCGCCCGGCAACTCGGCCTACCAGTGGTCTGGCGAGCGCATCAGGTAGAAGGCACCTGGCAAGGCGACTCTGCAAGGCCGCCAAGCCTGCGCCAAGCGGTCCATTGCCAGTGCAGGCGCCCTGAGATCATGCATAAGCTCCACGTCGGGGCTCGTAAGCGCAAACTCCTCGACGCGCTGAAGAAGCATTGGTGATCAAAACTGCCAAGGCGCTCGGCCTCACCGTGCCAACAACGGTGCTGGTGGCCGCCGACGAGGTCATCGAATAAGAGCGCTGTTCGCTGCGGTGCTAGAGTCCGGAAGTGGCCCGACCCGGAAGCGCCGACCGCTGGCCCGGCGGGTTTGCTTACTGAGGCGACAACTTTGGGGCTTGCTGAGCGTTTCGGCTCACTCCGCCTTGATCATCGAAAACGTCACCGCAGCGGACGGGAGCATCAGGGTTGGCCGCTTTGCTCGCGCAGCACCATCGGTAGCTGAAACGGCAAAACAAACAACAAGTCAATTTGGCAGCTACCAAGTCCAGCATTCCTGGAGCGCCGCCTCGATAGGCACGAAGGCAAAATGTGTTGCCGTTTTTCGCCGTCTCACCGACCTCCGACGTGCTGACCACGATCGTCAGTCAGGACCCGATGCGCTCAGCGCGAGGCGTCGCGCGCGCAGCGCTTCAAATCGATCTTCAACTGCTTGAGCTCGGCGATGTTCTGATCGATGCGCTGCTCCCATCTCTTGCGCAGCGGTTCCCAGACCTTCGGTGGTATCGGATGGATATTCGGCAGAATGGCTAGTTGCTCGGCGATTTCCTCGAGGCTGAAGCCCGCGCGTTGCGCGAGCGTGATGTAGATGACCCGGTGAAAGGTCGATTCGCTGTAGCGGCGGTGGCTACCGCTCCTCCCGCGTTCGGACGTGATCAGTCCGAGCTTCTCATAGTAACGCAGCGTCGATGCCGACACGGAGCTGCGCTCGGACATCTCGCGGATGTTGATCAGTTCATCGGCTGTCATCAAATGGTCTTTGCACTCCATGAATCTTCCCACCGATCGCGAGCGAACCACGCAGTCCTGTACGTGTGCACGCAATGGACTGCGCACAACCACGCTGGTGGTAAAATCGTCAGTAGCACGAAAGACCGCTGGCGCGTAAATCTGCCTCTTGCGTTTTTTGAAGTTGAACCTAACTTGAATATCAGACGAACATCACTGTCAGTCAAGGGGGACGCTCGTGCCGTACCGCCATTGCTTGCTCGCGTCGCTGCGTGTGGGTCTTTCCGTCGTCGCCATACAGGTCATCGCTACCATCATCACCGCTTGCAGCAACAGCCAGGCGGACGCCCCGCCGCCGCCCCCCGAGGTCGATGCCGCCGAGGTCGTGACCAAATCCGTGCGCCAGTGGGACGAATTCACCGGGCGGATCGCGGCCATCGGCGCGGTCGACATACGTCCGCGCGTCAGCGGCTATATCGACCGCATCGCCTTCAAGGAGGGCGACATGGTCAAGGCGGGCGACCTTCTGTTCGTGGTCGATCCGCGTCCCTACCGCGCCGCCTATGATAGCGCGGTGGCCCAGCTGGAACGCGCCCGCGCATCGGCGCAGCTCGCGGAGGCGCAGAACAACCGCGCGGAAGCGCTAATCAAGACCAGCACGATCTCGGTCGACACCTACGACACGCGCAGGGCCGCGCTGGGACAGGCCAGCGGCGACGTGCATGCGGCCGAAGCGGCGCTCGCCACCGCCAAGCTCAATCTCGACTTCACCGAGGTGCGTTCGCCGATTGCCGGCAGAGTCAGCCGCGCGCTGCTGACGCTCGGCAACCTCGTCCAGGCCGACCAGACCGTGCTCACCAGCGTCGTTTCGCAGGACCCGGTCTATGTCTACTTCCAGCCGGACGAGCAGTCCTTCCTGCGCTATCGCGAGCTCGCCCGCAATGGCGAGCGCGCCAACTTGGACAACCCAGTGCGGGTGGGCCTCGCCAGCGAAACCGGCTTTCCGCATTCGGGCACGGTGAACTTCGTCAACAACCAGGTCGATGCGGCGACCGGCACGATCAACGTGCGCGCGACGGTGCCGAACGC